>JGI12635J15846_10003442_pt1 | contig 13772 bp, 11 predicted proteins | sample BlaSpr_A8_OM2_M2_FD_15846 | JGI IMG/M metagenome (IMG submission 15846) | reverse complement strand
TCACGGCAGCGACGGCGGCCACGGCAACAACGGTGGTCATGGCAGCGATGGTGGCCACGGCAGCGATGGCGCCCACGGCAGCGATGGCAGTCACGGAGGCAACGGCGCCCACGGAACCGGCTCATCGGGCCACGGTTCCAACAGTGGTGAAGGTTCCGGCGGCCATGGCGACGGCAACGGTTCATCGGGCGGCAGCGGAAACAATGGCGGGCAGGGAAAAGGCTCATCGGGCCACGGTTCCAACGGCGGTTCCGGCGGAGGTCACGGCGACGGCAACGGTTCATCCAACGGCGGTGCTGGATCCGGCAAAGGATCTAGCGGTAGCAACGGCGGACACGGCGGCGGTAGTGGCAACGGTGGCAGCCACTGAAGCACCAACGCATGACTGCCAGGAGAGGGCGCTGCCACCGCAGTGCCCTCTTCGGCTTACGCCCGTTGCTATCCGGTCCGTGTGCCAACCACTCCCCATGAAAGCGCTTAGCGGCGATCTCTGCCGCGAGGATTCGTTTTGATCCAACGAACCCCTGAGCGCGCCAGCCTCGCAGCGATCGCATCCTGATCACCAAGGACAACACCGCCCTGCTCGCAACTAAAAAATAATCAGGGAAAATCGCTCTACAACTGCTTCGCAAAACTAACAAAAGCGCGTACAGCCGGAGCGCGCTCGTGCCGACGAAACACCAAGGCGATTTCCGATACGATTGGTTTCCCGCTAATCGGTCTATAAACGACACCCGGAAATAAGACACAGTCGCTTAGCGTCTGCGGCACGACCGCGACGTTGCCCCCAAGCGAAACACAAGCCAATACCGCGGCCAGTGGTCCAGGCCGCGGGCCGAGCTGCGGTTGAAAACGGCCTCGGCGGCCGACTTCAAACGTACCAAAATCCTGCTCAGGTAACGCAAAAACACAGTCGCGCAATTGCGCAGGCGAAACGCTTGCCGATTCCACCAGCACTGAGTCTTCGGGCACAGCCAGGATGAAATGGTCGCAGTACAGAGTGATCGCCTGGATTCCCTCCGGGTAATGCATGGGCGGCCTGACATACGCGACGTCGATGAGACCTTCGGCAAGCATCCCGGGCACCTTGTCCATGGCAGTCTCGCTAAGGACAATCTCTACCCGCGGATGGTCTTTGCGAAATCCCCGGGCGGTGCCCTGAAGCACTCCCGCAAATGCCGCCGACGCGACATATCCCACTTCGATTCGACCAAGTTCACCACGCTGCGCAAGCGCCGCAAGTTCGTGCCCGCGTGACAGATGGGTAAGCGCGGCCAGCGCCTCGGGCAAATAGGCTTCACCTGCCGCAGTCAGCGCAACGCTGCGCTTGGTCCGGTGGAACAGACGGACGCTCAGCAGCCGCTCGATTTCCTGAATCTGCTTGGTGAGGGACGGCGGGGCAATGTCGAGTTCTTCGGCTGCGCGCGCAAAGTGGAGGTGTTTGGCAACGCACACGAAGCATCGAATGTGACGAAGCTCGAGTTTCATGGTATTAACGATTTTGTGAATAATTAAGCAATTTTACGTTAGTGACGGTTAATACGGTTCTAGATAGGATGGCCTCCATCAATTTCCGGTCGATGGTGGTTTCCATGTTTCAGACAAGTACGCGCCCAGGCGATCAGCGGCCGTATCAAGAACGGCTTCAAGATGATCCTGATCCGGCCGGGAACGATCGCTTGTCGGACACGGCTTCTCATCCGCCATTGGACCGGCGCGCCGCGCGTTTCGTATTGGGAACCGCGTCGGCGACGTGTGCGTTGATCGTCCTCGATACCAACGTAGTCGCCGTTTCCTTGCCTTCTATCGCGCGATCGTTCCACGTTGGTTTTGCCGACGTCGAATGGGTCGTGAGCGCCTACATGGTTGCGTTTGCGTCGTGCCTGCTCGCTGCAGGCGGTTTAGCCGATCGCTTTGGCCGCAAGAAGCTGATGATGCTTGGCCTGGGTGTCTTCTGCCTGGCGTCGCTCGGATGCGGACTTGCTCCCACCGCGCTTTCCCTGAATCTCGCTCGCGCTGTAAAAGGTGTCGGTGCAGCGATGTTGCTCACGGCTGCGCTCGCGGTTATTGCCAATACTTTCCAGGAGGGACCCGGGCGAGCGCGTGCGTGGGCTGTGTGGGGCATGTGCATGGGGCTGGCGACGACGGTCGCACCCCTAGTCGGCGGCGTGATAACACAGTGGCTGGGATGGCGCTGGATCTTCCTGCTGAACCTTCCTGTCTGCTCGGTGCTCGCGTGGTGTGTGCACCGCTCTATCTGCGAGTCGCGCAACCTCCAAGCGGGACCAATCGATGTAATGGGGAGCATGTCGTTTGGTGCCTCATTGGCGCTTGGCATCTGGGCTCTGATCGGGACGCAAACGGTCGGTTGGCAAAGTCTCCCCACGATCGCAAGGTTTTCAGGATGTATAGGATTGCTGATTACTTTTGTGAAACTGGAAAAGAACCGCGCCCATGCAATGATCGATTTATCGCTATTTCGTCAGGCCAGTTTTGTCGCTGCTGTACTCAGCATGTTCGGTTATGCGGCGTGTGCCCAGGTCATGATGACGTTCCTGCCGCTGTATCTGCAGAATGCGTTCGGGTGGCCAGCGGTCGGCGCGGGCGTCGGCATGCTTCCTTTTGCAATGGCCATGATCGCGGGCCCCTACATCGGATCGTGGCTTGCGCGCTGGTTTTCCAGTGCCGCACTTCTGACGGTCGGGCTTGGACTGATCGGCGCGGGAAATCTATTGACCGCTTCGGTGTCGATGGATCAAAGATACTGGCTTGTCGCACTCGGCATGATCGTCACGGGCTGCGGCGCCGGCATACTGAACGGCGATACGCAAAAGGCGATCATGGCGTGCGTGCCGTCGAATCGGACCGGCATGGCTTCCGGCATCAGTACGACCACGCGGTTTGCCGCGATCGTCACGTCGGTAGGGGTGCTTGGCGCAGTGCTTGCATCGCGGACTCAAGCGGCGCTCGACATTGCGTTAGCTCGCGCACCGGCGGTGAAAAATTCGCTCGATGCCAGCTTCATGTCGAGGCTGCTTGCCGGAGACTCGGTTCATGCGACGGAGAACCTGGCCCCGGCCGCAAAGGCATTTTTGGCGACTGCGGCGCCTGCAAGCTTCGCCAGCGGTTTCGCTTCGGCGCTGACCGTCGCGGGAGTGGTCGCCGCGGTGATCGCTGCAATCGTATCGGTTTTAGCCGGTCGGCGCGTGCGCCAAGCAGCGTAACCGCTAGGGCAGAAATGAAGGCAGTTCGATCATATTCAGACCTTCAAGCGTTTATTCAGCTTCTTGGCGAAATCCTTAAGATCCAGTGAATAGCCGGCTTAGCCGTTTCGTTTAAATGCAGCGCGGGAAGATGTATCGGGGGAATGCACGTCTTCACTAATATTAAGGTGACGGTCAACAAGCGGCTGGCATACTGAAGCATTGGACGCGCTTTGGCCACGGGCATGTACCCGGTTAATTACGCGCCAAGCATCGCGTCGGCCAATGGCTCTAAGGATAACGCCAGGAAAACCGTAGAATGCGAAGGCATTCAGGCAGCTCAACACACGACCACGCGCAACCATTCGTTGCGCCGTCATACCGCAGGTCCTTTCTGTCGGGAGCAGTCTTGTGAAAGATCCCCTGGTTCTCGGCTTCGTGCTGGTCGTGGTGGACGTCGTGCTCTGGCGCGCCGCGGTCCCGCGCCACGACACCGTTCGTTTGCTGCTCAGATTGATGATCTTCGCGCTGCTTAGCGCATTGTTGTTCGGGTCAGCCTTGAGTCCTTTCACGCCGGCGCCGTGGCCTGAATCTCCGGGCCGCCATCTCGCCGCTCAGATCCTCGAGGTTTCGTGGTGGCTCATCGGGGCGCGGCTCCTTACTCTGTCGCTGGACGCAGCGTTCCGGTCGCGTCACTGGCACAGGGAGCGCCTTTTCCAGGACGTGCTCGGCGCGCTGGTCTTTCTCGCCGCCGTAGTCGCTTCGCTTGCATTCGTGCTGGGGCTGCCGGTGACGGGACTGGTTGCGACGTCGGGCGCACTGGCCATCGTCCTGGGCCTTGCAATACAGAGCACGCTTAGCGACGTGTTCGCCGGGATCGTGCTGAATACGACCGAGCCTTATCACATCGGGGACTGGGTATCGGTCGATGGTGTGGACGGCAAGGTGCTGGAAATGAACTGGCGCGCAACGCACCTGCTCACGTCTCAGGGCAATATCGTCATTGTTCCAAACGCTGTCGCGGCTAAAACGAAAATCACGAACAGCAGTCGTCCCGTGGCGCTCCACGGCGTGTCCATCGCACTGCAGATATCGCCGGAAGAACGCCCGGCTACCGTTCTTGGCGCGTTGGAACGCGCGGTGACGGGAAGCAGCATGATGCTGCAAACCCCGGCCCCCTATATGCTCATCAAGAAGGCTTCGATCAATTCGATTGAATACGAAGTCACGGTTTATATCGACGACATGAGCAACACAATTGCCGTCACGAACCAGCTTTACGATCTATGCCACCGTCATCTTGCTGCGGCCGGAATCGAGCTCTGGCCATTGAGTGTCCCGCGGCCGCCACGTCGCGACGCTGCCGACAGCCGGCAACGGCTTCTGTCGCACGTCGATCTTTTCCGTGCCTTGCAAGGCGAAGAACTCGAAGCATTGTCCAGGAGACTGTCTCGTCATGAATACGAAGCCGATCAGGTGATAGTCAAGTCCAATGCGGTGACCGACTACCTGATGATCGTCGAGTCAGGTGTCGTCTCGGTGGTGGTTGCCGGACCCTCCGGTCCTGTCGAATCCACGCGCTTGGGACCGGGAGATTCCATCGGTGAAGCCGGCGTGCTTGCGGGGCTGCCTGTTCAAGCGCAAATCACCGCTTTGACGCGTGCCGTGATTTACCGGCTCGATAAAGCGGACCTGACGCCTTTGTTGAAGAGCCGGCCGGACGTCGGCCAAGAGATGTGCCATCTTCTGTCGCAACGACAAGACTCCCTGCGCAAGCTGAACACCGAAGTACCTGTGCCTGCAGGCACGGAGCACACGGTGCTGGACTGGTTGCGCGAAGGCATGCGCAAGCTGCACGATTTGACCACCTAGCGTTTCTGTTAAGCCGTGCCTTAAGAACAATTCAGTCGTGCGCATACCGTCGCGCTGTCCGGAAAAAAACTAGAATCTCCACAGAGAACAGATGTTCGATCAAATCGATCAGGAGACAGCGTGGACCTTTTCATATCGATGGAAGCATTCGTGCGCGCGGCCGAAGCGCAGAGCTTCGCCAATGCGGCACGCCAGCTCGGTGTCGCGAAATCGGTGGTGACGTCGCGCGTCAAGCAGCTTGAAGAGCATTTCAACGTCGCGCTCTTTCACCGCTCGACGCGCGCTGTACGTCTGTCCGAAGTGGGTGAGTCGTATTATCGCGACTGCGCCCAGCTCGTCAATAAAGTCCACGAACTGTCCGGCCGCACAAGCGCCGAAACGCATTCGCTCAGCGGAACGCTCAACGTTCACGTACTGCCCGGTTTCGCGCTGGGTCACTTTTCGCACGCGCTGATTGCCTTTCGCGAGGCGCACCCGCGCATTGAGTTCGTGGTCACCGTCAACGATCGCGTGATCGATCCGGTACAGGAAGGCTTCGATCTGGCGCTGCAAATTTATCCGCCCGCGTCGAACCTGCTGGTCGAGCGCAAGCTCTTTCCGGTGCGCGGCGTCTTGTGCGCGGCGCCCGGTTATCTCAAGGAGGAGCCTGTCATAGAAACGCCCCTCGACCTCGTACGGCACGACTTCGCGCGTTATTCGTATTACCCGTGGGGCGACAAGTGGCCGCTCATGAAGGGCAACGAATGCTTCGAGATCGCGCTTAACCCGGTGCTTAAAACGAACAGCGTGCACCTGCTGCTCGAATTTGCGCGAGCCGGGGCCGGCGTCGTGTATCTGCCCACCATGGTCGCCGCCGCCGATCTGCTCGAGCGGCGCCTCGAACGAGTGCTGCCCGAGTATGCTGCACCGCCGCTATGGCTCTCGGCGGTCTATCCGGCGTCGCACCGGTCGACGACAAAAGTGAAGGCCTTCGTCGATTTCCTGCGTGCGCGCTATCTGCGCGAGCCGCAGTGGGACCGGGCGCTCGGCATCTCGCCGCCGGACGACGAAACGAGGAACGTCGACGACGAACTCGGCGACGCGTGAGCCGGATAACCGGTACGGGGCAACCGTCTCAGTACTTTCCCTAACGTCTTTTGCGAGCACGCATGGTTCGCCAAACGCGAACCTCGATCCATTGCCGTGTTGCGCGCGCCGCCCTAATCTTCGTTCCAAGGCAACGCGATCACAAACCGTATTTCACGGAGCAATGGAGACAGACATGCAAGAGACCTATCTCGGCAGCCTCGGCAATTACCGCAAGGGCTCCATCGAAATCATCAAGGGCAAACCCGGACATTACGCCATGTCCAATGTATTCGAGGTAGCGAGTCACGCTGCGCCGTACGAAAAAGTGGTGGTCGGCAAGAACCTCAAATACGTGATCGAGACGCTCCGGGCGGAAGGGTCATCGCCGTGGTTCAGCGCATCGCACGACGAGTTCGCGGTAGTGCTTGACGGCGAGATCGACGTGCATTTCATCAAGCCATCCGAAGGTTCGCTCGTCAATGCCAATACCGAGGGCAGCGTGCGTCTCGAAGGCGAACCTGCGGGCCAGCCGATGGGTTATGTGCGTCTGCGCCGCGGCCATCAGGCGCTGCTGCCTGCAGGCGCTGCTTATCGATTCGAAGCCCGCGAAACAGGCGTCCTGCTGGTCCAGACCATCCTGGGTCCGTGCTCGATCGAGAAGTGGGCCGAGATCTGCATTCAATGAGTGAGGCGCGAGCCGCCTTATCGACCCGATCCACCTTCGAGGAGTAAGCCATGGACCAGACAGCAGTGCTTCAAAGCGTCACCGCAACCGACCCGGACAAGACGAGCGGTTACCGCGCCTTCACGCTAGGCGATTTCGAATTCAGCCGCGATGCTTATTTCGTCACGGTCAAATGGCCGTCAAAGGGCGAGATCCGTTCCCACCAGATGCACGCCGACGACTTCCTGCGCGCCATGATGCGCGACGTGGCGTGGGGGTTCTTCTACGGCTGGGTCAACTTCGACGAAGTGATCGGCACGCGCAATCACTACGGCCGCGTGGACATGTATGCCGGTTCGTATAACGCGAGCTTCAAGGAAGCCGGCGTCGACTACACACAGCAGTTCGAAACGCCGCTGATCATGGCGACTTTCAAGGCGATCCTGAAGGACTGGGTCAACGAAGGTTTCGATCCGTTTGCCGCTCCCGAAGAAACGGGTTCGGCATTCGGTATCAAGCATGGTGACAACATCGGCGCGATCGAGCGTACCCGCATTGCGACGAAGCGCATGCCGGGGATCGAAGGAGATTCGCCGTTACGCGATGACCTTCCGGTCAACCGCCAGTTTGCGGACGTCGGCCAGGACGAGCCGGAGATCCACGCCGAACCGGGCTTCGAACATGAGCTGCATGCATTCAGTCTCTTCAAGTACCTGTCGCGTTCGGACGTGACGTGGAATCCGTCGGTGACGTCCGTGTGCAAGCAAAGCCTCTTTTGCCCGACGACCGAGGAATTTGTGTTGCCGGTCTTTCACGGCAATGACCGCGTGGAGTGGTTCCTGCAACTCTCCGACCAGATCATCTGGGACGTCGGCGATAAAGACACCGGCGAACCGCGCGCCCGCATCACGATGAACGCAGGTGACATCGCGGCCATGCCCGCCGATATTCGCCATAAGGGATATTCGCAAAAACGCTCGATGCTGCTCGTCTGGGAGAACGCGACGCCCGATCTGCCCAAGCGTTATGAAAGCGGTGAACTCCCGCCGTATCCCGTGCCGCTCTAAACCTCGCTCTAGATTCGCCCCTCTGAGTTCCGAACGACGCCAGTCTTGCTGGCGTCGCGGGCAGGGCTTTGTCTTCCGATTTTTTCAGGCAGGACCACCATGCAAACGCAACTGTTCATCAATGGCCGCTTTGTTCCCGCCGAGAGCGGCGAGACGCTGGCCTCGCTCAACCCGCACGACAACTCCGTGATTGCAAACGTCTCGATGGCCGGGCACGCCGATATCGACCGCGCCGTCGCAGCAGCGAAAGCCGCGTTTCCGAAGTGGAGCAACATGGCGGCGATGGATCGCGGTCGTCTGCTACTTAAGCTCGCCGATGCAATCGAAGCGAATGCGGATGAACTAGCGCGGCTCGAGTCTCTGGATACGGGTCATCCGATTCGCGATACCCGCAATCTCGATGTGCCGCGCACGGCCGTCACGTTCCGCTATTTCGGGGGTATGGCGGACAAGTTCGAAGGTTCGGTGGTTCCGGTTGAAGCGGGCTTTCTGAACTATGTGACGCGCGAACCGGTCGGCGTTGTCGGCCAAGTGGTGCCGTGGAATTTTCCGCTGATGTTCACCAGCTGGAAGATGGCGCCCGCGCTTGCCGCCGGCAACTGCGTGATCATGAAGCCTGCCGAACTCACGCCGCTCTCCAGTCTCGCGATCGCCGAACTGATGGCCGAGGTCGGTTTTCCAGCGGGTGTGGTCAACGTCGTGCCGGGTCTCGGTCAGGTGGCAGGGCAATACATCGCCGAGCATCCGGAGATCAGCAAGGTGGCATTTACCGGATCGACGGCGGTTGGGCGCAAGGTTGTGCAGGCCTCGGCCGGTAATCTCAAGAAGGTGCAACTCGAACTGGGCGGCAAGGGGGCAAACGTCGTATTCGCCGACGCCGATCTCGACGCCGTCGTGCAAGGCTCCGCGTTCGGCATCTTTCATAACCAGGGCCAGGCATGCATTGCGGCATCGCGGCTGATCGTGCATGAAGCGGTCGCTGACGAACTGCTCGAACGTTTTATCGCGCTTGCACGCTCCATCAAGATAGGCGATCCGCTCGATCCGGCGACGGAGATGGGACCGCTGACGTCGCGTCATCATCGTGACCGTGTGCTGTCTTATGTCGATGTCGCACGCGAGCAGGGCGGCCGTATTTTGTCGGGCGGCAAGGCGCCGGATATCGCTGCGCTTGCCAACGGTTGTTACGTCGAACCGACTATCGTTGCGGCCAAACCGGCCGATCGCGTATCGCAGGAAGAAGTGTTCGGCCCGTTCGTCACGGTGAGCACATTCGGGAGCGACGAAGAAGCATTGGCGATTGCCAATGGCACGGAATACGGCCTTGGCGCGGGCATGTGGACACGCGATCTGCAGCGCGCGCATCTCTTCGCACGCCAGTTGAAAAGCGGCATGGTCTGGATCAATTGCTACAAGCGCGTCAGTCCGGCGTCGCCGTTCGGCGGGGTGGGTTCGAGCGGTTATGGCCGCGAGATGGGCTTTGAAGTGATGCGCGAATACACGCAGCCGAAGTCGGTCTGGGTGAACGTCGACGCGAACATTCCGCCTTATTACCCGCGTTGATCATGGACGCATTCATCTATCAGGGCTTGCCCTCGCGCGTGGTGTTCGGTGCCGGCAGCATCGACCATCTCGAGCGGGAAATCGATCTGCTCGGCGCGAAACGGGCCATCGTGCTGTCCACGCCCCAGCAGCGCGAGCAGGCCGAAGCACTTGCCGCGCGACTCGGGCCGCGTGCCGTTGGCGTGTTTGCCAAGGCGGTAATGCATGTGCCTGTCGAGACCGCGCAGGAGGCTCGCGACTACGCTGCGAGGCTCGGAGCGGACTGTGCGGTGGCGATAGGCGGTGGCTCCACGACCGGGCTCGGCAAGGCGATTGCACTGACTTCATCGCTGCCTATCCTCGCGGTTCCGACCACCTACGCAGGCTCGGAAATGACGCCTATCTATGGCCTCACTGAAGCGGGTTTGAAGAAGACCGGCCGCGATCTGCGCGTGTTGCCAAAGACCGTGATCTACGATCCCGCACTGACACTGTCGCTGCCTGCTTCGTTATCCGTCACAAGCGGCATCAACGCGATTGCGCACGCGGCGGAAGGGCTTTATGCGCAAGACACGAATCCGATCATCGGGCTGATGGCGGAGGAAGGCATTCGCGCGCTGGGACAGGGAATAGGACGGGTGGTTGCGCGCCCTAACGATCTCGACGTGCGCGGCGATTGTCTCTACGGCGCGTGGTTGTGCGGCGCGGTGCTCGGCAGCGTCGGCATGGCGTTACACCACAAGCTGTGCCACACGCTCGGCGGCACCTTCAACTTGCCGCACGCCGAGACACATACGATCGTGTTGCCCCATGCACTGGCGTACAACCGCGAAGCTGCGCCGCACGCCATGCGGCGCATCGCACGCGCACTCGGGACGACGGACGCCGCGCAGGGTGTGTTCGATCTCGCCCGTGATAACGGCGCACCGACGGCGTTGAAGGATATCGGGCTGAAGGAATCGGATATCGACATTGCGCTGGATATTGCATTGAAGAACCCGTACTGGAATCCAAGGCCGCTTGAACGTGCGGCATTGCGGGCGTTGCTGGTGGCCGCTTACGAAGGGCGGCGACCGGACTGAATACCTCTGAGCCAGGCACGCAAGAAGGCCGGCGCAGCACGACAAGAGACAGAAGGAGACAAGCATGGACGATCATTCCATCGACGGCGCTCGCCGTCATTTCGTGAAACTCGCGGCGGGCGGTGCGCTTGTTGCAGCTTCACCCATGTTCGCGCGCATCGCCAATGCTGCGGGCACACGCACGCTGAAGATCGGTTACGTGTCGCCGCAAACGGGCCCGCTTGCGCCGTTCGGTGAAGCTGATCGCTTCATCATTGAACAGATGCAGACCGCGCTTAAGGCCGGGATTTCGATCAACGGCAAGCAGTACCCCGTCGCGATCGTGGTCAAGGACAGCCAGTCGAATCCGAACCGCGCCGGCGAGGTAGCGAACGACCTGATCCTGAAGGACAAGGTCGACGTCATGCTGGTTTCGGGCACGCCCGAAACGGCGAATCCCGTGAGCGACGCATGCGAAATCAACGAGATGCCGTGCGTCTCGACAGTCGTGCCGTGGCAACCGTGGTTCTTCGGCCGGAAGGGCGATCCGAAGAAGGGTTTTCGTTTCACGTATCACTTCTTTTGGGGCCTTGAAGACGTGATCGCGGTCTACACCGGCATGTGGCAGTCGGTACAGACCAACAAGTCGGTCGGCGGACTCTTTCCAAACGACGGCGATGGCAACGCGTGGGGCGACGGCAAGCTCGGCTTTCCGCCGGTGCTCGCGCAAAAGGGTTTTACGCTGAAGGACCCCGGCCGTTTTCAGTCCATGACGCAGGACTTCTCCGCACAGATCGCAGCGTTCAAGCAGAGCGGCGCGCAGATCGTGACGGGCGTCGTGATTCCTCCTGACGCGAAGAACTTTCTGGTCCAGGCGCGCCAGCAGGGTTTTAAACCGAAGATCATTTCTATCGGCAAGGCACTCCTGTTCCCGACTTCGATCGAAGCGCTGGGCGATCTCGGCGATGGCCTCTCCACAGAAGTGTGGTGGTCGCCCTCGCACCCGTTCAAGTCGTCGCTGACGGGGCAGTCGGCGCGCCAACTAGCCGACGCCTACGAGAAGACGACATCGAAGCAATGGACCCAGCCCATCGGCTTCGCGCATGCGCTGTTCGAGATCGCCGTCGATGCGCTCAAGCGCAGCACGGACGTCGACTCGAACGAAGCGATTCGCGATGCGGTGGCATCGACGAAGCTGGACACGGTCGTCGGTCACGTCGCGTGGGGCGGCGGACCGGTGAAGAACGTCGCGAAGACGCCGCTCGTTGGCGGTCAGTGGGTAAAGGGGCAGACGCATCGCTTCGATCTCGCGATCGTGAACAACCAGCTCGCGCCGAACGTGCCGCTTTCCGGCCCACTGAAACTGATCGGGTAGAGGAGACACGACAATGAGCTGCCTTCTTAGATTGACGGGCGTGTCGAAGAGTTACGGCGCGCTGAAGGTCACCGACAACATCAGCTTCGCGATCGAGCAAGGCGAGACCTACGGGATCCTCGGACCGAACGGCGCGGGCAAGACGACGCTTTTCAACCTCATCAGCGGCGATGCGCGTCCGGACGCAGGTGCGATCGAATTCGACGGTGCGGATATCGCCACGCTGGCACCGCATCGCCGCTGTATTGCAGGCATCGGCCGGTCGTATCAGGTGCCGCGTCCCTTCGGCGGCATGACGGTGTTCGAGAACCTCCTGGTCGGCGCGACGTTCGGCGGCGCGTTGAAAGAACGCGAAGCCGCCGGGCTGTGCATCGACGTGCTTGAGCGTACCGGGCTCAAGCGCCGCGCGAACCAGTTGGCGAGCACGCTCACGCTGCTCGATCGCAAGCGCCTCGAACTCGCTCGCGCGCTGGCGACGCGGCCGAAACTCCTGCTGCTCGATGAAATCGCGGGCGGTCTGACGGAGCCGGAGACACACGAACTCGTCGATGAAATCCGGCGGGTCAAGGAGCAAGGCGTGACGATCGTGTGGATCGAGCATGTGGTGCATGCGTTGCTCGCCGTCGCCGACCGGCTGCTCGTCATTCACTTCGGCAAGCACCTCGCAGAAGGCGCACCTGCTGCCGTGATGGATGACCCCGAAGTCAAGCGTGTCTATCTTGGTTTGGAGGCTTGATCATGTCGGCCATTCTTGAAACTCACGGCCTGACTGCTTTTTACGGCGACTTTCAGGCGCTGTTCGGCATCGACATAACAGTGAACCGTGGCGAAGTGATTGCGTTGATCGGTTCGAACGGGGCGGGTAAGTCAACCTTTCTGAAGGCGCTGGCGGGACTCTTGCGTGCGCCCGCGCAGCAGATTGTCTACAAGGGTGAGCCGGTCGGCGGCATGGCGGCTGCGCGCATCGTGGGCAAGGGTATTGCACTCGTGCCGGAAGGGCGGCGTCTTTTCGCAAGTTTGTCAGTGGAAGAAAACCTGATGCTCGGCGCGTATTGTTCGCGGCCCGGACACTGGAGCCTCGATACCGTTTACGCGCTTTTCCCTGTGCTGAAGGAGCGGCGGCATCATCCGGCAACGGCGCTGTCCGGTGGGCAACAGCAGATGGTCGCACTTGGCCGTGCATTGATGAGTAATCCGGAACTTCTCATGTGCGATGAACTTTCTCTCGGCCTCGCACCCGTGATCGTCAGGGAAATTTATGCTGCCCTGCCGTCGATCGTCGCCGACGGCATGAGCGCGATCGTCGTCGAGCAGGACGTGCAACTCGCGCGGCGCGTGTCGAAGCGTTTCTATTGCTTTCAGGAGGGCCGCGTGTCGTTGTCGGGGGCGTCGGCCGAGGTCTCCGACGAAGCCATCACGCAAGCCTATTTCGGAGCGGTCTCATGAGTTCACTGATCAACATCCTCTTGCAGGGCGTCTTGCTCGGCGCGCTTTATGCCCTTTTCGCGATGGGCCAGTCGCTGGTGTTCGGTGTCATGCGCCTGACCAATACCGCGCACGGCGACTTCATCGTGCTGCTGGTGTTCGTCCTGTTCGTCCTCACAAACTGGGCTCATATACCGCTGTGGGCCGCCGTGCCGCTGCTGATCGCAATCGCGTTCGGTGCGGGTTATGCGGTGCAATACGCCGTCCTCAATCGCGTAAGTGGCCGCGACCCCTTGCCATCGCTCGTCGTCACCTTTGGCCTTTCTATCGTGATCCAGAATGTGCTGCAGGAAGTGTTTTCCGCTGACCCGCGCTCGCTCGCGACAGGCGGTTTCGAATCGATGAGCATCGCGTTGCCGGGCGGCATCGCGCTCGGACTCCTGCCACTGCTGACGCTTGCCGTTACGATGGCGGCAACGCTCGGGCTGCAGTGGC
>JGI12635J15846_10003441_pt1 | contig 13773 bp, 14 predicted proteins | sample BlaSpr_A8_OM2_M2_FD_15846 | JGI IMG/M metagenome (IMG submission 15846) | reverse complement strand
TTCGAGGTTGCTCTCCTGCAAGCAACGTGAGTCCCTGAGTAAATACCTCTGCGGCTGACGAAGAAGGAGCTGTTATGTCATTCGGACTTTACGCGATTGGGTTTGCGATCTTGATCGGTGGACTAATTTACGCCGCGCACCTGGTGCATGTGCCCACGCATTGGATTGTCGTGGGCGCAATCATACTCTTGGGCGTTGGGATTCTGTCTGGCGTAAAGGCGACGCGTCAGAGAGATCCTGCGGCATAACCGTGCCCCAGAATCTGACTCTCCTCCGGCTCTTGCAAGTATTTCACTCTCATTAGAGAATTCACGGCGGCGGTGTCCCGCAAACTCGATGGACACGCGTATTGCGGAGTATCGCTTCCGACCCTAATGACGGCAAGAAAAAATCTGCCTGCCAACAATGTCGAAAACGGCAAACGACACAGCCTTCTAAGGAGATCCTTTGCCGGCTTAGGACCCGGGCTGATCACCGGGGCGGCCGACGATGATCCGTCGGGAATCTCGACCTATTCCGTCGCCGGAGCGGCCTACGGATACGCCACGCTGTGGATCGCGCTGCTCACGTTTCCGCTGATGGCCGCAATCCAGTTGATGTGCGCGCGGCTGGGAATGGTTACCGGGCGCGGACTGGCAGCCGCCGTGCGGATTTATTATCCACGCTGGGTGCTCTGGGGAGCCTGTTCGATTCTCGTCGCTGCTAACGTCATCAACATCGGCGCTGATCTCGGTGGAATGGCGGAGGCCACGCAACTCATCACGGGAATCCGAGCGCTGCTCTGGATTCCATTCTACGCGCTCTTTATCATTGGGCTGTTGGTCTGGACTTCCTACAAGCTGATCGCCATGATTTTCAAGTGGTTGACGCTCGTCTTGTTCGCCTACGTGTTGGCTTCGTTTTATGCCCACGTCGATTGGAGGCACGCGCTGGCGGTGACGTTCGTGCCTCATTTGGAGTGGTCACGCGGATTCCTGGCGGTGCTGGTGGCCATTCTGGGAACCACGATTTCCCCTTATCTTTTCTTTTGGCAGGCCGCCGAGGAGGTGGAAGAAGAACGGGCCAAGGGCAAAACCCCCGCCCAGAGCAAGGGCGCGACCGCCGGGGAGTTAAGAACTGCACGCGCCGACACCATCGCCGGTATGTTTTTTTCGAATTTCATCATGTATTTCATCATTCTGACCACTGCCGCCACTCTACATGCACATGGGGAGACCAACATCACGACGGCCCGGCAGGCCGCCGAGGCCTTGCGTCCACTTGCCGGCAAAGGAGCTTACCTGCTCTTCACGTTGGGTCTGATCGGCACCGGAATGTTGGGCGTCCCGGTCCTCGTGGGTTCGTGCGCGTACGCGGTGGCGGAAGGAGCAGCATGGCCGGGCTCCATGGCCGACAAACCAAGAAGGGCGCGCAAGTTCTACGCGGTGATGGCCGTTGCCATGGCGTTGGGCCTCGCGCTGAACTACGCGGGTTTTAACGCGGTAAAAATGCTGTTCTGGTCGGCGGTCATCAATGGCCTCCTGGCACCGCCCCTGATCCTGCTAGTCATCCTGCTGACCAGCAGCGACAAGGTAATGGGCGAATGCGTGAATTCGCCGTTGCTCAGGTATTTAGGCTGGGCCACCTTTGGTGTCATGACTGCGGCGGCGGCCGGAATGCTCATCACCTCCTGAGTTATTTCTCCAAGATCGCGTCCGGTCTTTCCAGCTTCCCCTCTACACCCACGGCAGCGAATTGGCCTGTTCATGCAAATGTGTCCTAGAACGGACAGACACGCGCCTTCGCCTCTTCTATACTCCTAGGTTGGTAGATCCGAGAGTCGGGGCGCGGCCAAAGAAGTGCCCGAGGAGGAAGAGTTGAAATTTTCTAGAAACGGTGAAAGAGGTTCCGGAAAAGCGATTCTCGTACTCGCTCTTCTGGTGCTTGTCGTGGGTGCGGGCTACTATATCTTTACGCGGAATTCGTCGGTTCAGAACGTCTATTCCTCGATTAAGGAATCAACACAAGACGCGGCTACAACATCCAGGGTGCGCACGGCCCTGCTGCTGTCGAAACACGTATCTCCCTTCGAAATCAAAGTGGATACAATCCAGGGCGAAGTTACCTTGGAAGGTCAAGTGCCTTCGGAACAGCTCAAGACCGTCGCCGGTGCGATCGCCCAGGACACCTCGAGCGTCAAACAAGTGCACAACAATTTGAGCGTCAACCCTTCGACGGAGCGCAATCCTGACAGGGAGCACCTGGGAGAACGCGTGGCGGATCTGGAAATCCAGACTCTCGTCACCGATGCACTTTCGAAAAATGCCGATTTGTCGGAAAAACACATCGCCACCGTAGTAAAGAACCGATCGGTGGCTCTCAACGGCACGGTCCAGACCACCAATCAGAAATATACCGCGGAGCAAATCGCATGGCAGGTTCCGGGCGTCCAGGGCCTCACGGATAATCTCAGCGTAGCCGATGCCCAGGCGATGCCGGAGAGTGCCAACGATAAACTGGCGCGCCGCGTGGAGTTTGAACTCTACTCCACAAAGGCAATTCCTCTGAAGACCGTGCAAGTCCACGCCGATAACGGAGTCGTTACCCTGACCGGCACAGTTTTGTCCCGCGCCGAAAAACTGCTGGCGGAAAAAACCGCGAAATCCGTTGAGGGCGTTCGCAAAGTCGTGAATAGTCTGGCAGCACCAGAGGAAACGTAGCCAGCTGCCACCTGCGCGCGCCTTGTATGCCGAGATTCTGACGAGTGGAAAGGCGGCGCGTCAGAAAGGTCCCGTAGGATAAGGGTATTGCCGGAATCTATTTCTGTTCCGACGATGTAGAATCACACGCAGTTCTTCCGTCTGCCATCTTCCTCACGGCTCATATTCGTGATCAGGAGGGTCGTTCACACCTTGGAGAAGGCTTCGACTCACGCGTTTGGCAAGCTCACGTCGTGCCCGCCACAGCCTCCCTTTTAGAGTCTCTTCGGATACCCTCAGCATCTTCGCGGTCTCGCTAGTGCTGTACTCTCGCACTTTGCGCAAGACGAACGCGGCACGGAGAATCGGCGCAAGCTCATCGATGTGGTCCCGGATGATCTCTTGAATTTCCGAGCGCCCCAAGAGTTGCTCGGGGTTTAGGCCCTTGGACACCAAACGCTCGGCGATAGGGATTTCATCCTTGCTGATTGGTTCGGCTGCCGCGGCGCTAGGACGGACTGCCTGACCGCGGCGGCGCATGAGAGCAGCGTTAGTTACGACTCGCGTGAGCCAAGTCGAAAACTGTGAGCGGCCTTCAAAGCTCTTCAGGTTTCGAAAAGCAGAGAGCAGGCCATCCTGTAAGGCGTCCTCCGCATCTTGGGGGTTGCCCATGATGCCGAGAGCCGAATGAAAAAGCGTTCGCTGATGGCGGTGGAAGAGTGTGTTGAGCGCCTGAGCATCGCCGTCCTGGCCCGCCTGTATCAAACTTTCTTCACTGACTTGCGTGCTAGGCACAGATTGGTTTGCCATCGTTGTCCCTGTTGGCTTCGACTAACACCGGCGAATTGCACTCCTGGTCCGCTTTGCCGCGCCTACCGCTTTTCGAGGGCGGGCTCGCCCCCAGCGGTCCGCTGTCCCCTCAAAGCTCGGTCAACTGCGTTCTCTCTCAGATAACGGAGAAATAGCTCCTTGAAGCTCAGACCGGGTACTTGCTGTGGCCAAGTGAGAGGCGCCATGTCCGTGCGGGACGGCCAAGCGAAAGAACCTCAAATCACAAGACTGGCAACGATAAGGGCGCAGACGGATGAGGGTAAAAACCACGGATTCAAGCAAACCTCTGCGTCTCGACTTACTGATGTTTATGCTTTGGCAGAGCGGGCAATGGGCCGGCATTCGCGTACTCCCTGATTCAGATGCAAAGACGTTCCGCCATACTCGTACGCGGACCCCGGGGGCGTCTGTTCACTTTTATACATTCATTTCTGTGGCGTGGGGTGAACCCTTCGGAACACGCAATACAATACACTTGCTCCCCTGGCGAGTGGGCCAGCCTCTCCCGGGTCTCCAGACCTTGATCTCGCAACCGGCTTTGAAAAGGCAGCAACGCTTGCGGCAGGCACGGCTTCGCGTTGCGAAGGCGCCATATCCCCTTTCGGTTTCCAGGAAAAGCGCGGGCTTTTCTGCTCTTCCCTCTTGTATTTTCCACTTTCCGTTTTGACAATTCCCTTCGGCGGGTGACCGTGGGGGGCTCGCTAGCGTGGTCGCTCGGGATCGACGCTCTGGTCAAGATAGATCCACAGAACTCGGGCAAAGAGGGTGATCGTCGGCGCAAGCGGCAAGAACAACACGGCGGCCCAGATGATGACTTTCGTAATCCACCATCCAGTCAGAAACCACAACAGCGCGGCGATTGGCGCCATGATCGAAACCCCCAAGACGTAACTGATGTACATGGCTCCCAGAAAATAGCCCGGTTCCCGTTCAAACTTGAGGTCACAGATGGAGCAGCGGTCACACATCTTCGGGAATCCGCGGAAGATGGAATAGCGAAAGATTCTGCCCATGCGGCAGCGGGGACAGCGCTGTTGAAAAATGTTTCGCAGCGTTGACGGTTTTGTGGCGGATTCCATCAGTAGCGGGTACTAAACTATCAGATAACGAAGAACAACGGCGGGCGGCCGCTCGTTCCTATGGCCGGAAGAATCGGGTGGCAAGTCTTTTCAGGCTTGCTTTTTGCGCCGGGCGTTGCGTATCCCAAAAGCGATCTTCAATCAAATCTGCTGCATCCACACTTCTTCTTCAAATGTTTCGCCGCAGCACCAGGCATCCCGCCAGCATGTCGTGTAGCGCCTGCTTTCTTTCCGTAAATCCCGCCATGATGTATCCGATAAATGCAGGCACCATGTTGGTGATGATCTTGGCAAAGTGCCTCCCCGTCGCGCGGCCGAAGCTGACGCGCTGTCCCGCCATGTCCGTCACCACCAGACCCAGCAGCCTTTTCCCGACCGTAGCCTGCCACTCCGAACTCTCCATTAGCGCATGGTACAGCCACGTCCAGAGCAGGCTGACTGTCGCGGCAAGGAATAGGAGTCCAATGAGCATGAAGATGCCAACATCATTCATGTCTTCGTTAGGATGGATCTGGCCGATGAATCCGCCCAGTCCTGTCAGAAAGATAAGCGGAATCAATATCAACAAGAAGCCTATTCCCATCACCGCGTTGTCGATGAGGAACGCCAAAAATCGCATCCAGAACCCCTCGTACTCCACGCGCGGGGTGGCCGCATTTCCGGCATACGCGGGAACGGCCGCCACACCGCCCGCTATCGGCGCCGCAACCGACGAACTCATCATCGGCACCCGCGCCAGTGCGGCGGCAACCCCGAACTCTTGTCCGCAATTCGAGCAAAACGCCGCACCATCCGCCATCATTCCGCCACACTTGGAACAGTACACGGCATCTCCTCGCTTCCTTCTTGCCCTTCACAACGACCCGCAAGAATCGCAGCCAAATCGTACTTTCAACCGACGGCAGGGTCAATCTTTCACCGCACAACGCCGGAGTGGCAGAAATTTCATAGCACTACTACCCAATTTTTCTTCTTCACTAATGCTCTGCTGGAGCTGCACTGGCGATAACTACCGGTCTCCCAGCGGCCTTCAAAGATGCAACTCGATCACTCGAATGTCCGGGTCGTTATCCGTCCCACGCAAAGCACTTCCTTCAGCACGATGGCGCCCTCGGATTGCTAGCGCACTCCGTGGAAGGCACGGCGTATCAAATTCGTTTTTTGCTTTCCCACCCGGAAATCGCGGCAAAACTCGGCGAACACGAGCATCAGCACGTAAAGGAAAACTTTATCATCACACAAGAACTGAAAAGTTACCTGACGCTCTTTCTGACGCTGGCCCGAGGATCGTGAGAGTCCGCTAAGCACCCTGGCAACTCTACATTGCGTGGTCTCATCTAAGTAGGAGTAGCAGAGGCTTCCCCCCTGGCCGCAGCCAGCCCCTGCTTTCTGCAATTCCTACTATATCCGTGCAAGGAGAACACGAATGAAGCGTGTCGCACTGTTGCTTTTTTTCGCAGGTTGGCTGGTGCCGCTGGCGTCGGCGCAGGATCATTTTCAGCTTGGCGCTTACGCTGACTATCTCCGTATATCGCAAACGAAAACCAACATGGCGGGGCTTGGAGCACGCGCGGGGATCAAGGCGTTCTCCCACGTCATGCTTGAAGGCGAGATGAGCTATGACTTCAAGCAGGCCTTGACGGAACATTTCAATACCACTCCAACTGTGACGATTGTGAACAGCAACCTCAAAGTTCTGCACGGACTCTTTGGCCCCAAACTCATTGCCGGCCACGGTGCGATTCGTCCTTTCTTCACGGTCAAAGGCGGTTTTGTCAATTTCCGGTTGGATCCCCGGCCCGCCAGCGTGGGAACAGCCATCAGCTCGATTGAGAATTTGCGCGCGAACAACGTGAGCGGAATCCTCTACCCAGGCGCGGGTTTGGAAGGACACATCGGCCCGGTCGGGCTGCGCCTTGAGGCCGGCGATGAGATCTACTTCGCAGGAGGCACTCATCACAATCTGCGTGCGGCCTTCGGACCATTCATCCGCTTCTGAACTCTTTCAACGGTTCCGCAGGCGCTCTTCCCAAAAGAACAGAGTGGGGGGGCAACCCCCACTCTGTTCTTTTCTTTCAAGCCGGACAAACACCGCAGAAGTAACCCGAGTTTTTCCATCTCTAATTCCTCAACCTATCGTGCGATCTTTCCTCAGAATTTCAAATTCATGCACACGGAACAAACATGGTGCTAACATTTTGCTGCGCAGCACGGAAGAGCAAGAGATCATGAGATGGACGCCAGGCGGTGAGAGCCAGGATGTCGAGGATCGGCGCGACGATTCCGGCGGTGGCGGAGGCGGTTTTCGATTCGGCGGCATGCACGTCGGCATCGGCGGCGCCATCCTTCTGCTGATTCTCAGCTTCGTCTTCAAGACAAACTTCTTTGCTTTGCTCAGCGGAGGCGGCTCCGTCGCTCCGCAGCCGGCCGCCACACGGCCGGATCCCGCGCGGAACTCGGCGGAGAAGCCGCTCGTGCAATTTGTCTCGTTCGTTCTGGACGACACGCAGAAAACGTGGACGGACCTTCTTCCGCAGCAGGCTGGCAGACCGTATCACCATGCCAAACTGGTTCTTTTCCGCGATTCCATCCAGTCGGGTTGCGGGGGAGCGGAATCCGCCACCGGCCCCTTTTATTGCCCAAACGATGAAAAGGTTTATATCGATCTGGGATTTTATGACGAGCTTAAGCGCCGCTTCGGCGCGTCTGGTGAATTTGCACAGGCTTATGTGATCGCGCACGAACTTGGCCATCACGTCCAGAATGTTCTTGGCACCGAGCGCAAGCTGCGACAATTGCAGGAACAGAATCCGCGCGCGGAGAAGCCTCTCTCCGTCAAAATGGAGCTGCAAGCCGATTGCTTCGCCGGAATCTGGGCGCATTCGACGCAGCAGCGCGGCCTCCTCGAGCAGGGCGACATCGAATCTGCGCTGGGCGCAGCTTCCGCTGTCGGGGACGACCGTTTGCAGAAAATGGCGACTGGCCACGTCAACCCGGATTCCTTCACACATGGCAGCTCCGAGCAGCGCATGATGTGGTTCCGCAAGGGATTCGATTCCGGTTCGATCTCCACCTGCAACACGTTCGCGCAGTAGTGCGTTCCCGGAACCGTCTAGGTTTTGCCCGCGGGGCATCAGGCCGACTGCTCGCAAATGGTACCGCCGAACTGATCGTGATGCCGACGAAGAAGAAATTGGTCGGTCATGCCGGCGATGTAATCGCAAACGACGACGTGGCGCGCTTCCGTTTGCGCAAGTTCTTCATAGGAAGCCGGCATCGAGCCGGGATGGCCCGAGTAGTAGATGAAAAGCTCTTGCAGGCACTTCACGGAGCGGTCGCGGTCCTCAGTGATGGCGGGATGGTTGTAGATATTCGCGAAAAGAAAGCGCTTTAGCTCGCGATTTCGCGCTGCCGCAGCATCGCTGAAACCAGCGAGGCGTTTTGGGGCCCGGCGAATGTGGTCCACGGATGAGGCACTGGAAGCGACGACGCGCTGCCGCGTAGATTCAATGAGATCGGTGGCCAGTGCATCCAGAACGCCTTTGAGGGCCTCATTGAAAATGAGTTTTGCGCGCGCACCACGATGCGCGGAATCGACCTGCGCGTAGACTTCGTCAAAAAATGAAACTTCCTTGCGCAAAACGGCAAGGTCGAGGAGCTCGGCTTCGAGGGCATCGTCGATATCCGCGGTGTTGTAAGCAATTTCGTCGACCCAATCGATGAGCTGCGCTTCGAGGGGCGGGCGCAAATCGAGAAGGTATTCGGCAAGCTGCGGAAATTCCGCGGCGGAATAATCGCGTGAATGCTTGATGATGCCTTCGCGAACTTCAAACGTAAGATTCAATCCGGGAAAATCAAGATAGCGTTGCTCGAACTGCTCGACGATGCGTAGCGCGTGCAGATTGTGATTGAAACTGCCGCTTTGCGCGCGCATCAGTTCGTCGAGCTTAAGTTCGCCGGCATGGCCGAACGGGGGATGGCCGATGTCGTGAACGAGAGCGAGCGCTTCGGCAAGCTCGGTGTTCAGCCCCAGCGCGGAGGCGACCGTACGCGCAATCTGCGCGACTTCCAGCGTGTGCGTCAGTCGATTGCGGAAATGGTCCGAATAGCGCGTGGTGAAAACTTGCGTCTTGGCTTCCAGGCGGCGAAAAGCGCGGGAATGAATGATGCGGTCGCGGTCACGCGCATAGACACTGCGGTAAGGATGGGGCGGCTCGGGATAGCGCCGCCCGCGGGACTCTTCCGCGCGCATCGCCCAGGGAGCAGGGGTGGGAACTGGTTCGATGGGCCGCTCCGTAATGTTCCAGCTGATCCGCGGGAATGCCCGGGTGGAGCGGATCAGGATTTCGGCAAAAGCGCATCCAGACCGCGATCGGCTTGATCCGCGAGAGCGGTGTCCGGGAATTCCTTNTTGATNTGCTGATAGATGCTGGCGGCTTCCTTTGGATTGGAACNGCGAAGGATTCCGGCAAGTTCCAGCAGCACAAATGGGCGCGGAACGAGGACGCTGGGCTTGTCNGCCAGANCGCGAAAGATTTTGACTGCATCATCGGGTTTGCCGGTGCGCGAGTAAATGACCGCCATCTGATACTGCGCCATGGAGGCGAGCTCTTTGTCGCTGCCGCCGCTGATCTTCTTCAATTCTTCGAGTGCCTGATTGTGCCGCTCGAGGTCCTCGAGACAAAGCGCGGAGTAGTAGCGCGCGAGTTTTCCGGGATTCGTGCGCGGATATTTGTCGGCAACCTTGGTGAACTTCTGCATAGCATCCTGGAGGCGCGCGGGTTCATCGGGATAGACGGACTCGTTGGGGTCGGCGGGATCAGGAGCTGAACCGATGCGGCCCTGGTAAGCCTTCATGGAGGTATCGAAGGCGGCGGAGCCTTCCACAGTCTGGCGGTCGACGTAAAACCGCCAGCCGCCGTAGCCAAGCGCCGCCACCAGAGCGACAAAGACGACGATGAGCGTGAACTGTCCGTGAGAGATAACAGCTTCAGCGCCGTGCTCGATGGTTTCCTTGATTTTGTCCTGCTTCAGTTCTTTGCGCGAAATATGATCGGACACAAACGCTCTCCTGATTGGTCTGGAATTTGTAATCGTAACACAAGATCCCGGTCGCTGGCGGGTCCGGAAGGCAGGCTGTGGGCGCAGGGGCGCAGATTTACCTTTGCGCCCGAAAAATGCCCGGCGTCCTCCAGAGTGCTTCGAATGGTGCTAATTTTAGAGTATGCAGACGGCGTGCATTCACTGTGGCGCGGAGCACTTGTTGAAGGATGGGGAATTCGGCGGCCACACAAAAGTACAGTTTAAATGTTCGAACTGCGGTAAGACCACCATCGTGGAGATCAAGCGCCGTGTCGATTCCACCGTGGTCATGTCTCCCCTTCCCTCTTTTGCTCGCGCGGACGCCAGCAGTTCAAACCTGCACTTGCTGCCGCCCGATCCCACACTCCGGCTTCCCGAAAAAGCGAAAGTTGTTCTCAGCATTCTATCGGGACCTTCGAAAGGCGAGAGCCACACGCTCGCAAAGCCGCGTGTCGTGTTGGGCCGCAAAGGCGCGGACATCCCTCTGAATGATCCTGAGATTTCGCGGCATCACTGCTTGCTGGAAGTGAGAGAAACGTACATCAATCTTAAGGACATGGATTCGACCAATGGCACTTTCTTCGACGAAGAACGCGTGCGCGCGGCCATGTTGCGGGACGGTACCGAGTTTCGAATCGGCGGAAGCATGATTCGCGTGAATTTCCAGCCGAAGTAGCCGGGCTTCGCTCCTCCGTAAGATCGTTCCATCCGTGGTTCGATTCCCATGATTGGCTTTGTGAGATACTAACGCCGATTCCAGAATTGTCCGGAGTCCGATGAACCGCCTCTCCGCCTGCCTGATTACGTTCAATGAGGAACACAACCTGCCGCGCGCCTTGACTTCGCTTGCGGGAATCGCCGACGAAATCGTGGTAGTGGACTCCGGGAGCACGGACCGCACGGCTGAAATTGCAAGTACCCACGGCGTATCCTTCTTTGAAAGGCCCTTCACCAATCATGCCGATCAGAAAAACTATGCAGCCTCCTGCGCAAGGAATGACTGGATTTTTCTGCTGGATGCCGATGAAGAGTTGAGCGGTGAACTGCGCAAATCCCTAATGGAGTGGAAGCACGGCGAGCCGGAATTTCCAGTTTACGAAATGGCGCGCCTCACCTGGTACCTCGGTGCGTGGATCCGTCACTCGCGATGGTATCCGGATTTTCAGCGCAGGCTCTACCTGAGAAACAAAGCCAGCTTTTCCGGAATGATCCATTCGGCCCTACGTTTCGAAGGAAAGGCAGGCCGTCTGAGTGGAAACTTGTTGCACTACACGATCCGCACATTTGCGGAGCATGAAGCGAAGGTCGAGGGCTACACTGCGGTCATGGCACAGGAGTTGTTCTCCCAAGGTAAGCGGAGCTGGAGAGCGGCCATGTGGCTGGCGGCGCCGTGGAGCTGGTTTCAGAATTACTTGCTGCATCTTGGCTTTCTCGACGGCTATCGCGGATGGCTCATCTCGCGGATGGCAGCGCGCGGGACGTGGCTGAAATTCAAGAAGCTCGGAAAGCTCGTCGAGGCCGAGCGTCGCGCGGGCGGAGCGCGCACGCAATGAGGGTGCTCTATGTGGACTTGGAGCGGGAGTGGCGGGGCGGACAGAGCCAGGCACTGCTGACGCTCGGTGGCTTGCGCGAGCGCGGACATGAGGTCGAGTTGCTGGCAGCGCGGGGTTCGGTGCTTGCGAATCGCGTCTCGGAAGCGGGGAACACGGTTCATCAAGTTCCGCAATTTGGCTTGCGGGCCTGGGCTGCTCGCGCAATCCGCAGTTTGATCGCCCGGAGGCGATTCGAGCTTGTTCATCTCAATGAACCGCATGCGTTGACGGCGGCATGGCTGGCGAGGACGCACACGCGGCTTCCGCTGCTGCTCTCTCGCCGAATCGGATTCCCGCTTCAGAAAAACGCAGTGTCACAGGCACGCTACCGGGCCGTGGAGCGTTTCGTAGCGAACAGCAAAGATGTGGCTCAAAGCCTGATCGATTCAGGCATCACGGCGGAGCGAATCTCGATCGTGAACGAAGGCGTGGAACTCTTTCCATTGCCAACTCCGGAGCAACGAGGCAGCGCGCGGAAGCACTGGGGCGTGCGAGAAAACGAATTCTTGTTTGGTTGCGTCAGCGTATTTGTCCCGGAAAAAGGACAACGGCACTTGATCGAAGCACTTCCCCTGGTGAGAGCGTTGCATCCGGAAGTGCGGCTGCTGCTCGCGGGCGACGGCGTCTGCCGCGCGGAACTGCAGGCGCTTACAAAGCGTCTCGGGCAGACAGAAGCGGTGTTTTTCCCCGGATTCGTAAAGGATATCGCGCAAGTGTACGCAGCCCTCGATGCGTTCGCATTTCCCTCGGAGTTCGAAGGTCTGGGAACCGCATTGCAAGCGGCGCTGGCCGCAGGCCTGCCATCCATTTCGACGACGCGCGGGGCGCTCGGTGAAGTGGTGGAGGGCGAACGAACTGCTCTGGCCGTGGAGCCCAATGGCAAGGAGTTCGCCGTCGCCATGCTGCGGCTCATCAATGATGGAGGGCTCCGAACAAAGCTCAGCAAAGCAGGCCGCGGCGAGGTGGAGCAACGGTTTTCCGCAGGACGCATGGTAGAAAACACGATTCGCGTCTACGAGGATGTCCTGCAGAAAACGACCAAAGACTGAGCAGATCAAGCCCCGCGCTGAGAGCTGTTTCTTTCTGCAGTACAGGCAAGTCAAATTCCACGACGGTGAGCGCCCCGGTGAGCCACGAGGGAAAAAAGGATGAAGCGCCTGGCAGATCTTTCGAGCTCCGCCAAGCGCTTCAGGCCTTCTTGTAACTATTGCACCAGTTTTCTGTCTTCTCTTGTTCCAGGCGTTTCCCTCCTATCCGCTCGCCGTTTTACGTCAAGCTCTATCTTGGGGATTGAACAACCCATCGCCCTTTTGGCTCGAGGAACTCCACGCCAATGACAAAGCCGTCGCCTTGCAGTGGCTGGCAGTAAGCAACCCGGGCCGAGGAGCGAAACTCTCCAGTGCGCGAGGCGAACACCAAGGATTCGCCTTGTTCCCAGCGGCGCACACTCACCACGCGCGCGCCACGCGCACTCACATTCTCTGTAAAAGTCGATTCCGAGCCAGGTGCCTGACGATGGCCGTCAATCAGAACGGGGATTTCCATCGGGATGCGTCTTTCGGCTCTGTGAAAAGAAAATTTCTTCGCTTGAGGCATGTTTTGCTCATCCTCACAGGCACGCGGCAATGCGCGTTAAATTTTGAACGCTGCTTCTGCCGTGGTGCTTCATGGCGTACAGCGCGCGGTCGGCAGCACCAAGAAGTTTCTCGGGCGTGTCGCCATCCTCCGGGAAAGCAGCCACCCCCGCGCTAACAGAAAGCGCAGGGCGCTCTGGTTCAGCGGAGAGACGCTCGCGGATTCGAGCGACGACGCGCGTCGCGATGTCCTTGCCGGCTTCCGGCAGTACCACCGCGAATTCATCGCCACCGTATCGCGCGGCCGTGTCGATCGCGCGGGAATGGTTGCGCAGAATCTTGCCGATGCGCACGAGCGAGCGGCTGCCGGTAAGATGTCCGTACTGATCGTTGATGATCTTGAGGCCGTCCATGTCGAGAAGCACCACGCTGAATGGGCGTTGCGTACGGCGCGAACGGTCAAGCTCCGCTTCGAGAACGTTGATGAGGCGCCGGTAATTCGAAAGCCCCGTAAGTGGGTCGGTAACGGCCATCGAGCGCACCTGCTCGAAGAGCCGAGCCTGATCCAGCAGCGCGCCGGAAAGCATGACCACATAGCCGCACGTCTTGCTCAACTCCGCGAGAAAAAACGGTCCATCGAAAAGCTGCCGCGAAAATACCGCCGATGCATGGCAGACAACATTGAGCGAAGCCACGATAAAGAGAGAATGATCGAAGAGGCTGGCGGTGCCCTTCTTGTCTCTGTCGTTCTTGAGGCGCTGGCGAAAACAGACCGCGGCGATCAGGAACAGCGCCGCGGGAAGCAGATCCCAGGGACGAGACAGCAAGTTCGCGGCATGCGCGACGGGCGCGGCGGGTGCGGCCAGAAATGCGGCGCTCGTCATATAGGCAGCCAGGGCCACGACCAGCAACGCTGCGGCAGTTTCCTTGCTGGGCT
>JGI12635J15846_10003439_pt1 | contig 13778 bp, 11 predicted proteins | sample BlaSpr_A8_OM2_M2_FD_15846 | JGI IMG/M metagenome (IMG submission 15846) | reverse complement strand
GAATGAGCTGCACGTTCATCTGGTTGTTCTTGGTCCAGTAGTGGTACTGCTCGGTAAGCCGGTAGGTGGTGCAGACAATATTGAAGCCATCTCCCGGAGTGGCGTACTTATCTGCCGGCGTATTGAACTTCTTGACCAGGGGATTATTGTTCTGATTCGGGTGCAGCGCATTTTGCACCGGACTCTCAATCGGTTCGTAAAATTCGGGGAAAGGCCCATCGGCAAAAGCGCCCAACGGCCCAAATATCCGGCCGACCCCTTCAGGGTTCATGATAAAAGGTCCCATGTGATCCTTGGGATTGGAATCCGGCTTGAAGTCAGGAATGTCGTTTCCTACCCAGCTTTGCGCGGACTCATTCCACCAGACTTGCTTACGCGTCGGGTCCCAGGGCTTTCCCGCAGGATCGCAGGAGGCGCGGTTGTAAAGCACGCGGCGATTCGCCGGCCAAGACCACGCCCAGTTCTGATAAATGCCCTGACCAGACGGATCTTCTGTGCCACGGCGGGCAAGTTGGTTCCCAGCCTCGGTCCAACATCCGGAATAAATCCAGTTCCCGCATGAAGTTGTGCCATCGTCTTTTAACCAAGCGAATCCCGGCAACTGCTGGCCTCTTTTGATTGTGACTTGGGTCTTGGGGTCCGTGAGATCAGCCAGAGCCTTTCCGTTTATCTCTTTCGCTAAATCTCCGAGCGACGGATGCTGCGGGATGGTGTAACCAAAAGTCAGATTCAGAATCGGGTCCGGGAACTTGCCGCCCTCCGCGTTATAGAGATCGCGGACCTTGAGAAAGATTTGCGCCACGATGTCCTGATCGAGGCGGCACTCGCCCGGTGTCGGAACGGCGACGTTCTTCCACTGCAACCAGCGCGCCGAGTTAGTCATCGAGCCATCTTTTTCGGCGAAGCCGGCACAGGGCAGGCGATAGACGGTCGTGTTGATGGTCTTCATTTCATCGGGCGTGATTCCTGGGGACTTCCAAAATTCACTGGTTTCATCGGGATAAATTTCCCCGACCACCAGAAAGTCCGCCTTTTTGAGCGCGTCAATGTTTTTCTGCGAGTCCGGCCCAATCGCAACGCCATTCATTCCGAAGGCGAACATCCCTTTCACCGTCCCGCGATACATGTCGTCCCAGATATACGTCCAGGAATAATTGCGATCGACTTTCGGCATGTAACCGTAGGCGAAATCGTTCTCTTTCGTGGCTGCGTCGCCGAACATGGCTTTCAGATAAGAGACGGCAAACTTCGGTGTGTTCGACCAATAATTGAAGGAGTCCCACGGGGCTGGCTTGGAAGGAGTTGGCGTGATTCGTTTCAGATAAGTAGCCAGATCTACGTCAGCGGGGTTAGGTACCTTCAAGTACCCGGGGAGGGAGTCGAACACCCCGCCCATGTCGGTGGCGCCCTGGATATTGGAGTGGCCGCGAAGAGCATTGACGCCGCCTCCGGCGCGTCCGATGTTGCCTAGTATCAACTGCAAAATCGCCGCGGTGCGGATGATCTGCGTGCCGAAGCTGTGCTGCGTCCATCCCACCGCGTACATGATGGTGGCAACCTTCTTCATATCACCGTCTTTGCGGATGGAAGTGTAGAGGTCAGCCGCCTTCAGGAACTGATCTTTCGGTATGCCGGTGATGCGCTCGACCATTTCCGGCGTGTAGCGCGAATACTGCTGCTTCAACAACTGAAAGACGCATCGCGGATGTTGCAAGGTCAGGTCGTAAGCCACGTGCGGCGGCAGCGTGGGCAAAGGCTTTGCCGATCCCACGGGCGGTGGTCCGGCAGGCGCCGCGGTTGCACCCGCGGCGTGTGTTACGGAGGCAGGTGCAGCAGGAGGTGCCGGAGCAATGCCACCGGCGTCGTTACCATACTCGTAAGTCCACGACGACCGGTCGTAAGTCTGCGAGCCCGCGTCGAAGCCCGAGTACAACCCATCCTCGGGAAGCTTGAAACCATCTTTTACGATGAAGCCAGCGTTGGTGAAGTTGACGAGATAGTCTTTTGCAATGCGGTTGTTCTCGATCGCATAGCGAACCACTCCGCCCAGGAAAGCGATATCGGCACCGGCGCGAATTTGACAGAATAAATCGGAAGTCGCGGCCGTTCGCGTATAGCGCGGATCCACCACAATCAACTTCGCGTTGCGGGTGCGCTTGGCCTCAATCGCCCACTTGAAGCCGCAGGGATGATTCTCGGCGGGATTCCCGCCCATGACCAACATCATGTCGGCATTCTTGATGTCGATCCAGCCATTCGTCATGGCCCCGCGTCCAAATGTTGGTCCCAAACTTGAGACCGTAGGGCCGTGTCAAACCCTGGCCTGGTTTTCTATATGAGTAAGGCCGAGGCTGCGCATGGTCTTGACGACGAGGTAGTTGAACTCGTTGGTGTCGGTGCAGCCGCCAATCCACGCCAGGCTTTCGCAGCGGTTCACCGTGTGGCCTTGTGCGTCTTTCTCGATGAAGGTGTCGTCGCGGGTCTTCTTCACCCGTTGCGCGATTTCGTCGAGGGCCTGCGTCCAGGCAATATCCTCCCAATGATCCGAGCCGGGCCGTCGCACCTGCGGCTTCAGCAGTCGCCGCGGATTGAGGATGTCCTGCTCTAACGATGCTCCCTTCGGACACAGGGTGCCGCGATTAATGGGATGGTCCGGGTCGCCCTCAACGTGGATGACCTGCGGCGTTACGTTTTTGGCTTTATCGCCAATCGTATAAATAAGAACGCCACAGCTCACCGAACAATAAGGACATGTAGATCGCGTCTCCGTCGCGCGAGCAATTTTGAGTTCTTTGAGCTGCGCAACTGCTGGAGTCAGATCAAAACCGAGGAGAGAGAGACCCGCGCCACCAGCAAGCGCGCTTTTGAGGAAGGTTCTGCGGGAGAGTTCCATTGCATCCTCCGACCGCTTCGATCACAAACCTACATCAGAAAACTTCGACGGTGACTTAAATCACCCAACGAATATAGTCTTACGGCTCGGATACAGTCAACGACGTGTCGGGAGGTCGGGAGAATAAGACTTTAGAGTTAGACAGTTGCTGATCGCGAGTCGAAGCCCCATAATCGCGCGGTGGCCAACACTCCATGGGAGCAGCGTATCCAACGGGCTGAGCAACTCGCTGCCAAGCACTCTTTTGCGGCCGATATTCTCGGCTTCTATGTTCACGTGGCTAGATTCCAGCAAGGCCTTTACGAACGTGTGGCCGCCAACAGGACTCCAATCTCGCTGTCCGCTTCTCTGGAATTGCCAGAACTTCTTATCAGCTTTCCGTCATTTCTCTCGCTCGTCGAAGAAAAAGCTCCGGTACGGCTTGCCGAAATCGCCCGCGAAATGCGAGGCCAATCGTCCGCTTCGTGGGTGGAACTGCTTACACAGTGCTGGTCAAACATCGACCCACCCGATGATCCCGCCGAATTCGTCGCTCTCGTTTTTCTCCAGCCCTACGCGGAATTAGTTCGCTCACACGCTCAGCTGCAACTTGGCGGCTACGATCACATGCTCTGCCCGTTCTGCAATCGCAAGGCTTCTCTTGGGATCCTCCGGCAGTTAGGAGACGGTGCGCGCCGCAATCTGCTTTGTGGTTTCTGCCTCTCCGAATGGGAGTTCCGCCGGATCGTTTGTGCCGCATGCGGTCAGGAAGACCAAGCCAAGCTCCCGGTCTACATCGCCGAGCAATTTCCGCACATGCGCGTGGAGGCATGCGATGCCTGCCACACCTATATCAAGTCCATCGATCTCACCAAGAACGGCTTAGCCAATCCTCTGGTCGACGAACTGGCGTCAATCCCGCTTGACTTGTGGGCGCAGGAGCGCGGCTACGCTAAACTCCGTCCCAACTTGCTCGGAATGTGATCGAGACCAGGCTCGGTTCGTTTTTGAGAGTTCGGATTCGATTCGTCGTCGTGAAGGCACTTAAAATCCTTCTCGATCAACAGCGAGGGACCACTTTCGGCGCGATCCATCGACAGCGAGATCTGGTCGGAGCTGGCCCATTCTTGGGCTAGGCTGAGCGGCAGCAGAACGCGGATACAGTCCTGGCTGTAGTGAGCCTCCATCTGGGTCAACTGCGAGGAGGTTTCCAGAGTGTAGGTCAGTTTCGAACCCGAGCCAAATTGTATCGATTCCGCGCTGATGCCCGTCTCGAGGAATTGCTCGACGTCGACACGGTTCAGTCGTAATCGCAGAGAATCTCCATGAATGCGAAGTTTCATTCGATCCTCGAATGGCCAGAATAGATGTTGAAGCGTTCGCCGCGAAGGAAACCTATCAATGTCATGCCAAACCGCTGCGCCACCTCCACGGCCAGACTAGAGGGCGCTCCAACGGCCGCCAGTATCGGGATTGCAGCCATTGCGGATTTCTGAACCAGCTCGAATCCTGCGCGTCCGCTGACCAGAATGAGTGAATCTCCGAGAGGTATCGACCCGTCGCGAAGAGCGAAACCAATCAGCTTATCAACCGCGTTGTGCCGGCCGACATCTTCGCGCAGACCGATGAGAGTTCCTTCGGACGAGAAGAGAGCCGCAGCATGAATTCCACCGGTGCGGTCAAAAGCGGGTTGAGCCTGGCGAAGCAAATCGGGCAAGCGGTAGATCAGATCCGCACGGAACTGTGGGCCAGATTGCCGCATAGGACGCGGCGGCCGAACTTCTATTGCCCCGATTGCGACCTTGCCGCACACGCCGCAGCTCGAACTAGTGTAAAAGTTGCGTCGGAGACGGCCCGGATCGATCGGGACTTCGGGGTTCAATCTTATCGTCACCGTATCGCTAGTTTTTTCGGCGCCATTTTCTTCACGATCGGCGCGAATCGACACGATCTGGTCAATGTTGTCGATAATGCCTTCGGTGAAAAGAAACCCAGTCGCGAGGTCGAGATCTGAGCCGGGCGAACGCATGGTAATCGAGAGTGGAAAACCATTTAGACAAAGTTGCAGAGGTTCCTCGATCGCAAGCAAATCGGACCGGGCTGAGGAACAACTCTTCTCCACGGTCTGGACTTGAGCGGCGATCGTATCAGCGGATATAGTCTTCAAAAACCGACTCCGGACTTCGTACTTGACCAGGCTCGGTGAGTTGGGGCGTTTCTCAGCTGCGTCGCTAGAAATTACAAAGCGAGTGGCTAGCATACAACGGTGAAATGGTCGGCGACCAAACTATCTTCGGGTAGAAGGTTGGTGGTTATGCTAAGCCGAGATTGAATGACGTTTGCTTATACAAGCGAGCACGATCGGCAACTGGTTTACTTATCACTTTCCTGTGCACATTTCTATTCGCTGCGCCCCTTTCCTCTTTGCGGAAGACCCCACTAAACATTCTCTTAGTCACAGCGGCCCGAACTCATCTTCATCACTTGTCTCCAGTGGGAATGATTCCAGCGTTCTCGAACATCAGCATCACTGTGCGTTGCGGCGCACGCGTTCGATGGAGGACGCCTTTGGGCACCACGAAACCCTGTCGGGGAGCGAGATCCACGATTCTGTCTTCAAGATCAATAAGCAAAGTTCCTTCCCCCACATAGAAAAATTCGTCGTCGTTATCGTGCTTGTGCCAATGATACTCACCCTCAACCACGCCCAGTCGTACGACGGAAGCGTTCACCTGGCACAGGGTCTGGTTATACCACTTGTGCGGAGCTGCATCGGCGAGCGCTTTCTCGTCGATTACCTCAAGTGGATTGTGCAAGACATTCAGTCGCGTATCGTAGGGATATTGAGCCGAGACGCTCATTGTTCATCTCCTGTAAATGACTCGCGAACGCGATAGTCTTCGCTACCGTTGAAGTTGTGACCGCTTCAGTTCGAGGGCTACGCATTACAGCGTCATTTCCATAAATACGTTCGCGCGAGTGTAGGGGTTCGGTGGAAGTGTTTCGGGCTTCACATGATGAAAACCTACCGACTCATAAAGGTGAATGGCGTTTGAGAGTTTGGTGTTACTGCCAAGGAACAAAGACTTCGCGGCGATCAACTTGGCCTGCGCAATGACGTGCTCGAGCAGGCGGCGACCGATTCCCTGGCCGCGCAGATGCGGAGAAATCGCCATCTTTGAAAGTTCGTAAATGCCACTGCCCATGGGCATAAGCGCCGCACAGCCGACGGGTCCGCCGTCGCCATAAACCATGAAAATGTGACCGCCCTTGCAAAGGATCGCGTTCTCCGGATCACCGAGAATCTCGACGTCCGCAGGCTCAAGGGTGAAATGGCGGGTGATCCATTCTTCATTGAGGGCGCGGAACTCCGTGGCATCGTCGCCAGGAGCAAGTGGGCGAATCTCAATCTTGAGCGGTGCAGGGACAAGCTCTTTGCTTGCTGGTGTAGTGGTAGCCATGAGAAAACCTCTGATGAAGATTGTGGCTGCTCTACTTCATGACGTCCAATATCTTGTTCAACTCAATTATGATTACGGAAGTATGGATCGTGATTTGGAACTTCGCCACCTTCGATATTTTGTCGCGGTTGCCGAGGAGCTACACTTCGGTCGAGCGGCGGTACGGCTGCATTTGTCGCAACCACCGCTTTCCCAACAAATTCGGAAGCTGGAAGAAATTCTTGGATACGCCCTGTTTGTGCGTACTTCACGCTCCGTGAAGCTGACGAACGCCGGAGAGGCTTTCCTGGAACGATCGCGCCGGATACTGCGCAGTGTGCAGCGCGATATGGAAGAGACACGGAGTATTGGCCACGGCGAAGTTGGATCATTGCACGTAGGCTTTGTGGGATCTGCCATGTTGACGACGCTGCCTAAGATCTTCAGGGCCTATCGCGAGGCTTATCCTCGTGTGCATTTGCATTTGCACGAATCGTTTACGTCGCGGGTAGCGGAAGGTTTAGAGAACGGGACACTTGATGCAGGCATATTGCGGGATGGTGACGCGGCCGAGATGTTGAAGGTCACGACGCTCTTCTCCGAGCCTTTTGTTGCGGTGCTTCCGGTGACACATGCGTGCGCAAGACAAAAGAGTATTTCGCCCGGGATATTGCGAAATGAACCGTTTGTCTACTACCCGCGAAGCGCGGGCGGGCGAGCCTTTGAGAAGCCGCTGACACTGTTCGAGGAGTATGGGTTCCGGCCGCAGATCGTGCAGGAGGCGTCTCACTGGCTGACTATTCTGTCCCTGGTCGGAGCTGGGCTTGGAGTTTCGGTGGCACCGGCATGTGTAAAGCGAATTGCTTCGCCGGAAGTAGTCTTCATACCGTTGCGAGGCGCGACCGTCGTCAGCGATATTGAACTGGCGCGGGTGGTAGGGGATTCCCGCCCCATCGTGGAACATTTTGCGCAGATCGCCACCAATGCGCGGGCACGCTAATCTTGAGACGGTGTTCTGATAACGAATGCAACAATTAAGAGTGGGCATTGCCGTCACGTTCTTCTCCGCACTGATCGTTACGAATGGTGAGCAGCGCGTCCCTTAACTGACGATGTAAGAGCACGCTCTATAGTCCGCGAAATCCAGCGCGCCGCGAAGACAATCGCAACGAGAAAGGCGGCAACGATGCCCGCAGCGGCGATGGGATGCTGAGTCGCAAGCCAGGTCAGGAATACTGCGAGCGCGTCTTCGCCAGCGCTCAGCGCGAAATTCGAAACTGGCTCTGGAGACGGGGTCACGGCTACCCGCGCGGCCGTCTTACCTCCGTGCGCGGCTAAAGCGATTGCACCACCCGCCAGGGTCGCCAGCAATTGCTTTTCCGGCGAAAGATGCGAAGTGGCACCGTAGGCAATCAGGGCCGCGACGGGAATTCGCACAAAAGTATGGAGGGCATTCCAGAACAAATCGAAAGCCGGGATCTTGTCGGCGAAGAACTCAATTGCAAAAAGCACCCCCGAAGCCCCGATCACCCACCAGCTGGTAAGCAGATGGAGCCCGGACGGCAGATCAAGGAGGCCGGCGTGGGCCAACAGTCCCAAGGTGGCTACCGTGGCATATACGTTGAGCCCGGCTGCGAAGCTTACCGCCACGATCAAACCTGCGAGGTCGGAGCCGGAGAGTCCAGGAACGGCCAGTGCGGATACTTCAAACCTCATGTCGGCAAGCATATCCGCATCCGTCCTCCTCGCCAATAACGCGATCTTGCTAAATGGATAGCACCTCTGCTTTTCCCCTCCCAGCGTTCGCCTCAGCTCATTTCTTCAGTTCCGCATCCCAGTTCAATACCAGCGTGATAGGCGAAGAGATTTCCTGTCCGGCCTGGACCATCACCAGAATTCGTCCGTCAGGCGCGGTATCTATGGGCCGCACGCCTCCCGGCGACGTGAAAATCTGCCGAGGAAGCCCGGAGTGAAATTCGTTACCCTGTGGCTGGACGTCAACCACCATCAGCGGTCCTGCGGCGTCGCGGAAATAAAGTTGTTTGCGATCGCGGCTCCATGTGATTCCCGACGGCGCGGCGCCCCCCATCATGACCCCACTGTTGGAAATCTGCCAGCGCCCGCCCGGCCCAGGGAACGGAATCACATAAACTTCACCACGGCCACTTTCGTTGGAGACATATGCGAGCCAACGGCCATCCGGAGACAGCCTGGGGCTAATTTCGTCAAACCGAGAATTTAGCACCGGAGTCAGAGATTGCGGCTTATCCGAAACCGGCAGCGACAGAACATCCATGCCCGTGCTGGAATTCTGCTGCTGTACCAGGATCGTGTGTCCGTCGGGCGACCAATCCCTGACGGTGGCCACCTGTTCGTCGGAGACATCGATCGGCGTTCCGCTCCCATTCGCCGGCATGATTTGGACCTTTGTGCCAAACGCCGCAATGGCTAGGCGATTTCCGTCGGGCGACCAAGCCGCGGTATAGGCCACCGCCGGATGAAAGGTCAGACGGGAAAAAATTCCTCGCTGTACTTCCAGGAGCCACAAGTCGTTCCTGCTTGAGTCCGCGGGGTCCTCGCGGGAAAGGACAACCAGGCGGCCGTCGGGGGACAGCCGTCCAGGTCCGTAGTTTCCCTGGTCTCCGAGAGTTGCGACTTGCTTGCCGCTGCGGTCCAACCAGACCAAACGGCTTGGGGTCGAATAGGCACTGCGATAGACCAACACTCCGTTCTCAGATACGGAAAAGTTTCCCAGCGACTTAAACTCGTAGTACTCCACCTTGGGCGCGACAGGAACAGGATTTCCGCTCAGAGTCATTTGCTCAGAGTCAAAGGGCTGGGCCACCAGGTTTCCGTCCTGTACGAAAAAGAGATACCCGTTAGCGTAGGCGGGGGCGCAATTGTCATCGAGGATCAACTTTGCCTCTAAAGAATCGAGAGAGGCGGCGTAAATTTTTCCTTTGGGATCATCGCCCTCGAATCCCACGTAGAGAAAATGCCGCCCATCGGGCAGGAAGTAAGGCCAACGGCTCCCGGCATAAACACCCGCTTTTTTCACCCTCGTTACAGCTACGGGCTGGCCGCCTCCATCGGGGACGCGGTAGATCACGTCGTGAATACCCGGTGTAAAAAGAATTACGCCATCGCGGTTCCAACTACCCCCACGCCCGTACGGGGAATCACAGAGGGTCTGCACCACTCCGCCGGATGCTTCCACCTTCTTCAGTTTTCCGCCCGCGAAGAACCCAATGAACTTGCTGTCCGGCGACCAAAAAGGATAGGAAGCATTTTCAGTACCAGCTAGAGACTGCGCCGCGGCACCCTGGAGTGGCCGCACCCAGAGAAGCTGCTTGCTGTCCCCTTCGGCGATGAAGGCAATGGTGCGGCCGTCGGGCGAAATCACGAAGCGGTTGCTGGAATTGATTGAAGTGAAGGAGTAGTGTTCGGGCGGACCAATCTGTGCGCGGACCACCCTCCGAAGACCCTCGGCCCTCTTCGAAAAAAACACTGAACCCGCGATTCCGGCCACCGCCAGAAGTCCAGATAACACCACGGCGGCGATCAGCATGCGCTCGCGGTTCTTCCGTCGTGAGGCCACCGGAGCTGGGACTCCAGCTTGCGATCCACCTTCGGCGATCCATTTCAATTGCAGCTTCAGATCGTGGACGGATTGAAAACGTTCGTCGGGATCCTTGGCCAGACAAACTTTCACCACCCGATCCAGCGCCGGCGGCGACATGGGCTGCACTACAGCGATAGGTGGCGGCTCCGAGGCCAGAATCGCCGCAACGACGCTCGCTTGCGTCTTGCCAGTGAAGGCTCGCTTTCCAGTCGCCATCTCGTACAGCACCGCGCCCAGCGCGAAAATATCTGAGCGTGCATCCGCTTCGTTCCCTTCGACTTGCTCCGGAGACATGTACTGGAACGTTCCTACAATCGTGCCCTGCGCCGTCAGCGGCTGATTTCCCGATGGGCCGGAGATCGTCATGGTTAGGCTGGAAGCCGGCGCCGCGCCGCCGGTCGTTGCTTTGGCCAGCCCGAAATCCATGAGCTTCGCTCCCGCTTTCGTCAGCATAATGTTGCCCGGCTTCAGATCGCGGTGGATCACTCCCATCTTGTGTGCTTTCTCGAGCCCTTCGCAGATTTCGATTCCATACTTCAGCAGCTGTTCTGGGGGCAGTGGGCCTTTTTCGAGCCGGTCGCCCAGGGTCTCGCCTTCCAGAAACTCCATGACCAGAAAGTCGATCCCATCCTGATGACCAACGTCATAAAGCGCGCAGATGTTGGGATGGTTCAGTGATGAGATCGCTCGCGCTTCGCGGTCAAAGCGCTGTTTCGCCTCAGGATTGTCAGAGAGATGGGACGGCAGAATCTTGACTGCGACCGTGCGGTCCAATCGCGTGTCTCTTGCGCGATATACCTCGCCCATACCGCCGGCGCCGCGTTGCGATTGAATTTCGTAAGGACCAAGTTTGGTGCCGGCGGTCAGGGTCATAGGCGTCCATCATTATATGCGAGCCGCTGTGGGTTCCCAGTTAGCGGGTTGTCACGCAAGCCGGCAGCACCCTGCGGCCGAAAATTCCTCAGGATGATCGTTCAGCGTTCCGCTAATTCTCGAATCCCCAGCTCTGTGTACCGTGAGTCCTCCTTGTCGAACCTAAAGAGCTACTCCGCCCTCAATAAACCCGCTGGTCTCACACATTGAAACTGGAGTACGATGGGCTGCGCGAGAATGGCTTTATACCTACTTAATCGATAAGAACACAGGGGCGAGTGTCTGGCGATAAGGTTCCTGCGTTCCTATGGATAAGGAGAGCCATGCGAGACGCAATCAAATCCGCACAACCTGATTCTTGTCGGATACTCTTCCTCTCTGTGATTCTCGCATCCCTGTGCGTCACACCAGCACTTGCTCAAAAGACGCCAAAGCCAAGCGGTCCCAAGTATGATTTACAGGCCGAGGCGAAGATGAAGGGAACCATAGAGGATGTGAAGCTACCGCCAAAAGGCAGCGAGAAAGAGATCGTTCACCTGCTCTTGAAAAATGGGCCGGATACCGCGGATGTGTATCTCTGTCCCAAATCATTCATGGATGAAATGGGTATGGACTTCAACAAGGGTGACGAGATCACTCTCACGGGTTCGAAAGTGAAACAGGGCGAGACCGACCTCGTCCTCGCGCGCGAGGTGGCGAAGGGAAACAGTACTTTCGTCCTCCGCGACGCGAAAGGCGGCCCAGTTTGGAACTGACGTCGTTCAGGAACATGCTTGGATAAACCTATCCTTCGCGAGCGCAAGCAATGCAGTCCGATCAAATTCCGTGATGAAATTTCATTCATTCCGGGGTACGATTTTCGCCATGACTATTTCTCGCCGCTCATTTCTTGCCCTTTCAGCAGTGCTTCCGTGGGCACTCACAGCTCGCGCGTCTGAATCTATTCCGATCGGCCTTGAACTCTATTCTGTTCGCGACGCGCTCAAGCAAGATACCGCCGGTACTTTGCGGTCGGTCGCCGAAATGGGATACCAGTGCGTCGAATTCTATGCCCCTTATTTCGATTGGACCGAAAGCCAGACAAAACTAATGCGCAAGCTTCTCGATAAGCTCGGCATGCGTTGTTTCTCCACTCACAATAACGAGGAGTACTTCAGCCCGGACAACATTCATCGCACCCGCGACAAGAACCTGATCCTCGGCTCCAAGTACGTTGTGATGTCCAGCTCTCACCCGAAACCGGGCGCAGATGGCTGGAAGGCCGTCGCCGACGAACTCAATTCTGCTGCGGAGCAACTGGAACCTTCGGGGCTCAAACCTGGCTATCACAACCATCAACTTGAGTTCACTCCGGTTGATGGTGTGCGCCCCATTGAAATTCTCGCCAGGAACACAAAACCGTCGGTCATGCTTCAGCTCGACGTCGGTACGTGTATCGAGGCAGGTTCCGACCCGGTCGCGTGGATCCGCTCCAATCCAGGGCGAATCCGCTCTCTTCACTTAAAGGATTGGTCTCCTGATCCAACAAAAGGTTACTCCGTGCTATTCGGCGAAGGCAGCGCCGACTGGAAAAACATCTTTGCGGCCGCTGAAAGCGTCGGTGGTGTCGAATATTACTTGTTGGAACAGGAAGGCAGCCGCTTCGGGGAACTAGAAACCGCACGCCGGTGCCTTGAGTCTATGCGCCTTGCGCATTCGTAAGCGTAGGGTATTTCTGCGAACAAATAAATTCCTGGGTCATCCTTAGGATGGAATTCCTTCGCTAAGCCGTGATGGAATAAGGCTTGACCCTATGAGGCTATTCGTACCGCAGAGCCTCAATGGGATCTAGCCGCGAGGCACGAACCGCAGGCACCATGCCGCTGATCAGCCCGACCGCAGCGAGAATAAGGGTAGCAACGATCAGCGTGCTCGGGGCAATGATCAGGCGCACGTCACCGCCTTCCGCATTCTTCGCCATGGCGCTGTATAGAGTCAACCTTCCGACAGAAAGCGAGACTCCATAGGCCAGGATGATTCCCAGTGCGCCGCCAATGAAAGTAATGGTAAGAGATTCGGCTAGAAACTGAAGCAGAATATGCTTCCTGCTCGCACCCAACGCTTTTTCCACGCCAATCTCGCGGGTTCGCTGCGTCACCGAGACCAGCATAATGTTCATCAGGCCGACTCCGCCGATGCCTAACGTCAGCGTGCCGATGAAACCCAACAGAATCGTTAGGCCAAGGGTAACGAGTTCGAATAGGTGGACCTGTTCCATCAAGTTAAACACGAACATGGCGCGGCGATCGGTCGGATTGAATTTGTGCTCAATAGCCATCACCCCCCGCACGGACTGTTCCAGCCTTTCATACCCAGGGGTCTCGTAGTTGAACCAGATGGAGTCGAGGTAGTGCGTATCCTTGATGTCGCTCATCGTGGTGAATGGGACGTATATTAAGCGGTTGGTATTGTCATCGCCCGCCTGCATTTTGGGACTTACGATCCCGACGACTTCAACGCTAAGGCCATTGATGCGGATTCTCTCGCCCAGCGCGTTACGTCCAGAGAAGAGTTTTTCTTTGGCCTCGGAGCCAATCACGGCGACCCGGGCGTGCTGCATCTCATCTTGCGTGTTGTACAAGCGCCCCTGTGCGAGTTTCAAGGCGCGGATCGAAAAGACGTTCGGATAGTTGCCGGTAACGCTGAAATTGAACGTCCGCGTCTCGTACTGAATGCTGGCCTGCTTGGATGCTTCGGGGGTGATTTGAGAGATTTGAGGAATATTGGTGGTGAGTGTGTCCACATCGTCGAGAGTAAAGCGTATCTGCGCACCTGCCTTTTGACCACCAGCCTGCATGGAGGAGCGGCCAGGAACTACGATCATGAGCTTGGTGCCAAAGTTGGCGAAGATATTGGCGCAAGCGCGGCCGAAGCCGTTTCCGTAAGCGAGCAGCAACACAACCGTGGCAATGCCCCAAGCCATGCCGAGCAT
>JGI12635J15846_10003437_pt1 | contig 13782 bp, 10 predicted proteins | sample BlaSpr_A8_OM2_M2_FD_15846 | JGI IMG/M metagenome (IMG submission 15846) | reverse complement strand
CCGGGACGGACGAACCTGGATCTCTCCTTCGCAAAGGTTACTCCCCTTTACGGAGAGCGCCTGAAGCTTGAAATCCGGGGAGATTTCTTCAACATCTTCAACCACGCGGAGTGGAACGATCCCAGTACCAACATAGTTAGTTCCCACTTCGGCCAAATTACGAGTACTGCGCCTCAACGAATCATTCAGTTGGCGGCGCGGCTTAGCTTCTAGCCTGCACATAGTGCAGTTTCGAACAGTGGTGCGAGTTGTAGCGGTGGGCTAACAGCGGCGAGGCTGAGGCCTCGTGGTGTTGTGAATGAGACAAGAAGGTCGAGGAGCCCGTGCTTGTTTGCGGGTTCTGGGGTTAAGAACAGGCGCGGCTACCTTCGCCCGGCGAGCTATGTTAATCTGGAAGTCCGGCTTGGGCAGGACGTAGGTGCCTGGGCAGATCAGTCGGGGCGTAGCGCAGCCTGGCTAGCGCGCCTGGTTCGGGACCAGGAGGTCGATGGTTCAAATCCATTCGCCCCGACCAATCTTTAGAATCAGCAACTTACAAAATGCGAAAGTCCATTGAGCGCCTAGTGCAGGGCTAAGATGTCGATGGTTCAAGTCCATTTGCCTCACCCATCGTTTGCTTTTCAATTCAATGCGTTACACAGCGTTCTCGACTACGAGTTCTACATCATTTTACGGACAACACGTACAACTTCGGTGTTTTTGCTCGGGAGTGAGGTATTCAAGACATATTGAAGCATTCGATTGAAAGCCGAAGGGGCGCAGTGTTAGTCGGCTCAAATGTAGATTGTTTGCTGGGGCGCTGTCACAGCAATGTCACGCAAATAAGAGCTGGTCGCACTGCGATTTAATCCGTGAGAGCCATTCGGGTTGGCGGCGGTTTGGAAAAACCGCCCAGAGTCTAGGTGACTGCCAGGCATGGGTTGAGATCCTAAGGCCTGTAATTACGAGTGGTGACGCGAAGGAAAGAGGGAGTCGAAGATCAGACCTAGAATCCGGCGAAGGGTCTTTTCGGAGAGGTTTTCAGGTTCGAAGTGACTTTCGAGCATCAACCCCGAGACTATCGGTCCCAATGCAAGCAGCGAGAGATCAACATCTTTTCTCTTCTCCCGGGGAAGTTGTCCAAACAGCTGCTCGTAGAACTTATTATCATTCGTCGCTTTTGACATTTCGAAGGATTTGCGCAGTCGTTCTTTCGATTCTGGGTGGCGGAGTGCGTAGAGTTTGAACTCTAGGGTCAGGGTCGGCCATATCCTGTCTTGCACAAGTCCCACATAGAACTCCCGAAACGCTTCTAGACTCTGTTTCCGATTGGTGCACTTTTGAAGGCTGTCGGCGAGCCGATCGATATACGATCTCGTTCGATGCTCGAACAGCGCCAGAAAGAGATCTTCTTTACTTTTGAAATGCGTATAAACCGCCCCTTTGCTCCTGCCTGCTATAGCGGCGATTTCGTCCAGTTGGGCGTTTTCGTATCCGTCACGTACGAACACTTCTTCAGCGGCATTTAGAAGCCGAGCCTGCGTTTCCGTGGTCCGAAGTCGTTGTTTACTCACCGTTTCCATGGGCACCCCCCATTAAAACACTCTCGATCATTTTGCGCTTGCAAACCTACTGACTGGTCAGTATGTTTCTATTATGGCACAAGCGGCACAACATGAAAACACTCCGCTCTTTCCGTTTGGCTATGGCTTGAGTTACACGACTTTCAGTATTGGAGAACCTTCTCTTGATCGTGAACAAATTTCTGCAAACGGGAGCGCGAAAGTCTCCGTAAAAGTTGCAAACACCGGAACACGAGCCGGCGATCAAGTGGTTCAGATGTATGTGCATCACTCGGTGAGCAGCGTTGTGCAGCCAGTCACTGTATTGCGCGGATTCAAGCGCGTTCATCTGGAGGCTGGAGCTTCCGCCACTGTCAGCTTTGAGGTCGGCCCTGACCAACTTTCGATTCTGGACGCCCAGATGAAGAAAACCGTTGAACCAGGCCCTGTCGAGGTCCGGATCGGCTCAAGTTCGGCGGAGACGTCATCTGTTCGCTTGACGATCTTCGAGTAGTGCCCCGTGTAACTAAATCTCATTGGTATTTTTCAGATTTCGTAAGAAACTTCGCAACCGTGAGGTCATGGCATGATTCGAAAAATCGCATTTGTTTTGTTCCTCCTCTCGCCAGCGCTCCTGTCCGCGCAATCTATCACTCGTGAACAGGCCGAGCAGAGGGCACGCACCCTGATGAAACAGATGACTCTCGATGAAAAGGTTGGCCAGCTCAACCAATCCGCCGGCATCCAGTTGCCGATGTTGGGTTCCGACAAACCCGACGCTCTCATCGCGCAGGGGCGCGTGGGCTCGATTCTCTGGCTCGTCAATTCCAAGGAGATCAATCGGCTTCAGCATATCTCCGTTGAAAAATCTCGCCTCCACATCCCGATCCTATTCGGTTTCGATGTGATCCACGGATATCGGACTGCATTCCCTGTTCCGCTCGCGATGGCTTCGTCGTGGGACCCCAGCGTCGAAGAACAGGCACAACGTTTCGCAAGTCAAGACGCGCGCGCGGCTGGCATTCAGTGGACGTTCACGCCGATGGTCGATATCGCGCGTGATGCTCGCTGGGGTCGCATTGTTGAAGGCGCGGGCGAGGACCCTTACCTCGGCGCCGCCATGGCCCGTGCACAGGTCCGAGGATTTCAGGGCGAGCAACTCGGCCCCAACTCGGTCGTCGTCAGCGTTAAGCACTTCGCAGGTTACGGCGCAGCAGACGGTGGTCGCGACTACGACTCTTCCTATATTCCGGAGGAGTTGTTCCGCAACGTATACTTGCCTCCGTTCCGAGCCGCAGTAGAGGCGGACGCCGGCAACTTTATGTCTGCCTATATGGATCTCAACGACGTCCCAGCGACCGGCAATCACTGGCTACTAACTGAAATTTTGCGCGACGAATGGGGATTCAAGGGATTCGTTGTCTCCGATGCATTTGCTGTTGCTAGCCTGCAAACACACGGCTATGCCAAGGACGGGGCTGACGCTGCGTACAAGGCGTTCACCGCTGGCGTCAACATGGATATGGCCAGCCAGACCTACACGAAGAATCTGGCACAATTGGTGAAGGACGNCAAAGTCACGGAAGCCCAACTCGACGCCGCTGTCTTGCCCATCCTTGCGTGCAAGTATCAGCTCGGACTTTTCGATCACCCTTACGTCGACGAATCCAAGGTTGAGGACACCTTGAACCGCCCGGAAGGTCTGGCTCTTGAGCGTAGAGTCGCCGCGCGTTCCATGGTACTTCTCAAAAACGAAAACAAGACCCTGCCACTTTCGAAATCCATCAAGAAGATCGCTGTCATTGGCCCGCTCGCTGACTCCCCTCATGACATTGAAGGTGGCTGGACTGTCGAAGGGCTTTTTGGAGACGGCGGAAAGAGCCATCCGGTCACGGTATTTGCTGGAATCAAGAACAAACTGCCGGATGCGCAAATCACCGTCGTCTCCGGTCCCGAACTTTCCCGCGTCTTCCCCGGATTGATCGACCAGATCACCGGCAAGAAACCCGTGCCGCCGCCGACGCCGGAAGAAACCGTGAACTGGATCGCTAAGGCCAAAGTTGCCGCAGCCGATGCCGACCTCGTCATTGCCGTCATGGGCGAGATCTCTGGCATGAGCAGCGAAGCCGCATCCCGCGCGACGCTCGACCTTCCGGGAATCCAGCAACAAATGCTTGAGGCAGCCGCTTCCGTGGGCAAGCCAGTCGTTCTCGTGTTGGAGAACGGTCGGCCACTNGATATTCGCTGGCCCGCGGAGCATGTTCCCGCCATTCTCGAATCCTGGTACCCCGGCACAGAAGGCGGCAACGCAGTAGCCGACGTTTTATTCGGCGACGTCAATCCTGGCGGAAAGCTCCCTGTGAGCTGGCCGCGCGTAGCCGGAGCTGAGCCGCTCTTCTATAACCACAACATCACGCATGAGCCTGAAGATGGCCCGAACTTCACATCACGCTATTGGGACATCAATTCCAAACCGCTTTATCCCTTCGGTTACGGACTGAGCTACACCACTTTTAAGTTCGCAAACCTCAAGCTGAGCCGCGCCAGTATCAACGGCGCTGGCAGCACCGAGGTTTCGGTCGAAGTCACCAACACGGGCTCCGTCACAGGGGATGCGGTCGCGCAAATTTATATTCATCAGCGCTACGGTTCCGCGTCTCGCCCCGTCCGTCAGCTCAAGGGTTTCCAACGCATTACTCTTCAACCAGGCGAAACCAAAAGCGTTCAGTTCACGCTGGGCAAAAACGAGCTGGAATTCTGGAGTCCGCAAACCAAAAAGTGGGCGGTAGAGCCGAGCGCGTTCGACGTTTGGGCCGGTGAAGACTCCACTGCGACGCTCCACACTGAATTCACCGTGACGCAATAGAGGACGCCAAGTGCAGCCTGAGAATTTGGCCGCACGGAATGCTTAGCGGACCACAATTTTCTCAAGATGCCAAAGGAGGTTGACTTGAAATCGATTCTCAATAAAGTAATCGCGATCTGCATTGTAATAGTCTCGCTGGGGAGTATTCCTCTGTACCCAGCGCAAACACAGACGTCCAGATTGGAGTTGAATGCGGACGCCGATTGGCGATTTGTGCTCGGCGATCCGAGTGGTGCAGAGGCACCGCAATTTGCAGACGCATCCTGGCGCACTGTGAACCTCCCGCACGATTGGAGCATTGAAGGCGCGCCTGCCAAGGACAATCCGACCGGCAGCGGTGGTGGTTTCTTCCCTGCGGGAACGGGCTGGTATCGCAAGACGTTTACCTCGCCTAAAGAGTGGAATGGAAAGCGTGTGAGCGTTGAGTTCGACGGAGTTTACAAAGACGCCACAATATTTCTGAACGGTAAAAAACTAGGGACCCACCCGTACGGATACACCAGCTTCGCCCTTGATCTTACGCATTACTTGGATTTTTCCGGGCCTAATGTGCTGGCAGTGCGCGTGGACAATTCTGCGCAGCCGAACAGCAGATGGTACAGCGGGTCAGGCATCTACCGACATGTCCGAGTGGTAGTGACGGATTCCACACATGTAGCTCACTGGGGAGTCTTTGTCACCACGGCAGAGGTTTCGGCTGGCGCTGCGAAGCTTTCGCTGCGCACGCGCGTGGCAAATGAATCAGCCGAACAGACCGAAGTGAAAGTGCAGACGATCTTGAAGGACCGCAGCGGTAAGCAGACGGGGACAGCACAGTCGACCATAACGATCACGCCCGGAAAGGATATCGAAACAAGCCAGTCGATCGACGTCGCTCAACCTGCGCTGTGGTCGCCCGAATCACCAACTTTGTACAGTGCCACTACGCAGGTTCTTAGGAACGGCAAAATTGTGGACGAGGTCATCACGCCCTTTGGCATCCGGACACTTTCTTGGTCTGCGGAAAAGGGACTTCTCCTGAACGGCAAGAGCATCAAACTCACCGGAGGAAGCGTTCACCACGACAACGGTCCGCTTGGAGCCGCGGCGTTCGATCGCGCAGAAGAGCGCAAGGTACAACTGCTGAAAGCTGCTGGGCACAATGCTGTGCGAACGGCTCACAACCCACCATCACCTGCATTTCTGGACGCATGTGACCGACTCGGGCTGTTGGTAATGGACGAACCAGTCGACTCGTGGAAGGCCAGCAAAGTTAAATTTGACTATGGCCGCGACTTTGACGAATGGTGGCAACGCGATATTTCTTCGATGGTCCTGCGCGATCGCAATCATCCCTCTATTGTGATCTGGGGAATCGGCAATGAGATCCCTGAATTGGAAGTCGAACGAGGCGGGGCGATAGGTAAACAATTAGCAGATCAGGTGCGATCGCTCGACAATACGCGGCCGCTCACGCTGGCGTTTCCCGGCACAACCACTGCACCGAACGCGGAAGCTGTGTTTTCACTCTTAGACATTGCCGGTTACAACTATAACATTCTTCCGAGCTATGCGGCGGATCATCGCCAGCTGCCAAAACGAATTATGCTGACGACTGAGTCGTTTCCAGCGAAGGCATTTCCACTGTGGGAAATTTCGAAAGACAATCCGTTTGTTCTAGGTGATTTTGCGTGGACTTCTATGGACTATCTGGGTGAGTCCGGTATCGGCGCATGGTCTTATGGAACTCCGGAAGAGGCCCAGATCGGAGCGCAGATCATGGGCGCCATGATGAATAGTTCTACAGTGGACAAAATGTTCCTGGGAATGGCGAACGGCGCGGATATGATGGCCGTGATGGACCAGGGCAAAGCCGATCCAGCCATGAAAGCCGCAATGGCGGTCCTGTTTCACGGGTTTCCCTGGCATGCGGCGGCGTGCGGAGACCTTGATCTGACTGGTTTTCGGAAGCCGCAATCCTACTATCGAGAGATTTTGTGGAACGGCGGAGATCGCGTGTACGCCACCGTCCGTTTACCCGAACCGGAAGGAAAGAAGATTATCGCCGTGGGTTGGGCGACTTATCCAACACTGCCGAGCTGGTCTTGGCAGGGACAAGAAGGCAAGGAGATGGAGGTGGAAGTTTATTCCGGTGCCGAAAACGTCCGATTGTTTCTCAACGACAAACTGATTGGGGAGAAGCCAACTGGCCGCGATCAGGAGTTTAAGGCGAGTTTTTCTATACCGTTCACACCAGGTACGCTGAAGGCAGTAGGAATACGTGGTGATCGCGCCGTTGCGGAGAGTATTCTCACCACTGCCGGCAAGCCGGTGAAGTTGCGGCTGACCGCGGACCGCACTGTGGTTCAAGCAGACGACCAGGATTTGTCCTTTATCACTGTGGAAGCAGTGGATGCAGAGGGGCGATTCCAACCGAATGCAGACCAAGAAGTGGAATTCGCGATCAGCGGACCAGGTACGATTGCCGCGGTGGGAAATGGGGACGGCGAAGACTCCGCCTCATACCAGGGTGATCGACGGAAGTTGTTTCAAGGGCGCGCCCTCGTCGTAGTGCGCACTTCGAGACAGAGTGGAGCGATAACCGTTACGGCGACAACTCAAAGCTTAAGCGACGGCTCGGTGACGATCCAGACTAAGGCCGTCGGTCAGCGCGCGGAACTGCGCTGAGCGGAACTGTGGGAAAGAAGGTGCACCCGAAGGGCTTGAGGCGGGAATCATTGTTGAACAACTGCTGAACAGTAGACTGCAACTGGGAACCCTACGTACAAGTTACGGACAACTAAGGGAGGGGAAATAAGGTCCTGTGTCCCGTAAGCGACGCCAGATAAAGCGTTTATTGGACTTAAGGACTTGGTTCGGGACCAGGAGTTCGAAGGTTCAAATCCTTTCGCCCCGACCACTTCAATCCCGTTGAATCAACAACTTAGTTACGCACTAGCCTGCGAAGCGCTGGCAATTTGAGTCCGTTTGGGTCCAAATAGAAGCGCTTCGACATTCGCTACGGCCCGGCGCTGATCTTCCGGTATAGCGTGCAAGTACACTTCTCGAGTGAGTTCCGATGTTGAGTGGCCGAGAAGAGACTGGACAGTTCCCAGAGGAGCTCCCGCTGCATCCAGCAGGGTCGCGTGGGAGTGACGGAGCGAGTGCCAGGTTATTCCTAGAAATCCCAGTTTCTCGCATGTCGGTCGCAACTGTCGCCTCAACAGGTTATGCCGATCCAATGGCTGGCCAGTATGCATACTGAAGACTAGGTCGTCAGGTCGCGTACTGGATGATCGTAATTTCCGTCAAAGCCGGAATGTGGCAGTTCCGTGCCTCGGTTGAGTATCTCCAGATAGCGATGATATGTGAAGAGCCGATGGCGCTGTTTGCCGGTAGTCTCCCGAACCATGCCGAGCTTCACCATGTGCTGCAAAGCCTTCGTCACAGTGGGCGCGGAGAGGGAAAGTTGCTCGGCTGTCGCCGGGATGGTGATAATCGGCTTACGCTGAAGGTGCTGGTGAACGCGCAAAACGGACGCAGCGGGGCGGCCAATCTCCTCGATTTTGCGGCGATCTTGTTCGATGAGGGTGAGTATCTCCTTCGATGTATCGGCTGCCTGCTGGGAGGTTTCTTTGACGCCTGTTAGGAAAAATTCGAGCCAAGTCTCCCAATCTCCCTGGGTGCGGACACGGTCAAGCAGTTCATAGTATTTCTGCCTGTTGGTCTTGAAATAGAGGCTGATATAAAGAATGGGCTCTCGGATCGCACCAGCGACACACAGAAGAAACGTAATTAGCAATCGGCCCAATCTCCCATTTCCGTCTAGAAATGGATGGATGGTTTCGAATTGCACGTGCACGAGCGCCGCCTTCACCAATATGGGCAAGTCTTCCTTCTCGCGATGCAGAAACTTTTCGAGGGCATCCAAGCATTCCGTCATCTTCTCAGGTGGCGGCGGAACAAATGCTGCGTTCCCGGGCCGTGTGCCTCCGATCCAGTTTTGGCTTTCACGGAATTCACCCGGACGCTTCTGACTTCCGCGTCCCTTGGACAAGAGAATCTTGTGAATTTCTCGTATCAACCTCAGAGAGAGCGGAAAATTCCCCCGGAGCCGGCGAAGTCCGTGATTCATCGCGGCCACGTAATTTGATACTTCCTGAACGTCTTCCAGAGGGACACTGGGGGCTTCGGCGCTTTCGAATAGCATCAGGTCAGAAAACGAGGACTGTGTACCCTCGATCTGCGAAGAGAGCACCGCTTCCTTCCGAACGTAGAGGTAAATGAAGAGCGAGGGATCGGGCAGAATGGACGCGAGTCCGTCCAGGCGTCCGAGTGCCTGATTTGCCTGCTCAAGCAATGGCAACAGCGGCAGAAGGGCCAGCGTTGGGTCTGGCGGTAATGGTGGTGGGACATAGGCCTTGAAAGACTCGTCCTTAAAGGTCTTGACGACATAAGTCCCGAGGCGGCTGTTCGGTTTGGTTGGTGTCGCCATCACAAAACCATCGTTTCGTTAGGAATTCCCTAACGAAACTATATCGCCTTTTCGTTTCGTTAGCCAGGGAAACGTCAAACCCGGTTTGGGCAGGCTACTTTACAGGCAATGTTCCGGCTCGGGTGCGTCGACCGCGCGTCCAGGAAGCAAAACCATGAGCTCCCGCATTATCACAGCCGAAATTTTCGACGCCTTCTTGAAATGTGAGAGCAAGGCCTACTTCAAATCTTCAGGACAAATCGGAGAGCCTGACGAGCTTACGAACTGGCAACGGGAGGTTAGACAAGAGTTTCGACGGAGCTGCCAGTCGCGATACCGCTCCATTTTCCAAGATGCCTTTGATGCTCCTCAACCATTGCTCCTGGACGAGTTAAAAAGCGGCAAGCATCACATTCTCTTCGATTGTGGGATCGAAGCAGGGCAGTTTCAATCCCGCATCGATGCGGTCGAGAAAGTGACCAGCCTATCGCGCATGAAGTACCGTGGATACATTCCCGTCCGTTTTGTTCCGAACGAAAAACTCAGCAGACACGACAAGCTCTTACTGGCGTTTGACGCCTATACGTTGTCTCTTGCCCTCGGTACGACGCCGACCATTGGGAAGATAATGCACGGAATGGATCAGCGAACGGTGACCATTCGACTCGCACCACTTATCAGCGTTGTTAGGTTAATGGCCGAAAAGATTTGCACCCAAACTACAAGCCCCGAACCTACACAACTTGTCTTGAACAAGCACTGTATTGAATGCGAATTCAAGGCGCGATGTCGCGCGCTGGCAGAAGAGAAGGGTAGCCTCAGCCTGCTTCCAAGAATGAGCCGATTGGAACGAGAGAAGTTGCACGCGGTTTGGCTAACGTCGGAAGATGACTTTTTGCGTGTGGCGCTCCGGCTTGGTCTATTTTTTCGCCGATGCGGAGGAAAATTGCAGGCTTAGAGACTCCGTGACGGTTTCATCCAGCTTGCGGCGGACGGCGATGGATTGCTGTCCGAGACGAGCTTCACTTTCCTTGCGGGCTTGCGATATTGCCGTGAGCTCATCGCCGGGCGTGCTTTGCAGAATGTTTTCAGCGTGCAGCAGGCAGGCGAACGCGTAGCGCTCAGGCTGTTGTTGTTTGCGCAAGAATTGCGCGTAGTTGAACCAGTCGGACGCCGTGCTGCGTGGATCGGAGAGCGCTGCATCGAGTTGTAGCGCGCGCTGGTGAGACTGCGCCGCTCCTGCGATGTCGGCTTGTTTCTCTTGCAAATCGGCGAGATGGACTAGCGCCAGGCTTTCCAGCGCCTTCTCGCCAGCCTTTTCCGCGAAACCGGCGGCCGCAGCGTAACCTTTTGAAGCGTCAGCGTTGTGATTGATGGCTGCATCGGCGTCGGCAACTTTTATGAGAGCCGCAAGCACCGGGCCGGTCTCGCTTGGATTTTTTTGGTGGTGAGCGGCGATGATTTGCAGGTACACGCGGTAGTGGCGCGCCGCGGCTTGCAATTGTCCTTGTTGATCAAGAGCTTGCGCGAGATAGAGTTGCGCGTTGGACTGGGCTGGATCAGCGGCGACGGCGCGTTGCCAGTTGTCGACGGCTTCTTCGTCATGGCCGAGGCGATGCGCCAGCATGCCGTAATTGACCAGATCGTCGGCGTTTTGCGGCCAGCGCGCCACGATCTTCTGAAACTGCACGTAGGCATCGGTGTCGCGGCCTGCTTCAATCAAGCTGCGGCCGTAGGATTCTTGCACGGCGAGATTTGCGGGATTGACGGCGGCAGCGCGCTGCATGGCCGCGAGCGCGGCGTCGCGCTGTCCAGCGAGCTCCTCAGCGCGGGCCAGCCGTACTTGCACCGAGCTGTCGTTGGGATTCAACTCTGCGGCGCGCTGGAGCGCAGGGAGAACGCTTGCTTCGCTGGCCCACCAGAAGTGCAACTGGTCCACCCCAGCCCACACGAATAACAATGCGACGGTTGCGATACGGAGCGCACGAGCGACTGGCGCGCGTCCTGTTAACCAGTGCGCGGCGGCTGAAAAACTGCTTTGCTGCTCGTCTGCGGCACGCGGCGATTTTTGTTTGGTGTCTAAGAGCAAAGCCGCGATCCGCGAGTCGCGCAACTTCCAGATGGCGCCGTCGAGAATGAAATGATGAATATTTACGAGAGCCGTGAAGGTCAGGAAGCTCGCGGCGAAATCGGTGTGAAAAACGCGGCTGACGATCCATGGTCCGGGGATAAAGAGAGCGATTCCGCCGGCGATCAATGTCACAAGATAGCGGAAGAATGACCAGTTCGAATCGCCGGTCGCCCGGGCCTCTTTTTTCTGATAGTAGCTGGTGATCCACAGATACTGCGTGGAGTGCAGGACGGCGAGCAAGCCGCTGCTGTAACGAGTTTGCGGAATTTCGCGGCCGCTGACGAGCTCAATCACCGCGGGCAAAAGAAACCAAAGGAATTGCGTTACCGTCAGCGTGAGCATCGGAAGAATCGTCCGGAAGCTGCTCCGGCGCGCCAGCGATACTAGGGCCCTGCCACTGGCGCCAACAAAAAACAGCGCCAAAACCGCGCGTACCGGGAGAGTGAATTTAGCCGCTAGTCCCAGTGAGAGAATAAGCGCATCGCCCGACGCGCCGGTGTGGAAGCTCAGCATCAGCAAAATGTAGGAAGCGATAAACGAAAGGCGCAGTGCGCGGCGTTCCGTTTCCGTGGGTGAGACGCCCGCGCGTCGGGCGAACATCATCAGCAATCCAAAATTTTGCCCGGTGTAGTGCCACGGACTCCAGCAAATATAGAGCGTGAAAATCCAGGGAAGCAGCGCATACCAAAGATGTGTCACTACCCCGGCCAGCGCGAGCAGCAGAGCGACGTGCACCGTATAGAGCCTGTATTTCTCGAACTCATCGCGGGTGTGATACGCGCGATAAACCGTCGCCATGAAGTGCGGATAGTTGGATAGCAAGGCCAGAAAATAGAACGCCACGCTCCAGCCACGCCCGTAGGAATTCGCAAAATAAAATCCCGCGAGCAAGAGCGGTGCGGACCACGCGCCGCACCCGACCGTCAAATCAATCCATGGACGATAAATCCACGGACTCTGCGGCTGGGATGGCGGTGCAGGCGTTGAAGCGCGCTCCTCCGGAGGAGCTATGGTGATTGTTCCCATGCCATTGCAGAGTAACGCAGGCGTGGCCCGGACGAGCCCCGAGGAGCATCCGTGCATGCGGAATCGGTTACTTGTACTTGCGAACGGGCTCCAGGAAACAGTGCTTCAGGAAACAGCGAGGAGGCGGAGGAGCAACCCCGCCAGTGCTCCACCCAGCAGCGGCCCGATCACCGGGATAGGCGCGTAGCCCCAATCGGAGTTTCCCTTTCCAGCGATCGGCAAAATGGCGTGCGCGATGCGCGGCCCCAAGTCGCGCGCCGGATTGATGGCGTACCCTGTCGTGCCGCCCAGTGATAGCCCGACGCCCCACACCAGGCTGCCCACTAGATAAGGGCCCAATCCAGCGGCAGGACCGGCCGCAGACACTTTCTTCGAAAAAATCGCGCCAATGACGAAGACGAGAACAAACGTAGCGCAAATTTCACTGAATAAATTCGCAGCCACGCTTCGGATAGCAGGCGCGGTGCAAAAACAGGCCAGCTTAGCAGCAGGATCCGGCGTTTCCTTCCAGTGCGGGAAATAGTGGATCCAGACAAGAGTGGCTCCCACGATAGCGCCGAGGAGTTGCGCCGCCAGATAAGGAGCGAGCTTCCCGAAGCTTGCGTCACGCACGGCGAAGCCCACCGTGACTACCGGATTCAAGTGTGCGTCATTGCTTCCACCGGCAATCGACACGAAGACGCCCGCCATCACTGCAAAAGCCCACCCTGCCGTGATGACTATCCATCCGCTACCTTCGGCTTTGGAGTGCTTCAAGAGCACTCCGGCGACGACTCCATTGCCTAACAACACAATAATCATCGTCCCGAGAAATTCGCCCACGATTGGGGATGTCATTCAGCAATCTCCTTCAAGTAGAATGAGCCCGGAACAAATGTTTGCTTCTAGCATCACGAATCAACCCAATCGAAGGAGCGCGTGACCGCTTTCTTCCAGTGCCTGTAAAGCTCCTCACGCTCCGCTTCCGTGAAATGCGGCGTCCACGTCCGGTCCACGGCCCAATTCGTTCGCAGTTCTTCCAGGCCTGAAAAAAATCCGACAGCGAGGCCTGCGGCGTAGGCTGCACCGAGCGCGGTCGTCTCCTGAATCACAGGGCGCACGACTTCACGATTCAAAATATCCGCCTGAAACTGCATCAGGAGTTCGTTTACGACCATCCCACCGTCGACGCGCAACGACGACAGCGCGATCTGCGAGTCTTTTTCCATCGCTTCGACCACCTCGCGTGTCTGAAAGGCGGTTGCTTCAAGAACAGCTCTCGCCAGATGGCCTTTGTTGACGTACCGCGTCAGCCCCGCGATGACGCCGCGCGCATTTTCCTTCCAGTACGGCGCGTACAATCCGGAAAACGCCGGAACAAAATAAACGCCGCCGTTGTCTTTCGCGGTGCGGGCCAGCGTTTCGATGTCCGCGCTTTTTTCAATCATTCCGAGATTGTCGCGGACCCATTGCACCAGCGCTCCCGAAATCGCAACCCCGCCCTCCAGGGCGTAGCAAGCCGGCGCACTTCCCATTTTGTACGCGACCGTGGTCAGCAATCCGAAGTTTGAGGGAACGGCGCGCTCGCCTGTATTCATCAAGAGAAAACAGCCAGTTCCATAGGTGTTTTTCACTTCGCCGGGACTGAAACAAGCCTGCCCGACGAGCGCAGCCTGCTGATCGCCAAGGATGCCCGCGATCGCAACGCCTGCGATGGCCGGGAGCGTCGCTGCACCGTAAACTTCGCTGCTCGAACACACTTGCGGCAGCATGGCGCGCGGAATTT
>JGI12635J15846_10003433_pt1 | contig 13784 bp, 12 predicted proteins | sample BlaSpr_A8_OM2_M2_FD_15846 | JGI IMG/M metagenome (IMG submission 15846) | reverse complement strand
GGGTGCCCGGGCGGCCTCGACCTGGTCGAACAGGCTGACCACCCGGCCGGTGATGCGAACGTCGAGCGCCTTGGCCAAAGTTCGCACCCGCCGGGTGTCCTCCGCCGCCACCACGTCGGCACCGCCGAGCGCAGCGATGAGCCGTGGTGACGCATCCAAGGGCTGACCCAACGGGGTCGCACCGAGCAATAGGCGGCCATCGGTCACGACGGACAGCCTACGATCGACACGATGACCGCCCCACCTCGCGAAGCCTCCGTCGTCGTAGAGGAGCGTGTCNTACCCGTCGTCAGNCCTGGACCGTTGGTTCCGGTCGCAGATTTCGGGCCGATGGACCACGTGCGCGGCTGGGTCGTGACCGGAGTTGTCACACTGCTGGCAACGGTGACCCGGTTTTTGAACCTGGGCTCGCCCACCGACGCCGGCACACCGGTCTTCGACGAGAAGCACTACGCGCCCCAGGCCTGGCAGGTGGTGCACAACCACGGGGTCGAAGACAACCCCGGATTCGGCCTGGTCGTCCACCCCCCGGTCGGCAAGCAACTGATCGCGGTGGGCGAGGCCATCTTCGGTTACAACGGAGTGGGCTGGCGGTTCACCGGCGCGGTGCTTGGCGTGGTGCTGGTGGCGCTGGTGATGCGGATTGTCCGGCGGATCAGCCGCTCGACACTGGTTGGCGCCATCGCCGGGTTGCTGCTCATCTGCGACGGCGTCAGCTTTGTCGCGGCACGAACCGCACTACTCGACGGGTTCCTCACGTTCTTCGTTGTCGCGGCGTTCGGCGCGCTTATCGTCGACCGCGATCAAGTTCGCGAACGGATGCGCGTCGCACTGCTGGAAGGCCGCAGCGCCGAAACCATATGGGGTCCGCGGCTGGGCGTGCGCTGGTGGCGGTTCGGCGCCGGGGTGTTACTCGGATTGGCCTGCGGGACAAAGTGGTCCGGCCTTTACTTCGTGGCGTTCTTCGGTGCGATGTCGTTGGCTTTCGATGTCGCGGCACGTCGTCAATACCAAGTGCCCCGACCCTGGCTAGGGGCTTTACGACGCGACTTGATCCCCACCGGGTATGCGCTGGCGCTCATCCCGTTCGCGGTCTACATGGCCGGCTACGCGCCCTGGTTCGCGTCCGAAACCGCAATCGACCGACACGAGGTCGGCCTGACGATCGGTCGCCACGGGCTTCTCCCGCTGCCCGATGCCATTCGCTCGCTCTGGTACTACACGGCCAAGGCTTTCGAATTCCACGCGGGCCTGACGAATTCCGCCGGCAACTACCACCCGTGGGAATCCAAACCGTGGAGCTGGCCCATGTCGTTGCGGCCGGTGCTCTATGCCATTGACCAGCAGAACATTCCGGGTTGCGGCGCACAGTCCTGCGTCAAGGCGGAGATGCTGGTCGGCACTCCCGCCATGTGGTGGCTGGCGGTGCCGGTCTTGGTTTACACCTTCTGGCGAATGGTTATTCGCCGGGATTGGCGCTATGCGGTGGTCTGGGTCGGCTACTGCGCCGGGTGGCTGCCCTGGTTCGCCGACATCGACCGCCAGATGTATTTCTTCTACGCGGCGACGATGGCGCCGTTCCTGGTGATGGGCATCGCGCTGATCTGCGGCGATATCCTCTACTCCCCTGGTCGAGGGCGTGCTCAAAGCTCTGAACGACGCACGCTGGGGCTGATCGCGGTCTCCTGCTACGTGGCTCTAGTGGTGACAAACTTCGCGTGGCTCTTCCCGGTGCTCACCGGTCTGCCCATTGCACAGCAGACCTGGGACATGGAGATCTGGCTGCCCAGCTGGCGCTAGTTTCGTTGTCTTTCTGTGCCGCAGCTATAAAGCTTCGCGGGCGGCCGGACACGACATGCAGCGCGGACCGCCACGGCCGGTGCCCAATTCGGAGCCCGCGACGGTCAGCACTTCGATGCCCGCGTCCAGCAGGCGAGCGTTGGTCTGGACGTTGCGCTCGTAGGCGACGACGACGCCGGGCTGAAGTGCCAACGTGTTGTTGCCGTCGTCCCACTGTTCGCGTTCGGCGATGACGGGGTCCGGCCCGGTGTCGATCACCCGTAGCTTGTCGATCCCCATCGCCTTGGCCGCGGCCTGGTGAAAGGGCGCCGCGTCGCTGATGGTCACACCGTCGGGGGTGCGCTGAATCGTGAATGCCGAGAGCGTGTCGACGATGTTGGCGTACATCACCACCGTGTCGGTGTCGACCATGGTGCACACCGTGTCCAGGTGCATTTGTGCGCGCTTCTGCGCGATCGGCACCGCTAGCACCGTGTTCGCGAGATCATCGTCAAAAAGGCTGCGCGCCAACGCTTCCGCACCCGCAGGGGCGGTCCGCTCGCCTACCCCGACGGCGATTACACCTGGCGCGAGCAACAGCACATCACCACCTTCGACGGGAGCGGTGCGCGATTCGTAGGCGCGCCGCACGCCGGTGAATCGCGGGTGGTGGGCATAGACGATGTCGGTCAACGACGCCTCGCGGACCCGGGCCCGGAGCGCCAGCGACGGGATCACCACCCGCGGCCCGATCCATATCGACGAGTCCCGGGTGAATACCAGGTTAGGCAATGGCTCGATGACGAAATCCGCCCCATGGTGCATGCGAATCACCAACGACACGTCGGTCCGGGCGCCCGACGGCAGCTCGTTGAACGTCATGCCGGCCATCAGCACATGAGCCAGCCGGACCGGGTCGAGTCCCCGCAAGTAGGCCGAAAGTTTTTGTGCCAGAGGCGCTCCGAGCCGGCGCGAATCTACGGCGGCGGCAACCCCCTGCATTCGGGCCGCTCCGCTGTTCAGCGCCTCGGTCAGCAGATCAGACAGCAGCAGGACTTCCACGCCGCGGGAACGCAGCAGCTCGGCGAACTGGTCATGCTCCTCCTGTGCACGTGCGACCCAGGGCAGTCCGTCGAACAACAGCTGGTCATTGTTGCGGGGATTGAGCCGCCGCAGCTCGGCGCCCGGGCGGTGCAGGATGGCCACCCGTAGCGTTCCCACTTCGGAATTGGTGCCCAGCTCGACAACACTCACGGTTAGCACGGTAGCCGCTGGCCCGGTCGCTCCCATCTCGTCGAACGGATGTGCGATAAACTGACCGACGTGGGGTTCGCGGTACAGGGCTCGCTGTTCGAGCACAACGAGCGCAGACAACTCGGTGACGGCGCCTTCATCGAGATCCGGTCCGGCTGGCTGACGGGTGGCCCGGCAAGGGGCGAAGACCTGCTTGACGGGCTGCTGACGACGGTGCCGTGGCGAGCCGAACGCCGCCAGATGTACGACCGGGTCGTCGACGTGCCCCGGCTGGTGAGTTTTCATGATCTGACCGTCGAAGATCCTCCGCATCCGGCGCTGACGCGGCTGCGACGGCGGCTCAACGACATCTACGCCGGCGAACTGGGTGAACCCTTCACCACCGTCGGATTGTGTTGTTACCGCGATGGCTCCGACAGCGTCGCTTGGCATGGCGACACCATCGGTCGCAGCAGCTCCGAGGACACCATGGTGGCGATCGTCAGCCTCGGCGCCACCCGGGTCTTCGCGCTGCGGCGACGCGGCGGCGGCCCGTCGTTGCGGCTGCCGCTGGCGCACGGCGATCTGCTGGTGATGGGCGGATCATGCCAACGCACCTGGGAGCACGCCGTCCCCAAGACGTCGTCGCCCGCAGGTCCGCGCGTCAGCATCCAGTTCCGGCCACGCGACGTGCGCTAGCGCTTGACTGCAGCGAGGGCCGGGCGGTCAACTCCGGACTGCGCTCACCGCCTTGACGAGCAGGTCGCGGGCCCGTTGCGTGTCGACCCGCGCAACCGACTGTTGCGGGATCACCAGCGGATTGGCGATGACGATAACCTGGTAGTCGCCGAACTGAGCGGAGTAGTCGTAGAGCTCGCCGGTGCGGGCTGACCCGCCGAGGAGGGCCTGCAGCACGCGGTGGATGCCCAGCGTCTGGGCCCCATCGATCTTCGGCGCGTCGACCACCTCGATGCCGCCCCGCATCTGGGGTCCGGCAAATGCCACCTTGGTGCAGTCTTTCCCCGGCTCGTCGAACGGCAAGGCCTGGGAGGTCTCCACTGCGATGACGACAAACCGGTCGCCGTTGCCCTCCGCGGAGACCGCGGCCATATTGCCCTGCAAGCCTGGCGGCATGTCCGGTCCGGTCGCTACCTTCGCACAGTTCCCCGGATCGAACGTCAGCCCCTCAGGCAGTTTCCGGCCGGAAAAGAACTTCGGATCGATAGCCCTCTCCGAGATGTCGACGACTTTGAACTCGGGTCCGAAGCTTGACTTCACGCCGGCGACCTTACTGATGTCTGCCTTCGTCGAGGAGCCATTCGCACCCGATGAGCAGCCTGCGAGCACGCATACGGATGCGATCGCGACTCCGACCTTCAACACCGTGGTCAATCTACCCAATGCAGATGGTCAGCCGCGCAACGTGGACACCGTTTTGACTAGAAGATCAGCGGCGAATCGGGGCGTCAGCGCCGGGAGCGCTGAGCCTGGGTCGGTGGTCACTGTGGTGAATGCGTAGTAGTTTCCCAGGTACGCGGTGAATGTATATAGCCGCGAATCGATTTCGGTACCCGACTCGACGGATGACTTGACGTCGACCACCATGCCCAGAGTGTCGGCGCCGTCGATGTGCGGTGCCTCGGTGAGGCCCACGCTGGCCGTGGTGTGCCCGACCGTCATAGTCCATTGCCGACACTCCGCGACGATGTTGTGATCGAGGTCCACCGGCCCCGGCAACGCGACCACCACCGCGTAGACGATTCCGCCTGAACCTGACGCGGACACACCCTGCGCGGATTGGTCGCGTCCATCGCCGGGATCGGCGAGTGTCGCGCATTGCGGCGGCTTGACCGCTGCATCCGCTATATCCCCGGCAAGATCCCAGATCACCCTGGGAGAAGCTCCGCTGGGGATGCCGGTGGTCACCTCATAGCCGGGCGGCAGCTCGCGAGCAACCCTCTTGATGCTGGCGGGATTGACGGCCGTGCCATGAGCCGACGGCGTGGCCGACCGAGACGCCGACGGTGCGGGCGCCGACGAATGAGCGCATGCGGCTGCCAGAAGCATCACCGCCGTGCCAATCCAGAACGGCCGCATCCCCGTTGATATCACGGCAGCTGGTTCGTCAGCCGACCGCCTCGATCACCTGGCGGGCAACGCGTTTGATCTCGTCAGCCACGTCACCCTTCAAGTGCAGGTCACGCCCCCGGGGCACATCGATGACGGTGGTGATCACCCCGACGTCTTCACGCTGCCACACCGCGCCGTGGCGGTCCAAGATCGCGCGCATCGGCGCATTGTCGGAAAGCATTCGCGCGGTGAATCTTTCGACTCCATCGACCTCGGCGGCGATGGACAGCGCACCGATCAGAAAACTCCCGATACCCCGGCCCTGATAGGCGTCGGCGACGGTGAACGCGATCTCGGCGACCGTCGGATCGGTCTCGTCACGAACAAAACGCGCGTCGGCCACCGGGTCGCTCCCGTCGGTCACCACCCAGACGAAGTGGTCGACGTAGTCGACTTCGGACAGGTACTGCATCAATGCGGGGGTGGGAACACGTGCCGTCATGAACCGCCGATACAGCGTCTCGTTGGAGAATTGGATATGGCCTTGCATGGTCCGCTCGTCGTCACCGGGCAGGACCGGGCGCAGCAGCAGGAGGGTTCCGTCACGAACCCGTATGGCGATCGGCGTGATGAATGCGGCAAGACGCTGGCGCACCGTGCGCAGCAGCCGCGGCATGACCCCAGGGATGTGCACCATTCGGGTGAAGGCGTCGTTGTCGCCGATCCAGCCGGTCAGCCGTTCGGCCGTGGTGACCGTCGCGATCCGCGGGATGCCGCGCAGCAGGGCGATCTCTCCGATGAGCGTGCCAGGAGACGCCTGTCCGACTGCCACCACGCCGTCGGTGCCGACGTGTTTGATCTCGGCACTACCCGACGAGATCAGCAGGAACGAAACAGCCTGCTCGCCCTGCTGCATCAGCACCTGGCCGGCGGCGGCGCGAAGGGGCTGAACGCAGGCGGCCAATGGCACCAAGTCCTCGGTGGGGCATCCTTCGAAGATGTCCATGGTCGCGAGTTCTTCTGCTCGCGCGCCGGTCAGTTCGGCCACTGCGATATTCCGTCGGCTGGACCCGCTACCCGCGGTGACCGCTTTGCCATGACCTGCCCGCCTGTTGTCGTCGGATGTTGCTCACGTTATGAGGTGGATTCCGGCTGCGGCAAGGATGTGCAGATTCTGGACTGGTCAGGCGTACTGGTTTGCCGGCGCATTGATCGGTGTCACGGTGACCGCGCGAAGCGTCGGAATCGGCACGGCGTTCGGTTGACGCGCCGCAGGAGTAACCTGCCCTTCCACCCTCAGCCAGGTGTTGTCAGCAAACCGGAAGGCAGCGTCGCCGACACGAAGATGGATGCGGGCCAGTTGAGCATCGGCGGCACAACAGATGATGACGATGCGAGCAAGGTCTGCGCCGTCGGGTTCGTTGAGGACGAAGCCGGTAATCGTGACCAGCCGGTTGGCCAGTGATCCCGAGGTGTCATTGGCTGAGCGCATCAGCACCTCGGGCAAGGAGACCTCAGGAGCTCGCCCCGGCGGCAGCGGTGGAAACGCGCGGCGCAAGACGTCGTTGGGCACCGTTGTCACCGAAGGAGTGACCGCCTGCGGCCGCAACGCCGGAGGTGTGACAAAGATCAAGACTACGACGGGCACGACGAGCAACCACACGACACCGGTGCGGTGGGAATGTCCGTCATCGGGGTCGTGCGCCGGCCCACCGCGACGAATGTCCCCGACGATCGCCATCAGCGACAGCCCAATCAGTAGGACGGCCGTGACCGCCAGCCAGGGCAGCAGCGCCGGCTTGACGTAGCGGGTAAACGCGCCGGTGAGCGTTATCAGCCCGATACTCAGCCCAACCAGCAGCAGCATGGTGTTTTCGGTTTCGCGGCTCACGCCGAACCACCCAGCAGCAGCACCCCGACCAAGGTCGCCGCCACAATGGCGACCACCAACGTCGCGGGGGCAAACCGGGCTGCGAAGGCCCGCCCAAATGCGCCGGACTGCATCGCGAGCAGCTTCACGTCAACGGCCGGCCCCACAACCATGAACACCAGCCGCGGCACCAGCGGAACCAACGTGACGCTGGAAGCAACGAACGCATCGGCCTCCGAGCACACCGCGAGTGTCACCGCCAGCGCGGCCATAACGGTGACGCCAAGAAATAAGTGCGCACCCACGTGCTCGAAAATTTGAGGCGGCACCAGAACGTGCAACGCGGCCGCGGCGGCCGCACCAACGACCAGGTATGCGGCCGCCTGCAGGAAGTCCTGGCGTGCCACTTCACAGAACGCCATCCACTTGGATTCGGACACGGGAGGGTGCGGCGCTGGCCGGCGCGTTATCCAGTCGGCACGGCCCCACCGTGACCACAGCCAACCCATCACCACCGCGGTCAGCAATGACGCGCCCACCCTGGCCACTACCACCTTCGGCTGACCGGGAAAAGCGACCGCGGTCGCGACCACCACGACCGGATTGATGGCCGGAGCGGCAAGCATGAATGTCAACGCCGCCGCTCCCGCCGCGCCGCCCTCTCCGAATAGGCGTCGCGCCACCGGGACCGAGCCGCACTCGCATCCCGGCAGCGCCGCCCCGGCCAATCCGGCGGCAAGGACCGCCGTCGCACTGCGACGGGGCAGCCACCGCACCAGCCGCTCGGGCGGGACGAACACCGCGATTAGTCCGCTGACCAGCACGCCCAATCCCAGAAAGGGCAGGGCCTGGACAAACACGCCGCAGAACACGGTGCCCGCGGTAGCCAACGCGGCATTGCCTGTCACGCCCGCACGCAGCCACACCCCCGAGATCGCGAAAGCTACCAAACAAAAGACCAGCACTTCCATGGACCCGATGCGCAGCACTCCCCGCCCAGGGATCATCGCAGCCACCCGGCTAGGTCCATCCCAGGAAATGTAATGAAAATGATTATCACTACTGGCATCTTCTCATCCCGGCTGGCGCACTAGCCTGAGTCGCAGCGCGCGGTGCAATTCGTCGCCGCCGGAAAGCCCGGCCAACGGCGACACCGGCTGCTGCTACGAAGCGGCCTGGCAAACGCCGAGGAGCCGGACTACTGGCGTGCCCTCTTCATACTCCAGAACCCACGGGTCACCGCCATCGACGGCCTCTGAGACAAGCGTGAACTTCACCGGTTCGTCGCTGCGCTGGGACATCTGCGTGCATTCGACCTGGAATAGGCGGTAGTCGCCGTCGCGGTGAATGGCCAGGGAAAAGCCCGGCTGGACGGCTTCCACGGGGACCTTTTGCAGGTAGTACTTGGTGCTCATACTCCGACACTAAGTACGTCCCGACACGAAACCCGGGGCCGCCACGCTTGTCTTAGGACATTTTCAGCCGATTTTTGGAAACACAACAGAATTCACATTGGATTACTGGCGCCACAGGCGTTGCGGAGCTGCCGCTACCGGAGTAGCAACCTGGCGCGCGCCCGTGGGCGGGCCGGTCAGGAGCCGATCTGCTCGAATATGTTTGGCTGATCACTACCGAGCTGCCGCGCGATGTCACCCGTGTCCCAGTATTCGCGCCAGCAGGTAATCGCACCGTCGCGGACATCGAAGATCGCAGTGACGTGGAACGTGACCCTCGTGCCCCCGATGAGGTTCACGTCCAGCCGCTCGACTACCACCGTGTCCTCGTTGGAAATGACCGTTCGGATCTCGCTGCCTTCGACCATGCCCGACGCCAGCTGGTTATGTTTCTCCAGCTCGGCACGCGCCGCGTCACGACCGTAGATAATCGGCGAGAGTGGCACGTTGAGCTGCCATACGAAGTCGTCAGCCATCAATGCGGTCATCGCGTCGACATCCATATGCTCGCCGTACGCCGCGTGCACGAAGTCCAGCACGGTGCGCTCGATCCCAGTTCCCATCGCTGCACTCCCTGGTTTGCTCACCGGATCCTTTTCACAGTCCGCGCGTCAATCTACGCTCGGCGCCACTTTGCCATAGAGCCGCCATTGGAAGCCCACGAGGACGAACCCGGCACTGATGCGGCCCTAACGCAGGCCAGTGGTGCACTCCTGACCTCGAATTGTTCAGACCCCCAGGAACTTTCGATCCGAAGCGGGTACTGCGATGCCAGTTCCGCCACCAGAAGAACAACGCGCCGTCGTACGAGCCCACTGTTGCCGATCTCCCCGAGTGACCGTTCCGACCCAGACCCCAGTTGCGGCTCGCGTCGAAACTCCTGCGGACTGACTGCGGACTGACCAATGCTGTCCCCGTACAAGCGATTACATATTGCGTCGCNGGGCTTTGTGTCGATACATGTGGGCATCCGCGTCNCGCAGGAGCTGCTGAATGTCGTCGGACGGACCCCATGTCGAGCCCACCGAGGCGCTTAGGGAGAGCGGTCTCGCCCCGGNGTCGTAACGCCCAGTTAATGCACCGCCAAGCCGGTTTGCCAGCTCGGCAACATGCTCGTCCGCCTCGGCCTCGGTGGACAGGACAACGAATTCGTCTCCGCCGAGGCGATAGACCGAGTCGGGTGCGACCACGATCTGCGCGATGCGCTGAGCAACTTGGATGAGGACGACGTCGCCGACAGCGTGTCCGTAAGCGTCGTTGATCTGTTTGAACCCGTCGAGGTCGATGAAGACGATGCCGACCGACGCTGCGCGCTCGACCTCACGGTGATTCTGGACCGAGTCGAGGAAAGCCTGTCGATTACCCAGCCCTGTGAGCGGGTCCGTCACCGCCTGCCGCGCGAGTTCAGCTTCGGCCCGCTTGCGCGCGGTGACATCCTGGAACTGCCCAATGATGATGTCGTCNGNGCCATGCGCGCCTGGCACCATCACCGCGTCACGTTGCACCCAGACCGTTCTTCCATCNCGCCNGACAAGTCGGAGTTCCGACACGACGTGTGACTGCGAATTATTCTTGAGCACGTCCAAGTCTGCCNCAGCGGTCGCGATGTCAGCCGGGTGGACGAAAGTGCGAAGGTCGACGCCGATCAACTCTGCGGCGGTATGGCCGAACATCGTGCACAACGCCGGGTTGACGTACAACGCATGTANGGACGTGTCCACGATGGCTTGACCAATNGGCGCGTTGTCCATGCTGATCTGCAANAGCCGCACGGCGTCGTCACGGGCGTGTTCGGCCTCNACGCGTGCCGTGACATCCGTGACCTGAACATAAAAACCTCTTACCTCACCGTCGACGATGTCAGGGATGTAGTTCGTCTCGACGTACCGGGTACCGCCGTGCGGATCGATGAGAGTGTGCTCGAACACCTGCTTTTCGCCGGCGAGTACCCCCTCTACGTGAGCGCGGTTGAGCCCGTACAGATTCTCTCCGAGAACCTCACGGAGATGGCGGCCGAAGATCTCGACGGGTGTCTTCCCGAAAAACTCGATGAAGGCCTCATTGGCGACCACGTTGCACAGCTCGCGATCCCAATAGCTGATCATGGCGGGAACGCTGTCGATCAGCAGCCGCAAGCGGCGCGGGTCCTCGATCGTCATCGATACCTCAGCGACCGACCATCGCGACATGCACCAGGCAGGCGTCAACGGCGGGGTGAACGGTCACCCCGTCATGGCCGATGGCCAACATCGGTAGAGGCAGACCGACCCGCGGCCGGCCAAGAAGTGCCAGTCGATGGCCAGCCGCCAGGGCGTAATGGGTACCGATATGGACACCTCCCAACCCCCGCGAACGGCCTGACAACCCAATAGCGTAGGCCCAGCACGCACATCGGAAGTGCCGAAGCTAATTAACGACCGCTCCGACAACACCTACGCTGCACCGAATACGGCTTCCGGTTAAGGATGCTGAGCCACACCGTGGTCGACGGGCAACGGAGGTGTGGTGCGGCAGAGACGGGCAGCGATGTCGATGGCGATCTGGTCGCCGAAAGCTGGCACAACGACCATCACTCTATTTTCAATCTGTTTTCAGACAGTGCGTCCACCTATCTATCTCTTCGAACTATTAACGCAGGCGGTACCAACATGGGAGGATGCCGTGTATCCGTGGCCATTCAGCCGCGGGATCAAGCAGAGGCCGCGCGAACACGAATGCCAGCGCCGCGGGATCTTCGATGTTGGGGACCACATGCAGACAGCCGCATCTCATGCAGACCGCTACGCATGGAAGAGTGCTCCTGGGTCAATGGCTCATCAGTGGGCACACGAGTGGCGGGCCGCACAATGACCCTCCGGCAGCTCGATGTCCCGGCGAGTGAGTGGCGCGTTGAAGACATGACTGCAGTGCGCAAGGTTCTGGCCGATGTTGGCGCTGATCCGGCAATGGCCCGAGCCTGGCGCGGATCGGTTGTCCTGAGCTTCGCAGAGGTACAGGAGATCCATCCCTACCTGAATCCGGCGATTGTTGCCTTCTTACAGAATTTGTATTCAGAGTTCCCATATCTCTTGTACTTTTTGAATCCAGACCGGGCGAGGGGTGCGCTTGACAGTTTCTTCGCGTCAATCGGCGCTCTGTGCCAAACCCAAGACGGAGTATGGGTCATTTGGTCCGATGATGTCGCAACGGCGTACTACGGCGCGCTTACCGCGGCTGCCGAGTTTGCTGTCAATCGAGGCGATGACTGGGTCGCCGTTGTCGAGGGCTACGAGAAACGCCAATCGATCCTCGAGGAAATACGCGCGAATCTGATCACTTCTGGAGTGTTAGAGGCGTAAACCGATCAATCCACGCTCCCCCGTGCCGTACCAGCTCCGTTGGTACCACGACAGGGTTTTGAGACGCTCATATCTCGTCATATTGGATACAACGTTCCGTTGGAGGACTGGTCCGACCAACGCCAGGCCAAGCCGGTGCGCGCCGAGCGTCCAGCCTTTGCCGCATGACAGAGCATTGAATGCCGTGCGCGCTGCCCACTGCGGGCAGCAAATTGGCGGCGAAATCTGACCGGACTCGGCTACGCGGGCTATCACATGCGCTGGCGTTACCACCGGCCTTCGTGTCGAAAGCCGCACCGAGCTGCCCCGGGTCGGGGCATAATCGCTTTCCGACCGTTACCAACCGTGACCAGGCGAACCCAGGAGCCCGCATCAGTGGACATCGGAGTGCATTGGGAGTAGCGACTTTGAAGACGACCATCTCCTGATTGGGTGAGGCGCCCGAATGGGGGATGTGGCCAACATCGGAGGACACCGTGTCGCGCAGTCTGGATCTCGTCGTCAGCTCCGTCGCCGCCCAACTGGTGGATGCGACCGCATCCACCGCTGCCGAGATGAGCCAACAGGTGCTGGCCAACCTGGTCGAGCAGTTCGACGCGGACGTCGGCTTCTTACGCCATAACGATCACAACGTCGGGGCCTCCAAGTTGATCGCGGAATGGCCACCGCGACCCAACCGTCTCGACCCAGATCCGGTGGCGGTTGTCGACTTCGCCAGCGCCGACCCCGTCTTCGCCTACTGCGCGCAGGGCAAGAAACCGATCGTGATCGGGTTGGACCCGACAAAGGATGCGTGCAGGGCTTATCAGGGTCAGATCGCGGCAAGCCGCCGCGTCGGGTCGCCGTCGGTGGCCGTCGCACCGCTGGTGTCAAGGGGGGTGACCACCGGTGTGCTGGGCTTCATCGACTTCGGTGGCAGGACGTGGCCGCCTGAGTTGATGAACACGCTGGGGGCGATCGCGCCGATATTTGCCGGGTTCCAGGTCCGCATCGCCACTGAAGAAAAGCTTCGCTATCTGGCTGAGCATGACGATTTGACCGGTCTGCACAATCGTCGATCGCTTATTGCGCACCTTACGGACCGGCTCGCGGCGGGACGCCCCGGACCCGTCGCGGTCTTGTATCTCGATCTGGACCGACTGAAGTCGATCAACGATTACTTCGGCCACACCGCGGGCGATCAGTACCTTCGGGTATTCGCCGAGCGGCTTCAGGCGAGCATGGGAGGGCTGGCCGTGATCGGTCGGCACGGCGGAGACGAGTTCCTCGTCGTCCCGGACCGGGCGATGCCCACCGCGAGCGCAGAATCACTTGCGCACCGCCTTCAGACGACGTTGCGCGGTCCCCTGAAGATCGGCGACGATGTGATCACCCCCACCGTGAGCGTCGGGGTGGCGGTGGGCGTGCCGGGACACGACGACGCCGCCGACCTACTCCGTCGCGCCGATGGTGCGGTGCTGACGGCTAAGCGCGCGGGCGGTAACCAGGTTGCGCTGTGCACCGATGACATGTCTGTGAAAAGTGCGTTCCGCAACGACATTGAACTTCATCTGCAAGGTGATATCGGCAGCGACGCCTTGCTGCTGCACTATCTGCCCGAGGTCGACTTGTGGACCGGCGAGATCCTGGGGGCCGAGGCGCTGGTCCGTTGGCAGCATCCGATATGGGGGCTGCTGCTACCGGATTCGTTCATCGGCGTCGCTGAATCGACCAACCTCGCCGCAGAGTTGGGCCGGTGGGTGATGCGAAGCGCCTGCGCCGAGTTCAGCCGGTGGCGAGCCAACGGCGTGGGACAAAGTGCCGTATTGCGCATCAATGTGTCACCCGTTCAACTAATCACCCGCGGCTTCGTCGGTAGTGTGGCCGACACCATCGAGGAGTTCGGCATCGATGCCGGATCGGTATGCCTGGAGATCACCGAGCGGGCCGTGGTTCGCGACATCGACACCACGCGCAAAACCCTCTCGCAGCTCAAGGAGGTGGGGGTTCAGATCGCCATCGACGACTTCGGTACCGGCTATGCGGTGCTGTCGCACCTGA
>JGI12635J15846_10003432_pt1 | contig 13785 bp, 18 predicted proteins | sample BlaSpr_A8_OM2_M2_FD_15846 | JGI IMG/M metagenome (IMG submission 15846) | reverse complement strand
GAAATTCCTATTTTGATGGTAACCATTCATCTTTCGCGGCAGCTGGCGGACGAGGCTCGCCGGGCGGGCATTCGCGGAGCCTGCGCCAAGTCGGATGTAGGTTCCATCGTTGAGGCTGTGGACGCCCTGTTGCACGAGGGAACGTACTTTCCGCACTTTCCGCCGATGAGTTCGGTGGGAAATTGAGGTTACGGGAGATTAATGTGGCGTTTCACCTCGTTCTGTTATCTTCTTAAAAGATACAGGATTCCCTGTATTCGGTTGGAGTTTGGTGCCGTGTTAGGTTTCAGAGTGGTTTGCTTGGGAATTCACCTTGCGCCCTGTGAGGGGATACTCCTGCGGCAGAAACCGGCACAGTCAAAAGAAACGTAGTTGTACGCTCGCAGAACGAAGCTGCCTCAGGGGGACAGAAGAGTGATGCCAGTTCGGATATTGCTGGTGGATGATCATCCGATCGTAAGGCAAGGGCTCCGCACTCTTTTAGAAGGACGCACCGGTTGGGAAGTCGTAGGGGAAGCTTCTGACGGGATCGAGGCCATCGAAAAAGTCGAGAGTTTGCATCCTGATGTCGTAGTGCTCGATGTCACCATGCCTCGGATGAATGGACTGGAGGCTTGCCGGTTGCTTCAGCAGAAACCGAAATCAAACGGGCTCGAGGTTTTGTTCGTCACTCAACACGACTCTCCCCAAATGATGCGTGAGGCGCTCGACGCCGGGGCAAGAGGTTACGTTGTGAAGTCGAACGCGGCGAGAGACCTGTTGGAGGCTGTGGAAGCGGTAAGCCAACACCGCGTATTCACGGCTCTGGCGAAGAGTCCGGGCGCCGCTTGTTGAAATTTGTTCGACGTCTCTAAAGGTGAACGTGAAGGAAGGTATCTGCCATGAAACTCCGTATTCTGTTAGCCGATGATCACGAGATTGTACGCCGCGGGTTGTGTGCGCTTCTCCAGAAGCATGAGGGATGGGAAGTGTGCGGCGAAGCGTCCGACGGCCGCGAAGCGGTCGAGATGGCCAAACAGTTAAAGCCGGATGTGGTGATCGTAGATATCGGTATGCCTTACCTCAACGGCCTGGACACTACGCGTCAACTGCTGCAACATGACCCTCATTTCAAAGTCATCGTTCTAACGATTACGGATTCCGATCAGGTCATCCGGGAAGCGCTCGACGCCGGAGCCCGTGGATTTGTGCTGAAGTCGGACGCCGCCCGAGATTTGGTCTCGGCTGTCGAAGCCCTGCAAAGCAAGCGAATGTTCTTTACGCCGCGCGTCAATGATCTGGTATTGGCCGGCTTCCTCGATAAAGGCCATGCCGTCTCACGGAACGAGCCGCCCAACTTGCCCACCCTGACGGTCCGCGAGCGCGAGGTCACTCAACTTTTAGCCGAGGGAAAGAGTTCCAAAGAAGTAGCTTCCCTGCTGAATTTGAGCACCAAGACGGTGGAAACTCATCGCAGCAACATTATGCGGAAACTGAGCCTGCATTCCATCCGCGACCTGGTTGTGTATGCCATTAAGAACAATATTATTCAAATCCAGATGCCTCCGCAGCTGCGCAACACGACCGAAGTGCCGATCGCTTGATCCTGCGAGTCGCTTGACCTGCGAGCCGTCCGATTTTAGTGTGCGGCTTCCGGTGGGAAATAACCGCTTCTAGTACGAACCGTCAGCTTGCCGTATCCCGGCGCGTGTGCCTCTACCCGTACCGACTGATATCCCGGCTTGGCATTCTGATTGTGGGGCTTGTACGCGAGCATGTACTGGCTGCGGATGTCGTGCGCCACAGTGCGGGTGATGTTGTCGACCTGATCCAGACTATCGGGAAAGTAAGCGACTCCACCGGTCCCCGCCGCCAGGTGCTCCAATGCATCGCGGCCTNAGGTTTGCATCCCTCCACCCAGCAAACCGACGGCGTAGAGTGTGGGCCCATTCGCCTGCTGCAATCGGCGCGAAGCTTCCTGCAANGTTTCCTGGCTCATGTTGTCTTGACCATCGGTGATGACCAGCAGCACTTTCTTATCGAGGCGGGGGTTATTNTTCAAATGAACCGCNGAGGCCACAATGGCGTCGTATAAGGCAGTGCTTCCCCTCGCGGAAACCTGGTGTAGGGCTGTCTGTAATAGATTCACGTCACCAGTGAAATCCTGGTCGAGATAGTATTTCTGGCTGAAGTTAACCACAAAAATCTCGTCCTTCGGATTACTGGCGCGGATCAGGTTCAATACGGCCTGATTAACTTTCTCCCGCTTATCGCGCATGGAGCCGGAGTTATCCACGACAATGCCCATGGCCACGGGAACGTCTTCGCGGCGGAATGAGGTGATCGGCTGCTGGGCTCCATCGTCAAAAACAGTGAAGGCGCTCTTGTCCAGGCCGGGGACCATATTCCGTTGTTCGTCATAGACAGTGGCGTGAAGAACCACTTCCTGCACCTGCTTCTTGAAGACAAACATTCCGCCCTGATCGTTTCCAGTGCCCGGTTCTGCATTAAGCGGCTCTTGCGACCCAGGCTGACCCTGCGAGGCGGTGGCACTTGGAGCCGGAGGCGCCTGCTGGTTATCAGGAACTGTTCCGTTAACGGCGGGCGGCGTCGCGGGCGCGACCGGAGCGGTCTGAGCCCATAGACCTGGAACAAGGACCAAAGCAATGGCGGCCGAAGGTATGATCGACAGAACTGAGCCAAACGGCCAGGATGCGGCTGAACGCATGGAAATCCTCCAGCGCCTTAGATGCCAACTTCGCTCCGATGGAAGTCACTCTACGGGCGACTAGGGTAAACACCTTATTCGATGAGTCGCGGACCAACGATAAGCATCAGTTAAAACGATAAGCATCAGTTAAAAGGTAAAGTGGTTTGTAATAAGTTAGGTCGTTGCTCATCTGCCGACAACCGTTGCTAGTGCTGAGCGCAACTATCTTGTATACGAATTGTCCCTGCGACAATTGTCCTGCGGGCTTCGGTGATCTTTTCTAAAGGGGTGGGCTGTGGGCGCTCTTCGAATCCTTGTTGCAGATGATCACGAGGTGGCGAGGCAAGGCATTCGCGCATTGTTAGAGTCCCATGCGGGATGGGAAGTTTGCGCCGAGGCGAAAGACGGTCGCGAAGCGGTCGAGGGTGCCACCAAGTTCAAGCCGGACATCCTGTTGCTCGACATCGGCATGCCGAACTTGAACGGTTTGGATGCGGCGCGGCAAATTCTAGCCCTAATGCCGGATGCCCGCATTCTGATTCTCACCATACATGATTCTGAGCAGGTAGTTCGCGAAGTGCTGGCTGCTGGAGCGCGCGGCTTCCTGTTGAAGTCCGATGCCGGCCGGGACCTGATGGCGGCCGTGGAAGCTCTCGAACACCGGCGTACTTTCTTCACTCCGAAAGTAGCGCAGATGATGCTGGATGGCTATCTGCGTCCGCACGAAGAAACAGACCCTTCAGGCCAATGCGTGTTGACCCCGCGGGAACGGGAGGTAATTCAATTAGTGGCGGAAGGCAGGACTACCAAGGAGATCGCTACCGCCCTTAGTTTGAGCGTAAAAACCGCTGAAACCCACCGCACTAATCTCATGCGTAAACTCGATTTGCATTCGGTTGCGGATCTGACGCTTTACGCCGTTCGCAATGGAATTGTCCAGATTTATTAGCTCCCGATGGAGCTCACCTTAGGTCTGATGTCCACCCTGTACCTTTTATGCCGTAAAGCGAGATTGGACCTCGAATAGGGCTTTTACGGGATACCCGCCCACGTACGGCCACTCTAAACTGCGGCTTGGTTGCTGAATACGCGGTTCAAGGGAGGAAGCCTATGCTCTGGACGATAGCCGTTCTGCTGTTGATTCTGTGGCTGTTGGGCATGGTCAGTTCATACACACTGGGTGGGTTCATTCACATTCTGCTCGTCTTGGCTGTGGTCGCAGTCCTGATCCGCTTGATCCAAGGTCGAAGCCCGGTGCTCTGAGGCCTTCCTCGTGGAGAGTTGTTTTTGAGCCGGAAGCACCCAAGGTAAGGCAAGGATCACGTTTTTTGGTAGGTCGAAACATAAGGAGGAACTCATCGTGAATAAGGACCAAGTCGAAGGTAAGGTGAAAGATGTTGCTGGCCGTGTTGAGCGTCAAGCGGGCGAATGGACAGGAAATAAAGAGGCCGAAGTGCGAGGCGCGGCAAAGCAGGCCGAAGGCAAAGTGCAGAACGCTTGGGGCGATGTAAAAGATGCGGGACAAAAGGCGGCGGATAAGGCCCGCGCAAATGACGAGCGGACTCAGGCGGAGAAAGATGAAGAGATCCGTTCGGACCGCAAAGCCAGCTAGCGCGTGCAACGTCGAAGTGCAACAAACGGGGTTCGGTAACGAAGCCTGGTGGCTTAATTACCGAACCTTTCTTTTTCTTTTACCGCCAAATTGCAAACGCGTGGACGGTCGGTTCGACGGCGAACAAATCCTCCTGGTGAACCAGTTAACTCTCAACGTGGCAGAGACCTTACATCTGGAGAGTTTGAAAAATAGGGGAACGTAACGGCCATCCACCGGGAGTACACAGTATTGCTGGCGGACCGGGCTCAATCTAAAGTCGGGCAGTAGAAAGTTGAGCTTTTCAAACAGATAGCACGTGGAGCTTCTCGAAATGTACAAAACTACACAAGACATTGAGGCGCAGCGTTCACCCTCGCCCGAGGACCTAAAGCGAGTATTTGAAACCGCTGTGTGCGAAATTCATCAGGCAGATATTGACGCCAAGAAGAGGCTGCCCATAGTTTCGCGGGCAAGAGTCCTGGGCCTGTCGCAAGCGGGCGCAGAGAAGCGCGCTCTGTCCGACGCAGCGCGAGCGCTAGCGCAGCTGTGGAAGGTCTAGACTTTCTCTCACTTTCAATCCCAAACGCGGCCTTTGTTGAGGACTAGGCTGCGGCGCGGAACTCCAGGCAGTTCTGCAGGGCGCGGAGGGCGTATAAGGCATCGTCCAACGCCTGGTCCTCTTCGATGGTATCAGCGCCCACCGCGAAAAGCTCGCGCGCTCGCGCCACAATCGCTTTTTCGGCATCGGCGATACGGCTTTGGACGCGGTTCTTATCCGTTTCAAACAGGGCGGCGGTGTAGAGCTCTCGCCAGCTTCGCGTCAGAATTTGGGAATTCTGGTTCATCATAAAACCTCAACACGGGGAAGATTCACTGCAGACTGCGCTGGAAATTACTGTAGGAATGTTTCGAAAAATAGGCTATACGGTGAATACCGTATGCTGGCTTGTGCAAATAAAATGAAAGGGACAGCTTGAGAGCAATCCCTTCCATTTACAGTCAGTTACAAACATTTCTAAAGAGCGGCCTAGGCTGCTCGTCTGGATTTTGAGCTAGAGCGGCCATCGCTACGGACTGAGGCGCCTGCCTCAGCTTGTGCAGCTTGGCGATTGATCTGCTCAGCCAACTGCGTGAGTTTTTCATCCGCCTGCTTTTCCTCTTCCAAGGTTTCTGCCAACAAAGAGACGTGATCATTTTCTCCGAGCAGCTCGGCAAACGCCTTAGCGGTTCCATAGCCGGCTATCTCGTAGTGCTCGACGCGCTGCGCGGCACCGATGATGGCGGCATCTTTCACGGGCTCGCTGTAGTCTTCTTTCATAGTCTCGGATCCTTCTTTGACCAATCCCTCCATTCCGAGACATTTCTTGCCCGATGCTTTTTCTCCGAGCTGTTCGAAGATTTGCTCCAGGCGGGAAACGTGTTCCGTCGTCTGCCGGAGATGCTCTTCGAAGGCTTCACGCAGTTGGTCGTTGGCGGCGGCTTTGGCCATTTTGGGCAATGCCTTTACCAGCTGGGTTTCAGCGTTGTATAGATCACGAAGTTCGTCCAGGTACAAATCCTGCAATGAGGTCTTCTCCACTTGTATTTCCTCCTAAGATAGTTTTCTCCCACGATATTGCTCTTGCTTCAGTGGATCGGAGCGGCTATCTCAAAAGTAGTTGTGAATACGCAGTGGTGACAATACCCCGGACTCCGTACCAGCGAGGGCAAAAGAGCCGAGTGCTGCTAGTCTTCGAAGAATGCAGTCAGATATTAGAGCATTCAGGTCTTTTTTCTTCGAGCACCGGCTTTGGCTACACGTTGTGATTTTTTCGCAGGAGCCTTTCGCGCACGAGTGCTCGGAACACGTCTCTTTGTCGCAGCACGATTCTTCTTCTCAGCAGTTTACCGGTGGTTCGATGTCGAACTCTCGGTTCAGCCTTCGCAGCGCCCAATTGGGTCGAAACGGTCTGGGGCAGCGCCGTAAGATTCTCGCTCAATCCCTGCGCTACATTCGTAAGGGCACCGGCAGCGCGTCCGAGTTTGCGAGCGAAAACATTCAAAAAAGGCTCTTCTGGTTTCGGCGGGTTTTTGGCTGTCATTTGTTTTCCTCACAACCCTGGATAAGTCTGCCTAAAAATGAAGTCCCGGCGCAACGCCGGGACTTCAATCAGTACACCGAAAAGGAGATTAGGAAGCGCGACGCTGACGGTCGCGGTTCTGATCCTCTTCCTCGTTCTCGTTCTGACCGCTCTTCTTTTGACCGGTCTGGCCGGACTGACCGGACTGGCCGCCCTGCTGACCCTGTCCGGGCTGTCCCGATTGACCGCTCTGTTGACCTTGCCCGGACTGGCCACTCTGGCCCTGTCCGAATTGATTCCCCTTTTTCTCCATATCGTCTGCCATAAAATACATTCTCCTAGGAAAGCGCGTAACTTGGCGCGCTTTCGAGATTTAAAAGCGCTTTCGACAAAGTTAGTTGCCGCAAGAGATTGCAAAGGTTGGGGAGGCTCCGAGCTTCTTCATCCCAAGGCAACGCAAATTGCGGCATTTATCCAGCTGCCTTAAACGTTAGTTCGCCGGCGGCCGAGGTGAGCCACAAGGGAAATAACAAAAAGAACCAGAAAAATCACGAAGAGTAACTTGGCAACGCCCGCCGCTGCTACCGCCACTCCAGTGAAGCCCAAAACTCCGGCGATCAGAGCGATTACCAGAAATACCAGCGTCCAATAGAGCATAAAACCTCCTTATCGTATCCAAGAAGACTTTAGCGCCCGCAGCGTGCCGAGCGAATCCCTTTCAGGCTGTATTTGACGATTGCGATGGCCCTAACCAGGCCAGAAGTTCTGCCTTAAATGAGGAGAGCAGGTGCCGTTCTCCCAGTGAACAACACCTGCTCGATGGGGGCGTCTGTCGAGTAGAACCACAGCCTAATAAATCGCTGAGTGCATGCCCATACAGTGAATCTTGTAATTGGAGCGGAACTTTACCTGTTTCCGTTGGCTCGCTGGATGAAATTGCAGCTGAAGACTGGGTCTAGGCAACTTGCGGTAGGCCTATGAGTTACGGGAAACGAGGTATGGACGGCCCCAAACTCGCCATGTAGAAATGAATGCACTGAGGCAGGATTTTCACGGATCAGTGCGTCCGGGGCTCGGCAGCAGGTTTGCAATCAATGGCGTAGCGTGGCACGCCACTTGCGTATAGAGAAATGGCCACTTCGTTTTTGAGGAGGTCGTATGAAACGGGAGAATTGGTTGGCGCCGTTGATGTTTATATTGCTGACAACGCCGTTGATGTTCTCTCAGCGAGTTCAGAGCAAACCTAGCCCGGCACCTCCTCCGGATGTACTCGGGGCCCAATTGATAGCTTGGTCGCAAGTGCAGAAACCTCAGCCGCTCGCGCAGCAATCTGAGCCGTCCCCGAGCACGACGCACCAGAATTCAGCCCAGCAACCCCCAGCCGCGCAGACGATTACTGGCACCATCATAAAAGACGCGGGCCGGTATGTCGTGAAGGTTTCAAGCAATACGAGCTACGAACTTGACGACCAGGAACGCGCCAGGCAATACGAAGGCAAACCGGTCAAGATCACCGGTACGCTCGATGCGAACGCCGGCAGCTTGCACATCATTAGTATCAGTATCCAACTGCTCTCGTGAGTTCCGTATTACGCAACTGTTAGCGAAGCTTTCGGCGGCATCAACTGCACGCTCAACTCTATTCGTGTGAGGAAAACATTGCTTTCACAAAAGCTTCAGCGTAGCGATGGGATTCACGGGGCTGCTTCTTGGAGATCGTTGTCTTGGAGATCGTCCACGCGCCTGTTGATGTGCTCGATCGCGACTTTGGTGATCATGGGCACATTCGCCAATGCAAAGGGCGCAAACGGTCAGTCTTCGTCTGCTGCATCAACTCAGACCTATGAAGGCATGATCACGGACACGCGCTGCGGCGCAAAGCATTCCGCGGTAATCGGATTGGCGGCGTCGGATTGTGCGCGGGCTTGTGTCCATGCGGGCGAGCAATTCGTTCTGGTGCAGGGGGACAATCTGTACACGCTCGAGGGCGATTCCGCCGCGCTCAAACAAGTGGCAGGCCAGCGCGTCCGGATTGTCGGCATCCTCAATGGGCAGAAGATCTCCGTATCGTCAGTCACTGCAGAAAAGTAACGCGATGCCGCTACGCCGCGGCCAGATAAACGTACCGCAGAATAAACAGAAGCGTCAGGATCCAGACCAGCGCGTTCACCTCGCGGAACCTTCCAGCCGCAATTTTCACCACCGTGAAGGAGATCAGACCGAGGCTCAAGCCGGTCGCGATGCTAAAAGTGAGCGGCGTTGCCAGCATGGTGATAAACGCCGGCACGGCCTCGCTAAATTCCTGCCACGCGATTTGCGCGATGGATTGCGTCATGAGAACGCCCACCAAAATCAGCGCAGGGGCAGTTGCATAGGCTGGAATTGCGGTCGCCAGCGGGGAACAGAATGTGGCCAGCAGAAATAGCGCCGCGACAGCGATATTGCTCAAGCCTGTGCGAGCGCCGGCCGCAACCCCTGCGGCGCTTTCGATGTAACTTGTCACCGTTGAAGTTCCCGTCAAGGCGCCGAAGATGGTTCCCACCGCGTCCGCCACCAGCACACGCCCAACGCGGGGTATCTTGCCGTCTTTGATGAAGCCGCCCTGCTCGCATACTCCGACCAGCGTGCCAACGTTATCAAACAGATCAACGAACAAAAATGCGAACAGAATTTCAAGCAGGCCGAGATGGGAGGCGCCACGAAAATCGAGTTGCAGGAAGGTAGATGAGGGGTGCGGCATGGCGAAGACCGCGGCTGGCCAGTTCGTAATTCCGCGAAGGATTCCGAGCAGCGCAGTGCCAAAGATGCCGATCAGAATGGCCCCATGAAATTTTCGCGACATCAGGATGAGAGTGAGAATAAGGCCGAAACACGCGGTCTGCACTTCTTTATCGGCAAAACTGCCGAGACCCACGTAAGTCGCCGGGTTGGCGACGACGAGTTTAGCGTTCCGCAGACCCACGAACGCGATAAACATCCCAATGCCCGCAGCCGTGGAGTGCTTCAGGCAGTCGGGCATGCCGTTCGCAATCTGTTCGCGAACACGGGTTACGGTAAGAACAAGAAAGAGCACGCCGGAGCAAAAAACCACCGCAAGCGCAGTCTGCCACGGAACGTGCATGGCCAGGCAGACGGAATAAGTGAAGTAGGCGTTCAACGACATTCCCGGCGCCAAAGCGATGGGATAGTTGGCGTAGAGTCCCATGACAAGCGTGGCTACGGCAGCGGAGACACACGTCGCAAAAACCACGCCTTCCGGCGGCATTCCCGCTTGCGCCAGAATTTGAGGATTCACCACGATGATGTANGCCATGGTGACAAAAGTCGTAATGCCGCCTAACATCTCCTGCTTTACGCTAGTCCGATGCTCGGCGAGTTTGAAGTAACGATCGATCAATCATTCTCCGTGGAAGGATAAGTGGTTGTGAGAACCGTTAGTATGCAATTTTGTTGGGTTTGCTTTCCCAGGCGCGAAACGCAGCCAGCGCTTCTTCGCGCATCATTTGAATCATTGGAATTTTGCGCTGCGAATGTGGCTGCGCCAGTTCGCGGTAAATCATCGAATCGTCGAATCCGATCTTCGAGGCATCTTCATCGGCATTGGCAAAATAAATTCGGGAAAAGCGAGCCCAGTAGATTGCTCCCAGACACATAGGGCAAGGTTCGCAGGAACTATATATGTCACAGCCTTCCAGATCGAAAGCGCGCAGCTTCCTGCAGGCCTCGCGAATTGCGACCACTTCCGCGTGAGCCGTGGGATCATTCGTGGAAGTGACCTGATTTGCGCCTTCGGCAACGACTTCGTTTCCTTTGACAACAACCGCGCCGAAGGGCCCACCGCGTCCCGATTGCACGTTATCAATCGAGAGCTGAATGGCGCGGGCCATGAAAGGGTTGTCCATGTGGTTCGCTCCACTCGTTGGGGCGTCGCGAGACTCGCTGCGAAGCCGCAACTTGGTGAATTGAGGTTTCGCGAAGTCACGTGGCCGAGAAGCGAGTATATGCTGGGACTTGGAATTTCGTAAAATGCAGTTTTGATTGCGGAGCATTCGTTCGGTGCAAGCGAAATCGTGAGCTGGTTCCACGAAATGTTCCAAGGAGCTGACACTTTGAGCCTGCAGGCTTTCCGCGCTGGACGAGTGGTGACTCCCGCAGGAATTCGCCCTGCCGCGATACTGGTGGAGGGAGAACGAATCAGCGGCGTTGTTTCTCTCGATCAGGTGCCCTCCGGCTATCAGATTCATGACTTCGGTGACGCGGCCATTCTTCCCGGGCTCGTCGACTCGCACGTGCATATCAACGATCCGGGCCGCGCCGAGTGGGAGGGATTTGAAACCGCGACCAGGGCGGCGGCAGCAGGGGGCTACACCATGCTTGTCGATATGCCTTTAAATTGCATTCCGGCCACCACCACGGTTGCGGGGCTCGAAGCGAAGCGTGCGGCTGCGAATGGCAAATGCCGCGTCGATTGGGCGGCGTGGGGCGGCGTGGTAGCCGACAACCAAAATCACATCGAAGCCCTGGCAGCCGCTGGAGTGGCGGGGTTCAAATGTTTCTTGGTCGACCCCGGCATCGACAGTTTCACCATGGTGACCGCGGAACAACTGCGGTCGGCGTTGCCTCACGTTGCGCGAACGGGCTTGCCACTGCTGGTGCATGCCGAGCTTCCCGGCCCAATCGAGCGCGCGACTCGTGCTCTNGTTGACGNCGACTGGAGCCGCTATTCAAGCTACCTTCAGTCGCGGCCCGACGAGGCGGAGTTGGCTGCCATTCGGCTGATGTTATCGCTTTGCCAGGAATATGGTTTTCGCCTGCACATCGTCCATCTCGCCACCAGCCTGGCGCTGCCGGAACTTCGCGCGGCGCGCTCCGAGGGACTTCCGATCACGGTAGAGACGTGTCCGCATTATCTTCATCTTTCCGCGGAAACAATCGCGAACGGAATGACGCTAAAAAAGTGCGCTCCGCCGATTCGCAGCCGAGCAAATTGTGAACAGTTATGGCAGGGCCTGAAGGATGGCACGATTGATTTAGTCGCAACCGACCATTCTCCCTGTCCCCCGGCGATGAANCGTCCGGCTGAAGGCAATTTTCGGNCGGCGTGGGGCGGCATCGCAAGCCTTTCTCTNGCNCTNCCGTTGATGTGGACTGAAGCCGCAAAGCGGGGATTCACTCTAGCCGATCTGACACGATGGATGGCAGCAGAGCCAGCCCGGTTGGCAGGTTGCGGCGCGAGCAAAGGCAGAATTGCCGCCGGTTACGACGCGGATTTCGTAGTGTTCGATCCCGAGCGCGAATTTATGGTGAGCGAGGAAAGATTGCACTACCGGCATCCGGTTTCTCCATACCTGGGCGAAACTCTGCGCGGCGTGGTGAAAGCCACCTACCTGCGAGGCAGTCCAGTGTTTGTTGAGGGCCACTTTCCTGGCATACCCGCGGGCCGTGAATTTGCCGCGATTGAACGCCGGCCCGCAGCCATGTAATCCCTCTCGGGAAGTTTTAAAGACTTCCGCCGAATGGGTGCGGTCTGTCATACACTATCCCGCATCTGTACTCCGGGCCGTGCGGCCAATTTTGAGATCAGAATGAACAGCGCGCGCATCGTCGGCAAGTCAGTTCCCCGCAAGGAAGGCCGCGACAAGGTCACTGGCAAATCTCACTATGTCGACGACATGGTCTTGCCCAACATGCTGTTCGGGGCAACGGTCCGCAGCCAGATTCCTCGTGGCCGTATCAAGAAAATCTCCTTCGCCGCAGGAATCAACTGGGATGAGTTCGTAATTGTTTCCGCGAAAGATATCCCCGGGAAAAATTGCATCTCGTTGATTGGCGACGATCAGCCGTGTCTGGCGAATGAAATCGTTAGCCATCCCGAAGAGCCGATTCTGTTGCTGGCTCACCCGGATCGCCATTGTCTCGCGAAAGCCGTTCAAGCGGTGGAGATCGAATACGAACCCTGGCTCGCGATCTTCACGATTGAAGAGAGCGAGCACCGCAGCGAAACTGTCTGGGGCAATGACAATGTCTTCAAGACGTACGTGATCGAGAAAGGCGACGTTGATAGCATATGGGCGAAGGCCGACTTTATTGTGGAGGCCGAGTACACGACCGGAGCGCAAGAGCAACTCTACATCGAAAACAACGGAATGATTGCGGCGTTCGATGCAGACAAAGGAATCACAGTATGGGGTTCGCTCCAGTGCCCTTATTACATTCACAAAGCTCTGATGGCGCTTTGCAACCTGCCGGCGGAAAAAGTTCGTGTCGTGCAAATGGAAACGGGAGGAGCTTTTGGAGGCAAGGAGGAATATCCGTCGATCATTGCCGCGCACGCCGCGCTGCTGGCAATCAAATCAGGCCGACCGGTAAAGCTGGTTTATGACCGTATGGAAGACATGGCGGCGACCACCAAGCGGCATCCTTCGCGTACTCGCCATCGCACTGCCGTAAGCAAAGATGGAAAGATTCTTGGGGGAGAAATTGAATTCACGATCGATGGCGGAGCTTATCTTACGTTATCGCCAGTCGTTCTCTCTCGCGGTGCCATTCACGCCGGCGGGCCATATTATTGGCCGAGTATTCGAATTCTTGCCAAAGCGGTCGCCACAAATGCGCCGCCGCACGGGGCGTTTCGAGGCTTTGGTGCTCCGCAAAGCCTGTTCGCGATGGAGCGGCACATGGATCGCATCGCGCAGGTAGTCGGTCTTTCTCCCACAGAAGTTCGCCGCCGGAATTTTCTTCAGCCTGGCGAGACCACGACAACGGAACAGATCGTGCGTGAGCAAATTGACCTGAAAAAGTTACTTGACCGTGCTTTGCACATTTCGGAATATCAAGAGAAGAAACTTCGCTTCACGAAGGAGAATCAACACGGCAATATCCGGAAAGGGATGGGCATCGCCGCTTTTCTGCACGGGGCGGGCTTTACCGGCTCGGGCGAGCGCTATCTCAGCTCCGTTGTCGGTGTTGAAGGTTGCGCTGACGGCAACGTTTGCGTGCTGGTTTCGAGCACTGAATTCGGCCAGGGAACGAAAACAATTCTCAGCCAGATTGCCGCCGAAGCGCTCGGCCTGCCTTACGAAAGCGTGTGCTTGGCTCAAGCGGATACGATGGAAGTTCCCAACAGCGGCCCAACAGTTGCATCGCGAACTGCAATGGTGGTGGGGAAATTGGTACAGTCCGCGGCGTTGGGAATTCGCCAGACGCTGATTTCGTCTAATCTGCTGCGCGAATCATATTCCCTCGATGAGTTTCGCCGTGCCTGCAAGCAGTACGTGAAGGAACACGGTGAATTTCGTTCATGGTCTCGTTACGAACCTCCTACCGGTGTTTTCTGGGATGATGAAAAATATCGCGGAGAAGCGTACGCCGCATATGCGTGGGCCGTTTACGTTGCCGAAGTCACAATCGATCTCACCACCTACAGCGTATCCGTAGACGAC
>JGI12635J15846_10003431_pt1 | contig 13789 bp, 10 predicted proteins | sample BlaSpr_A8_OM2_M2_FD_15846 | JGI IMG/M metagenome (IMG submission 15846) | reverse complement strand
CTGGATCTGCGCTGCAAGCGAAAAGCTGTTGGAATTGCGAATCTGTGCGGGCCCGACCTTCGCTCCGACGGCAACAATCTCATCCCCCGTAGTGAGCACGGCGATGCGGGGACGAGTGAAGATATTCAACCGCGACTTGCCGACCGAGGCACAGAGCGCAATGGCAGTCTCATCGAGACGGGTGCCTTTCGCAAGCAGCAGAGCACCCCATTTGGCTTCGGCTCCTTGCGAAACGATATTTTCGCCGGCCGCAACGCCTCGTGAGATTTCGACGCGGTCTTCCTCTTCGTCTTTGTCTTTGTCTTCGCGCAGGGAGGTGTATTCAATCATGACCACAGCATCTGCGCCTTCTGGGACCGGGGCACCAGTCATGATGGAGAAGGTTTCACCAGGATGCACCACGAAAGGTGCGTTCGCGGGCAGAGGTCCGGCTTTGATTTCTCCCTTAACCGCGAGCTGCACCGGAAGCTTCGCGAGATCTGAAGAGCGAACCGCATAGCCATCACGCGTGGAGCGAGGAAAGGGTGGAATATCACGGTCGGCTGCGATTGGCTCGGCAAGCACCCGCCCAATCGCTTGGAGCAAGTCCAGAGTTTCCGATGAGCCACAAGTTACATGCGAAGCATGTTCCTCGACCACGCTCCGGGCGTCTTCGAAGGTCAGAACAAGCGCATGGCTAGCTTCGCTCATCAAGCGATGATAGCGGAACAGAATGAATCGGAGCTAATCCCGGCGTAAGAGTCGAGCTTCTCTCGACTGGACAGCCGAAGACGGCTGTCTCTACATCACCTTCCGAAAGGACGCGGCTACCAGTTGGCGGCGAGTTCCTGCCCCAATAAGGCAGCGTTGCTGGCGTGCTGAAGGCCAGTTTCGAGATCGATCACGCGGTCGCGCACCAGTTGTGCGATCTGAGCGTCGAAATGCTGCATGCCCTCCGCGGTTCCCACTTTCATTGCTTCAAGAAACGTCTTTCCCTCGCGCTCGCCTTTCTCAACACATTCGCGGGTACGCAGATTGTCTTTCAAGATTTCGGCGACTGGGACGCGGCCGCCGCGGTCCTTCTTCGGCAAAAGGCGCTGGCAAATAATGTAGCGGAATGTTTTCGCAAAACGCTCGCGGATGCGCGGCTGTTCGTCTGGAGAAAATGAATTGACGATGCGCTCGACCGTCTTTGAGGCATCGATTGTGTTCAGGCTGGAGAGCACAATATGGCCGGTTTCAGCGGCCTCGAGCACGATTTCGATGGTTTCGCGGTCGCGCATCTCGCCGACAAGAATTACCTTGGGCGCTTGCCGCAGCGCCGAACGCAACGCGTGCGCAAAGCTGGGAGTATCGGAGTGCAGTTCCCGCTGATGGATGGTGCAGCTTTTGTGGTTGTGCAGGAACTCGATGGGATCTTCGATGGTGATCACGTGATACGACTTCTCGCGATTGATGCAGTCGAGAAGGACCGCCAGGGTGGAAGATTTGCCGGAACCAGCGGCGCCGGTAACCAGCACGATTCCATCGCGAAGTTTGGCCACGTCGGCGAGGTGAGCGGGAAGGTTGAGCGTGGCTAAATCGGGGATGGAAGTTGAGATGACGCGCATGACGACCGCGCAGCTGCCGCGCTGGATGAAAATATTTACGCGAAAGCGCGCCACGCCAGAGAGACTGTAGGAAATATCACAGGATCCGTGTTCGCGCAAAGCTGCGACGGCCTGCTTGTTGTCGCCGATAAGATCGGCGGAAATGTGGCGAGTGTCGTCCGCGGTGAGGATCGCCAGCCCGGAAACCTGCGCGGGGATAAGTTGGCCGTAAACCTGGACTTGAGGAGGGCGGCCGGGTGAAAGAATAAGATCATTGATTTTTTCAGCAGCGCCCAGCATCGCGGCCAGCAGAGCCGAAGTGGCTACTCTGCCGTTGCCCGAATAACCTTCTAAATAGCCTGAAGTCGCTGAACTGCCTGGCGCTGCCATTCCATCCTCTTTTTTTAGGGAATTGCATGCACCACAGAACGGAGAACCGCTAAACCGCGCTGAAACAGGTATTCACACTTTACCGTGCCGCAGGAAGAAACATAGGGGCAGGCAGTTCATAGTCCTTGGTAACATCGAGCACGCATATAAACCAAAAAGGCGGCCATGAGCCGCCTTTTTGCCAAGACACTAGAGAGTGCCAGTCTAATCTAGTTTTTTGTACTTTTCTTTTTGTTGCCGTAATTGACTTCGACGGAAGCTCCGATGGTAGCCAGCATTTGCTTGGCAACGTCAGCGTAGGGTCCAGCGGGTTGGAGTTGAAGGTACTTCTGGAATGCCTCGGCCGTTCCCGGAGGAGCAATGGTTTTGTCGCCTTGCAGAGTGGCCTTACCGATGAGGTTTACGCCCTTCTGATAATAGGCGTCGGCCCTGTTGGGGTCCGCTGCAATGCACTTGTCAAAGGCGTCGATGGCTTGATCGGCCTTGCCAGCGTTGGTGAGCACGGCACCCATGTTGAAGTAGAACTGAGCCGCCCCGGTGGGATCGGCCTGGGCCGCCTGCTGGTAAGTTTTTACTGCGTCATCAGTTTTGCCTGCCTTGCTGTAAGCTTCGGCAAGATTGTTGTAATAGGCAGCTAGAGTTTTGGTGGCATTGGGATCTTTATCGTTCGTGATGGCCTGCTTGAGTTGCAAAGCTTTTTGGTACGATTCCACGGCGGAGTCAAGCCGCTTTTGTTTCTCCGCGGGATCAGTTTGCTTGGTGGCCGACATGCGGTAGGCGTCACCGAGCTTGAACCAGATGAGGTCACGGGAAGGGTCGATCTGATTGGCTCCATTCAGGTCGGCAATCGCGGTATCGAAATCCCCTGCGTCGGTGGCGACTTTCGCCGCCGCCAGCTTCTCATTCAACTGCTTGACTGTTCCAACTTCTTTCTGCTGCTTCGCCTGGGCTTCCTGTTGGGCTTTGATCTGCTCAGGCGTTAAACCCTGGCCCTTAGCCTGATCNTCTGCTTGCTTCTTCAAATCGAAGTCGAGGGTGTTCTCGTCCAACGTGACCTGGAACTTATTGATATGGAAAAGCTCTTTTCCGGCCTTGGCGTCGTCGGCGTTCTTGTAGAGCGTCACGTTGTAAGTGCCGCCGCCGACCCCCAGCGAAAAATACTCGCCCTTCTTGTTGGTTTTGAGCGTGTATTTTTGGCCATTATCCTGGTTGGCGTAGACAACCACGGCATCGGCAATCGGATTACCCTGAGCGTCCTTGCAAACGCCCTTCACGGTTCCCGACGCACCCTGCGCGAAGACTGGAGGCACACACAGTCCGAGGACTAAGAGGATGAGGGGGAATAATGCGAAACGCTTCTTCATAGGGGCCTCCCGGCGAAAAGACAAATTCGTGACGATCGACTCTTTACATAATTGCGACGATAATCGAAAGCATTTTTCTGTTGCTCGAAAATTCATTTTAAAAGTAATCCACTAAACCGCGGCGACGGCGTAGGGAATCGGGTCCGTGGCACCAGCCGTGGCGAATGCCCGCAATCGTAACACACAGCTATCGCACACCCCGCAGGCTCGATCCTGACTGCTATAGCATGACCAAGTTAAATCGAAGGGCGCATTCAGTTCAAGGCCGAGGCGAACGATTTCCGCTTTGTGCATGGCTATGAGCGGGGTGACGACTTCAATGTTTCCTTCCTTTGTGCCCGCCTTGATCACACGGTTGAACGCTTCGTAGTAGGCCGGACGGCAATCCGGATACCCGGAACTATCGGGTTCGACCGCGCCGATATAGATTTTGCCGGCTCCGATCACCTCGGCCCAACTGACGGCGACGGACAGGAAATGTGCGTTTCGGAAAGGAACATAGGTAACCGGAATCTGACCGCTTTCCCCGAGTGCGGTGGGCACGGCAATGTTTTTGTCAGTGAGTGCGGAGCCACCGATGGCGCGAAGGGCTTCGTTGCGCACCAGAAGTTTCTCTTCAATATTGAGCCGGTCACAGATGGCAAAAAAAGATTGGCGTTCCCGTTCTTCCGTACGCTGACCGTAGCTGACATGCAGGGCCGCGACGTTATGGTCGCGGGTTGCAAGTGCTGCGCAGACACAGGAATCCATGCCTCCGCTGAGCAGGACGACAGCGCGGGATTTTTCTGGCTCGGGCATGGCTTCGCTGGGAATTGATGATTGTTGATTGATGATTAAAGTCTCTTTGCCTTCGGCTTTTAATCAGCAATCGACACTGCAAAAATCTTCAATTCGATTCCTCATACTCCCTTCACTGCCGGGTCCCAGACAAACTTGTGCAGTTGTAGTCCAAGACGGGCCTGAACATCGTCGGCGAGCATCCACTCCGCCAAATCTTGCGGATCGACCAGACAGTGAGAACTGTCGCGGGCGCCCGCTGCATCTTTGCGAAAGGCTGGCGAGAACAGCACGGCGTAGGCGCATTGCGCCAGATTCTTTTGCTGGACAAAGTCGCGCGCGAATTCATAATCGACGCGGCTGCTGATGACAAACTTCACTTCATCCTGATGCGGGTTGAGCGCGGCCAGATTTTCTTCCGCAAACGTATCGCCTTCACCAGAATCCGGACACTTCACGTCCACGATCTTGATCACAGCGGGCGGAACATTGCCAAGCGGGCGCTCTCCGCTGGTTTCGAGCAGGACCCGATATCCTTCGTCGATCAGACGCTGCATGAAGGGCAACAGCTCACGCTCCTGGAGCAGAGGCTCGCCGCCGGTAATCTCGACCAGCCCACCAGAGGGGCTAAGCCGCTTTACCTCATTCATCACGTCTTCGGCGGACATCCTGACGCCGCCCTTAAAGGTGTATTCGCTGTCGCACCAGGAACAGCGCAGATTGCAGCCGGTAAGGCGCACAAACACGCAGGGCAGGCCAGCGTGGGTAGATTCACCTTGCAGCGATTTGTAGATTTCCGTGATCTGCATTTTTTTAGAAACAGTGGACAGTGATCAGTGACTAGTGGTCAGCGGGCGTTACTGACCACTGATCACTACTCACTATATTTCGCTGTCGTAGTATCGGTTTCGAACACGGTTACGTCCTTTACCCGGACCCGGCCATTGGTCACGGCTTTCAGCCGAGTATTGGACTCTTCATAGAAATATTTGGCCAGATTTTCTGCCGAGGGATTAATCACCGTGAAGGGCTCAATGTCGTTGATCATCTGGTGATCGAGGCGCTCGATGACGTGCCTCATCACCTCCCGTAAGTCTTTAAAGTCGAGCAGAAGGCCGGCTTTGTCCAGTTCGGCTCCGGCAAGCGTGACCCGAATCTTGTAATTGTGGCCGTGCGGATTCTCGCACTTGCCCTTGTAATTGCGCAGGTAATGTCCTGCGGCAAAACTGTCGTCAACGGTAACTTCGAACATTCATTCCTCAGAGTCGCGCCAATACTGGCCGGATCGCATTCCAAAGCAACTGCTTATTGTACCGCCCGGAGCNGCAAATGCGCTTGACTCCAGCACCGTACGGAATGTAGCTTGCGTATTCGGCTTTCCTGCGAAAAGGAGCAATGAGCAATGATGCGGCGCATCCCTCACGTTGGTGTATTTCTTTTCAGTCTGTTGTTGATCGGAAACCCATCGATCGGGAACCTCGCTGCCCAGAGCAAGCCGGATGCCCAAGATTATGACATTAAAGAGCATTACACGAAGTACGAATACAGAATCCCCATGCGCGATGGGGTGCGTCTGTTTACCGCCGTGTATGTGCCGAAGGATACGCTCCACACTTATCCGTTTCTGATTAACCGCACTCCTTACGACGTTGGCCCTTATGGAGAAGATGAGTATCGCAAGCATCTTGGACCGTCACCCGATTTCGACAAGGCCGGGTACATATTTGTTCTTCAGGATGTGCGCGGGCGTTGGATGTCGGAGGGAACGTTCGTCGAGATGCGACCGCACATCGATAATAAAAAATCTAACAAAGATGTGGACGATAGCAGCGATCTCTACGACACCATCGACTGGCTGCTGAAGAATGTTCCGAATAACAATGGCAACGCGGGAATCTGGGGGATTTCTTATCCCGGGTTTTACACCTCGGCGAGCATCATCGACTCACATCCGGCGCTGAAAGCCGCATCTCCGCAGGCGCCGATGACCAATCTTTTTATGGGAGACGACGCGTACCACGGCGGTGCGTTCATGCTCGACGCAAATTTCGGTTTCTATACTTTCTTCAAGCCGCAGGATGATCCGCAGCTTCCGCCGAAGACGCCGGTTGAATTCGATTTCGGCACCAAGGATGCTTATGAGTTCTATCTGAACGTCGGGCCGACTTCTAATCTNTCAAAGTATCTGAAGGGCACGAGTGGCTTATTTGACGACCAGATGAATCACGATACATACGACGATTACTGGAAGGTTCGGGATCTTGCGCCGCACATGAAGAATATTCATTGCGCCGTGCTGACGGTCGGCGGATGGTTCGACGCGGAGGACCTGCAGGGTCCATTTAGCACATTTCACGCCATCGATAAAAATAATTCCGGAATCTTTAATGCGCTGGTCGTTGGCCCCTGGGTCCACGGCGGCTGGTATCGCTATGACGGGAATCATCTGGGGAGGGTGCAATTTGATGTCAACACGGGCGATTACTATCGCAAGAATATTCTGTTTCCCTTTTTCGAGCAGTATTTAAAGGGCAATGGCGATGCGAAGCTTCCCAAAGCTTTTGTTTTCGAGACCGGAACGAACGTGTGGCGGCGGTATTCCGCATGGCCGCCGAAAGAGGCTGTGGCGAAGACGCTCTATTTCCGTGCGGGAGGCGGACTTTCGTTCGACCCGCCGAGCGGCGCTGCTGGCGCGCCTGGCTACGACGAATATGTCAGCGATCCGGCAAAGCCTGTACCCTTTGTGAGTTATGTTGCAGACGAAGTGCCACAGGAATATATGGATTCCGATCAGCGCTTCGCGGCCAGCCGGACCGATGTGCTGGTGTATGAAACTCCGGTACTGCAAGAAGATGTAAGCATCGCCGGGCCAATTACTCCGCATCTTTTTGTTTCGACTTCAGGAACGGATTCCGATTGGGATGTGAAATTGATCGACGTGTATCCCAATGATTATCCGGATAGCAGATTTGACGAGCCGAAGCCCGATAGAGCCACGCCGAGGACCGATGTGGGACCTCCACCCTTTACCATGGCGGGATATCANCAACTGGTGCGAGGGGAGCCATTTCGCGGCAAGTTTCGCCACAGCTTTGAAAAGCCGGAACCGTTCACGCCGGGCAAGGTCGAGGAAGTCAACTTCCACATGCAGGACGTGAACCACACATTCCGCCGCGGCCATCGCATCATGGTGCAGGTGCAGAGTTCGTGGTTTCCCTTGACCGACCGCAATCCGCAGACTTTCGTTAACATTCCTTACGCGAAGCCCTCCGATTTCGTGAAAGCAACAGAACGCGTGTATCACACGAAGGACGAAGCTTCGGGGATTGAGGTGGGGGTGTTGCCGAATCCAAGGTTGGTGGAGGAGCAAAAGACAGAAGAGCAAAAGTAGAGGCGCACAAGCGGAACCTCGAAGACGGTTCGGCACGCTAACTGCCCGCTGGGATACAATTACGGAAATTTGCCTCGCCACCAGTTCGACCTGCGCCTGCGGGACTTTGCGAGGCACTAAGGACCGGTTCAAGATGAACGTCCTTTTGCTCTCCATGCCCGATTCTTTTGAGCACATGCCCCCAGCAGCCATTCGCATGCCTAACGGTGGGCTCACTTCTCTGGCGGGAAATGTCGATCCGCATCACCGGGTGGCCGTGGCTGATCTGATACTGGCTCACCGGCAAGTCCGCGAAACTGTGACCCGGTTGGTACGCGAGATGAATCCGGAAGTAGTTGGGCTTTCCATCATGACATTTCAACGACGCACCGCCGGCCGCATCATCGACCTGGTGCGCTCCCTGCGGCCGGGAGTGAAGATTGTTGTGGGAGGATACGATCCCAGCCTCGCTCCGGAGGCGTATCAAGACATGGGTGTAGATTTTCTGGTTCGCAGTGAGGGCGAAGTAACTTTCCGCGAGCTGCTGCGGGCCATTGAGCGGGAATGTGGCTTTGACCGGATCGGCGGACTCTCTTATGTGGAAGATGGGCAATGGTTTCATAATCCCGCGCGTCCGCCGCATCGGCTTGAAGACAAGGAAATTCGTCCACCGAACCGCGATACACGCGTGCTGAAGGGCTATACCCTGCTCGGCCGGCAGGTGGATGTGATCGAGACCTCGCGCGGCTGTACGTTTGATTGCACTTTCTGTTCGATCATCGAGATGCGCGGGCGCAATTTTCATACGTATTCGTTCGACCGGGTGCTGGATGATATTCGCGATGCCCGCGATCATGGCGCGCGAACCATTTTCCTGGTCGACGACAACATCACCCTGAACGTAAAACGCTTCGAAGCGCTTTGCGAAGCGATCATTGCAGCCGGGCTACACAAACTCGACTACTTTGTTCAGGCCATGACCTCGGCCATTGCCAATCACGGCGAAACTTTGGCGCCGTTGATGCACCGCGCCGGATTCCGGTATGTCTTTCTTGGCATCGAGAACATCCTGGAAAATGATCTGGAATTCTTGAAGGCTTCCGCAAAAAATACCGAACGCACCAACGGCCACAACACGGGCAATGCCACACTCAGAGCTATCGACTACTTGCATCGCAACCAGATGTATGTGGTGGGCGGATTGATTGTCGGCAGTCCCGGCGATACGCGCGAATCGATTGAAGCCAACCTAGAGTTCGCCCGCCGTTACGTGGATTGGCCCTATATTCAGCATCCCACGCCGTATCCGCGCACGCCCATGACGAAGGAGTTCCGCGATCAGGGCTTGATCATGAACGAGCGACTGGAAGAATACGACGGCACCACCGCCGTAGTTCGCACCGAACATCTACCCGCGGAAGAAGTTGAGTTCATGCGCTGGAAGGCCGAGCGCTGGATGAAGGTGCAGCATATTCCGGTGGCGCTGAAGCACGATCCCGGCTTCGTAATCTTTCGCGGGTGGAAGATGCTGAAACATACATTTCGCGGAAGCTCAATCCGCTCGGCGCTCGGACTGGAGAGCGACAGGAAGGTGTTTGAGCGTTACCGGGCGATTCGAAGGGCGGAGCGGGAGTATGTGTAATTAATTGCGCGCCCGATTCTTAATCCAGATCGGCGTTCCCAGGAAGCCGAAAGCCTCGCGAATCTGATTCTCCAGAAACCGCTGATAAGAGAAATGCAGCTTCACCGCGCGATTGGTGAATAGCACAAAGGTAGGCGGCGCTACCGAGGCTTGCGTCATGTATAAAATCTTCACTCGCGAGCGCATGGGAACAGTGGCGCGTTCGAAATCCACGGTCTCGATGAAGCGATTCATGGCGGACGTAGTAACGCGCTTGCGGCGCTCGCTGGCGACCCGCTCGAGCAGCGGGAAAATCTTTTCGGTTCCCTTCCCGGATTGCGCGGAAATAAAGACGATCGGCGCATAATTCAGAAATTTAAGATCGTGGCGCAGACGTTCTTCATATGCAATCTGATCCGCGGGACGCTTGCTCTCCCGCATGCGCATCGCCTTCGAAGGCCGTCCCGGCTTCAGGTTGCCACTGATAACCAGATCCCACTTGTTGACCACGATAATCATGGAACGGCCGCTTTCGTGGGCGTAACCAGCGATGGCCGCGTCGAGCTGGCTGACGCCTTCGGTGGCATCGATCACGAGCAAGGCAATATCCGCGCCTTCGAGGTGCTTGCGCGCCATGACCACGGAAAGCTTCTCAGCCATAAGGTGCGTTTTGCCTTTGCGGCGAATGCCGGCAGTGTCGATGAAGCGGAATCGGCGCCCGTTGTGCTCAATGATTTCATCGACCGCGTCGCGCGTGGTCCCAGGGATAGGCGAAACGATGGCGCGATCCGAAGAGGTGAGGCGATTCAGCAGAGTAGACTTCCCCACGTTTGGGTGGCCGATGATCGCCACCTTGGTTTCGTAAACCGTCTCATCTTCGGCGGGCAGCTCCCCAGAGAGTGGATCTTGGGCCGCGCCTGATTCTTCCTCTGTTGACTCAGCGGCTTCTGTGGTTGTGCTTTCAGATGGAGGCAGGACCTCGAACACAGCGTCGAGCAGATCGTCGATGCCACGGCCATGCTCGGCTGAGATGGGAAACATGTGCTTAATGCCCAAGCGATGAAATTCATCGACGATAGACGCTTGCTTCTCCGAGTCAGCCTTGTTAACGGCAAGAAAGAGAGGACGACCGGTCTTTCGCAGCAACCGCACTAACTCCATATCCGGCGCGGCGAGTTCGGCGCGGCCATCCACAACCATAATGATGGCCGCAGCTTCGTCGAAGGCAACTCGCGCCTGCCGGAAAATCTCCGACGGAATGAAATCTTTGTCTTCGGGAATAATTCCGCCGGTGTCGATGATGCGGATGCGACGACCACGCCACTCCGCGTCGCCATAGAGCCGGTCGCGAGTAATGCCCGGTTCATCGCCCACGATCGCACGGCGCGAACCGACGACGCGGTTGAACAGCGTGGACTTGCCTACATTCGGCCGGCCCACGATGGCCAGCGTAGGAACGCCGGCTGCGGTGGTGGCGAGAGTGCTGCTCGAGTTGTAAGTAGGTTGTGTCATACGTGGGTTGGGTCAATGAATCGATCGAAAATGCGGCGAGTCAGCGTCCGATGGCAACAACTGTTTATTATAGAGACTCCCGTGGCTTTAAGTTCCCATCCCGCCTCCTCTAGGACACCTTCGCGCTCGCTAGCGGGCCATAAGGACGGTTCCAGCGCTGCGCATTCAACGCTCTACCAATTTTTTGCGCCCGGTGGAGTTCTCGCGGCTACGCACCCTGCTTATGAATTTCGGCGGGGGCAGCTGCAGATGGCCCAGGCGGTGGAGCAGGCATTGGAAGAAAAACGGCACCTCATTGTGGAAGCCGGAACCGGCACGGGAAAGACACTGGCTTACCTGATGCCAGTGATTCGCTCGGGCAAGCGGGTAATCATCTCCACGGGCACAAAGAATTTGCAGGAACAATTGTTTTACAAAGACGTTCCTTTTCTCGAGCGAGCGCTTTTCGGCGAGTCGGCTTCCGGCGACGAAGGCTCGAACCGGCGGCTTTCGGTCTGCTACATGAAGGGCCGCAACAATTATTTGTGCCGCAAGAAGCTTTACGACTTAACGGGGCAACCGGTACTCAGCGGGTTGGAAGAGATCGAGCAATATCGCTCTATTGCCGCGTGGGAAAAAACGACCTCGACCGGCGACCGCGCAGAGCTTGCCGAGCTTCCCGAGGCCAGCGCCCTATGGCACAAGCTGGACGCACGCGCCGACGCCTGCATTGGACAGAAGTGCAGCGAGTGGGAACGGTGCTTCGTCACAGAGATGCGGCGGCGAGGGATGGAAAGTGACATCATTATCGTCAACCATCATTTGTTCTTTGCCGATCTGGCCATCAAACTCCAGGCGGATGGCGCGCCGGATGCGGGAATCCTGCCCGATGCGGCTGCGGTGATTTTCGACGAAGCGCATGAACTGGAAGATGTTGCGGGAAATTATTTTGGAATTTCGGTGAGCAACTTGCGAGTGGATGATTTGATTCGCGACGTGGAGCATTCCTTGCAACAGAATCGAATGCTGTCGGCATCGCTCTCTGGAGCGTTGGGAAGCCTGCATGAGAAATCTCAGTTTTTCTTTTCACTGCTGCCGCCGGGTGAAGGGCGTTTTGCGTTCGAATCCCGGCGCGAGTTTCTGGAGGAGAACGGAGACGAGTTTGTCGCGCTCAATCAGGCGATCACGAGATTGGCTGGCGAACTGGAGGCATTGCCGCAGAAGCCGGAAGAAGTGTTTAACTTTGCGCGGCGGGCACAGGAACTTCAGGTTCAGCTCGGCTTCGCCATGGAATCGGATGATCGCAATACCGTGTTCTGGATCGAGCGGCGCGGCAGTGGTGGAAGAGCAAATTCGTCACAGCGATCCAGGGGCGCGGAGAAGAGCGGAAAACAAAATGTTTTCCTGCAAGCTACTCCCATCGACGTAGGTCCGATCTTGCGCGAATGCTTGTGGTCCAAACTCGAGTGCGCTGTGCTGACTTCGGCCACTCTGGCCGTGGGCGGAGGATTCGAGTACATCCGCCAGCGGTTGGGATTGGAACATGCCCGCGAATCTGTTTTGCCATCGCACTTCGACTACGAAAGTCAGGCGTTATTCTATGTGCCGCCGGATTTGCCCGACGCTCGCGCGGCGCAATTCACGACAGCGGCGGCGGAGCGCATCCGCAAACTGCTGGAGATCACTCGGGGTCGCGCCTTCGTGCTGTTCACGAGTTATGCGCAGATGAACGACGTCTACCAGCGACTGCTCGGGATTTTGGACTACCCCATGCTGCGGCAAGGCGATGCGCCGAAGAGCGCACTGCTCGAGGAGTTCCGGCTTACGGCAAATGCCGTGTTGTTTGCGACTTCATCCTTTTGGCAAGGTGTCGACGTTCAAGGAGAGCAACTCAGTTGCGTGATCATCGATCGTCTTCCCTTCGCTGTGCCGAGCGACCCTGTAGTTGCAGCGCGCGTAAAAGCAATTGACGCGGATGGCGGGAACGCGTTTTTTCAATATCAGGTGCCCGCAGCCGTGATCACGCTGAAACAAGGCTTCGGGCGCCTGATCCGCTCGCTGCACGACCGCGGACTGCTGGTTCTGCTGGATAACCGCATTCTGAAGAAACAATACGGACGCGTATTCATCGAAAGCTTGCCCAATTACCAGAAGACGACGGACTTGCGCAAAGTTGAAGAGTTCTTCGGAATTGATGGCGGGGATTGATGGCGCCTAATCAAGCGCTCTCATTTCGCCGGCGCGGCGGAATCCTTGGTCAGCAGTCCCACCCTGTCCACTCCCGCGTGATGAGCGAAATCAATTACGTTGGCGATGTACTCGAAATCAACATTGGCATCCCCGCTCACGAATACTACTTTTTCAGCGCGCGTTAAATAAATTCTAGCCAGCCGCTCCTCCAGATCGTCCCATTGCACATTCTCTTGATTGATTTTCACCGTGGGCGGTGCGCCGTCTTTCGTCCACAGTAGTTGAATGACGACGGTTCGCGGCTGCGAAATGTTTTGGGTTTGCTTCTGATCGGGCTGCGGAATCTGCGCAATCTCTCCCTGCTCTTTATCCATTGACACCACCACCATGAAAACAATGATGAGCGTCAGCAGCACGTCAATCAGCGGCGTGATGTTGATTTGCGGACCGGACGGACCACCGCCTGCCATTGAGAACGCCATTGAAAGCCCCTCTCCAGCACGCGCGTGTCTGCAACATCAGACACCCGCGTGGAGAAAAGAGTTCCAGCGGAGTTTTGACGCTTTTATCCGATAGGAGCTGCCGAGGGAGGCAGCGGTGGTGGTTCGTAGCGAGGGACCGCTCCCGGCACTTGAGCCGCAGCAGTCGCAGGATGCAGGGCAGCGTTCAGCAGGGGATAGCGCGCCGCGAAGAAGTAAATCGAATACGCGGGAAAAAATACCAGGACGGGAACGGAGATGAGTGAAACCAGATAGAGGAAAAACGACAGTAGAATACTGCCCACCACAATCGCGACCGTGATGGTATAAGAGTTCCAGGTGAGCCCGGCAGTCTTGCCGGTTATTACAGCAACGATACTGAGACCCACGGTAGGCACCGCGATAATCAAACCCAGAATCAGCGTGGCGATTCCGACCACGATGCCTGCACCAATCGCCATCACGATCTTCAATCCAAGATAACCGGCGTATCCGCCCTTATCGGCACTGATCATTGGCCATAGGCGACGCCAGCCCTC
>JGI12635J15846_10003428_pt1 | contig 13799 bp, 20 predicted proteins | sample BlaSpr_A8_OM2_M2_FD_15846 | JGI IMG/M metagenome (IMG submission 15846) | reverse complement strand
TAGCAACGCGCGGCACCCAAACTGCAGGAGTCTGCGCGTTGCCGTCGTTTAGGCGAAGCGAAGGATCTCGCGCGTACACCGGTAACGCGTCTCTTAAGCTAAGATGACTCAGGAAACTGTTTCGTCCACAACCTGATGCCCAAGTTCGAAAAGCACATTTTCGTCTGCGGAAACCAGCGTCCAGCGGGCCATCCCCGCGGATGCTGTGATCCTCAGGCGGAGGCCAGGCTGCAAAAGCTGTTCAAGCAGAAACTGGCCGAGCGAGGACTGAAGGGTAAAGTACGCGCCAATCAATCGGGCTGCCTCGATCAGTGCGAACACGGTCCGAATATCGTCGTCTATCCAGACGCAGTTTGGTATGGACACGTCACCGAGGCCGACGTCGAAGAGATTATTGAGTCCCACATCCTTGGCGGCAAACCGGTCGAACGCCTCCGCCTGGCAGATTCCTGCCTAAACACTCCGAGTTGCGAACACCGCAAGCCAAAAGGCTAAACCCCAACCGCGAGAAATCTCGACGCCTGGAGGACCAATCACTGACTAAAGAACTCAATCAGCGATTGGTTCACCCTTTCCGGCTCCTCATGCTGTACCCAGTGGGTCGCATCTGGAAAAAGCGTAAGCTCTGCCGAGTCACAGTACCGCAGACTATCCTGTGCCATCGCGGGAAGGAGGAACCTGTCCTGTTGGCCCCATAAAATCCGGGTCGGCGTGTGCACCTGCGGATCATCGATTTTGGGCCGATGGCGAGCGAGGGCGCGATACCAGTTAATGGTCGCGCCTAGAGTTCCGGGCTGAGACCATGCTGCTCGATATACCTCGAGATCTTCGACCGTAAATGCACCAGGACGGCTGGTCCGCGACAGCAACTGCGCGGCCCCGTAGAAGTGAAATGCCGACAATGCAGTCTCGGGCAGCCATGGCAGTTGAAAGAAGAGCATGTACCAGCTGCGCAACCACTGCCGGGGATTCGTTCGCAGAGTATGCATCATCACCGTCGGGTGAGGCACGTTCAGGATGGCGAGCTTGTGCAGTCGCTGCGGATATTGCAGGGCCAGGGCCCATGCGACGGCAGCTCCCCAGTCATGGCCTGCCAGATAGAAACGCTCACAACCAAGCTGGTCGGCAACGCAGACGACATCTCGAGTCAGCAGTGGAGCGGCGTAATCGCTTACCGCCACTGGCTTGCTGCTCAGGTTGTAGCCACGCTGGTCGAGAGCGATGACCCGGAAGCCCGCGGCCGCTAACGGTCCAATTTGCTTGCGCCAGCCGTACCAGAACTCGGGAAATCCGTGCAGTAGGACGGCGACCGGCCCGAGTTTGGGTCCAGCCGCTATCGCGTGCAGCCGGATACCATCGTTCTCGAAGAAAAGTTCTTCGTACTCGAAGTTAAGCAACACAGAAATCGTCTAGACAGCATAGTCGGCGCCCTCTATTAACCGCAATCGGGGGCTCTCGTTGCGCTGTTGGCTAATTTTTTGATTTGAAATGGTAGGCGCGGCAGGAATCGAACCTGCAACCGCCGGATTAGAAATGTCGCGTCCTGTCTGACTTTACACGCACTTACGATACATTTAAGTACCGAGATTTAGGGCAGTTTTAGCTGGTTTGGAATGGATATTTTTTCAGATGGTCGGAATGGTCGGTTCGTTTATGTTTCGCCCTACAACTTGGGGGTGAGAGGCTCGGCATTTTTCAGAAACGAGTGGCTGCATGACAACTAACAACGATCTGATCAACAGCTTTCTGAGCTACCTACGCACCGAGCGCGGCGCCGGCGAGAACACTCTCGCCAACTACGAGCACGATGTCCGTAGCTTCTCGGCCCGGCTTCAGAAACCGCTGCCAGAGGTCACACGAATCGACTTGCAGAAGTATATCAGCGATTCATTGAAGCAGGGCCTTAGCGCGCGGAGCGTTGCTCGTCGCCTGTCGTGTTTGCGGCATTTCTTTCGGTTCCTGATCGACGAGGAGGAGGTCGAGGGTGACCCCACACGCAATCTGCCGGTCCCGAAAGGTTGGAAAACGGTTCCCAAATCCCTGAGCCTCGCCGATCTCGACAGCATGGTCGCGTCGCTGGGTTCTTCGTGGCTCGACGTCCGAGACAAGGCCATGTTGCTTACGTTCTTCGCCTCCGGCCTGCGCGAAAGCGAGCTCGCCGCGCTGAAGGTACAGGATCTGGACTTGGATGCCGGCGCAGCTAAGGTCTGGGATGGAAAAGGCGGAAAAGATGGCATTGTTCCGCTGAGCCCGCCCGCGATAGCCGCCCTGCGGGAGTATCTCTCGAATGTTCGGCCTAAGCTCGCAAATGGAGGCGCTGAGCCGTATGTGTTTTTGGGCCAACGCGGGCAGGGGCTCACCAGGCAGCAAATCTACTACCGCGTCCGAGGCATCGCACAGGCAGCTCTTGGGAGGCGGATCTCGCCGCATTTTTTGCGTCATGGGTTCGCCACGGCCCTGATGGAAGGCGGCGCCGACATCCGCGACGTGCAGGCCCTGATGCGCCACTCTTCCGTCGACACGACCGCGATATACATCCACATTGATCTCAAGTTCTTGAGGAAAATCTACTATGACAGTCACCCCAGGGCCCGTATTGCTCAAGCCGCGGCTTGAGGAATTTCTGACCTATTGTGAGGCGCGGAACCTCAGCCCAAACAGCATCCGCGCCTACCGCAATCACCTTGCCGATTTCATCGCCCTTTCGGGAAGCAACGAGGTCACAGCCGCAGAGATCGACCGGAAACTGATCCGCCGTTTCGTGGTTCAGTTGCACGAGCGCGGTATGAAACAGCGCTCTGTTCGGAGCAAGCTCGCGGCCGTAAAGAGTTTTTGCAAGTGGCTGGAAGGTGAGGGGCTGCTCGAGGCCAGCCTGATCGAATCTATTTCCGCCCCGCCCCGCCTGCGCGAGGAATTGCCCGATGTGCCGAGTGAAGATGAGGTAAAGAAACTGCTCGATGGAGAGATCCGGAGTGCCAGCCCGGAACGCGATCGGCTGATTATGGAATTGCTCTATGGCAGCGGATTGCGCGCAGCGGAACTGGTCGGTATCAACCTGGATGATTTTAGAGAAGTCGACGTTTTGGTCGTCCGCGGCAAGGGGCGCAAGGAGCGATTTGTCATCGTCGGGGAATATGCCCAAGGAGCGATCAAGGCATGGCTTCCGATTCGGGCCGAACTGCTCGCCAAGTTCAAGCTCGAAACCGCGGCATTGCTCTTCAGCGTGGGCTCGAACCGCTCTGCTGAGCGGCTCGACGTGCGATCAGTGGGGCGAATCTTGAAGGATGTGGCCGAAGCAAAGGGCCTGAACCCAGCGAAGTGGCATCCTCATTTGCTGCGCCATGCATGCGGGACGCACATGCACGATCACGACGCGCCTCTGCAGGGCGTAGCGACATTTCTGGGGCATGCCCGGCTGTCGACTGCGCAGATATACACTCGCGTTTCAGTTGGCCGCATGATGCAGACATATAACAAGGCCCACCCGCACGCTCTGTGAGGGTCGCGCGGCGTGGTGCCCGTGGATGGCGCCGGCGCATAGCCAGCGCTGGGCACCATAAACAGGCCCCTGGAGGCCCAGATTCCCCGATCAGGCGCCGGATGGCAGATTCCATGCTGAAGTGCTCCCTCTTCAGTCTCTGACGCCCAGCATGGTGTTTGTAATCGAGGAAAAGTGAAGCCACAGGCTGCCCCCACGAAGCCAGGAAATTCCAACTCCCGATCCGTGGCACTTTTGGAGCGACTCCTAGGAGTGCATCGCCGAGGGCGGGCCTTTTATTTTGTACGGAAAGCGCTACAAGCCGCGAAGCTAACGGCGACGTTCACGGGGCGTTCTGTTGCTTCGCGGTGGACACGGTTTCCACACCGTTGATCAGCCGAGGTGTTTGCGCCCGGTACATCAGGGTCGCGAGTTTGACGCGTTTGATTCCATCGCTAATTCCAAAACGGAGAAATAGCCGATTGAAGTGCACCTTCACCGTTCTAGGCGCCATCTTCAATTCGCGTGCAATTTCGGCGTTGTCACAACCTTGCAAGAGGAGTTCAACGATCTGGCCCTCGCGCGGACCTAGCGAACCGGGCTGGTTTTTCATGCATCTTCCTTACTACATAGAGCATACGGTGGGGAAGGATGGCTCCGCTGATCCAAACTGCTCAGTCCTGAAGACTAATTTGGCAGCGTGCAGCAGCGCAGAGGATGTGCAATCCGCCGCCCCTGGCACCACCGCAAAATTGATGCATCGCCGCCAAGGTTTGGAGCATCAACAAGAGGTGCGACCATCAAAGGAGATGAAGGGCGGGGCGCATGAAAAGCGAAAGGTTACCATTACTCCCGCAGCAAGAACGGCATGATTCGATAATCTGATTCTAATGTGGGTAGCATCGGGGTAACTTGCATTTCCGCGGTTGACGGCTTATCTTTCCGACGTGGCACCGAAAGACACCCCGATTACGATATACTCGAACATAATGCAGGTGCGTATTACACCGGCAGAGCTTGTGCTCGAGTTTGGCGTGTTCTTTCCGGACTCGGGTTCTCCTCCTCAACCAGGGCCAAAAGACTTTACACCAGAGGCGCGGGTCGTGATGCAGGTTGCCGCGCTGGAACAACTGAAGGAGGCGCTTTTAAAGGCTTCCGAGGCGCGTAAAGTTGCATCTCAACCGGGTCCCGTTTCGAAAGCGCAATAGCGCAGAAGAGGATTCAAATGTTAGCCAATCCACCAGACGTGAGACCGGTAATATGCGAGTGCGCTGATCTCAGCAGCGATGTTGATGTTGCAACCGTGACCGTGGATTTAGGACCAGGCGGCATCGTCGTCACCGAAAAAGTTGTTGTGTCAAAGGGAACAAAGGGAACAATGATCTCAGGTGTCGGCATCATCCCGATCGCCCCCCAGCGGAAACCTCCGACGAAGACTTTTGCGGTCATTCGCGGTCGACGACCGCTGTGCTTGCTGACGGAGCCGGATAACGAGCCCCGAACCCGCGTTGCCGAACGCGGTCCATCACTGAGTCTGCCGCGCAGGAGCTTCAAAATTAAATAACGACGAGGTGACGCTCTGCCCATAGAGCCGTCGCAGTTTTTTGGTCCGAATACGGAGCAAATCGCTCAGGGGGACATCTTCAAAGATGTCCCCTTCGTTCGCGTGGAAGTAGATAGCAATCTGACTCTGGTGCGCCCTGTTGATGAAGATCGTCCGCTCACATCCATTGAGGAGTCAGTCGAGGTCGCTTTTCAGAGTGAAACTGACGTGACGGCTTTCCGAGACGGAGCCACAGAACAATGTGTTCTGCCAGTCGTTAGAACGCTTGCGATGCTCGCGACGCCAACCTGTGACCTATCTGGCGAAGACTACTGGTTGTTCATTCCCCTTCGCAGCGTGGAGACGTATCCAGAGATTAAAAGATCAACCCTGCATTCTACATCCAAAGGCTATGGAAACCTTTTTGGCATCTATGCGAATCGCGGAGTTTTCGAAGAATCATTCGTGAATTTTCACGACTTGGTCTCTGTCCCTAGTGAACCATTTCGTCATTTTCCAGAGTCTCGGATTGCAAACCTTTCCAAACAATCTCAGTCGTTTCTCCAAGACAAGTTAGCCCGGTTTCTCTCTCGCGGTTGGGGCTATGCTCCACACGAGAAGGTAGAGATAAGCGGCTTTTATCGCTGCCGGGGATGCATGTTGTACTACGGTTTGCCTGAATCGGATGTGTATCTGAACGCAGGAGACAATCCGCCAAAATGCAAGAATTGTTCCGCGATAAAAAGGGAATCTTCTTGGGAACTGCTTGTCAAGCACAAGCGATCCAGACCCATGAAACAGATTCCGCCCGCGCCTTCCGTCTTTACCCGCACCCTTAGGCTTCTGGGGTTGACGAGACCCAAAAGCGGTCCTTAGGCTTCGTTCCATCGTATTCTGTCACCGATCTTTCAGCGGGCCATGGTCCCCTTTGCGGTGTGGTAATTTAATTCCACGCGGAAGCAAGGGCGAAAGAGCTGTTGCTGAAGAAGTAAAGCTAACGCTTTGTTCTCAACGCGTCGATCCGAGGCTGCGGGAGAGACCCGGAGTTCCCTTCTCGTGCCGAGCAGTCTTGATGGGCTATCGAGCGCTCTGACTCGCGTCTTCCAGCCTGCCGGCGTGAACCCACTTCACGGTGTCTTCAATGAGAACTTTACCTGGATGGTGCCCGCGTCCGCCCCAGCCGGGACGCGCTAATTACCAAGGTCATCTATAATTCTGCCGGGGGTCTCAATGGCACACATGTCTGGAGTGATCCAGCAGTTAAAGAAGGAACGCGAACGAGCACAGAAAGAAGTCCAACACATAGGCGCGGCACTCGCAGCGCTAGGCGGCATCAGTTTGAATGGCTCTTCACGCCGCACCATGTCCGCCTCCGCTCGCCGGAAAATCAGCTTGGCGCAGAAAGCGCGATGGGCGAAGCAAAGGACAGCCAAGCCGAAGCACACGATCTCAGCGGCAGGCAGGAAGAGAATCGCGGCGGCGCAGCGAGCGAGGTGGGCAAAAGTGAAGCGCGCTGCATAGAGGATAAAGTCGCTCCAAGATGTTCTGCAAGTCCCGTCGGGTAAGCAGGCAGATCTCCGTCGAAAAAGACCAAGCAGCCGGAGGGCAAAGTGAGCGATGTAATCGAACTACACGGCAACTGTGAGGCGACGAGATGCCAACGCGGGGACGTTAAGATCACGAGCCCCGACGATATGGTAATCGTGCGTGGTAAGAAGTACCACAAGGAGTGCGCGCCGACGCAAGCACAGTTGACAGCGAAAGATAAGTCATAGCGGGCGCGGCGGCTTGACGATTCCGGCACGGGCCAACCTTCTCAGGAACCAGGGCAACGGCAAGACCACCGCCAGAAGTACAGCAGTAGCCGCTCTTGGAAGGAAGTCCGTGCTCACTACCGTGAGTAGCAGTAACAGCAAATAGGAGTATACGCAGGCAACCTGCTTGAGGCGTGGCCGCTGTTTCTCGCGCACCAGGTACCCGTGCTCGATTACCTTCACGCGCATACTAGCGAGAGGGAATGCGGGGACGAAAAACACAACAATCCACTTCGTAGTCACAAACGAGCCGTCCGGCTCGAAACCGCGTCGCCCGTAGAGAGACGTGCCACATCCGTTCACCGACCGCGCTATGTGTTCATCCTTCCCCCAGAAGTCCTCTGGATTGAAGGACGCCACGCGCTGCCGATACTGGATTATGTCCGTCTCGGAAAGTTGCCGCTGGCTGAGTTCGGCTGTAATGGCAATACGCGCGTGCTCCTCAAGTGAAGCGAGGTCGCTTGCAACATTCAGGATCTCATCATCCGACATCGCGGCGTAGGTTTCCTGGTATTCCATTCTGATTGTCGCGGTGCGCGATTCTTGGAATTAGATCGCGATATTGAGAGCCACTAATTATGCTGCCCTCGGATCGAATCCCAATCTTCCGATTGCTCCTTCGTCCAAGTCCAGCAAGATCCGCACTTCGTCCCCCCGATCATAGCGCGTCAGGCGATCTTGTAACTGTTCGTGCGTGACTCCTGCCTCGCCTTTGAGCAGGTCTCCAACTTCCGCAAAGCCGCTGAAATAACGAGGAACACCGTACTCTCTGCCCTCCGAACTCAGAAGGGTCAAAGATGCGTAGTACGATTTGTCCTGCGGCCTTCTGGGGTCAACCTTCTCTTCTTTTTTGATTACCGCCTCAATCCTCATCGTCGTAACCTGGCCTTTCCATCGAATCACGATTGGGTTCCACACTCTTATCCTGCGCGAATGGCTCTGTCCAAAGTAGCTTGTCAGCGCCACTTCCACAACTGCTTCCACACCTGGACAAGAGTCTGGATCTGTTTCGGCGTGGGGAGTTGGTTATAGATCAGGCGGCAATCGCGGTACGCCTGTTCGTAAAAGTCCCGAACGGCTGGCAGGCTAAGGTGTGCGAGATTGTGACGTAGTTCGTTGAGATTTTCCTCGCTCAACATCTCCGCTTCTCGCTTATCGGGACGCCGAGCCATGCCGGGAGAATTCTACCGCTTTCGCCTTGTGTTCGCCACTGCGCTATGCTAGGCTGATGTAGCAAAATCGACAACCAGGCGACCAAGATGTCAGGCACAGCTATTGCCCCCGTTCCGGGCCCACGTCAGGCAGGGCTAATGCCACGTCTAGAATTTGCCGTGAAATTCGGTGCTCTATTTTTCGGTTTAATATACGCACTCGGCTTTCTCATCATTGCTATTCATCACGCTCAACTGAGCATTCCTGAATTTGATCCCTTGAAGCCCAAGATATTTTCGACAGGGCTCGTATTCATGCTGTTGGTGGGTCTTCCCTTACTCGGTGCGTTACGACTGTTTGGCCTTTTCGGCCTCGGGGCACCAATTGGTCAAGGTATTTTGGTGACGCCTGAGAATGTTGCGGCAGGCAAGGTACTGCTAGTTTTCTTCTTCTGGTTCGTCGCTTCCGGCTTTGCTTGGATTGTGGGCGGGATTTTCGTCGGGGGATTCACGGAGATGAAGCCTTGGGGCTTCAGTTCAATCTTAGTTTGCGGTGCTGCTCTTGTTGCGCTCATTGTGCCCTACCGGAAACATTTCAATAGGTTTCCCACAACATTTGTCCTTGCAGCTTTGCTGGTTGCGAGCGCAGACGCCATCGCGACATTCAGGTTTCAGGACCGGAAGCTGTTTTGGTTGAGCCTTTGGGCCTACATAATCGGACTGTGGGGTCTGCACCATCTGCATATGCTCAAGGATTCCGAGGAGCGCCGCAAGTTCGAGTGGGAGCAGTTGGTTCCGGTCGTCGCTGGTGTGATATTCGTCTACGGGGCGTTTCTCTATCGGTACGTCACGCCCTATTTCGGAGGCGGCAAGCCGACGCCAAGCACGTTGTATTTTGCTTCCAAAGTTCCGTTTTCGAATTCAGAGTCATCGGAGGTTCAATTCCTTGAAGAAACAAGCTCTGGATATTACGTCCTAGCACCGGGGGACGAAAAGCACGCATATTTTCTGCGTCGCGACCTAGTGTCGGCCATTCACTTTGGCGTGCCTGAAGCAAAATCGAGATAGCTGGAACTGGACGCCACACCATCCCAATAGCATTCGGGCACTGCATTCGCGTGAGATCAACTCGCACAACCCCCGTTACCTATGTGACCTATCGCCGTTCTCCCTTGCTCGATAGCCTCTAATCTGAGGTCTCCTCATGAAAAACTTTCTTGGCATCTGTGTCCTATGCTCGGTATTGGCGGGCTGCGGATCTTCGAGTTCGCTGACCAGTTCGCAAGAACAAAGCGCTCTGCAAGGGAGCTGGTCCGGAAGCGGCGTCGGAATAGGCAGCCAGGCCAACGGTTACACCGGCACGGCGACGCTCACGGTAAACGGTAGTATGGGCACCCTGTCGATCCCTTCGGCTTCCTGCCCCGTAACTTTCAACGTACCGCTTACTATGCAGCCTGGGAAAACGCTCGCCGGTTCTGGGTTCTTCGCCAATGGCGTTCCTTACGTAAATGGCTACGGCCTATCGGAGCTCAGAGGAACGTTCGTTTCGTCCAGCCAGCTTACGCTCGTGGTTCCTTTTCAGACGCCGTGCCAGAACCAAGCTGTTGATGCCCAATTTACTCTGACAAAGTGAAGCCGACTGTCTCGAATACGGGACAAAAACGAATGGGTGAGCGTAGCCGGCTCACCACTGAACCCCGCCTCTGCGTTATTCCGTCCGGCGTAGATTTCGGATCTCTGGGTTGTATGATTCAGCAGTGAGTCCACCGTCCTTAGCCTCCATTCTCCAGACCTTCGAGGACGAACTTTTCTTCGCGACACTCGACGTCGCTCTGGACATCGATCAAGCGCTGGTGGTCCAGTCAGCGGAGAGTCCTGTCTATATCGACGGTATTCGAGACGTTATCCGCTACCAAATACTCTACCCCGCCCACTCGGTGAACCTGACGTATCGGTACGCGGACCTCCGGAGCAAGGCTCTGAAGTTCTTGCAAAAGCAATCGGCGATCGGTTCGATGGAGTACCACAAGTGGGGAATGAGCGGCTGGGAAGGTCGGTGGGCGATCACCGTGCCTAACGAAAACTGTTTCGCCGAGTTTTTGGAAACATTGAAGATCGAAGAGGAACGACGTAATCCTGGTCAAAAGATACAAACGGACATCCACAGCGCGACTGCTCGCCTGGTGCAGTTGGCTGACTCTTTCAACAGTGTAGCTCGAACGTTGGAAGACCGCCGCAGTGGCCGGGAGCCACTTTTGATCCAGGACGAATACGACGTGCAGTATATCTTCGCAGCACTACTTACGACTCGATTCGATGATGTCCGTCCCGAAGACTGGATCCCGAGTTACGCCGGTAGTGCGAGCAGAGTAGATTTCTTTTTGAAGAATGAGTCTGTATTTTTTGAAACGAAAATGACGCGGGGCGCACTTACCGACCGCAAGCTTGGTGACGAGCTCATCATCGACATTGAACACTACAAGCAGCGGCCGGACTGCAAGGCGCTGGTGTGCTTTGTCTATGACCCCAAACAGTTCCTGAAAAATCCGCGTGGCTTGGAAAATGACCTTTCAAAGCAAGCAGACGGTTTTGAAGTCAGAGTCATCGTCCGACCGAGATGACTGTCCGCAGGCATCTCTCTCTCCGTGGGAAAAAACACGCGCTTACGTGGCAGGCATACGTGCAAAGATATATCTTTACGTCCCCCTTCCGTCACGCTAATCTCGGGTTCTGTGTCGGGTAAATTCTGGGAGGGACAATGCAAACGATCACGACCAAAGTAACCGATGGCGTGTACGAAACGATCTCACGAGAGGCGGCGAGGCGGGGCGTATCCATTGACGAGGTAATCGATGACTTGCTGCTCGAGGGGCACTCTAGCTTACCCGACTCGAGTCCGGAAGAGCGCGACGCGTTTTACGCAAAAGAAGAGCACCACGAGGCGGAGAGGCGCGCCTTATGTGAGTGGCATGCATCCCTGGCGAAGAAAATTTCGGCCCCGGAATAGTGGATGCACGCGAGTTGGCAGTGAAACAACGCAGGCTGTGGGAAGGTGCTGCCAAGATGTCAGCACAGTGCTTGAATGATCTGGAAAGGCTGTGTGAATCTCAAACAACCGAAAGGCAACCAAAGTATTCGAACTCGGTTGCCTTGCTCAGCGCATTCCGAGGATGGCTCGCTGAAGGCCATACGGACTGAGGTCATGAAGAACCGGGTGACTTGACCAGAGTCACCCACATTTTTACCTGAGTCCGTTGTTTAGATTGTCGCACCACACCTCACTTCTTTATAGGAAAAACGTTGGTCATTGGGCCGAACACAGGGAGATAAACAACACGGAAATCTTAACCGCTACAGACGTTGCCGCGATACTGAAAATCAGCAAGCGTCAGGTGTACGAGTTGGCAAAGCAAGATGACAACCCCATCCCAAGCATCAGGATTCGCACGTCTGTGCGTTTCCGCAAGAGTGATGTCGATGGGTGGGTTGCCGGGTTGGTAGCAAACAAGGCCGCGTGAGTTTTCACGCAAGGGTCCGGTCAGTCACAGAGCCACACGTACTAGGCGCACGTCGAACTTTTTGCGACAATGCCGAGTATGGCCGAAGAGTACGGCGACTGGGACGATTGGTTGCTTTGTTTCGGCCTTGCAATTGCACTTTCCGTCAGGATTCCTACGTTGGGAAAAAATAAAAAGAAGCCAAAAAACAATCCTCCACCGCCTGTCGTTCCAACCGCATGTCTTTTTCGTGATAAAAAAGAGGAATTTATATGGACTAAAGTGCTTAGTGTGCCTGTTGTTTCAACATTGGCACTGGCCCTCATTACGGCTGGAGGTGTGGGGGTTCTCAGCATGAACCCTCCAGCCGTGAAACTAGCATATTGGTGCTTTGGCATTGGATATTTCATCGTTTTGTCCAGAATTATTTGGTGGGCAACACGAGAGTGCGCAGATAATCCATTGCAAAAAACTGTGTTCGTCTTTTGTGCTTTCGGAGTAGTGGGGGTGCTCTGGTTTGCCAGTGTTGAGCTTGCATCTTCCAGATCGCCAGTATCGCTAAATCTAAAGTTCGACTCTTTCACTACGGCTGTTGGAAATCTTCCAGACCGTGCGAAAACATCAACGTGGAACGGAGACCCTTGGGACGAGAAGGAATATACAGACGTTCGTCTTAGGATCGATAACGTAGGGGCAAAAATCAGGGATTTGGACTTAGCTCTTAAGTTGGTAGGTGATGACGATTCAGATAAGTCATTTTATGTTATTCCTGCCATCGGTCAAACGACCGACCTCCATGGTGTTGAGTTTATCCCTCCCCAGCCACAAGAAATGACAATTGCGCTAAAAGGAGCAGATAATAAGACCTATACTCTCCCATTTAGTACGGCCTTTGGGAAGGGATGGTCAACCTTACCCCCACGCTCAATTCGAGTCATTGTGCCGCAATTGTTGGACGGCCAGCATTTGATTCTCATCATTGGAACGTCCCATATATCGACACCCACTGAAGCTAAGATCCCTTCGCATATTGAAGTTTCAGGTACAGGCGACGCCTTGATCGATGGCGCCACTCGACAGGGAATCCTTCGAAAAGAATTGATTGACATAAAAGCTAACATTCCAGGTGTGAATCTTAGATAAGGGCATATTTATGCGCAATGTTCATTACGAAGAAGTTACGTAGGTGACGCGGAACGCGTCAGTGTGTTGTCAATATTTCCACGTTGTTTTTCAACCAATACCCAAACCTTCCCGGTTCTTTCAAAGGGCTGATGTTTCGGGCCTTCCATGTTGATATTTTACTGGCAATCCTACTGGCACGCAGATGCAAACAGCTCCCATTTTGGCGCATTGTATGCGCTGGGTGCCTCTGTAAGCCGTTGAGTATATTGATGACCTTCGATTTGAAGACCGCATACGACCCTAATTTCAACCACCCCGCCGCTTCAATTTGATCGATCTCCGCGATGGTCTTATCGAGGGACTTAGCAACCTCCTCGACCACATATCTTTCGCGCATCATCATCACTTTTCTTTGAATCGGGGTGCAGATGCGCTTCGCGAGTTCCGTTTGTCGAGGCGTCATCGCGTCATCTCGGGGTGGGAGGCCTCCAGCTTATTAGCAATCACCACTTCTTCCTTTGCAATTTTTAGAGCCGTCGTGTTGAACGAAAGTGCCCGTTGACTCAGCGAATAGCCGTCCTCGCGCATTCTGTGGAGCCGCTCATCCCCACGCGTCAACGCGAAAGGCTTTCAGGGTGCCCATTTAACTTGTTGACGACTTCGTCCAGCGTGCCGCGCACAGCAATGCGATTGTCACTCGCGGTCCATATCTCCACGGTGTTGGCCCACGTTTTCCAGGTCTTCGCGGGACGGAGCTCGCGGATTCTCGAAAGAGGAACACTCACGGGTTCCGTGGGAAGCGCGTCCAGGTCCACGCCCCCGGTCGAGGGCCACTCAATTTCTTGGAAAGTTATAAATTTGGAATTCCCGAACTGCAGTTCTTTGTTGACGGATGCCTCTACCTCTGCGATAATCTTCATTCTCTAATAACCTCGTTTTCTGGCCCCGTTTGGCGACGGGGCCTTTAATTTTTTCTGCTATTACGCTGCTCTCTCTTCCGACTGCCTATCCGCCATACTGATCGTCTTCGGGATCTTCGCTCCGTTCTTTAGAGCCTTTTCCATAGTGGGCGTGAGCGTGCCCTCGTTCACACGTAAAGCTCCACCCGGCAGAACGGTCACATGCGCGGATCCCTTCGGCGTAGTTTCCGGTGCGAATGCCTTGCCGTGGAACGTTAATTTTCCCTGCGGG
>JGI12635J15846_10003427_pt1 | contig 13800 bp, 10 predicted proteins | sample BlaSpr_A8_OM2_M2_FD_15846 | JGI IMG/M metagenome (IMG submission 15846) | reverse complement strand
GCCTCTGGGTTGATCGGCTCGCCGACCGTGCCGAGCAGGCGCAGCGAGCTGAGGTCGTGCTTGGCCGCGTACTCGGGTCCCCATTTCATGTGGGTTCGGATGGTCGTCGGGGCCGTGTACAGGATGTCCGGTTTGTAGCGCTCGACGATCTTCCACCAGCGGTCCTTGTCCGGGAAGTCCGGCGTGCCCTCGTAGACGATGCCCGTCGTGCCATTGGCCAGCGGGCCGAAGACGATGTAGCTGTGGCCGGTGACCCAGCCAATGTCGGCCGCGCACCAGAAGACCGAGTCCGGCTTGACGTCGAAGATGTAGTGGTGGGTCGTCGACACTCCGACAAGGTAGCCGGCCGTCGTGTGGATGATGCCTTTCGGTTTGGCCGTGGTGCCGCTGGTGTAGAGCAGGTAGAGCAGGTCTTCGGAATCCATCGGCTCGCATGGGCACGATGCGGGGTCGTCGCTGACGCCTTTGATGATGTCGTGGAACCAGACGTCACGTCCCTGCTTCATGTTGATTTGGCCGCCCGTTCGCCTGGCCACGACGCAGGTCTTGACCGTCGGCGAAGATTCGAGCGCGGCGTCGGCGTTGAGTTTGAGCGGCACCCGGTTGCCGCGGCGCCAGCCCTCGTCCTGGGTGATCAGGAACTCGCACTGCATGTCGTTCAGGCGGCCCGATAGCGATTCGCCGCTGAAGCCGCCGAACACGACCGTGAACGGCGCTCCGATCCGGGTGCACGCGAGCATGGCTACCGGAAGCTCCGGGATCATGCCCATGTAGATCCCGACGTGCGTGCCTTTTTTGATCCCCAGCTTTTTCAGGCCATTGGCACAACGGACGACCTCACGCTGGAGATCGCCGAAGGTGATCTTGCGTCGGTCGTCCTCTGGCTCGCCTTCCCAGAAGTACGCGACCTTGTTCCCTTGTCCGCTCTCGACGTGCCGGTCGACGCAGTTGTAACAAACATTTAGCTTGCCGCCGACGTACCACTTCGCGTACGGCGGCTTCCATTCATAGAGCTGCTTCCAGGGCTCGAACCAGGAGACGCGCTCGGCCTCTTTGGTCCAGAACTCGTCGAAGCCTCGCTCGTAGATCTCCGGCTGGGCGTTGGCCTGCCGGCTGAACTCAGGAGCCGGCGGGAACCGCCGCTCCTCGACCTGCATGGTCTCGATCGCATGCTCTGTCGACCTGTCGAGGCTCATGGTTTGACCTCCATAACTCGGACTCCGATCAGAGCCAGAGCGGGTTGCCAACGGGGAAGACAGCCCTTGCCCGCTGGCTGTTGGCGATGACCGCCGCTGATGCATACCAGGCCACGATCGCTGTGATGATGCCCATCCAGCCGCCGATCGAGACCAGGCCCTGCCCGGCCTGATCGCCATTGAAGTTGCCCCATGCCAGCAGTATTTCAGTGATCTCGAGCGTGAGGAAGACGAGGAAGACAGAGACGTTCGTTCGCGCGCTGAGGATCAGCATGTAAGTGTTGAAGATGGCAAATGCGGTGAGGATCCACGCGAGCGTCGAGGTGACGTCCGTCGGCGCGAGCTTTCCCCAGAGAACCAGGAACACGGTTGCGCCGACGCCCATCCAGAAGGCGCCGTACGTCGAAAAAGCCGTCGCACCGAACGTGTTGCCGGTCTTGAACTCCCACATGCCGGCGGCGAACTGGGCCAGGCCTCCATAGAAGATCGCGAAGCCCCAGAACACGAGCAGCGGCTCTCTGGTCACACCCATGGCGTTGTGGACGCTCAGCAGGAACGTGGTCAGCGCGAACGCGGCCAGGCCTAAAGCTGCCGGATTCGCGATCGCCGCGACCGGTGGCGCAGTGGTTCTAACCTCAGCCATCCCCATACCTCCTAGGCCGGGCCAGGCCGGCCCCGGGCATCGCATGACGCCCAGCTCCTGAATCGTACTCCCGCCAGGAAAACGTGCTCGCAGTGCAGCGGGCCTTACGTCGAGCGCGGTGCAGTGGTCGAAGACCGCTCCCATTTTGGATCAGCGCTGGACGCCGCGGACACTGGCAGGTGCAGGGTGAAGGTACTCCCGCGACCCGGGTCGGAGTCGACGGTGATCTCGCCCCCGTGGAGGCGCGCCAGTTGCCGTCCGAGGTACAACCCCAAACCCGTGCCTGGCAGATGATCCGTTTGGGGCGTCGACACCCGGCCGAATCGCGTGAACAGAATCGGCAGATCCTCGTTGGCGATTCCGACTCCCTGGTCTTTGACGCTGACCCGCGCGATGCCGCCGCGGTTGACGACGTCGATGTCGATCGGGCCACCTTCCGGCGAATACTTGATCGCGTTGTTGACCAGGTTGGAGACGATCGTCTTGACACGCTCACCGTCAACCCGGACATGGACCGGTCGATCGGGGCATCTGACCCGGATCTTGTGCCCGCCGTCCAGCACGGGCCGCGCCGAATCGACCGCCGCGGTGACGATGTCACGGAGGTCGTTGGCCTCAGGTCGGAGCATCAAGGCCCCATCCTCCAGGCGTGCGGCCTCGATCATCTGCTCGATCAAGGCATTCATCTCGAGCACCTTCGCCGAGATCACAGGCACAGCTTTGCGGCCGCGCTCGTTGAGGTCGCCCAGCAGGCCCCCCTCGAGCATCGACGCGTAACCGCGCACCACGGTCAGCGGTCCGCGCAATTCATGCGAGGCCAGGTTGAGGAACTGGGTCTTGTTCTTTTCGATCGTTGCGAGGCGCTCGGTCACGCGCACCCGCTCGAGACCTGCGGTGACAGAGCTCGCGTAGCCCCGGAGCTGGTTCACCTCGTCGCTCCCGAAAAGTGGAGTGAACGGCCCGGCCGTGACCCCGAGGAATCCGATTCCCTCAGTCAGGTAAAGGGGCGTGACAATGGCGGCTCCACGGCCTGGCAAGGGTGGCTCGATGCCCCCCTCGGGCCCTCCCTTGCGCGCCGCGATGATCTCGATCACCTCCGCATCGTCGATGCCGGAGCCGGCCACGATCGTGCCCTCCGAGCCGACGATGAACGCCCCCTGCGCGCCGAGGAGTCGCATCGCCCAACCGATTGCCTTTTCCGCGAGGTCCTGCCGGGTGGGACTGAAGATCAGCAGGTCCTGAATCGCGGCTCGAAGCTCTGCGGCTTCCCCCATCCGCCACACGCCGCGAAGAGTGCTGGGTGGCGCGAAGCTGACGTAGATGACGGGAACCATGGCGAGCGCGATCAGCTGCGTGGCGATGATCGCGGCGGGGCTCTGCACCGCGCTGCCTCCGAATACGTCGAAGACGAGGATCGCGATCAACCCGGCGAAACCGAAGCTGAGGGCTCGCATGCGGGCTTTCTGGACGCTGGGCAGGTTCCGGCTCGCCAGCCAGAAGCGGACGATCGGCTCGAGCGTGAAGACGACCCAGGCGAGGATGATCTCCGCCGCGGCCACAGTCATCACATCGCGACCCGCGCCGCGCAGCACCGTGATGTCGGCGACCCCGACCACGCACGAGGCGCCGAACAGCACCGCGGCCGCCTGCCGGGCGCGCTTGCTCAAGGGAAGAAATGCGTCACGGAACATGAGCACGAAGTAGGCCGAGGCAAGGAAGGCGATGATGGTGATCAGCCCAATCGCGACACTGGCTCCGCCCGAGGTCCCGACCAGCGCCTGGACCCTGCCGAGCGCGGCCACGATGGCGAGAGAGCCAAGCGACAGAGCCAGCCTCGCCTGCGCCTTACCGCGATATCGATACCACTCCACCGCGGTTGCGACGCCGAGCGCGACAAAGCCCAGCGCGGTGAGGTCGAGAGCCAGCTGCTCGGCCAGTATCAAGGCACTCAGCTCTGAGTGTCGGACCCTCGGCGGGCTTGCTCTATCCAGCCCCGGATCGACTGCGATACCGAGGCCGGCGTCACTCGTGATTTCACGAGGTACTCGAGCGCTCCCAGCGAGAATCCCCTGTCCATCATCGCCGGCTCACCGTAGTTGGAAAGGATCACCACGGGTGGGTGGCTGGGAAGCTGTTCTTTGATGTCGGCCATGATCTCGAGCCCGCTTCGGTCAGGCAACAGCAGGTCCAGCAGAACGATGTCGGGCGTGGAATGGACCAGGCTCGTGTAACCGATCTCGCCTGTTGTCGCCACCGTGACTCGATAGCCGTCGTACTCCAGCTGAACTCGATACATCTCCGCGATCGCCGGGTCGTCCTCGATCAGGAGCACGTGAACCGGCTCCTCAGCGCGGCGTTCGGGGCTCCCCGTGAAGATCGCCCAGAGTGGCAGCGCGCCACCACCGGCCCGGATGGTGGGATCGGGGAACCACGACGAAACCGGTTGCTGCACTACAGCGGCGCAAGCGGCCGAACCCCCCGGTATGACCTCGCCCACCCTCATCGATCATAAACTGGCAGTTCAGGTTCCGCGCGCCTCGTGCGCCGGGAAAGGTCACGGGGGTATTAAGCGCCGTGGAGACGGCAGGTCAAAAGGAAGTCAATGTTAGGGAGGCGCTTGAAGACGTTCAGGCCGCCTGCCGCGAACTGGCGCGCCTGAAAGAGGTCGACGAGATCGCGGAGCTCGCGATGGCACAGGCGCTTTCGCTGACCAGGTCGTCGGTGGCCTTCATGGGCTTGACCGACGAACCGGGTTCGTACGAGCGCGTTTACTCTCGCTCAGCCGATGCGTCACGGACGGCCGTCCCCGGCGAGGCCGAGCGGCTGATCGCCGGCGAGATTTCCACCTCCAACCCGGCCGTGTGCGCCAGGCTGCTCGAGGCGGCGGGCGAAACGGTCGGCATGATCGGCGTCGCGCGCGAATTGCCTTACACGCAGGTCCATCAGCATGTCCTGGCCATCCTGGCGAACCAGGTCGCTGCCTCGGTCCAGATAGCGCTGTTGCGAGAGCGTCGACAGGAGATGGTCGACACGCTGATCAACTTGCGGTCCGACCTCGAGCGCACCGAAAAGGAGCGCCTGGTCAATTCCGAGAGGGCAGAGAGCGCGGTCCGACTCGAACGGGCGCACGAGCTGGCGGTGGAAGCGCTGCTCGCAGTCTCGATGCATGCGCGTTCCGGGCAAAACCTCACGGAGTTCTACCAGCTGCTGGGCGAAAGCGTCGCGGGCCTTGTCGGCGCCGCCAAAGTCCTGTTCTGGCAGCTCGGCGAGGACGGAATCCTGAGAGCCGTTCCTGGCGGGTATGGGGTCGACGAGGGATACGTCTCGAGCCTTCGAACGGCGCCATGCGCGCCAGATCGCGATGACCTGCAGAGCAAGGTCGTTTTCAAGGACTACATCTACATCGCCGACCAGCACGATGGGTCGCAGGAGTCGGCGTGGGTGTTGGGTGCGCTCCGAGTATCGAATGCCGTCAGCGTGCCGTGGCGCGCGGGCGATCAGAGGCTGGGACTCCTGGCTGCATACGATTCGAAGCGCCCTGAAGGCTTCTCTCGCGAAGATGCCTGGGTCCTGCAGAAGGCCGGGCTCGCCGCGGGATTGGTGCGGCAGCTCAAGCTGGCCGAGGCCGATCTCCAGGAGACCGTCGAGAGGCTGCAGAAGATCGATGCTGCGCGGCTGATGCTTTTAAAGACGGTTTCGACTGCCGTGGACAACGAGCGCAAGCGGTTCGCCAACCAGCTGCATGACGATGCGCTGCAAAAGCTCACCGCGGCGGAGCTGCAGCTGCAGCGCCTCGGAGACTCGGCGCGTCCGAACGTGCCCATCCTCCGCCAGGCCCAAAGCTTGCTGGGACAGACCGAGGATGCTTTGCGACGTCTTCTGTTCGAGGTCCGTCCACCGGCCCTCGAGGATCCCGAAGGGCTCACCGAGTCGATCAGAGACCGGCTGGCGATGTTCCGTTCTCTGACCGGTATCGAAGCTGAGCTGGAGCTCGATCTTCCAGAAGGGCTGAGCTACGAATTCAAATCCACCGTATTCCGCCAGCTTGCCGAGGCCCTGACCAATATCGAGAAGCACGCCAAGGCGACGCGTGTCCATGTGCGCGTGACCGCGAGCGATTCGGGCGTCCATGGACTGGTGGTCGACAACGGGAAGGGGTTCGTGGTTGCGGAGAGAAATAACCTGCCCGGACATCTGGGCCTGCTGGCCCTCAAGGAGCGCGCCCTCATGGCGGGTGGCTGGTACAAGATCGAGAGCCAGCCGGGCCTCGGCACGACGATCGAATTCTGGATGCCGATCACGTGACAGCACGCTCCTTCGCAAACCGCTGATCCACGACAATCGAGGGATCGCCGCCAACATCGGCTCGCTGCTCGATCGCGGTGCGGCCGACAAGGCCGCGCTGATCGTCCCTGACGGTCCGACGCTGACCTATGGCCGCCTCCGCGAGCTGACCGAACAGGTCGCGACGGCGCTCGCGTCTTCTGGAGTCAAGCCGGGTGATCGTGTTGCGACGGTCTTTCCAAACGGCCCCGAAGCGATCCTTACGTTCCTGGCCGCGTCGATGATCGGCGTCAGCTGCCCGCTCAACCCTGGATATAAAGAGGACGAGTTCCGGTTCTACCTCGAGGACACGGGCGCCCGTTTCCTGCTCGTGCCCCCAGGCGAGGCGGCCGCGGCGCGCCAGGCCCTGCCGCGGGGCGGCAAGGTGATCGAGGTCGAGCTGGACGCGGCGGGACGCCTCGAGATCGGCAACCACGTCGCTGCCAACGGCGGGACGCGGGAGCTCGCCGGCGATGACGCGACCGCGCTGGTCCTCCACACCAGCGGCACGACAAGCCGGCCGAAGCGCGTGCCCTTGCGACACCGAAACCTGCTCACGTCGGCCGCCAACATCGTGCGGTCGTACGAGCTGACGCCGGATGACGTGTCGCTCTGCATCATGCCGCTGTTTCACGTCCACGGCCTGGTCGCTTCCACACTGGCAGCGTTCGCCTCGGGCGGGACCGTGGTCGTGCCTCGTCGCTACAGCCCGCTCGGGTTTCGCCCGCTGATGGAGGCGACGCGGCCGACGTGGTTCAGCGCCTCACCCACGCCACATCAGCTGATCCTGGCGCGAATCCAGGACAAGCGCCCGCCCGGTTGCGAGCGCCTGCGTTTCATTCGTTCGTGCAGCGCGGCACTCGCGCCGGCGCAGATGGAGCTGATGGAAGATCGCTTCGGCGTGCCCGTGCTCGAGGCGTACGGAATGACAGAGGCCAGTCACCAGATGGCGTCCAACCCTCTGCCACCCGATCGTCGGATGCCAGGCAGCGTCGGACGCGGAACCGGAGTAGAGATCGCCATCCTGGACGACGCCGGAAACGAGCTGCCGGCCGGTTCCAGCGGCGAGGTCGGCGTGCGCGGACCCAACGTGATCGACGCGTACGAGAACAACCCTCAGGCGAACGCGAGCTCGTTCACGCGAGGGTGGTTCCGCACCGGCGATCTGGGCGTGCTCGACGCCGACGGCTACCTGCGCCTCCTGAGCCGGATCAAGGAGCTGATCAACCGTGGCGGCGAGAAGATCGCGCCCCGAGAGATCGATGAGGTGCTCGAAGCGCATCCGGCCGTGAAGGAGGCCGTGAGCTTTGGAGTCCCGCACCCGACCTGGGGTGAGGAGGTCGGGGCGGCAGTCGTCCTCAAAGAACCTGTCACGGAGAAGGAGCTGCTCGCGTTCGCCAGGCTGCGCCTGGCGGATTTCAAGGTGCCCCGACATCTGCACATCGTCGAGTCGATTCCGAAGACACCGACCGGCAAGATCCAGCGCCGGTTTGTCGCGGAGCAGTTCATCAAGACGTGAGAATCGCGATCCTCGGCGCCGGCGCAACCGGCGGCTTCCTCGGTGCGAGGCTGGCGAAAGCCGGCGCCGAGGTCGTCCTGATCGCCCGTGGCCCGCATTTGCGGGCCATGCGAGAGTCGGGCCTTCGATTGATCGAGCAGGATGGGGAGACGACCGTGCCGGTCGAGGCGACCGACGACCTCGCGGCGATTCGCAGCTCGGAGTTCGTCTTTGTCACGCTGAAGGCGCACAGCGTGCCGGCGATGGCTGCCGGCCTTGCGGCCAACCTGGGCCACGATGCCGCGGTGGTCAGCGCCCAGAACGGCATTCCCTGGTGGTACTTCCAACGCCACGGCGGTGAGCTCGAAGGGATCCACCTCGAAACGGTCGACCCCGGGGGGGTGATCGCCCGGACGATCGACCCGCGGCGGGTGATCGGGTGCATCGTCTACTCGGCAACCAGCGTCGTCGGGCCGGGCGTCGTCGAGCACGTCGAGGGAGAGAGGTTCTCGCTGGGAGAGCTCGATGGAATCCAGACTGAGCGCATTACCGCTCTCTCCGCGTTGCTCACCGGCGCGGGATTGAAGGCGCCAGTGCAGTCGAGGATTCGACAGGAGCTGTGGGTGAAGCTCATGGGCAACGCAGTCTTCAACCCGCTCAGCGCGCTTACTCATGCGACCCTTGGCGACATGGCGGAATCGCGCGTGCTCGCCCTGGTCGTCCGAGCTGCGATGGAAGAGGTGGACGCGGTCGCGGCCAGGCTTGGCATCGCGATCCCCGTGTCAATCGAGCAGCGCATCCGAGGCGCGGCACGCGTCGGGGGCCACAAGACGTCGATGCTCCAGGACCTCGATTCCGGCCGGCCGCTGGAGATCGACGCGATCACCGGCGCGGTCGTTGAGCTGGGCGCCCGCCTCGGCGTGCCAGTCCCCCACCTCGAGACCATCTACGCTAGCGTCAAGGTCCTCGCCGCCCAGCAGCGTTGAACGATCTGGCAGTGCCTCGCTCGACCTAAGTCGGTGAGCCGTCCGGCTGGGCGTCCGACACGCCCAGCTCTTGCTTTCGCTGCCTCCAGAATTCGAGCCGGTAGCGGAACCTCTCCATCTGCGTGACGATCACGGGGAGGTTGGTTTCCTCGGCTTCGTGGCGCGCCTCGTCGGACATGCTCGGCATCCGCTCCGCAATCATGTCCAGCAGGTCAGCCTCGAGCTCCAGGAGCTCGGCATAGGCCTTGAGCCACTGGTGGGCGGCCTGCGCAGACTGCGTGCCAGGATCCTCTCCGTCCATCAGTCGATGAGGATCTGCGCCCTTTCGGGCGGCCTCGGTGGCTCCGCTCTGGTCCGCCTGCATCGGACCGCTGATCGTGCTGCCATGCCTGCACCAAAGTCAGCACCAATCAGGTCATATCTTTGGGCGGCTAAGGTTCGATCAGATTGGCATCGTGGTCGGCTTTCGAGTTGGAACAGCCTGAGTTCGCCTCCCGCATACGCGCACTCCTGGCGGCGCGCAAGCACCTCACTATGGCCACGCTGCGCCGTGACGGCTCACCACGCATCAGCGGCATAGAGATCGAGTTTGCCGAAGGCCAGCTGCGCATCGGGTCGATGCCAGGCGCGGTCAAGGCGGTGGACCTCCGACGGGACCCGCGTCTCGCCATCCACGGCCCTACCCACGACCCACCCGCCGGCAAGGAAGGCGCGTGGAAGGGCGAGGCGAAGATTGCCGGCACCGCGACCGAGGTCGACTCCGGCAGCGACGCCCACCGGTTTCTGATCGACATCCAGCAAGCTGTCATCACGCGCTTGAACGATCGCGGCGACCGCCTCGTGGTCGAGTCCTGGAACCCCGTCCGTGGCTATCACGTCCTGGAACGCGAATAGTCCGACACCTGCGAGCTTTTGCTGTTGACACCAAAACCAGCGGGATCGACACTCACGGCCATGCTCGGAAGTGCGATGCAAGACGAGCTGCATCAGCTCGACGAGCTCACCGCCGTTCGCGACTTCGGCGCGGTTTTGAAACTGGGCGCGCCCTTGCTGGCGAAGCCATTGAATGCCGCGGACCTGGCGCTCGTCCGCTTTTACCTGGGTCAGGCTCACTGCAGGCTGGTGGAACCGCGCGAGGCGCTTGTCTGCCTCCCGCCGGCGCGGCAGCAGTTCGAGCGGCAGAACGATGAAAGGCTTGCTGTCGAGGCGCTCGACTGGGAGGCGAGCGCATGGGGACTGCTCGAGGATCCCAGGGCGTTTGGCCTGGAGGACGAGGCGCTGGACCGCTGCCGCAAGCTCCAACCGCGGCAGCGACAGCTGGAGGCGCGCATCCTGGGTCACCTCGCCAACATGTTCATCGTCAGCCGATCGTGGAGCCTGGCGATCTCCTACTACGAGGCCGCGGTCGCCGCCGCCAGCGCGGTCAAGGACCTGCTTCAGCTGGCCAAGATGCACCATGGTCTCGGGACGGCCTACCACCGTTCCCAGCTTCCCGCGAAGGCGCGCTTCCATCTCGACAGAGCGCTTGCGCTTTACTCGATCGAGTCGGACCTGAGCGCCGTGTACCGCGTCGAAAACGACCTGGGCAACCTGCTGCTGGCGCAGGGGCACATCGACGCCGCCGAGCGGCATCTCCTCAGGGCGCTCGCCGGAGCCGAGGAGCTGCACATCAACCGGCGCGGCCGTGGATACATCCTTGCCAACCTCGGTGAGCTCTGCATGCGCGCCGGCCGCCCGGAGGACGCCCGCCGGTACCTGGACGAAGCGCGCGCAGTCGGTGAGGCGTTTGGGGAGCGAATCGTCCAGGCTGACGTCGCGATCTTGCTGGGTCGCCTGGAGGAAGGGCTGGGAAATCAGCGGTCGGCAGACGATCACTACGCGTCGGCGATCCGCGCTCTCGTGGAGATCGAGATGCCGAACCGCCTCCGCGACTGCCACGTCGAATACGCCCAGGTTCTGGAAGCTCGTGGCGACATGGGAGCCGCGTACCGGCAATTGCAGCTGGCCGTCGCGGCCGAAAAGGCGACCGCGGTGGAGACTGCAGGCTAGAGCGGTCGGTTTACGCGGCTTCGGCCGTTAAGTAGCCCGTTACTATTCAGGCGTCGGGCCGTATTAGAGGTAAAGATGCCAGCCAGCCGCCGACGCGCCTCCGCCCGAGTCGCCGTTGCCACGGTGGTGACCGCGTTTCTCACCCTTGCCGCCTCGGCCGCCGCCCAGGCGGCCCCGAATCCCATCTCGATCACGGTGAACGTCGGATACAAGGGGTTTGTCAAGGCGCAGCAGTGGATGCCCGTGACGGTCGACGTCACCAACAGGGGCCAGGACGTCAACGGAACAGTCGAGGTGACCACAGGAAACAACACGAACGGGCCGCCGATCGGCTCGGTGATCTACGAGGCCCATATCAGCGTGCCTTCCGGAGCCACCAAGCATCTGAAGACCTACCTGGTCGAGGACCAGGCGCCGGCCACGGTCTCGGCCCGCATCGTGCAGAACGGACAGGTGCTGGCCTCGTCGGACGCCCAGGCCGGCACTGCGGCCACGGTGCTGATCGGGGTGCTCTCGGACCAGTCGACAGCCCTTGACAACATCGCCGCCGTTCACCCGGACGGCCTCGCGGCCAGCGTCGTGCACCTGTCGCTCGACGACGTCAGCGACTCGCCAATCCTGCTGCGCGCGTTCGACCTCCTCGTGATCGACGACTTCGCCACCGATTCGCTGACCTCCGCCCAACGTGCCGCCTTCACCGACTACGTTCAAAACGGAGGCGCGCTCTTGCTGGGCACCGGCGCCTCCTGGCGCAAGACGCTGGCTGGGGTATCTTCCAACCTCCTGCCGATTAGCGTCGACGGCACGACCAGCCTCGACTCGGTCTCAGCGATCGACAACCTGTCAGGCCTGGAGATCGCGACCGGCACCGTGAACCCAGGATCGAAATCCTGGATGGCGGAGGGTCCGCGCCCATTGCTGGTGGAGAAGCTCGTGGGCACCGGAATCGTCACCCTCGCTACGTTCGACTGGAACCAGGCGCCGGTCGCCGGCTCGACCGGAGCCGACACGATCCTGCGCCAGGTCCTCGTGCGGACTCTGTTCTCGCCCGGAGCGGCCCAGGGCATGTTCTTCACCAAGGGGGGCGGGTTCGGGATCGGTGGAACAGGCTCGACCGCCGAGCGCAGCAACGCGGTCTCGCAAGCCCTGGCCAGCCTGCCCGCGCTCGACCTGCCCTCGCTGCTGGTGATCGGGATCCTGGTCCTCGCGTACGTGCTGTTCGTGGGTCCGATCAACTACTTCGTTCTGCGAGCCCTCAACCATCGCGCCCTGGCGTGGGTCACTGTGCCGCTGATCGTTCTCGTCGCGTCGGCCGGGGCATTCGGCGCAGGCCTGTTCACGAAGGGACGATCTGTGGAGACAAACCAGGTGTCGATCGTCCACCTGGAACCAGGATGGGATCACGCGTACGTTGAGTCCTACATGGGACTGGTGACGCCCACCCGCGGCAACTACCAGGTGAACCTGACCGGGAGCAAGTTCCTCGTCGGACCCATCTTCGACTACGGCGGCGTTGCCGGCCCCAGCCCAGACCTCATTCGGGTTGGCGTCGACAACAACTCGGTCGTCCTGCCGAACATGACCGCGTATGTGCTGCGCGGCTTCGCGACAGAAGCCGTGGTCGACACGCCAAAGCTGGTCGCAACCGCGAAGTTTGCCAACGGCAAGCTGACCGGCACGATTCGAAACGACACGGCCATGTCCTTCACCGACGCCGTGGTCCTGGCGGGCGACAGCTACCAGCTGCTGAAGGCGCTGGCCCCAGGCGCGACGGCCACGTTCGAGGTCACTCCGAAGGTCCTGATCGTGACAGGAGGCCCGCCCGCGATCACAACGATCTACGGGAACTACAACAACGGCCCTCAGTTCAGCCCACCCACGGCGGCCGACCGTGAAAACCAGCAGAAGAGCTCGATCATCTCGCTGGTCGCGACGGCTTCGTTCAGCGGCTTCAACCCGACGATATCCCCGATGGTCGTGGCCTGGACAAAGGAGCCTTATGAGCAAATCTCAGTCGGAGGCAGCCAGCCCCATGCGACGGCCCTCACCGCGTTCGCGCTGCCGATTGCCGTCACCGAGATTGGAGCCGGCACCGTTCAGGCTGGGATGATCGTGAGCCGCTACACCGACATCGAAGGTGACTCGCAACCTGGCATGCCCGGCGCCGTGACGACCACGAACGGAACCGTGACGTACGACTTCCAGCCCTCGATCGTCCCTGGCCTGCGTCTGACCAAAGCGGCCCTTGACTCGACCACCCAGAACCAGTTCGGCGGCCCTCCCGGAACCACTCAGGGCCTCCCACAGGTCAGCGCCTGGGACTGGTCGAAATCCGCCTGGGTGACTGTGAGCTACACCGCGCAGGGAATCACCGCTCTGCCCGATTCCGCCGTCAACCCTGTGTCGAACGAGGTGCGCCTCCAGTTCGTGGCCAACGGCAACATGTCCATGCTCGGACCGGTCTCGTTGACGGGGACCGTGACGTGATCAGCGCGGAAGACCTGAGCAAGGTCTACGGCCAGCGGACGGCCCTGGATCACGTCTCCTTCGAGGTCCCAGAGGGCGAGATCTTCGGCTTTGTGGGTCCCAACGGAGCCGGTAAGACCACCACCCTGCGCATCCTCGCCGCACTCCTCGAGCCGACGAGCGGCCACGCGTCGATCGACGGCACCGACGTGGCGCAGAACCCGGCGCGGGTTCACACGCGAATCGGTTACATGCCTGACTTCTTCGGCGTTTACGACCAGCTCACGGTGGCGGAGTACCTGGACTTCTATGCCGCGTGCTACCGCCAGCCCAAGCAGCGCCGCACCAAAATCGTAGGCGAGCTGCTCGAGCTCATCGGCCTGACGGACAGGCGAGGCCAGCTCGTCGACACTCTGTCGCGCGGCTTGAAGCAGCGCTTGTGCCTCGCCCGCGCGCTCGTCCACGACCCTGTCGTGCTTCTGCTCGACGAGCCGGCATCCGGCCTCGACCCTCGCGCGCGGGTCGAGATGCGGGAGATCCTCAAGGAGCTTCGGGGGATGGGCAAGACGATCATCATCTCGAGCCATATCCTTCCCGAGCTCACCGAGCTGTGCACGATGATCGGGATCATCGATCACG
>JGI12635J15846_10003425_pt1 | contig 13805 bp, 15 predicted proteins | sample BlaSpr_A8_OM2_M2_FD_15846 | JGI IMG/M metagenome (IMG submission 15846) | reverse complement strand
CGGGACGTTCTCGGTCAAAGAGCCTGAGTCGATTTGAAAGCCGCCGCCGTGAAGATCCAACAGCACTCTTTTTTGGTCGGTGGAACCTTGACTGGGAGAGATGACGCGTACCGGCACGCCGCCCATCGTTTGGTCGGCGACGCTCACCGGATAGCGCACTTTTTGCTTCGCGGACCAAGCAATTTGAAATTGATCGGCAAACGCTCGCATCTGCGCCAGCGTCAGTGGAGGTCCTTCAGGCGCCGCCGCGGCGGCGGATAGCTGGGCTCGCGCTTGCTCACTCAGGGCCTGCGGCAGCGGCGGCAGTCCCGGCGCCTGCGCCGACGCGAGTTTCGGACAAAAAGGAGCAGCCCACAGCGCTGCGCAACTCAGTGCGATACCGATTCTTCTTGGGGTCTCATACCGCAGTCGTTGGGTTGGCATGGCTAGTGTCCGAAGGAATATTTGACTTGCACGCCATACATCCGAGGCGGCCCGTAGGTTCTGGTCACGAAGCCAAAGGTACCGTAGGCATCAAACTGGCCGATCGGGTAAGTTTTGTTGGTGAGGTTCGTGACGAATGCTGAAACATCGACGGAACTCTGGAATACGCCGCGCCAATCGAGTCGCGCATTCACGAGGGAATAGCCCGGCATGTAGGGATAGACCGTTTGATTGGTTTGCGCGATGGATTGCGGACTTTGGTAGGTATAGATCCCCATGATTCCAAGATCACCCACTGAGTCGGGCAATGGCAATCGGTAACGCGCACTGAAGGATCCCTTATTCTTGGATACGTACGGAAACGGCGCCCCTTGCAAGATTACCGCGGCCTGTGCAGTCGTCACCTCGGTATATTTTGATTCGGTGTACGCGTACAGAGTCGACAATTCGACGCTGGGAGTAGGCAGAAGCGTGCCTTCCCATTCCACACCCTCGATCAGGCCTTTGGCGGCGTTGTTAGTCAGGTTAACGAGAATTCCGTTTGAGTCGACCGGAGTCGTTCTTTGAATGTTGGTATAGTCGCCGCGAAATATATCGATGTTGGTCCGAGCCGCCATCTCGTTCAGATGGAACTCGGCTTTCAGACCTACTTCCACGTCCTTCAATTTCTCGGGCTGAAAAGTCGCGTAAGCCGACCCTGCGGGCAGTTCACTATTGACGCCCCCCGCCTTGAATGCGCTGCGCGCAGTGATATAGGTCAGGACCGTCGGCGTGATCTTGTAGTCCACGCCGAAGGTGTAGCTGCCATAATTCCAGGCACCCGAACCGGTGACGAACGGCGGCATCAGGATCTGACTGCCTTGGTACAATTCATCGTGCGTATAGCGGTAGCCGGCCGTCACGCTGAGGCCTTCAACCGCGCTAGATAGCTTGCCCAGGTCATAAGTCCCTTGAGCGAAGGCGGCGCGGCTCTTGGTGCCCTCGTACTGTTCCACAGGCAATGGCTGTCCCAGAAATACGCTGAGCGGGAAATAGTCGAACTGCCCGATGCTGAGTTCTGTTGGCCACTGCCGATCCAAAAAGCCGCCAACCACGTACCGAAGCCCATCGTTGAACGCTCGACCTTGTAATTGCAACTCCTCCGTATAGTAGGTCTCGGCCTCGGTCTGTGTACCGGGGCTGGTCTGACCGGCGATGGGCGCGGGTGTCGCGTCATAATCATATCCGTACGAGAATTCTGCTTTCGAATAACTGATGATGTTCTTGATTTTGAATGAATCGGAAAAGGTGAAGCTCGTCGTATTGATGAGCTGGTTATAATTAGACGTGTCGTACTGATCAATGTTGTAGGCAACTTCGCGCGGGCCGCGCGCCAATTGCTGGCTAAGATAGGTCGGTACTTGCGGGAAGAAGGCGGTAACCGGTGGCAGCCCCGCGTTGGGATTAAAGGCGATCAACGAAGTCCCCGGTCCGTTATCGCTCGAGTGGTAGTAGCGATAAATCGTATAATTTTCCAAGGCATCGACCGGGCGCAACAGCAATTCCGCCCGGAAGCTTTCGTAGCCCAGATTGTCGTACTCCTTGCCGGGATAAAGAGGACCAACATCCCTCGTGTACCCGTCGCGTCGTGCGTATGCACCGGATACACGGAACATCACCTTGTCTTCATATATCGGCAAATTGAGCGCACCCTCAAACTCGTGGTCGTTGTAGTTGCCCGCCTGTGCTTGCACATAGCCGCCGAATTGATCGGTGGGTCTCTGCGGTTCGAATAGCACGTTGCCACCAGTAGCGTTCTTGCCGAATAAGGTACCTTGCGGACCCTTCAATACTTGGACGCTCGCAAGGTCGTAATAGGTGCCAGGGCGACCATCGAAGGTGAGCAGACCGTTGGGAACATCGGAAAAATAGCCGATGGTTCCTGGGGTGGCGCCGAACGCCGGGCCCTGACCCCGAATGGCAAAACCACCGGTTTCCGGTGGCTGGCCGCTGCTGATAGAGACCATCGACGGGGTGGTATTGGCCAAGGACAGTTGATCGGTAATGTTATGCGTCTTCACGTCCTGCGCTGTGTAGGCCGTAATGGATTCCGGCACCGACTGCGCGGGCTCCGCTTGCCGCCTTGCCGTGACGACAATCTCCTCAAGAGCGGGAGTTTCTGCTGCGACTCGCCACGTGTCGAATGTTCCGATACTGAAGGCGATCGTGAACAGCCAAATCTTATAGCTCATTTATTAGCCCTCTCGCGTCGCGAAGTTCTTGCCGTGCCGATGTCTCGGATTGGGGCGAGCCGGAAAGGCCGAGCGCACGAGTAAACCAGCCGAAATGTCTTGTCACTCGTCCCCCAATGGATTCTGATGCTGCGCCGGCATCGTGAGTCATGCCTGTTCTGGCTCGACTCTGCTCGTACCGTTATAGATCCGGTTGACTACTCACTTCAAATTCATTGTGTGGGTGAGATATTCCCTGAGGTCATGGGAGGTCCTTGCGGGGAAGGCGTTCCTGGATCACCCGTAAGAAGGCTTTCACGGGCGCCGAAGGTTCCCACCGGGACCGGATAGCGCAACAAAGCTTGGCGGGAGTAAACAAGCTCGGACCTGGAATTCGCGCGAAGCTCGCGGCAAATCCAGGAGAGGCGGCATATCGGCTCGTGGTTACGCCGATGGCATCGGAAGTCGAGACCAAAAGTTTGACGATGGCAAAGTTGTCGACCATATGGACGTGTCTTTGCCACGGAATCCCTTGATTCTCGTACAGTCCGCGGATGAGCGCATCATAGGGGCGTGAATCAGACGGCGCGATGAAGTCATATTTCGCGAAGTCGGAATTTAACACTGGATTGCATTCAAGGATGGGATGCCCTTTACGGACGAATGGCTGCGTGAGCAGGTGTGCAATTGGGGTGCGTTTGAAGTCACTCCATTCGACGAAGGCATCTTCAAAGCCAATGGCGACGTCCACTCCACCATTGCGCAACAGCTGGACCACACGCTCGAAACTCGAGCCAGCGAGGTCAAAGATGATTTTCGGATGACGGCGCAGTAACGCTGCCAAGGGATCAGCCAGCAACCATTCTAGCGAGGCCGGGCATACGCCGATGCGCAGTACTTTGGCGAATGGGTCTTTTTCACCATCGCCTTTTAAAAGTATCCGGGTGTCTTCGAGCAGCCGGCTCGCGCGCTCGACAAATTCCCGTCCTTGCTCCGTTAGTAGGGCACCGCGCGCGACGCGGTGAAACAGCGAGTAGCCGAGTTCACGCTCCAAGTCCGCAATGCTCTTGGTCAGCCCGGATTGCGTAATTCCGACGGTCCGCGCGGCTTTAGTGAAGGAACCCGCCCGGGCGACCGCAACAACGTTATGTAGGCGACGATCAGGCATTGAGCCATTACTACCAGTAATACCTCAGCACTTCAATGCATTTGCTTCCGGGTCGACCCTTGTGGTTTCTTTGGCACTTCAATGGAGTTGGGGGAAGTTCATGAGGCGCGAGGTGTGCATCGTCGGAGTCGGCATGATTCCGTTCGTCAAACCCGGCAGCAACGACCCCTATCCCAAGATGGCGGCCGATGCGACGCATGCTGCGTTGCTCGACGCCGGCATTGGTTTCGAATCAGTGCAGCAAGCTTATGTAGGCTATGTCTACGGTGACTCCACCGCCGGCCAACGAGCGCTATATGAAGTTGGCATGACCGGCATCCCCATCGTCAACGTGAACAACAATTGTTCGACTGGATCGACTGCGCTGTTCCTAGCCCGTCAGACCATCGAAAGCGGCGCTGCCGAATGCGTGCTGGCGCTCGGCTTCGAGCACATGAGCCCCGGTGCGCTCGGGACCGTGTTCAAGGATCGCCCCAGTCCTTTCGATCGCTTCGACGAAGCCACCGCTGAATTGGTAGGCCACGGCGAGATTCCGCTGGCCCTCCGTTACTTCGGCGGCGCGGGACTTGCCCATATGCAGCAGTATGGCACTGCGCTTTCAACCTTCGCCAAGATTCGCGCCAAGGCGAGTCGGCACGCGGCGCAAAATCCCATGGCGCTGTTCCGCAAGGTGTTAACGGAAGAAGAAGTACTCGCCTCGCCGATGATCTGGCCGGGGATCATGACGCGACTGATGGCTTGCGCACCCACCTGCGGCGCGGCAGCAGCAATCGTCTGTTCGGCCGAGTTCGCGCAGCGTAACGGGCTCGAACAGCGTGTCCGCATCAAGGCCCAGGCCATGACGACCGATCGCGCCGTGACCTTCGAGGCGCGCGACATGCGTGAGGTGGTCGGCTTCAGCATGGCTCAGGATGCGGCGCGCCAGGTTTACGAAGCGGCCGGTATCGGTCCGCAGGATATCGATGTGGTCGAGCTGCACGACTGCTTTGCGCACAACGAGCTGATCAGCTATGAAGCGTTGGGACTTTGTCCAGTCGGCGGCGCCGAGAAATTTGTGTGTGATGGCGACAATACCTTTGGCGGCAAGGTGGTGACCAACCCGTCTGGCGGATTGTTAAGCAAAGGCCATCCACTGGGCGCAACTGGCTTGGCGCAATGCACCGAACTGGTCCATCAGTTGCGCGGCACCGCCGACAAGCGTCAGGTCGCAGGCGCGCGATGGGGGCTGCAACACAACCTCGGGCTGGGCGGCGCCTGTGTCGTCACGCTTTATCAACGCGCTGCAAAGGACGTTCGATGATCGACAAAAAATGGATAGGCCACGAACTCCCTGTTTCGGTGATCCTCATCGAGCGTGGTCGATTGAGATTCTTTGCCGAGGCCACTGGCGACACTCGGGCCGTGTACACCGATGCGGCGGCGGCGCGCGACGCGGGTTTTGCTGATCTGCCGGCGCCGCCGACTTTTCTGTTTGCCGCGGAACTCGACTCGGGCGCGAGTGATCAACTGCTCGCCAAGCTGGAAATTCCTATCGCCAAACTGCTGCACGGTGAACAGGGCTTCACCTACCACCGTGCCGTTTGCGCAGGAGATACGGTGACCGTGCGCTCGACCATCAGCGATATCTACGAGAGAAAAAACGGTGCACTCGAATTTGTGGTCAAGACATCCCGTGCTCACAATCAACACGATGAGCTTGTGGCGGAGCTTCGAGCGGTCTTGGTGTGCCGTCACTGACTGAACACATGACCGCTCCGTCATTTAACAGTGTGCAGATCGGAGACGAATTGCCCACGTTGCAACTGCCGCCGGTGAATCGCGCAATGCTGGCGTTGTTTGCGGGCGCCTCGGGCGATCACAATCCCATTCACATTGACATCGACGCTGCGAGACGCGCAGGTCTCGCGGATGTGTTTGCGCAGGGTATGTTAGGCATGGCTTGGGTTGCGCGCTTGATCACCCAGTGGGCCCCGCAGAGCACGCTGCGCCGCTTCGAGGTACGCTTCCTCGGCATCACGCATTTGGGGCATGCCATGAGATGTGCTGGTCGAGTGGTTGAAAAGCTTGAATACGCGGGCGAACGCTGCGTGCGAATCGAGGTGCAAAGTGCCAATCAATTCGGCCAATCAAAGATCGTCGGCGAAGCGCTGGTCGCATTGCCCTAACCCCACCGGTACGCGATGAAACGCACACTAGAAGGTAAAGTGGCTCTTATCACCGGGTCGGGTCGTGGCATCGGCCGTTCCATTGCGCTCAAGCTGGCCGCCGAGGGGGCGCGCCTCGTGGTCAATGATTTGGACGCCGAACCGGCGCAAGACACGGTGCAGCAGATACGCGATGCGGGCGGCCTCGCCATGGCGTGCATAGGCAGCGTGACAGCACCGGATTTCGCAGAGCGATTCATCGGCACGGCGGTCAGTGAATACAAAGGCCTTGACATCATCGTCAACAATGCAGGCTACACTTGGGACAGCGTGATTCAGAAGATGACTGACGAGCAGTGGTACGCGATGATCGATTGCCACCTGACGGCGCCGTTTCGCATACTGCGCGCGGCGCAGCCCGTCATTCGTGCGCTCAGTAAGGCCGAGAATGAGGCGGGTCAACGGATCGTTCGCAAAGTGGTTAACATCTCTTCAGTTGCCGGCCTGTTCGGCAATGCGGGACAAAGCAACTACTCGACCGGCAAGGCGGGTATCGAAGGGCTCACCAAAACGCTGGCCAAGGAGTGGGGTCGGATGAATGTCACCGTCAACTGCGTCGCGTACGGGTTCATCAAGACGCGTTTGACCTCTTCGGTAGCAGGCGAGTCGACCGCCAACATCGACGGTCGCGACATTAAGGTGGGACTGAATCCTGATCTGCTTGCTTCACTTGAGCGCAGCATTCCGTTGGGCCGCGGCGGCACGCCAGATGAGGCGGCCGGTGCAGTATACCTCTTCTGTATCCCGGAGTCGGATTACGTGAGTGGGCAAACCCTGATGTGCACCGGCGGTCTGACGGGAATCTAGCTGTGTTGCCGCAACTCTATCGACATCGTTGGATGGATGACGAGATCGAGGCATTCCGCGACCAAGTCAGGCGTTACATTGCGACCGCGCTAGCGCCGAACTTAGAGGGCTGGCGGCGGCAGGGTTTCATACCGCGCGAGATTTGGCGGCCTTTTGGCGAACTTGGATTCTTGTTGCCCGAGCTGGGTGAGGACTACGGTGGAGGGGGTGCCTCACTGGCGCATCAGCTCGTTGTGCAGGACGAAATGGCGAAGGCCGAGTTACCGGCAACCACAGGCGTACATACGATTGCCGCCCACTACATCCTTGATTATGGCACTGAGCAGCAGAAGCGCCGTTGGCTTCGCAAGCTTGCGAGCGGGGAAATGCTCGCGGGAATTGCCCTGACCGAACCTGGCTGTGGTTCTGACCTGAAAGCGCTGCGCACCAGCGCGCGGCGCGTGGACCAAGAATGGGTCATCAACGGTGCCAAGACCTTCATTACGAATGGCTTCACCGCAAATCTGCTAATTGTCGCCGTGCGCACAGGCGATAGTGGCAGTCGGGGGGTGTCGTTGCTGGTTGTCGAGACTGAGAACCTTGCAGGCTTCAGGGTCGGGCGGCGTCTGGAAAAGCTTGGGCAACACGCTTCCGACACCGCAGAATTGTTTTTCGATAACGTCAAGATTCCGGCGAATCACCTTCTTGGCGGAGCGGAAGGGCATGGATTTCACCAACTCATGAGCCAGTTACCCTATGAACGGCTCTTGCTGGCTGTGCCGGCGGCGGCCGTGATCGAGCGAGCAGTGGAACTCACCGTGGACTATTGCAAACAGCGCAAAGCTTTTGGCCAGCCTGTAGCTGCATTTCAGAATACCCGCTTCAAATTGGCCGAGTGCGCGACGATCGCACATATTGTGCGCAGTTTTGTGAACGACTGCACTCAACGGCTGCTCGATGGAACACTTGATGATGAGTCAGCCTATATGGCCAAGTGGTGGTGTTCGGAGCAGCAGGGTAAAGTGACCGACGAGTGCCTGCAGCTCTTCGGCGGCTACGGCTACATGGTTGAATATCCGATTGCACGCTTATACGCAGACTCCCGTGTGCAGCGGATCTATGGCGGGACGACGGAAATCATGAAAGACCTGATTGCCCGAAAGTTGCTTGACTGATATTCCTCCGCAGAATTTCTGGCACGATGGCGCGAATTCTCAGAAATTCCCGGAGCAGCTATGATGGAAAATACTCACAACAGCAACAGCGGGATGGTCGCGACTGGGATCGAACCCTGGTTCCTTGGAATAGTTAATCCAAATTGTATCGGCATGGACATTCGAATGTCCTAATACTTGTCCGCGGTAACTGCGGGCTTGCTTGACAGACAATCCGTTATGCGAAGTTGCGCTGCCGCATTCAGCATCAACACGAAAAACGTCGTCGTTTTCATGGCCGGTCCCCAGTGTGCCTTGCTGATCTGAACAACATACCATTAGCAAACGTCATTGATTCGACAACAATGCCAGCAGCATCGAACACTCGGACGTACTGCCAGTCTGACTCGCCAACGTTGATAGGGGTATGCAAGCCCTCAGCCGAATTGATGGTCACGTCGCCGCTTTTCCCGCTAGCGTGCCTTGAGCTGGTGTAGCTTGTGGCTTCGAATGTCCGCGTGTTTGTGATTGTTTCGTTTCCGTCGGTCTTTTCTGCAATGAATTTGTACATGCGTCCTCCTTAACCCTTCCACCAAGCCACGATCACTCCCAAGACTGCGACACCGCACAGCATTTTAACGAGCAGATTGGTAGTTCGTGTCTCCGCGATGAGCAGCTCGAGCCCGTGCGCCAATGCCGAAATATCGATGCGGCTGCTCGGCTCCGGCTCTGCGTCCTCTCCGGGTGCTGGCGGTGCGTAGACCGGGCTTTGATCGTAATAGACAACCCAGTCTGTGACAGTTGAGCCATGGTAGTAGCGTTCCCCAGCCGGTATCTCCCAGATGTACGACACGAGGTGATCCTCGTTGTTGTGCTTCTGCGCGACCTTCACCCCTTCCTTCATGGTTATCCAGAAGCTCGCGATCTTTCTGCCAAGTCTTTCCTCGGCAATGATTTCATCAAGCAGAGATCTTGACCCAATCAGCGTTAGCTCAGCGGAGCCAAAGTCCGCGCATCCCATATGCTCCGGATCTTCAGGCCTGACAAGCGGAAGATCCTTTTCTACCACCCTGGCTGAGAAGGTCCGAATCAGTGGATGAGGCAATCGCTCGGCGAGTTTTTCCGCTCTTGGGCTGTCGCGGTCACCGAAGAAACAGCGCTCTTTGAGGTCTGCCCCAAACACCTCAATGATTCCGTCAGGAACCAGATCAAGCTCCAGCGTGCGCACGCCGTAGCAATTGATCTTGATCTCCCACGATATCGGCTTTAAGCGCATTTGAGAATTTGCACGCAACGCTCCCTGTTCCTGCCGCGATATTACACCGGCTCAACCTGAAACAGATGCTGCAAACTAGTTTCCAATTGATTAGGGGCGAGGCACATCACAGTTACCCGGCGGCTGTTGCAGGCTGAGCAGTTGATCCACGACAGCTAACAGCTCTTTTAAACGTGGAGACCGCTCCCTGATTTTGGCCGAAAGCGGACAAATAAGCTGCGCGGTATCAATTGGCATTATGCGAAGTTGCAGTTCATCACTACAATGAAATGGGCGCCGGTCGGAGAAGCGTCTCCGCCGGCGCCCCGCAAGTTACTGCTTAAGACTCATTGCGGCCTTCTCGATGAGCTCGGCCACCGCTTTCGGCTGCGACACATAGATGGCGTGACTGCCCCTGGCCTCGGCGATCGTGGCATTGGCGCGCTTCGCCATCATGCGCTGCGCGGGGGGCGGTATCATCCGATCGTCCGTGGCCACCAGGTACCAGCTGGGCTTGCCCTTCCAGGCGGGCTCGCTGATGGCACCGGTGAGTGCGGCAACGCCCCAGGGCACCTGTGAGTTCGCCATGAATTCGGCCTTCTCGGGCGACACATCGGCCGCAAAGCTCGCCGCGAACTTCGCCTTGTCGAGCGCCAGAAATCCGTCCGTCGGCGGCAGGATCGGCGGCACGGGTGCGCCGGCCGGGGGATCCTTGATGAGCGAGGCCACCGACTCACCTTGATCAGGGGCAAAGGCGGTGATGTAGATCAGGCCTGAGACGTTCGGATGCGTCCCCGCTTCGGTGATGACCGCGCCACCGTAGGAATGTCCCACCAGAATGACCGGGCCCTTCTGGTCGGCAATGACGCGCTTGGTGACCGCCACATCATCGGTGAGCGAGGTGGTGGGGTTCTGCACGATGCTGACCGAGTAGCCGTCTTTTCTCAAAATCTGAAAGACATCCTCCCAGCCCGACCCATCGACGAAGCCGCCGTGTACCAGAACGATCGCAGGAAGTGCCGCATTGGTGTTGTTGTTCATGACCGATTCTCCTCGTGAGTTTTTTGTGGTTTCGTTGCTAGATCCGGCGGGTTGTCGCTGGAGTCCATGGGTAACGTTTTACGCGCCCCTCCTATAAACTTTAAGTTCAGAGTATTTATCGACTAGTGATAAACTCTCAATAATGGAAGTCAGCACCCGCCAGCTGCGCGCTTTCCGTCTTGCGGCCCAACACCAAAGTTTCGCCCGCGCTGCAGCGGCCCTCTACATCACGCCCTCGGGCTTGAGCGTGTTGATCAAAGAACTTGAGAGCCGCGTGGGTTTTCGATTATTTGACCGCACGACCCGTCATGTTGAATTGACGCCGGATGGCCGACAGCTTCTCGCCGTCATTCAGCGCAGTCTCGAGGAGTTGGATGTTGCGATCGCGAACATCGGCCGCGGCGCCAAGCAAAAGCGGCAGTTCATCTCCTTAGGCACCACACCACTCGTGGCCGCCAACATCCTGCCGCCGGCGATGCGCGAGTTTCGTAAGCTGCGACCCGATGTTCAGATTCAGCTGTTCGATGCAGACCTGCCGACCCTGATCCAAATGGTCGAAGCCGGCAAGCTCGATATGAGCTTAGGGATCTTCAAGGCCATGCCCGATGTACGGCGCGAGCCCTTCTTTCGTTTCTCGTTGATGGTGGCGCGGGCGGCCAAGGATGAGACTCAGCCACGCAAGACCACAAGCTGGTCCGCGCTCGATGGTGAAACATTGATTTCATTGTCACCAGGACATCCGCATCAGCAACTGATCGATAGGCATCTCGCGCAAGCCGGTGTAAGGGCGCGAAGCGGTCCCATCGTCAACTTGCTCGATACGCAGATTGCCCTGGTCGAAGCGGAAGAAGGGATTGCCGTCATTCCCTCATTCGGCCTTCCGGCCTGCCGCAATCGGAAGATCACGACCAGTCAACTGATCAATCCCATAGTGCGCTTCGACTTTCACATGATCAGCCGCCGCGGCAGAGAGCTGCCGCCTGGAGCCGATGAGTTCACCTCATTCCTCAAGAGCTTCATTGCGACCTGGGCGGGACGCGCCGGCGTGCTCTGAGAGCTGATGGGACAACATCACTTTTCTTGGGCTACCGCCACCCTCTTTTAACGATAGCGGCCGCTAAGCGAAGCCTTATCGTGGCCGATTACTGAACAATCGTGCTCACATGGATCAAGTTTCTTTTGCAGTATTGGGCAGAGGGGATTGAACGGCTCGCATCACGCTTTTGCGGTTGAAAGAACTGTCTCCGCTCCACCAAAGCTGCGAAATAGAGCTACAACGCGATCGCAAGCATCCGGCGCATAGAACATCTCTGTGTTCACCATCGTGTCCTCCGTCATGTGCTGCATGCGCTTAAACATCTCCACCTCGTACGCTGCAATCGCCTCGGATGAAGATTCCCGGTTGAGAAGCAGCCTTGACAGCATCAGGGCGTCGAGCATGGCCATGTTCACGCCCTCGCCTGCATACGGCGGCATCACGTGCGCTGCATCGCCTATTAAGGTGACGTTTGGCTTCGGCTCCCACTGCTGATCCGCCGGGCAAACAAGGAGCGGACGCCAGACCATGGACGCGGCTTCCGTGAAGAGCGGGCCCCATAACTCGCTCCAGCCCTGGAAATTCGCGTGGAACCACCCCACGCGCTCGTGCGGATTGGTTGCCTTTTCGAAGCTATGCCTCGCGGCATCGTCACGGCTCTTCACTCCTGCGTAAAACAGCACGCTGCCGTCAGGCTTGGTCCCCATACCGATGGTTCTTTCGCCTCCCAAAGCAATCAGTGCTGATCCGCCGAGAAGATTCCACAACTCAGGTACCGCCCGGTTTGCTGCGGGAATAAGGCCCTCCACGAGCGAAACCCCGACATACTCCGGCCGGATGGAAGTGACCAGCTCACGCAAGCGCGAGTTGGCGCCATCACTCCCAATAGCGATATCGGCCAGGGCAGTTCTGCCGCCAGCGAAACGTAACAACACCTGCTCGACTTGCGACTCTGCAGACTCGAGCTTGCAGTCCCATTGCACAGTGCCAGGCTGAAGGGAGTCCAGCAGAATATCCCGCAACGGACCTCGCTCGATCTCAGGACGTTGCCCGGCACCCGACATCTGGCGGCGATGATCGTGTAGAACCGTTCCCTTGTCATCGGTAAGGCGAAGGTTGTTGAGATCAGGCCGGTGGTTGGCCCAGAACGCATCCGTCAGGCCCGCAGCTTCCAATGCCGCTAGTCCGGAGCTCTCGTGAAGGTCTAATGCGCTGCCCTGGACTCTCGCACTGCGGCTCTGATCACGCTCATAAACGGAAACCTGCGCACTGCTTTGCTGCAGGAGCCGAGCCAGTGTGAGACCGCCTGGCCCCCCGCCGACAATGGCGATCTTCTTTCCAGCGATGGCACTCAAAGTGACTCCACGGGCAGCCTGAATGAGCTGCCCAGTAATCCAGCAAGTTTCATCCGAAGCCAAGAAAACTGCAATTTTGCCGATGTCATCCGGCTGTCCCGCGCGTCCCAACGGCGTTCGCTTTACTGCAGCTTAATGGCTCCCGAGAATGCATGACCGACACTTGGCTTGACGATCAATGGCGGATGACGACCTTTCCGAAAAGCTGACGCTCAGCGAAATGCTGAAAAGCTGCTGCGGCACCGTCGAAGGCAAACGCGCTATCGATGACCGGCCGCACGTCATGCTGTTTCATGACGCGGCCCACGTCCTCGAGATCCCGTCGACTGCCGATGGTCCTGATTGCGCCATTCTTGACTGATCATTCCATAATCGCGTAATATCACCCGCGTGGCCAGACCAAAAGAATTTGTTGAGGAGCAGGCCTTGGACGCGGCGATCGAGGTGTTCCGAGAGCACGGGTTCGAGGGCACGTCGGCCGAGATGCTCGTACGTGCGTTAGGGATCGGCCGGCAGAGTCTCTACGACACCTTCGGTGACAAGTGGCAGATCTACCTTTCTTCTGTACGCCGCTACAACGGCGCCGAAACGCGGGCTCATGTTCTTGCACTCCGAAGCGGCCCGCGAGCCATTGATGGCATCCGGGCCATGATCGATCGCGTGGTAGCCGATGCCGCCCAAAGCTGCCTGGGCGTAAACTCAATCTGCGAGTTCGGACGCAGCAGTCCGGAACTGGCCGATATTCACGATGCCGCAGCACGCGCGATCAACGCCGCGGTCGTCACCCGTGTTCGCGACGCGCAGACCGAAGGTGACGTTGCAGCTGAGCTCGATCCGAAAGATGCCGCGCGATTTCTCACGGCGAGCTTCACCGGAATCCGGGTTGCGGCACGCGGCGGCGCGAGCGCCAAAGAGCTGCGCGCCCTCGGGCGCCTGGCGTTGCGGGCCTTGCAATGACCACTGGATTTTGTTTGCTTCATTCTGGAATGTTGATTCAATATTGAGGATATGACATGACCAAGACGATATTTATTACCGGCACCAGTAGCGGCCTGGGTAAATTGACGGCGCTCCACTTTGCAAAGCAAGGCTGGAACGTCGCAGCTACCATGCGGACACCGGAAAAGGAAAGCGAGCTGACCGCTTATGACAACATCAAGATTTTCAAGCTGG
>JGI12635J15846_10003424_pt1 | contig 13814 bp, 8 predicted proteins | sample BlaSpr_A8_OM2_M2_FD_15846 | JGI IMG/M metagenome (IMG submission 15846) | reverse complement strand
CGGCTGCCGCATCCCCGACGGTCTGGTGGTCGGTGAAGACCCGGTGGATGATGCGCGCCGTTTCTACCGGACCGAGAACGGCATTACGCTGATTACCCAGGGTATGCTGGCCAGCTCCTGAGGCCCTAGCCGCTGGCCTTCCCCGTCATTGCCTGATGAGCGTTTCAGAAGTCACAACATTACCTCATTTGAGTAATGTTGTGACCTCGCGGGAAATTAAACTCACGACGTGACGCCACGGCAGTCTGAATTTCTGATCAAGGAATCGGCATTCCAGCGCCGCGCCGATGGGCCAGCTAGCTCGACCGTCTCGACATTCGGCGCTGGGTCATCGAGATAGCTGGTTGAGGTGCATTGCATGCCGAAGACTTACGCCCTCGCGATGTCGGCGGTACGGACGGCTTGAGGGATGATATTTCGACGACCCTCNTAGCTGCTCTTGGTTGGCGGCAACGACAGCATTTGGTACAGCACGGCCGGTGCGGTTAAATTCACCCTGAAGCGTCAGGACCCAATGGCGGACTCGATTTCGGCAAAAGTCCGACCAATCTCGACCGTTTCCAGCGCAATTCCCAGTTGGCGGGCAATCTGCGTCAGGGAGAATATACCGCAAACCATCTGCCCCCCATCCGCGGCTCTGTCCACAGATTCGTCGACCACCAACCCATGTTGGCGGCCGGATTGCTTTAGCGTTGCGACGATGTCCCCGACACGGGCGTGCAGCACAACGGCCAGATCAATGACTTCCAGACGCTCCGCCGGTGTCATGATGTCCCGCACCAGGATCTCATCGTGGCGTATGCCGCGCTGCTGGGTGAGTTGCATTGGCCTTTCGCCCAGGACGTCCCTGGAGGTAATCAAGCCCAGGACCCGGTGGTGATCATCCGCGACAAATAGGGCTCGCACGCCATAGGCAATCATCGTCTGATTTGCTTGCCCAATACTGGCAAAGCTGCCGATGGTCACGGGTGTAACTTTACGCAGATCCGTCATGACCTCAATCGCAGCCGACTCAGCGCCTACCGGCACGCCTGCGCTACGATCCGGCAGACGGTACCCGGCGCTCGACCTGAGTCGGGATTGGGGCAAGGGATGATAGGATCGCGCGAGACCGTCGGTCTTCGAAATCTTGAGAGGGGTCGAGACCTCCCCGCTGGCTTGGAAGAACATCAGTCGCAGGAAGTCGTCTCTTTCCTTCATTGCCGATGCCGACCTGCTATCTTGATCCTTTTGCATATCTTTCTCCCTGAACAACAAGTTACCGTTAGGCTGACTTCTGTGAACATTGAACAAGCAAAATCGCTATCCCGCGCGCCTCAACTGAATGATAGACCTTGACCGGACCAGATGATTCCCCATGAACTGTCCCATCGCTAAGCTCCTTGCGGCGTTGTAGCGGGGGTTTCGCGGGTCTTCGACCTGGCTTGGGAGCTGGCGAATCTCCACCTCGCAGTCCTCGAAAGGGGCGCGTGAGCCATATCAGATTTCGATCTTTGATCCCAGCTCGATGACCCGGCCGTGCGGAATATTGAAATAGTCGCCGGCAGTCCGCGCATTGCGAGCCATCAAGGCAAATAGGTGCTCGCGCCACAACGCCATTCCTTTCTCCCGCGTGGGTACGATCGTCGCTCGGCTCAAGAGAAACCACGTTTCCGACAGATCGAGCGGCAGGCCGTGCTCCTTACAGCGCTCAAGTGCCTGCGACACATCGGTGCGGTCCATAAAACCGAAGCAAATGGTCAGCCGGTAAAAGCCCTGGCCGAGCGGTTCGACCTTGATCTGCTCCGCCAATCGCATCCGCGGGATGTTTCGAATCACTACCGTGAGTAGTACAACTCGCTCATGCACCACCCTGTTGCACGTATAGTTCAGCAAAAAAACGCGGGAGAGCGCGTCCCGATTGCCCGCCATGAATACCGCGGTGCCGGGCGCGCGTTGCGGCGGTTGCTCGGCGAGAGATTTCACGAATCCTTCCACGGGAAGCCCCGTCTGCTTCTGCCTTGCCATGGCGAGTTCCCGACCGCGATGCCAGGTGGTCATCAGCGTGAATACGATGCCCCCGAGTGCAAGCGGGAACCAGCCACCTTCGGCGATCTTCAGCAGGCTCGACGAAAAGAATGCCATGTCGACGACGATAAAGAAACCGGTCGCGGCAGTCGCCACCAACAGGTTGTAACCCCAGGCGAACCGAACTACGAAGAAGGTAAGGACGGTCGTGGCGAGCATTGTCCCGGTTACCGCCACGCCGTAGGCGGACGCAAGCCTGTCCGACGAGCCGAAGCCGATCACCGCCGCGACTATCACACCAAGCAGGGTCCAGTTTGCGCCCGCCAGATAGATCTGCCCAATTTCCCGGGCTGAGGTCTGCATGATCTCCATGCGCGGCAGGAAATCGAGCTGAATAGCCTGCTTGGTTAACGAGTACGTCCCGGAGATGGTGGCTTGCGACGCGATAACCGTCGCCGCGGTCGCCAGTACTACCATCGGATAAAGTGCCCAGCCTGGTGCCATCAAATAAAAGGGGTTCTCGATCGCTCTGGGGTTCTCCATCAGCAACGCGCCCTGTCCAAAGTAGTTGAGCGTAAGCGCCGGAAGGACGAGGGCGAACCAGGCGATTCTGATCGGCGCCTTGCCGAAGTGCCCCATGTCCGCATACAGCGCCTCTGCGCCGGTGAAGGCAAGCAGAACCGAACCGAGCACCACGAACGACGCCCAGCCATGCTGGGTCACAAATCGCAAGGCGTGGGAAGGATCGAGGGCCCCCAGCACTGCGGGATTTTTCGCGATGGCGCCGGCACCGAGAACGGCGATGCAGAGGAACCAGACCACCGCGACGGGGCCGAAAAGGGCGCCAACGGTTGCGCTACCCCGGTGCTGCAGGATGAATAGTGCCACCACTACTCCGATCGATATGGGCACGACGTAGGGCTTGAGCAGGCTCGTACTTACCTCCAAGCCCTCGACGGCCGAAAGCACCGAAATCGCCGGCGTCAGCACGGCATCACCGTAGAACAGCGATGCACCAAAGACACCAAGCAGCAGGATGCGTGGGCGCCACCGAGGATGATCCTTGATTGCAGACAGCGCCATGGCGAGCAGCGCCATGATGCCGCCCTCGCCATTGTTGTCGGCGCGCATGATCAGGATCACGTACTTAAGAGACACGACGATCATCAACGACCAGAAGATCGCCGACACGCCGCCAAGAATGTTTTCGGTATTGAGCAGAATGCCGTGACTGGGATTGAACGTCTCCTTGGCTGCGTAGAGCGGGCTGGTGCCGATATCTCCGTAAACGATACCAAGCGCCGCGAGGGTAAGTGCGGCATGCGATTGCTTGGAATGATGGTCCTGGTTCATGGCCTTCTCCTTTGGATCCCGGCACCACTGTTCGCGCACGAACTAGGGTGAACAATGCTACAGACAGATGCAGGCCGGGTAAACGACGAGATACCGGGAGTCGTTGAACGAACTGGGGCAGCCGCGCGAGAGGGCCGCGCCACAGGAGTACCCCGCGGTTGCGCCGCGCGTGTCGCCCGGTCGAGTCTTCAACCAAGCGCGCTGGGCCAGTGGGCAGCCCTTACCCCGCTGATTGCCGCTGAACGTCCGCAATTGGCACGAACGTCCAACCGCGGCTTGTGGCCGTTCGAAGCCGTGGTAGCTGTACGATGTTCCCGCCCTCGAGCGATTTTGCCGCGCCCCCGACCGGCCGGAATTCACCCGATGTGAGACTGCGGGCAGCGCCGCAACGCAGGTTGCCGCTCAGCAGCGGAACGCTCGCCAACGTCGACCAGCGACGCCAGCATCCTTGGCGCGTAGTTAGACCCGATGAGCCCTCCTCCTTCATTGGCACACCCACCGGCTACTCGGTCGTGGCGGCGGCACGGATGGAAGTCGCTCTCTTCGGAGCAATCCCCTTGACCCGGTACGCGACAAGCCGCGCCGTTCAGGGAGAAGGATAGCGCCGGGCGCCGCAGGCGTCCTTGCCCGCTTGGGCTAATGCGCTGTCCGTTCTTGTTCGATCTATTGCCGGACGACAGGGAGCGGCGCACCGCAACACCCCTCGACGGCAAGGGCGTTCGCGATTGACCGTGCTTGGAGCCAAGGTAGAATTACGCAGCTCCCGATCCAACGCTTGGCATCGCGGTGAACTGCAGTGAGCGGTAAATGCTCCGAGACGGATTGGCGGATTCTAAGCTGAGCGAGTCGATGGCCATGGGTTCGTCTACTTGGCGGCGCACGCCAGGAGAGGCTAGCATCAAGCCCAATTCCAAATAACCTATACGAATCTATCCTTCGACGAATGGGCCATGGGCCGCGGTGTTCAACGACCCGCCCTGACTACCGCGCTTTCAGACCGCCTCACCATTGCCGCGACATCATTCGATACCGGCAATGAGTCCTGGCGCTTCGGGGGCTTCAATTCAAACAGCGCAACTGCGCAACGAATCGCCAGAGGGGTCAGGTTTCAAGGCGCAAAGGAGTCAAGCTTGGCAGCGGATTGACATCCTGGCCGACCACTATAGGGCGGACCGGAAGTAACCTTTTTTCCTGTAGAAGCGCGGGCACATCTGCTGGCAGCACGGGCCTGCTGAAGAGATAGCCCTGCGCCAGGTCGCAACCATGCTGCTTGAGCATCTGGAGCTGCGCAGTGGTTTCGACGCCCTCGGCAACGACTGGCATCTTGAGCGCGCGCGCCATCATAAGAATAGCGCTCACGATGGCTACCGTGGCGGCATCGCCCGGGACGTCCCTTGTGAAGGAGCGGTCAATCTTCAGCGAGTCAACGGCAAGGCGCTTCAATAAGGTAAGAGACGAGTAACCGGTCCCGAAGTCGTCGAGTGAGATCGAGATACCCAGCGCCTTCAACTGCATCACCGTGGCTTCCGCCACTTCCAGGTCCCCCAACATGGCACTTTCGGTGAGCTCCAGTTCGAGCCGGCGCGGCTCGATGTCGTGTTCTCTCAATGCCCGAGCCACCACTTCCACGACGTCCCCACGCATGAACTGGCGGGGGGAGACGTTGACGGAAACGGAAAAATCCTCGATGCCCGCATGAGACCACGCGCGCAGGTCAGAGCATACGCGGCGCAGCACCCATTCCCCCAACGGGACAACGAGTCCGGTGGTCTCCGCGAGCGGGATGAATTCTGCTGGCGATACGGTTCCGCGCTCCGGGTGATTCCAGCGCACCAGCGCCTCGAACCCCACGGTTCTTCCGGTACGCAGATTGACCTTGGGCTGGTAGACAAGGAAGAGCTGGTGCTCCTCGATCGCATTGCGCAGCTCGCGCTCGAGCCTCAGCCGGTCGGATGTCCGGCCGCTCAAGGTATGCGAGAAGAGGTGGTAGCCGCTCTTGCCGAGCTCCTTGGCCCGATACATCGCCAAGTCCGTATGCCGCAGCAGTGTACTGGCATCGCGGCCATCGTCCGGGAACAAGCCGATGCCAACGCTAGCGGTGGCCACCGCCGTCTGTCCGGTAAGACTGAACGGTTCGGCGAGTGCGTCCACGATGCGCTGCGCGACGAGTGCGGCGTCCTCGGCCAGGTTCAGGTCTTCCATGATGACCGTAAACTCGTCGCCCCCCAAGCGGCACACGGTATCTTGCCCGCGGACGCATTCCTTCAGGCGGGCAGCGACCTCCTGGAGCAGGAGGTCGCCGGCATCGTGCCCCAAGGTATCGTTGACGGTCTTGAAGTCATCCAAGTCGACAAACAGGAGCCCGAGCTTGCGTTGCCCGCGTGCCGCGCGCTCCAGCGCATGCTTGAGGCGGTCGTGGAACAGGCGGCGATTTGGTAGGCCGGTGAGCGTGTCAAAGTTCGCGAGCTGTTCCAGCCGGTGTTGCGACTCCTTGAGAATTGTAATGTCGCTCACGATGACAACGAAATTGACGAGCTGCCCGGCATCGTCCTCAACGCTGGTGATGTTGAGCCAGCAGGGAAACTTGCTACCATCTTTGCGCCGGTGGGTGGTTTCCCCGGCCCAAGCGCCTTGCGTCAGAACTTGGTGCCGCATTGCGGCCAGCGGCTTACTATCCAAGTCGACCAATTCAGTTGCGGTAGCCTGCCGCTCGAGGAGTTCCGCACTGTCGAATCCGGTGAGCGAGGCGAAGGCCGGATTGATGAGCACAATGCGCTCCTCCGCGTCGGTCACGACCACTCCCTCGCCAGCTTCGTCGATGACCTTCGAGGTGAGGCGCAGGCGGTCCGCCGTCACTTTGGCCTGGGTCACGTCCTGGGAGATGCACAGGATGTGCTGCACGCGGTCCTGGCTGTCGAAGATGGGCGCCTTGATGGTGTGGATGTATCGTCGGCCCCAGGGGCTTTCGAAAATGTCGGCCGGATAGTGCTGGACCATGGGATTGGCGACGATGGAGCGGTCCTGGGCGACGAATTCGTCCGCCGTGGCCTTCGGCACCAAGTCATGAACGGTCTTGCCGATAGCCTCATCCTCGCGTAGCCCGAAAGTCACCTCCGCAGCCTTATTCCAGAAGAGGAAGCGACCAAAGTCTTCTTCTCTGCTGCTCTTGGCATATACGGCGATGGGAATGTTGTCGACGAGAGTCTGCAGCAAAGAGCGTTTCTCTTCCTTCTCGCGCTCGGCCCGCTTGCGCACGGTGATGTCGCGCGTCATGACGGCGACACCGTCGCGTAGGGGTATGACCTGATGGTGCAACCATTCCACATGGATTCTCGGAACGCTGAGCTGCAACTCCTCTTCCAACAGTGCGCCTGTCTCGGCGGCCCTCACGTACTTGTCAAAGAAGCTGCGCGCGCCGTTGCCGGGAAAGAGTGCGCTCAGTCGTTGGCCGACAATCTGCTCCTTGAGGAGCCCAATTAAACTGGCGCCGCGCGTATTGACGTCATGAAACACGAAGTCGGTGATGCGCCCGTGGCGATCCCTCTCGCACTGAAGAATGAGCAAGGCGTCGAGGCTGCCTTCCGCGGTCGCTCGGTAGACGTCTTGGGTGTCGTGCGCTTCCCGCCTGCTGCGACTGAGGCGGTAACCCTGAAAGGTCAGCAGGGCTCCGAGGGCAACCATGAGCAGCGACACCGCGGAGGCGGACCAGAAGTAGCTACTCCGGCGCCTGCGGAAAAGCTCCAGCGCGTCGTCCTCGGCGATGGCAGCGCTTAGCAACAGGGGGTACTCCTTGAGCATGCGGTAAGCCGGATAGCGCCGAACCCCATCCACCGGGCTCACGGCCGCGCTCCCGGCAGCGCGCCCCGCGTCCGCCACGCCGAGGAATTGCCGGAAATCCACCCGCATTCCGAAGGAGACTTGGTCGCCGACCCGCCGTGCCCGCACAACGCCGTCCTCCCCGATGACGTTCATGGCGCCGCGCGTACCTACTCCGGCCTGCTCGTAAGGTGTCGTGAGGTAGGCGGGCTCGATTCCGAATATCACCACGCCGGCAAATGTTCCGTCAGGGCGGTTCAGCCGCCGGGTCAGGCTAATTGTCCATCTCTGCGAACTGCGGCTGAGAAACGGTTCGCTGATGAGAAGCAGGTCGGCGTCGTGCTGAGCGTGCCATTGAAAAAACTCTCTGTCGGCGACATTGGTCGGTGCGAACGGCACGGAGGCGGGGGCCACATTGCCTTCGGCATCGGCAATAGCGACGGTGAGCGTGACATCCGAGGGCAAAAGGCCTTTTCGCTTGGCAATCTCCACGCGGTCGAGATTGCCGTGGTTTTCCTCGAATGCGAATTTGAGGAACTGGGATGCCTGGTCGATTTGGCGCAGAACGCGGACCGTTCGTTCCTGGAAGGTTGCGAGCAGGGATTCGCTGGCAGACCAGGCGGCCTTGACGGCCAGGTCCCGCTCTACGTCGACGTAGTGGAAGACACCCGCCCACAATCCGATGAGCAAAAGGACCACGGAAGCGGGTAGAAGATACCGCAGGTCGAAACCGGCAGCAACTCGGCGCGCCAAGGTCTTTAGAAACGTCACGCTATAACCTGTGGAAGCAATTTTATGGTCCTGTTTGCTGCAACCTTACGCGGCCCGGCGTCGGCCGGACGAACCATCTCATTCGGCAGTATGGTGGATGAGTCCTGCCCGCCAAATGAAAATAAGCGCTGTTTTCCCCCTGCAATCATCGAGGCAGCCACCAGCCACCGCCGCTATCGCTGCGGAGACCCCGGCATCAATGCGTTGCTTGGGCAGCATCCGTGCCGAAATCCCCTTGAGTGTCGAGGTGAAGCTCCAAAGAGCCCATCTCCCGGGAAGGGGACCGTTGCGCGAATATTGCTGGAACGAGATTGGAGCTTCGGTACCTGAAGCTCGGGCTTACGAAAAGCGGGGTAATGCAGGCGTCGAGATGGCGATCGTGACACTCAAGGTGAAGGCGATGGGCGATCGACGATTTCGGACCGGGCACTCCAGCTTGAGCTATTTGAAACGATTCCCGATCGATGTGCTGAAAATCGACCAATCTTTTGTGCGCGATATCACCACCGATTTGGCCGATGCGGCCATTGCTCTGGCGATTATCACGCTTGCGCACAGCCTCAAGCTAAAGGTGATTGCAGAAGGCGTGGAGACCGCTGAGCAACGTGACTATTTGCACAATGGTTGCGACCAGACGCAAGGCTACTAGCTCAGTCAGCCAGTGGCGGCCGGGGAGTGCGAGAGAATATTGCTGAGTTGAAATGAGATCGGTGCCGATGGGTGAAGGCCCGCGGAGGGCAAGCTGAAAGGCATATCGAGGCTGACGGACCCGGCGTCCGGGTCCATCACGATTGCTGGCAAACTGCGTCAACCATGGACACTCGCCTGCAAAAGCAACGAAGCCGGCCGGCCCTTGCGCGTCACCGGGACCTGTCCGACCCGGGTGCGCGTCCATCCAAGAATTTGCAGCCCTCCCAGGTACTGCGCCTGACATGTCGCCGTTTCTCCTCTTTGCCCATGGGAAAGAATCAGTGAATCGGCATTCTTGATACCATTTTCAGGCGAACGACCACCGCCGCTATGAAAGGCTCCGTGCACCGCTTTTCTCTAGGTCGCTCAGGACGCCGCAGGACGTGCCGCCGCGACAATCCGCTGCTCCGGGTGGATGGAAAGTGTGGACGATCTGGCCGGCCTGCTTTTGCCTTGAGTTCGCCGGCGTCCAAGCTGCCCTGCCGACGGGCCAAACATGTGCGATCGGCGTGCCGTGTAGAAATGCACGAAGGGCGGACAATCGCGCGACGCCGGCGACGCCACAGCGCTTGGTTCCGGGTGGCGAGGCGACCCTTCCGCGTAGTGGCGAGGCGCGACGAGAAAGCCCGCAGCTGAGCACTGCCCTGTCTGCAGGGTGGCGTTTCTCGTGCAAGTGGATCCTCCAGCAGTGAATCCAGAATGCGCAACCGACTGCATTACCTAGCCCGCCANACTTGGTCCGCACGAGGGCGTGAACGCAATCCGGCATGTACGCAATCCGGCATGTACGTTAGCGCACAGACACGGCGGAGGACTCGGCACATCTTTGCGTGGCGCACGGCAGAAAGTGAGCGTCGGCTGGACACCAGCGCGAGAAGCGCGCAGGTTCGATGTCGTTGCAGCCTAGACGCCAGATGGCAATTCCTGCGTTGCGCCGGATCTCCCTGCCCTACTAGTCAAGGGCGGGCTGTTAATCTGCCCCGCCCCCGTCAAGTTGAGTGGGATGGGCGAATGAGACGCTATGCTATGTATTGCAAACACCATTTGCCGTATGAGTACCCATGCAGCGACTGTGTCGTGGAGGCATTACAGCGCGAGCACGCGCGCGCTGCGCTTCAAGCGGCGCCCGAACCACGGCTTCGGTCCGCGGAGCTACCGCGTGCCAGAGGCGCCAAGCGCACGCTGGGCGAGCGCGCTGCGGGTAAGACTCTCTCGCTCTTCGTGTGATTCGCTCGCCGGCACCGACTTGGGGCGAAGGGATCGGACATGATCGAGTGGAGCGCTGCCTGCAGAGGACGACGACACTGGCTTTCGACTCCTCCCGTTCCGATACTCGCCTTTCTGGCCTTTCTGTGCTTACGGAGGTTTCGACGTTCGCTTTCGGTCGATGTAGATCTCGCGTGAAGGGTGGACTGCCGAAATTCGACTGTCCGTGCCCCGGTGAATGCTGGATCAGCTTTATCTGCGGCTTCCCCTTTGGGCAAGCATCGAGGCCGGCACTAAATTAGTTCGCACGTGCACTCATTTTCCAACCTCGGGTCCGCCTCATCTTTGTTCCAGCTCGAGCCAATCTCTACGTTTCGTAAGCAATGGAGCGCACGACGGTAATGAAAGCGACCAAGCCTAAGCCTTCCGAGGAGGACTGCCCTGTTAGGAACGACATCCTTCGTGCGCTCCTCGACTCTGAATACGAGCACCTCTGTCCCAGGCTCGAGCAAGTAAACCTGCAGGTCGGCGAGACCATCTATCAGGCCGCCCAACGCATCGACTACGTGTACTTTCCGGAAACGGCCGTAGTGGCCATGATCGATACCGTGGAAGACGGCGGCACTATCGAAGTTGGCATTATCGGTCGCGAAGGGATGGTGGGCATCAATATTTTTCTGGGGTGCCTGGTTACGCCCGATAAAGCCATCGTGCAGGTTTCTGGCAGCGCGATGCGCATGAAGACGAATGACCTACGGAAGGAACTTCGCTTTGGCAGTCGGCTGCAGCGCGTGCTCCTGCGCTACACANAAGTATTGCTTGCGGTCATCAGTCAGTCTGTCGCTTGCAGCCAGCATCACACGGTGGCGCAGCGCTTCGCCCGCTGGCTGCTGACGATGCAAGACCATGCCGACTCGAACGAGTTTGAGATGTCCCACAAATCCATCGCGGCGCTGCTGGGGACGCGCCGAGAGGGTGTTACCGAGGCCGCCGTGAAACTCCAAGCGGCCGGATTGATAACCTACAGCCGCGCTCGCATGCGCATTCTCGACAAGGCAGGCTTGAAGAAGCAGTCCTGCGAATGCTATCTGTTTATAAGACGCCAGTTCGACGGCCTGCGGAGGGATGTGCCAGGATTCTTGTCACGCAAATCTCGAATTTAAGGCGACAAAGACAGGAGATCAGCCGGCAAGTGCGACCGTGCGCGAGTCGGCAGTCGCAGGTCTCGCTTGGACGGGCACTGCCTTGAGATGGCACGATGCGTAGCATCAACTCCGGCGCTGCAACTTCGTCTTTGACGATCACACTTGTCAAGAATGTGAATACGGCTCGGGCGGGCGCACAAAATGAATTGCGGCGCCAGCATTTCCTTCCGCATCATCCCACTCTGTGAGCTGCGACCGGTTGCGGCGGGGCGGCGAGTGGTTCAAAAGCCCACGAAAACGCTTTCGCCATGCGTCGCCGGAAAAAAACTCACGGGTGCGCGCGCCTCGCCAGGAGAAATCTTGCTTGCAAGATACGGCCACCTGCCGGAAAAATTGGGCCGGCTGATAGCTTCCACTAAATAAGCGGTACCAGACGATATTGATCCTTCTCAACATACTCGTCACCACCGGATAGCCTTTTGGAAAGTAACCGCTGCCTATCGAGCAGTCGCCACGAAGATGATGAAGATCATCGCGACGAACCCAAGAAGCCCCTCCATGATCCGGGTACCAAACAATATGACAAGCGCCCCTGAATACATAGGATGGCGAACGATCGGTCCCGGCCCTGTTGAAATAACCCTTCGGTCTGGGACCAGAGCGGGCACGAATACAGGTAGCCTTGAATCGAGGTCGCACCCCGCTGCGCACAGAAATTCGCGCTGCTGCGGCGTCTCAACGCCTTCCGCCACCACCCTCCTTGGCGAGATAATCTTGCTGCGAGCTGCTATTCACCTCATTTCAACACGGTAATCGGAGGTCGACCACCCCGCTCGGCTACCCCGCCCTACAGGGCGGAGCTTGGAAGGTGTGAAAGCCAGGATAATTCGCGTTGACCAGAGAAAGCGGTAACCAATCCGCGACGCCGTAGCGAGTTCAAGACACATCCTGAAATGCTTCCTTAGTTTCAGGCTCCGAGAGTGGCTGGTGCAGACAAGCGACAGGGTAAGCACGAAACGGCCGCACACAGGCTGCTGCGTGACCACCTTCTCGAAGGGAGAGCTAGCGCACGGTAGGCATCATCAGGCCCGTAAGGGCAGATCGGAGGGTCTAAGATGGCCGGGTTTGCATCAGACAGAAACGGCAAGCCGTTAGTCCCGTGTACCGAGAAAGGAGCGCGCCTCACGTTGCAGCGCGCTCGCGCTCGGGTTCAGCGGATCGTGCCGTTTGTGATCCGGTTGCGTGGTCGCAAGGCGGAAGACGATACGCTTCAGCCGATACGCTTCAGCCGATACGCATCAAGCTCGATCCCGGCAGCAAGACCACCGGCATTGCGGCTGTGTGGGAAAGGGCCGATTCGATTGCCGTATAGAACCGGTTCGAACTGGTGCATGGGGCCGGCAGATCAGCGAAGCACCGACCCGTCGTCGAGGAAAGCGTCGTCGCCGTCGTTGCGCCCATCTTCGCTATCGCGCGCCGCGCTTCCTCGACAGGGGTAACAAGACATCTGGCTGGCCGGCCCCATACACTCCTGCACCGGGTGCATACCACGGTGTGCTGAGTCAAACAACAATGCGCTATGCCCCGGTCTCGGCCCTGTCGACCGAGCTTGTGCGGTTCGATACCCGGTCAATGGCGCCGGAGATTGCGGGGGTCGAATATCAGACGGGCACACTTGCCGGTTACGAGCGACGCGAGTACCTGCCAGACAAACGGGGGAGGGCAGTGCGCCTATTGCGGCGTGAAAGGCGTGCCGCGACAGAGCGGGCCCGTCCTTTCACGTTCTAACGGAGGCCGCCATCGGGCATCGAACCTGACGTTAGCCTGCCAGCCGTGCAATCGGAGAAAGGGCTCCATGGAGGTGCGCGACTTTGTCAGGGAGCCGACGCGCCTAGCTGGAGTTCGGGCGCACGCGAAGGCCCCGCTAAAGGAGGCTGCGGCGGCCAACGCGACCCGATGGAAGCGGTTCAATGCGCCGCAACACACCGGCTTGGCTGTTGAAACCGGAAGCGGAAGCGGAGCCAGGACCAAGTTCAAATCGTCGTCGCTCGGCGTTCAGCTTACACTGCGCTCGATGCGCACTGCGTCGGTAGGGCCGATGCCATCGAGGGATGGCACAAGCCGGCACTGGAAATCAAGTGTACCAGCCGCGGCAGCTACCAGCGCACCCGGGTCACGGCGCAAGGATTCGCTCGCGGATGTCTGATGCGGCAAAAACAGGTTGACGGTTTTCAGACGGGCGCGCAGGTGCGTGCCGGGCGGACTGAAGTCGGGAACCCGTACCGGCCGAGACGCGATTTCGTGCCATCGGCAACTTCCATATCAAAACCCGTAGTGGCACGGTGCAAGGCATTTCACATCGGCACTGCAAAATCATTCAACGCGCAGATGGCTACGGCTATCTTCAACCCTTCAGTCAGCCCACGGCACAGGCAACGACGCCTCACCGTCGGATCCTCTGCTCCCCGTCGTGGACCGCCGCGGTTTCACGCATCCCAACCTGATGAAGGTCGCCATGAATAAAAATGAGGCCCCCTCTTCAAAGCAATCGTTCTGGAAAAAGTTGGGGCCCGGGCTAATCACCGGCGCCGCCGACGATGACCCGAGCGGCATCGCGACTTATTCGCAGGCCGGGGCGGCCTTCGGCGACGGTATGCTGTGGACCGTACTCTTTACCTTCCCCCTCATGGTGGGTATCCAGATCGTGAGCGCGCGCATTGGCCGGGTCACCGGTGCGGGCCTCGCCGCTAACATCCGTAAGCAATACGCGCCTTGGCTTCTGTACATCCTGGTCGGATTGCTGCTCGTTGCCAATACGATCAACAT
>JGI12635J15846_10003421_pt1 | contig 13816 bp, 10 predicted proteins | sample BlaSpr_A8_OM2_M2_FD_15846 | JGI IMG/M metagenome (IMG submission 15846) | reverse complement strand
CGACTGCGGCCTCACCGGACGCAAGATCATCGTCGACACCTACGGCGGCTTCGCCCGCCACGGCGGCGGCGCCTTTTCGGGCAAGGACCCGTCAAAGGTCGATCGCTCGGCGGCCTACGCGGCGCGCTACGTCGCCAAGAACATCGTCGCTGCCGGGCTGGCCGAGCGTTGCGAGGTGCAGGTGTCGTATGCCATCGGCGTCGCCGAGCCGACCTCGATCATGGTCGACAGCTTCGGCACCAGCGAACTGTCGCGCGAGGAGCTCACAGCGCTGGTGCGCCGGCATTTCGATCTGACGCCCTATGGCCTGCGGGAAATGCTCGATCTGGCGCGGCCGATCTACCAGAAGACCGCCGCCTACGGCCATTTCGGCCGCAAGGAACCCGAATTCTCCTGGGAACACACGGACAAGGCTGAGGTGCTGGCGGCGGATGCGCGACGCCGCGGTCGTGGCCGGGTGCGCGTGGCCTGACCCGACCAGCTTATTCTTGACGTTGCCGCCCATGCGGCAACCCGGTGCCTGAGGAGCGCTGCGACAGGGGAGAAGCCTTGAGGCTTCTCAAGACCTGCCAGGCTCAGGCTACCGGCACTAAGTCAACGGCGCTCGACAACCTTGGACTGAAAGGCGGAGCCACCATGACTGCTACTGCGCGTTCTATTGCACCCGACGCTTCGATGAAGGATTTTCGCGTCGCCGATCTGTCGCTGGCCGACTGGGGTCGCAAGGAAATTGCGATCGCCGAGACCGAGATGCCCGGACTGATGGCGATACGCGAGGAATTCGTGCCGACCCAGCCGTTGCGCGGTGCCCGCATCGCCGGCTCGTTGCACATGACGATCCAGACGGCGGTGCTGATCGAGACGCTGCAAGCCCTCGGCGCACAGGTGCGCTGGGCTTCATGCAACATTTTCTCGACCCAGGATCATGCCGCCGCCGCGATCGCGGCCCACGGCACCGGCGTATTCGCCTACAAGGGCGAAACCCTGGCCGAGTATTGGCAATTCTCCCATCGCATTTTCGAATGGCCGGATGACGCCCACGCCAACATGATCCTGGATGACGGCGGCGATGCCACGCTGCTGTTGCATCTGGGTGCGCGCGCCGAGCGCGACAGCACGGTGATTTCCAAGCCCTCAAGCGAGGAGGAAACCGCGCTGTTCGACAGTATCCGTGACACGCTCAAGCGCGATCCGAAGTGGTACTCCAAGCGGCTGGCGGCGATCCGCGGGGTGTCCGAGGAGACCACGACCGGCGTCAAGCGGCTCTACCAGATGGCGCGCGACGGCATGCTCGCCTTCCCGGCGATCAACGTCAACGACTCGGTCACCAAGTCCAAGTTCGACAATCTGTATGGCTGCCGCGAATCGCTGGTCGATGGCATCAAGCGCGCGACCGACGTCATGATCGCGGGCAAGATAGCGGTGGTCTGCGGCTACGGCGATGTCGGCAANGGTTGCGCGCAGGCGCTGCGCGCGCTNTCGGCCCAGGTCTGGGTCACCGAGATCGACCCGATCTGCGCGCTGCAGGCGGCGATGGAAGGCTACCGCGTCGTNACTATGGACTATGCGGCCGATAAGGCCGACATCTTCGTCTCGGCGACCGGCAATTTTCACGTGATCACGCACGATCACATGCGGCGCATGAAGAATCAGGCAATCGTCTGCAACATCGGGCACTTCGACAACGAGATCGACGTCGCCTCGCTCAAGCAGTACCGCTGGGAGAGCATCAAGCCGCAGGTCGATCACATCATCTATCCCGACGGCAAGCGCATCATCCTGCTGGCCGAGGGTCGCCTGGTTAACCTTGGGTGCGGTACCGGACATCCGAGCTATGTCATGTCGTCCTCATTCGCCAACCAGGTGCTGGCACAGATCGAGCTGTGGAGCAACCACTCCAATTACCCCATCGGTGTTCACATCCTGCCCAAGCAGCTCGATGAGAAGGTAGCGCGTCTGCAGCTCGCCAAGCTCAATGCCGAGCTGAGCGTGCTGACGGACCAGCAGGCCCGCTATATCGACGTCGCGGTAGCTGGCCCGTACAAGAGCGAACACTACCGCTATTAAAGCTCACGCCGGCTCACACTGTCGGTGATTTCCGACAGTATGAGCCGGCGCTATCGGCGCCACGCGCTGCCGCCGCGCTTGCGGCTGCGCGCGTCGGGTCCAACAGCTGGCGGCTTTTAACATCTGCTCGCAAGTGCACGCGCGATCTGAGCGCTGCGTCACTTCGCCGGCGGCCACGGATTTCTCGACGTTTGAAGCGCATCACTCGCCCACGCGCGACAACGCGTACCATTAGCGCATGGACGCCGCCGTACGCCTGCTGCAGTTTTCCGACCCGCATTTGTTCGCCAGCCCGCAGGGCACTTTGCGTGGCGTGCAGACGCTGGCCTCGATGCAACGTGTGCTCGCGCACGCCGGCCGCCGCCGGCTCAACATCGATGCGCTGGTGTGCACCGGCGATATCGTCAACGACCAGCCCGAGGGCTACGCGCACTTCGCGCGCGAGCTGGCCGCCTTCGGCAAGCCGGTGTACTGCATTCCGGGCAATCACGATGATCCGGTGCGCCTGCGCAGCGCCCTCTCGCGCCCGCCGTTTCAGGTCGGCGGCTATGCCGATCTGGGTGCCTGGCGCATCGTGCTGGTCGACAGCTGCCAGCCGGGTCGGGCGCGAGGCGGCGTCAGTGCGGCCGAGCTTGCCGCGCTGGATGCGGCGCTGCGCGGCTGCGAGGGCTACGCCATGGTGTTCGTGCATCATCATCCGGTTGCCATGTCCAGCCGCTGGCTCGATGCCGTGGACATCGAAAACGCGGACGATTTCTTTCGCGTGCTCGACGCACATCCGCAGCTGCGCGCCGTCAGTTGGGGTCACGTGCACCAATGCTTCGATTCCCGCCGGCGTGGCGTACGCCTGCTGGCCACCCCGTCGACCTGCGCCCAGTTCCTGCCACAGGCGAATGAATTCGCCGTCGACGCCCGCCCGCCCGCCTATAGACGCCTGACGCTGCAGGCGGACGGCACGCTCGAAACCGAGGTGGTGTGGGTGGATGAGGCCGCAGCAGCGCTCGGCGGCGCCTCAGGCGCGTCCGCCTAGACCCGGCCGGTCTCGATCAGTGGCGCCAGCATCCCCAGGCGCACATTGGGATCGTCGATCTCCAGCAGACGCTGCTGCCACGGCGCTTCCAGCGGCAGAAACTCCGCCAGTCGGTGGCTCACCCAGGACGCGTCTTCGTAGTTCGGCTCGATGAAGCGGCCGATGCTGGCCAGGCGCGCCATGACCTTGCGCAGTACGCTCACCAGCGGCTGGAACTGCGGGTCCAGCGGAGTCAGCGGCGCATCCTGCATCCATTCAATGGTGGCGCGATTCAGCCCGTCGCCTTGCTGACGGCGCTGCTGCACGCGAAAGCGCCGTTCGCCGCGGCACAGCAGCCCCAGCAATCCGTCCGGCTGGGTCTGGAAATCCACGATCCGCGCCGCGGTGCCGACCTCGGCGATGTTGACCACGGCGCTGGTGTCGTTGCCGTCGACGATCAACACCACCCCGAACATCGCATCCTGTCGCATGCAGCCGCCGACCATGTCAACGTAGCGCGACTCGAAGATGCGCAGCGGCAGCAGTCCGCCCGGAAACAGCACGGTGTTGAGCGGAAACAGCGCGATGTCGTCCATGTCGGGGCGGCTCGCGTCACTGCGCGCTGCGGCTGCGGTGCGCGCCGGCGCCGCTGCGCGCAGTCAGCGCCTCGAGCAGCCGCGTAGGCAGGCCGCCGAAGCCGCCGTTGCTCATGATCAGTGCGTGATCGCCGGCGACCAGATCGAGCGTCAGCGCCGTCACCAGCGCGTCCAGATCCTCGACCACGTGGGCGCGCTTGCCCAGCGGCGCCAGCGCAGCGCGCACGTCCCAGCCCAGACCCGGTGGCGCATACAGCCAGACCTCGTCGGCGGCGCCGAGCGACTGCGACAATGCCGCCTGATGCACGCCCAGGCGCATGGTCTGCGAGCGCGGCTCGAGCACCGCCACGATGCGTTCGCGCCCTACGCTTCGCCGCAGACCGTCGAGCGTGGTGGCGATTGCGGTCGGATGATGCGCAAAGTCGTCGTAGACCTTGACCCCCGCCGCCTCGCCGCGCAGCTGCATGCGCCGGGCGACGCCGCGGAAGCGCCGCAACGCCTCGATGCCGCGCTCGATCGGTACCCCGGCGTGGCGGGCAGCCGCGAGCGCCGCCAGCGCATTGTCGACGTTATGCGCGCCGATCAGGTGCCACTGCAGCTCACCGCAGTCGCGGCCCTCATACAGCACCTGGAAGCGCGCGAAGTCGCCCTGCGGGGGCGCCTGCGCGCTCCACTGCACGCCGGCGCCGCCGCCGGCCGCGAATTTTTCCACGCCGCTCCAGCAACCCGCGGCCAGTACCTGCGCCAGATGCGCATCGGCACCGTTGCAGACGATGCGGCCGCTGCCCGGCACGGTGCGCAGCAGGTGCTGGAACTGCCGCTCGATGGACGCCAGATCGGGGTATATGTCGGCGTGATCGTATTCGAGATTGTTCAGCACCAGGGTGCGCGGCCGGTAGTGCACGAATTTCGCGCGCTTGTCGAAGAACGCGGTATCGTACTCATCGGCTTCGATGACGAAGAACGGCTGCTCGCCGAGCCGCGCGCTAAGGCCGAAATTCTCCGGCAGGCCGCCGATCAGAAATCCCGGCGACAGTCCCGCGTCCTCGAGGATCCAGGCGAGCATGCTGCTGGTCGTGGTCTTGCCGTGAGTGCCGGCCACCCCCAGTACCCAGCGCTCGCGCAGTACCGCATTGGCCAGCCACTCCGGCCCCGAGGTATAAGGCAGGTTGCGATCGAGCATGGCCTCGATCACCGGCATGCCGCGCGTCATGACGTTGCCGACGACGATGATCTGCGGCTCGAGCTTGAGCTGTTCGGCGTCGTAGCCCTCGATCAGTTCGATGCCGAGCGCGCGCAGTTGCGTGCTCATCGGCGGATACACATTGCGGTCCGAACCGGTGACGCGGTGTCCGGCCGCGCGCGCGATCGCGGCGATGCCGCCCATGAACGTGCCGCAAATTCCGAGAATATGAACGTGCATACCTACCAGATCCTCGACCGCTGGACGCAAGCCGTCATCGTCGGCTGATCGGCGCATCGGCCACAGCTGAACCATACCCGGCGCCGACCGCGGCGCACAGCGGAACGTAAGCGGCGAACCCCAAAGGCAGTAAAATGCCCACTGCGGGCAGATCGGGCGGCCCACGCCGCCGGATCGTGATGGCAAAATATAGCCCCGACAGGCCCGCCAGCTCGGCGCTGGTGAGAGGGTGCTGGGCTGGGATGGAGCCGGCGCGAAGACCGCGGCACACAGAGGATCAAGTCGAGCATGTCGGGGATTATCAGCGACCAGAACGCTTTCGCGCAGCTGTGCCGCGAACTCGCGCAGCACAGCAGCTTCGGTCTGGACACTGAATTCATGCGCGAGCGCACATATTTCGCGCAGCTGTGCCTGCTGCAGTTGAGTTTCGGCGAACAGGCGGTATGCATCGATACGCTGGCGCTGCCGGACCTCAGCCCGCTGCGCGCGACCATGGCCTCGCCGGCCATCGGCAAGGTGCTGCACGCCGCCCGCCAGGATCTTGAAGTCCTCGGCCCTGCAACCGGGCCGCTGGTCGGGCTATTCGATACCCAGGTCGCGGCGGCGCTGATCGGTCTGCCGGCCCAGATCGGCTATGGCGACCTGGTGCAGCAGCTGCTGGGACAGCGCCTGCACAAGGCCGAGACGCGCACCGACTGGTCCCGCCGACCGCTCAGCAGCGCACAGCTTACCTATGCGCTCGACGACGTGCGCTACCTGCAGCCACTGCGCGAACACCTGAGCGCGCGGCTGCGTCAGCTTGGCCGGTGGAACTGGTTCGAAGAGGAAATGGCGCAGCTTGACGCCGTGGGGTCGTTCGCCATCGATCCCGATCAGTCCTGGCGCCGCATCAAGGGCATCGCTGAACTGGATGCGGCTCGCCAGTCGCTGGCGCGCGCGCTCGCGGCGTGGCGCGAGCGCCGCGCGATCAGCTCGGATCGGCCTCGCAGCTGGATTCTGCCGGACGCCGCTGTGCGCGACATGGTGATGCGCGTGCCGCGAAGCATGCCGGAACTGGCGATGACGGCCGAGCTGCCCGAGGGCATCCGCAACAACAGCGGCGCGGAAATCCTGGCGGTGATTGAAGCCGCGCGCCTGCCGGGGTCGCTGCCGCCGCTGCCGAAGCGGCAGCGTCCCGAAGCGGCCGAAACCGAGCTGTTGCGCAAACTGTCGCAGCTGACGCAGCAGACCGGACGCGAGCTTGGCATTGCGCCGGAAATCCTGGCGACGCGACGCGATATGCAGCGGCTGGTGAACGGCGCCCGCGACGGCGGCCCACTAGCGGGCTGGCGCCGCGCCGTCATCGGCGAGCGCTTGTTGCAGGCGCTCTAACAGGCGCTGCGCAGCGGTCGCTGCGCTGGCAGCGACTCCAGTAGTGCGATCAGCCGCACGCTGAGGTCATCGACGCTGGCTTTGGCGTCGATCGTACGCAGCAGGCCCTGAGCGCTGTAGTAGTCGGCCAGCGGGCGCGTCTGCTGTTCATAGACCTCGAGACGCCGCCGGACCGTGCTTTCCTCGTCGTCCGCCCGCTGCACCAGCGTCGGCTTGTCGTCGCATCGATCGCAGTGCGGTGGCGTACCCGGGGGCGCGGCGTGAATGTTGAATACCCGGCCGCACTGCTGGCAACTGCGGCGGCCGGAGATGCGCTTGACGATCTCGGCGTAATCGACCTCAAACAGCACCACCGCATCGAGCGGTTTGCCGAGCGCCCCCAGCATGGTGCTCAGTGCTGTGGCCTGGGCGAAATTGCGCGGAAAACCATCCAGAATGAAGCCGCGCTCGGTATCGCGCTCGGCGAGCCGTTCACGGATGATGCCGAGCACGATCTCATCGACCACCAGCAGGCCCGAATCCATCGCCGCTTTGGCCCGCAACCCGTACTCGGTGCCGCGCGCGACGGCGCTGCGCAACAGGTCGCCGGTAGAGATCTGCGGAATGCCAAATCGCTCGACCAGCCGTTGAGATTGGGTGCCCTTACCCGACCCCGGGGCCCCCATAAGCACTATTCGCATCCAGGAAACACTACCGGTCGACGCCGCGGCGGTCAAACCATGGCCTGTGGCGGCCCCCAGGACCCCTGCCGGACACAAGCCTCGGCGATGGCGACCGTGGCCGGCGAGCGCCGCCAGTGCGTGACCGTTACCATCGCCGCCGGCTACGATCGGTGCACCGAGACGCAAGCGCGCACGCACGGTATGCTCGCGCCGCTCGATACTTCAACGCCTCTGCCCGCAATGGTTGCCAATGAAAAGTAAGCCCGCTCCACGCAACGCGCTCTATGCCCAGTCCGGCGGCGTTTCAGCCGTGATCAACGCCTCGGCCTGCGGTGTCATCCAGGCCGCACTCAAGGCGCCTCGCCACATCGGCAAGATCTACGCCGGCCGCGACGGCATCGTCGGCGTGCTGACCGAGGATCTGATCGATCTGACGCGCGAGAGCGCGGCGACCATCCGCGCTCTGCGCTACACGCCGGCCGGAGCCTTCGGCTCCGCTCGCTTCAAGCTCAAGGGCATCGAGGAAAACCGCGCGCAGTACGAGCGCCTCATCGAGGTATTTCGCGCGCATGACATCGGCTATTTCTTCTATAACGGCGGCAACGATTCCATGGACACGGCGCTGAAGATCTCGCAGCTCGGCGCGGCGATGAATTATCCGGTCAGCTGCATCGGCGTGCCCAAGACCGTGGATAATGACCTGCCCCACACCGATTGCTGCCCCGGCTTCGGCTCGGTGGCCAAATACATCGCAGTGTCGACGCTCGAAGCGGCGCTCGACGTCGCGTCGATGGCGCGCACCTCGACCAAGGTGTTCGTGCTCGAAGTGATGGGTCGCCATGCGGGCTGGATTGCCGCAGCCGGCGGACTCGCCGGCCGCAGGCCCGGCGAGGCGCCGCATATCATTCTTTTCCCCGAGATCGCGCTCGATCAGGCGCGCTTTCTGGAGCGCGTCAGGCAGTGCGTGAGCGACTACCGCCATTGCGTGATCGTGGTGTCGGAGGGCGTCAAGTATCCGGACGGCAAGTTTCTCGCCGACGCCGGCACTAAAGACGCCTTCGGTCACACGCAGCTCGGCGGCGTGGGCCCGGTGCTGGCCAACATGGTGCACCAGGCCTTCGGCTACAAATATCACTGGGCGGTTGCCGACTATCTGCAGCGCGCAGCGCGCCACGTGGCCTCGAAGGTCGATGTCGAGCAGGCCTATGCGGTCGGCAAAGCGTCGGTGGAGTATGCAATCAGGGGCATGAACGCGGTGATGCCGGCGATCAAGCGCCGCTCCTCCAAACCCTATCGCTGGCAGATCGTCCCGGTGCCGCTGGCCGACGTCGCCAATGTCGAGAAGAAGGTGCCGCGCGAGTTTGTCAGCGCCGATGGCTTCGGCATCACCGCCGCCTGCCGTCGTTATCTTGAGCCGCTGATCGCCGGAGAAGACTACCCGCCTTACCGCAATGGCCTGCCTGCCTACGTGCGGATCAAGGGTGCGGCGGTCAAACGCAAACTGAAAACCGAATTCAAGCTGTGAAGCGGCAAGCGCGCGTGCCGCTGTGAAACACCGTGTGGTATATTTCGCGGCCTTTTTGGCCGAGGTCGGCGCCGCTCTGGCGCAGGATGTCTCAACGACAATCGCATCGATTTTCGTAAGGAGTCTGAATGCAAGCCGCTAACTGGCTGTGGCTGGCGATCGCTGCCGGCGTCGTCGCCGTGCTCTACGGTGTGGTCTCGGTGTTTTCGATCCTGGCGTTGCCGGCCGGCAGTGCGCGCATGCAGGAAATCGCCGCCGCCATCCAGGCGGGGGCCAAGGCCTATCTGAACCGCCAGTACAAGACCATCGCCATCGTCGGGGTGATTCTGTTCGTCGTACTCGGTCTGGCGCTCAACTGGGCCACCGCCGGCGGCTTCGCGGTCGGCTCGCTGCTGTCGGGCCTGGCGGGCTACATCGGCATGAACATCTCGGTGCGCGCCAATGTGCGTACCGCCGAGGCGGCGAGCAAAGGTCTGAATGCGGCATTGACCGTAGCATTTCGCGGCGGCGCCATCACCGGCATGCTGGTGGTCGGCCTGGGCCTGCTGGGTGTGACCGGCTATTTCGCGTTGCTGCGCGGCCCGCTCGGCGATGACGGCGCGCTGCACGCGCTGGTCGGGCTCGCCTTCGGCGGCTCATTGATTTCCATCTTTGCGCGACTGGGCGGCGGCATCTTCACCAAAGGCGCCGACGTCGGCGCCGACTTGGTCGGCAAGGTCGAGGCCGGTATTCCCGAAGACGATCCGCGCAACCCCGCGGTGATCGCTGATAACGTCGGCGACAACGTCGGCGACTGCGCCGGCATGGCGGCGGACCTGTTCGAGACCTATGCCGTCACCATCGTGGCTACGATGCTGCTCGGCGGGTTGCTGCTCAAGGACGCCGGCCCCGCGGTGCTGGTCTATCCGCTGGCCCTGGGCGCGGCATCGATCATTTCGTCGATCATCGGCACCTACTTCGTCAAGGTCGGCGCCGGTGCCAAGATCATGTCGGCGCTGTACAAGGGCGTGGTCGTCTCCGGCCTGATCTCCGCCGTGCTGTTCTGGTTTATCACCAAGTCGCTGCTGCCCGGGCAGTTCAACGCGCTGTTTGGCTGCACGCTGATCGGGCTGGCGCTCACGGCGGCGATGATCATCATCACTGAGTACTACACCGCGACCGAATATGGTCCCGTGCGCGGTGTCGCATCCGCCTCGCAGACCGGACACGCCACCAATATCATCGCGGGCTTAGGCGTCAGCATGAAATCCACGGCACTGCCGGTGCTCGCGGTGTGCCTGGCCATCTGGGGCGCGTCCGATCTGGCCGGCATCTACGGCATCGCGGTGGCGGCCACGGCCATGCTGTCNATGACCGGCATGGTAGTCGCNCTCGATGCCTANGGCCCGATTACCGATAACGCCGGCGGTATCGCCGAGATGGCCGATCTGCCGAANGCGATCCGCAACATCACCGATCCGCTCGACGCGGTCGGCAACACCACCAAAGCGGTCACCAAGGGCTATGCGATCGGCTCGGCGGGTCTGGCGGCGCTGGTGCTGTTCGCCGACTATACGCACAACCTGGAGAGCCGCCTGGAGGCGACCGGCCGCGCGATGGTCGGCTTCTCGCTGTCCGACCCGGCGGTGATCATCGGCCTGTTCCTCGGCGGCCTGGTGCCTTATCTTTTTGGCGCCATGGCGATGGAGGCCGTGGGACGCGCCGCCGGCTCGGTAGTCACCGAGGTGCGGCGGCAGTTTCGCGAGATCCCCGGTATCATGGCAGGCACCGCCAAACCCGACTATTCGCGCGCGGTCGATCTGCTGACGCGCGCGGCGATCAGGGAGATGATCATCCCGTCGCTGTTGCCGATCCTGGTACCGGTGATCGTCGCCTTCGGCATGAACGCGCTGATGGGCCCTGGCGCCGGCATCCGCGCGCTCGGCGGCCTGCTGATCGGCACCATCGTCACCGGGTTGTTCGTCGCGATCTCGATGTGCACCGGCGGCGGCGCCTGGGACAACGCCAAGAAGTACATTGAAGAAGGCCACTTCGGCGGTAAAGGCTCCGACGCCCACAAGGCCGCGGTAACCGGCGATACGGTCGGCGACCCCTACAAGGATACCGCCGGCCCTGCGATCAACCCGCTGATCAAGATCATCAATATCGTCGCGCTGCTGCTGGTCCCGCTGCTGTAAGCGAGCGGTGTGGGCCGCGATGCCGCTGGCGTCAAATGCGCTGCCCGCGCTCGCAGCGCTGATGGCCCTGGTCGCACTGACCGTGCCGCAGCAAGCAGCCTGGGCGCAGGCGACGCTGCCGCTCATGCGCGCACCGGGACCGCAGGATCGCGTGCTCGTCGTCGCCCCGCATCCCGATGACGAGAGCCTGTGCTGCGCCGGCATCCTGCAGCGCGCCCGTAGCAACGGTGCTGCCACGGCGGTGGTGTGGATTACGGCCGGCGACGCCTTTGCGCTCGATGCCATGCTGGTCGAGCACTCGCTGTGGCCCCGGCAATCGGACCTGCGGCGGCTTGGCGCGCAGCGGCTGGCCGAGGCGGCTGCCGCGGCCACCGAACTAGGCGTGCCGCGCTTGCAGCAGTACTTCCTCGGCTATCCGGACCGCGGCGTGGCGCCGCTGATGAGCGACTACTACCAGCGCAGCTATCGTTCCAACTCCACCGGCCTGAGCGCTGTGCCCTATCCGCAGGCGCTCAGTCCGTACGCCGCTTATGTCGGCAGCAACCTCGAGCGTGACCTGGAGCGCGTGCTCGACCAGTTTCAGCCGACGCTGGTGCTGGCCGCGGCACCGCAGGACCGCCACCCCGATCACAACGCCAGCGGCGCGCTCGCGCGCCGCTTGCTGGAGCGGCGCGGTGAGCTCGACAAACTGCGCTACTGGATCGTGCACGCGCCGCACTGGCCGCAGCCGCGCGGCTATCAACCGCAGTTGTCGTTGGCGCCGCCGGCAATCGCTGCGGCGCTGCATTGGCAGCGCCTGCCGCTGAGCGCTGACGAGCGCGCGCACAAGCTCGCGGCGCTACGCGATCATCGCTCGCAGATGAAGCTGACCGAGTCTTCCATGCTGTCGTTCGTGCGCGCGAACGAGCTGTTCGCGCTGCCGGCCGATTAGCGCCAGCTAGGCGGCCATGGCGAGCTTTTCGGGCCGCCCGATCGCATAGCCCTGCAGGTAGTCCACGCCCATGCGTCGCGCCGCCTCGAGCGCGCTGGCGTCTTCAACCTGCTCGGCGATCACCTTGAAATTCAGACTGCGCGCCAGGCGAATCATCGCCGTCACCATTGCCTGATTGACGGTATCGCGGGCCAGATTCTTGAAGAACGAGCCGTCGATCTTCAGGTAGTCGACCGCGAGATTCTTGAGGTTGGCAAACGAGCCCAGGCCACTGCCGAAGTCATCGAGCGCGAAGCGACAGCCCATGCCATGCAGTACGCCGACAAAACGCCGCGCCTGCTCGAGATTTCCGACCACGGCGTTTTCGGCGATCTCGAAGCATACCTGCGCTGGATTGGCGCCGGTGGAATCGAAGCACTCGACCACGAACTCGAGAAACTGGCTGTCCTGCAGCGTCTGGCCGGAGATGTTGATCGCCACGCTGCGCTTCGGGGCGAGCGCAATGGCGCCGCGTCCCATCGCCGTCAGCGTCGTCTGCACCACCCATCGATCCACCAGCACCATCAGCCGGTAACGCTCGGCGGCACGCACGAATTCGATCGGTGAAATGTGCTGTCCCGAGTCATCGCGCAGCCGTACCAGCACTTCCATCGCCGGGCCTTCATCGTTGGCAGCGAATGCGGCAACGATCGGCTGGCAATAAAGTTCGAAGCGGCTGTCGCGCAGCGCCACCTGCAGGGTCTGCAGCCACTGGATCTCGCCGTTCTGGCGCGCAAAGATCTCGTCGCGTGCCGAGTACACGGAAACGTGGCCGCCCTGACGCTTGGCGACGTAGCAGGCTGAATCGGCCGCTGCGAGGGATTCTTCCATGGTGCCGCTGTCACGCGCGATCTCGACCAGGCCGATACTCACGCCGACGTTGAAGATCTTGTCCTTCCACACGAAACGGAATTCGTTCACGGCCCGGCAGACGTCATCGGCGATCTGCCGCGCCTTTTCAAGCGGACAGCCCACCAGCAGCATGCCGAATTCATCGCCGCCGACGCGAGCCACCGTGTCCGAGTCGCGCACCGCGTCGCGCAGGATCTTGGCGCAGTCGCGCAGCATGGCGTCGCCGGCGACGTGGCCGCTGGTATCGTTGATGGTCTTGAAACGATCCAGGTCGAGATAGCACAGCACGTGTGCACCATCGCCGCGGTGTGCCGTGTCCACCGCCTCCTGCAGCCGGCGCTCGAATTCGCGTCGATTGACCAGCCCGGTGAGCGCATCGTGCGTAGCCTGATACGACATCTGCCGCGCCATGCCGCGCGTCTCGGTGACGTCGTGCAGCAGCACCACGGCACCGATGGTCTCGCCGTTCTCGGTGTGTATCGGCGAGGCCGACAGCTCGACCAGATGTTCGGCGCCGCCGGGCGGTCGTATCATCAGCGCCCGCCGGCCCAGCGTCGGTGGCGTGCCCGCTGACAACGCCTGTCGCACCGGCTCAGCCAGGAATTTACGATCGGCTTCGTCCGCCACCGCCGCCAGGTCTTCCAGCATGGTGCCGGCCGCCTCGTCGGCGACCACGCCCATCAGGCGCGCCGCGGCCGGATTGATGTAGTCCACGCGTCCCTCGACGTCGGTCGTGATCAGCGCTTCGGACAACGACTCGAGCGCACGGCGCGAACGTGAGCGACCGCCCGCGGCCTGCAGCGCCTGCAGCGTCTGCGTCGGTAGAACTTCGACGCCGACGATCAGCAGTGCGCGCTCGCCCTCGAAGTCGACCACCCAGCTGGACAGCTCCAGTCGCGCACTCTGGCCGGTGACGCCGACCAGATCGATCTCGTAGCGCTCGGCCGCCGGTTCCCCGGCGAGCCGCCGTCGCATGTTGTCGGCCACCAGTTCCATATGGTCTGCCGGCACCAGATCCTCGAGCCGGCGCCCCAGAAGTTCATCGACGCTGCAGCCCATCAGGTTCGCGAACTGCGGATTGACGTAAAGAATCGTCCGGCCTTGAATCAGCACCGCTTCGTGCACGCGATCGCCGAGCGAGCCGATCGGTGTGGTTGCGGCGGC
>JGI12635J15846_10003419_pt1 | contig 13819 bp, 8 predicted proteins | sample BlaSpr_A8_OM2_M2_FD_15846 | JGI IMG/M metagenome (IMG submission 15846) | reverse complement strand
CCCCGCCGATCGCGTTGGAGTTCAGAAGGCCATCATGATTCTCCGCCTCGCCCGCTCTCTGAATCTCGGCCGCAGCCGCGCCGTACAGAACGTGCGCGTCAGCCTGCGTACCACGGAAGTGCACCTGACACTGATCCCGCGCCGCCGCATGGGAGTGGATTTGGAATTGTGGGCAATCGAGAAGGATGCCGCTTATTTCCGCGAAGTGTTCGGACGCGCGCTTTCTACCGCCGCCGCATAGAGGGTTCGCAGCGCCTTCGGCGTCAAACACCATTGCAAGATGCCGGAGCTGCGCCGCATGTCCACTCGCGCAACCGCTCCCTTTTTTAATTCCACCGAAGCTTCACATCCCGACTCGCATATCACGGTACCGAGAAACTGGCTCAGATTCGGATTGTGCCCCACCACCATGATCGATTCCTGCTTCGCAAACTTTTCCAGCAATCGGCGAAAGTCCGCGAAGTCCGCGCCCGGCCGCAGTCCAGCTTCAATTTGCAGCTTGCCCTCGTAACCCATTTCGTTTCCCACCAGGGAAGCCGTCTGCGTGGCTCGTTTCAGCGGACTGGAGATAATCACGTCCACCTGCGTGTCCATGGCGGCCAGCGCGCGCCCCACATAACCGCACTGCTCAATACCCTCTTTATCGAGCGCGCGCTTCTCGTCCTTCTTCGGGTTGACGAAGTGTTCTCCCGCGCTCGCGTGACGCAAAAAATAAATGACCATATCTGCTTATCGTACTCTTCCGGCGGAAGCCTTCCGCTTTCTCGCCGGGAGCTGAGGTGGAGTAAATTCTGCAACCTGCTTCCCTTCCGCCAAGCCGATCAGATAATCCTGCGCGCTGAAGGCAGCCGCTCCCGTCGGCATTCTTCGATTCCGCTGGCCGTGCACCGGTTGCCACGCCCGTATATACGTCGCATCGCGCAATAGAATCCGCGCCTTGCGGTTATCGGACAGGTACGCATCGAGAATTTCGCGGCGCACCCGTTCGCGCAGGAATTCGTCGCGCAGCGGCACCAGCACCTCTACCCGCTCGTAAAGATTGCGTGGCATCCAGTCGGCGCTGCCAATGTAGATTTCTTCATCCCCCGCATTGCCAAAGTAGTAAATGCGGCTGTGCTCCAGGAATCGGCCCACAATGCTGCGCACCCTGATCCGGTCGCTCAGTCCACGCACTCCAGGACGCAAGGCGCAGATGCCGCGCACAATCAGATCGATTTCAACTCCCGCCTGCGACGCCCGATACAACGCCTGGATCAAGTTCTTGTCGAGCAGTGCATTCATCTTCGCGATGATGCGTCCCGGCTGGCCCTGGCGCGCGTACTCGGCTTCGCGGTCAATCAGCGCCATCACCTTCTCCGCCAGATCAAGCGGCGCCACCAGCAACGGGTCATAGCTGGGATTCTCCGCGTACGCCGTCAGAAAACTAAAAACGTCGTGCACCGCGCGCGTAATCTCCGGATTCGCCGTGAACAAACTGAGGTCGGTATAAATTCGCGCCGTAGTGGCGTTATAGTTGCCGGTTCCGATGTGCGCGTAGCTGCGCGGCACTCCATCGGGATCGCGCCGCACCAGCAGCGAAAGTTTGCAATGCGTCTTCAGGCCAACCAGCCCGTGAAACACTTGCACCCCGGCATCCTCCAGGTCGCGCGCCCAGCGGATGTTATGCGCCTCGTCGAACCGCGCCTTCAATTCAACGACCGCCGTCACTTCCTTCCGCGACGCCGCATCGATCAGCGATGGAACAATTAAAGAATGTTCATTGGTCCGGTATAACGTCTGCTTAATGGAGAGCACCTGATCGTCTTCCGCCGCCGATTCGATGAACGAAATCACCGCGTCGTAGGAGTCATACGGATGGTGCAGCAGAATGTCGTGCCGCCGCAGCTCCTCAAACAAATTCTGCGACTTCGCCGTGAGCCGCAACTCACGCGGCGCAAACGGACGATCCTTCAGATCCGGGCGTGCTGTTTGCTCATAAATATTGAACAGCCGCGAAAGGTTCACCGGCCCATTCACCGGAAACACCTGCCACGAATCCAACTCAAAAACCGTGCGCAGCCGCTCGATAATCTCAGGGTCGGCGTCGGCCTCAATCTCCATGCGCACCGCATCACCCTTACGGCGGTTATGCAACTCCGTGCGCACCGATTCCAGAAGGCTCCGCGCCTCTTCTTCCTGCAGATAAAGATTGCTGTTTCGGGTCACGCGGAATGGCGCAGCCGCAACAATATCGTAGCCGTGATACATGTTCTGCGCGTGGTGCGCCACCAGGTCGGCGAGAAATATAAAATCGGTCGTCCCCTCCGAAGGCAGCCGCACCAGCCGGGGCAAAGCCCGCGGCACCGATACTACTCCGGTATAAGTAAGCGCCGAACGCCTCCGCCGCCGCAAAAGCAGCCCCAGGCACAGCGCCTTATTGATCACCCGCGGAAAAGGATGCGTAGGATCCACCGTCACCGGCGTGAGCAAAGGATCCAGCTCCTTCTCGCAATACTCGTCCACGAACCGCCGCGCTTCCGCATCCAGTTCGTGCAAGCCCAGCACTCGAATGCCGTGTTCCGTCAGCGCCGGCCGCAACGCGTTCCAGCACTCGTACTGTCCGTCCACGAACTCGTGGGCCAGGCGCGCCAGCACGTCGCGCTTCTCGGTGAGCGTCAAACCGTCGGGACCAGCCTCGTTGTAACCGTCCTCGATCTGTTGCTCCATGGACGCGACTCGAATCTCGAAGAACTCATCAAGATTGCTGGCCGAAATCGCCAAAAACTTCACTCGTTCGAGCAGAGGATTTCCCACATCTTCGGCTTCTCCAAGCACACGCTTGTTAAACGCGAGCCACGAGGTATCGCGGTTGAGATAGTACTCAGGATTTTCCAGCGAAAGGCGAGCCATTTGCGAAGACAATTAGGCGTTCATCGTTCTGTTTTTTCGTGCGGACTGAATCTGTCTCTAATCCGTTCGGGGAAGAACCATCCCAGTTCCAGTATAAAACGCCGCCCTTCCCGGCAGCAGTATAGCGAATCAACTCCATCACGCCCGATAGCACTGCATCGCCACAAAAGCATGCAGAAAATATCGGCGCATCGAGAGCGGCGGAATCCGCCCTACGATGCGCCGATGAACCGCCAAAAGAACTCTCTTACGGCAGGTAGTAGCGGAACGATGTGAACACCATCGAATCCAATCCCTCAGGCGTGACTCCAGGTTGCCCAGCCCCCGACGGACCCACACCGGACCAGGTCTGGCGGGTCACGTAAGAGTACTGTGTGCCGAACTGGAATCTTCCCTTAGGCCCGTTGTAAAAGCGATACCAGAATCCGGCCGTACCTTCGATAAGCGCTCGCGCCTGGCTCGTGCAGCTCGCGGGAGTCGACGGAAAGAATCCGCTGCCAACCGTCGGCGCGACTTCGGTATAGCAACCTGTATTGCTGAAGAACGGCGACCCATAGCCCACATACTTGCCTGAGATCGGGTCGAAATCCGCCGCCCGTCCGGCATACTCGGCGCCGGCGTTCAGATAAACGTCCAGCCTTTTCCCATGGTACTCGAGTGTCGTCAGCCCCTGCAAACTGCGGACTAGATCGAACGTACCGTTGGCATGGATCGAGCTGTCAGGAAGGCCACCCGTCCCATACCGGCCAACTCCGCTGCCGCCAAAACCGTGCAGGCCGAAGTCGACGTGCTTGTTGAGAAAGGACCATCGCGCATTGGCGCCGAAGCCGCCACCGTTCTTCGAGGAATTAAAAGCTCCCAGGCCATTGGGACCGGCCACGGTGCTGCCGCCGCAAAGTGTGGTAGCGCTGGCCACTTCGCCGCACGGGTAGATTCGATCGCGAAAGCGGTCATAGACACCGAACACTTCGTAGTGTCCAAACCCTGGTTCGAATACAGCCTTGGCAATGAGGTCCGGAGCCGGATTGAACGAATAGTTGGCCAGGTTGGCGGCAGTGCCCGAGGCGCTGGCGCTCGCACCGGCGTTGTACAGTCCACCGCTCGCTCCCTGCGAACCGATGGTAAAATTGTCCCCGTTGTTGCTGCTTGTAATCGTCGCCTGCGAATTCTCCGCTGCGACCGCGAGCCACACCTTATCGCCAAAGTTCTTGGCCAGGCGCAGCCCGTACTGCCGTGCCCAGGTGAAACCCACGGTATATTGGGCATCGATCGTCATCGGCGTAGCTTCGCTGCGATTGTCCACGCCGTGCTTGGTCTCGGTTAACAGGCTCCACATCTGGCCGCCGGTAAACGACCAGCCGTTGTCGAATGCAGCCTGTCCAAAAAACTGCCGCTGACGCAACGTGTAACTGTTGCTCTGGTTGTTGTTGGAAGTCACGCCTGCCGAAAGGAAGTCAGCCTCCACATAGCCCGACAGCTTGACCATGTTTAAACGGCCCTCAACCAGCCCCGAAATCCGCGACTGCCGCCCCGACCCGAAGAACTCCGACAAACTACTCGCCGCAGCGCCCGGCGCGGTCAAATTATTGAACGGCGTGTTGACATCGGCAGCGAGCGCTCTCGACCGCCGCACAGCTTCTGCCGCCGCAAATCCGCCCGGCGTAATCGTGACACCCTTGTAGTGAATCGCGAGAGGGCTTTCCACTTCCGTATTGACGGTCTTCTGTGTCTCCTGCAGCGTCACCGCCGTGTTGTTAAGGTTGGTTCGCAGGTCGCTCACGTCGCTCTTCAGGCTCATGAACGCCTGTTCCTGCTGGCTGGCCTGGGCTTGCGCCGCATCAGCCTTACTGGCGGCGTCGCTGGCCGCAGCCTGCGCCTGCGAGACAGCTTGATCCTTGCGGTGCAGTTCATCCCGTAGCTCCTGAATCTGCTGCTGCTGCTGCGCCAGGGCGGCCTGTTGGGAGGCAACTGCGTCCTTCAGTGCCTGCACGTCGGCAGCGGTTATCGTTGCTGGTTTAGTCTTCTTGGCCTTGGGTGGCGTACTGGTTTGGGCCGCCACCGTTGCGACCAGCGACAAAATCACACACCACTTCCCTACAGCGTTCATCACACTCTCCTTAGTTTTTTTAACCATGAATGAGAACTTGCCGGCTGAACTATCGAACCTGCTTGATCGCCTCTTTTTCCTTTTGCACCACGCTGTCGGGCAGCGGCGCATAGGAAAGAGCAGCCGTCATCTTTTGTCCATCACTGACCATCCAGTTCAGAAAATCCGCCAGGATTTTGCCCTTCGCGGCATCCTTCGATTGCGCGGGAATCAACAGCCAGGTGAAACTTGAAATGGGATATGCGTCTTTTCCGGGCGCATTCGTAATTGAAACCCTGAAGTCCGCCGGCATTTTGGTTGCCGACGCCGCGGCCGCCGTAACTCCCTCCAGCGACGCTTTCACGAAAACTCCCGCGGCATTTCGCACGCTGCCAAACGGAATGTTGTTCTGCACCGCGTAAATCAACTCCACGTATCCGATCGATCCCTGCAGTTGCCGGATCGAACCCGCCACTCCCTCGTTGCCTTTTCCGCCCAGCCCGATCGGCCACTTCACCGAAGTCCCGCTACCCACCTGGCTTTTCCAGTCTCCGCTGACTTTTGACAGGTAGTCGGTCCAGATAAACGTAGTTCCGCTGCCATCCGACCGGTGCACCACGATGATGTCCTTGTCGGGAAAATTGACCCCGGAATTTGCGCTGGTGATCGCTTTGTCGTTCCACTTCGTAATCTTGCCCAGGAAAATCCCAGCCAGCGCATCGGGCGTAAACTTCACTTCCCCGCTCACTCCCGGAATGTTGTAAGCCGGCACCACCGCACCCAGCACGCTGGGAAGGTTGAGCACCTTCGTCTTGACCTTGCCTTGCGCCTCGCCGAGCTGGCCATCGGTCATGGGCATGTCGCTGGCGCCAAAATCCACCGTGCCTTCGGTCACCTGCCGGATCCCGCCGCCGCTGCCGATCGATTGATAATTGATTTGAACCTCAGGATGAGCCTTGTGATATTCGCTAAACCACTTCGAATACATGGGATAGGGAAACGTCGCCCCCGCTCCGTTCAACGTGGTTTGTGCGACTACCGGAACAGCCAGAACGGCGCACACGAGAAGCAGCATAATTCTTCGTATCACTCTTACGATTCCTCCAATAGATAGGCTTGTTTGTATCGGCACAATGTTAAAGGACGGTTACGGAGGGGTAAATTTCTGATGAATGGGGCCGACGGAAAGAAAAGTCGGCGGGGAAATAATGACTTAAGGAAGACGTCAGGAAATCAACTTAGACCTATTCAAGCGCTTCAATGGCCGGCTTGCAACCGCGCAATTTCTCGCGGGAAAACCGTGTTGCCTGGAAACTGACTGCGCAGAGCGGAAAGCAATTCGAGCGCGCGCACCTTGTTCTTTTCGCGCACATACGCGATCGCCAGCAGAATGCGGGCAAACGGCGCCAGATAGTGCCCGCGCTGCGCCGTCAGTTGCAAGTCGGCGATGCCGCTTTTCTTGTCGCCCGGCAATCCGCCCACGCGCATCAGCCACCGCACCGGCGCGGCCATGCTTCCAATAATGTATTTGCTGAATCCCGTCGCCAGCTGCGCGTCGTAACAATCCGAACACACCGCCAGCAGCTGCTGCGCCCACGTCGACGCCTCTTTGGTATAGTGTAGCGACGCCAGATTTCTCTTCTCAATCAGCGCCGCATAGTCGGCCTGCAATCCAGAAGACAGCGTTAAAGCAAACAACGCATCCTGATCTTTTCCGTTCTGGCTAAGCCGGGCGTGCGCCAGTTGCTCAGAACGGGCGATGGCTGCCTCGAATTGATCGTGTACCGTGGCATCGGGACTNCGCGTCGAGCGATTAATAAACGCTTTGTCATTGTCGTAGAACTGTCCCTCGAGAACTCCCAACCGGTCGAACTCCGAGAAAAGATATCCCGCAGCCGAGCTGACCGGACCCACCGGATCGTCGGGATGCTGCATCTCCCACGCGGAAAAATCTTTTTGCGCGCCTGCGAAATCCAGGTTGTAAAGCCCTAGAAACCCGCGATCCAACGCCGTATTGGTCACCGCGTCCGGCTCCGCCGCCGCGCTTTCACAAAGACAGAGCGTCAGGCACAGCCCCATGGCTGCTAACATAACGAAGTCCACGGCTCTTCGTTTTCGGTTGATCGACGGCATGGGTATCGGCTCGATTCCGTCCACTATCGCGTGTAACTCAAAAAGCGCAAGACTACTTTTGGCTTCTTTCTTCGATGGCGTTCATCAAGTTTACGTTTACGGCCAGTACTTTGTGTCATCAGTTTGTCACCCGAACTCGCGGGTTCGCAGCATTAAGACCGCAGGATTGAAACCCAATGCGTAACTCCCCCATCTTCGCCCCCGGTTGGCCGGGAATTCCGCCGCGCTGGACCTCCAGCGCAAAAACCGGCGTCGGCACCGCGTTGAACCAGCACAGCAAAGTGTGGTTCACCGTTAGCCACGGGATCTTGAACGAAGTCTATTTCCCGCGCGTCGACCAGGCTTGCACCCGCGACCTCGGCTTCATGGTTACCAACGGACACGACTTTTTTTCCGAAGAAAAACGCCACTGCACCTTCGACAACCGAACCATCGAACCGGGCATTCCCGCCTACGAACTCACTAACACCGAGATCAACGGCCGCTACCGCATCCATAAGGAAATTCTCACCGACCCTTACCGCCACGTGGTTCTGCAAAAAATTCGCTTCGAACCTCTCCAGGGACAACTCTCCGACTATCGCCTCTACGCCCTGCTCTCGCCTCACCTGGCGAACTGCGGAGGCGACAATACCGGCTGGATCGGCGACTACAAAGGCGTTCCCATGTTTCTGGCGCAACACGACGGCACCGCTTTGGCCCTGGGTTGTACCTCGCCCTGGAAAAAAATGTCGGTCGGATTCGTCGGCGCCTCCGACGGATGGCAGGATATCTCCGCCCACTTTCAAATGGAGTGGGAATACCAGCGCGCCGAGAACGGCAACATCGCCTGCACCGGAGAAATCGATCTCGCCGCCTGCAACGGAGAATTCATCCTCGCCCTCGGTTTCGGTGCCATCGTGAGCGAGGCCGGCCAGCAAGTTCGTTCCACCTTATTCGAGGACTATAACGAGATTCGCAGCCACTATGTCTCCCAATGGAGAAACTGGCAGAATACATTGATCAAGCTCGATGAACCACCGCGTCTGCACGATCTCTATCGTCCCTCCACCGCGGTTCTGCGCACCCACGAGTCCAAGGATTTTCTCGGCGGCATCATCGCCAGCCTTTCCATCCCCTGGGGCTTCAACAAGGGCGATGAAGACCTCGGCGGTTACCACCTCATCTGGCCGCGCGACCTGGTCGAGACTGCGGGCGCGCTCGTGGCTGCTGGCGCCGTCACCGATGCCGTAAGAGTCCTGCGCTATCTGGAGGCCACGCAGGAAGCCGACGGCAACTGGGCACAGAATCTCTGGCTCGACGGTCGCCCTTACTGGACCGGTGTCCAGATGGATGAAACTGCCTTCCCCATCCTGCTCATGGATCTCCTCCGCCGTGAAGCCGCAAAAGATTTGGGCAAGCTCGACCGCTGGTGGCCGATGGTCCGCCAGGCCGCCAGTTTTATTCTGCGCAACGGCCCGGTTACGCAGCAGGATCGCTGGGAGGAAGACGGCGGCTATTCTCCCTTCACCCTCGCCGCCGAAATCTCCGCCCTGCTGGCCGCCGCCCACATCGCCGATCTCACCGGCCATAACGACGCCGCCCCCATTCTCCGCGACGCGGCCGACGCCTGGAACGACAATATCGAACGCTGGGTCTACGCCACCGGTGGCGATCTCGCCCAGCAGATCGGCGTGGAAGGCTATTACGTCCGCATCTCTCCGCCCATCACCGATGCCGCCGCTTCCCCCACCCAAGGATTCGTTCCCATCAAAAACCGTCCTCCCGGCCAAGGCCTGGAACGTGCCTTCCGCGTCGTCAGCCCGGACTCGCTCGCACTGGTGCGTTTCGGATTGCGCGCCCCCAACGATCCCCGCATTCTGAACACGGTCCGCGTTATCGACGCTCTCTTGCATGTGCAATTGCCGCAGGGCCCCTGCTGGTACCGCTATAACGGCGATGGCTACGGCGAACACGAAGATGGCTCGCCTTTCGATGGCAGTGGCATCGGCCGCCCCTGGCCGCTGCTGGCCGGCGAGCGCGCTCACTACGAACTTGCCGCCGGCCATCGCAGTGAGGCTGAAGCTCTGCTCTCGGTAATGGAAAACTCCACCATCGGCCACAGCCGTTTGTTTCCCGAACAAGTCTGGGACGCTAACGATCTCCCCGCCCTGGAATTGTTTCGCGGCAAACCAACCGGCTCTGCCTGTCCTCTGGTGTGGGCTCACTCCGAATACATCAAACTTCGCCGTTCCCTGCGCGACGGCAAAATTTTCGACCAGCCCCCGCAAACCGTCCAACGCTATCTAATTGAGAAACCTACGCGGCAAATCTTCGGCTGGAGGTTGAATAACAAAGCCCGCTCCATCCCCCGTAACAAGAAGCTCCGCGTCGTCCTGCTCGATCCCGCCCTGGTCCACTGGAGCCTCGACGGCTGGAAAACTTCCGTCGATACCTACACCCGCGACACCGGCCTCGGCATCCACATTCTCGATCTTCCCACCGCCTCATTGCCCCCGGGGGCTCAAGTCGTCTTCACCTTCTATTGGCCCCAAGAAAGCCGCTGGGAAGGCCAAGACTTCACCGTAGTAGTGGAATAAATTGCCCCATTGTGGAGGACAGACACGGGTGTGGGACGGACACTCCTGTCCGTCGCCGTTGGTATTGGGGGTTGCTCCTGACTCTGACTCAAGCACAGAGAGGACCGGAGTCATAGCCGACGGCTTGACGCGTTATACTTCTCGCCCTATGCGAAAGCTAACCTTCCACTACGCATTGTTGGCAGCTCTTTGCCTTCCCCCGATCCCAGCGATCCTCACCGCTCAAACCCTCCTCGTGGTCAATCAAGGCGACAGCAATCTCAGCATCGTCGATCCCGTATCAGCGCGAGAGGTTGCAATCGTCGCGGAGAGGACCAGCGCAGTTCACGGTCATGAAATCGCCGCCTCCGCCGATGGACGTACCGCGTTCATGCCCATCTACGGCAGCACTGGCGTCGGAAAGCCCGGTATCGACGGACACGAGATGCTGGTCATCGATCTGCCATCGCGCCAGATCGTCGGCGACATCGATTTTGGTCATGGCGTGCGGCCGCATCTTCCCGTTCTCGACCCGGCAAGTGGATTGCTTTATGTCACGACGGAGTTAGACAAGACGGTAACAGTAGTCGACCCGCGAACCCGAAAGATCGTAGGCGCCGTTCCAACCGGGCAGGAGCAGTCACACATGCTGGCTCTGTCGCACGACGGTCGCCTCGGCTATACCGCAAATGTTGGCCCCGGCAGCGTCTCGGTGCTCGATCTAGTGGGCCGTAAGACGCTTGCGATAATTCCAGTCTCGGGAGAGGTCCAGCGGATTTCAATTTCAACCGACGACAAGCTGGTCTTCACGGCGGATCAAACCAAGCCGCAACTTGCCGTGATCGATACCGCGACCAACCGTGTGAAAACCTGGGTGCCGCTCCCGGGCTTAGGCTACGGCACCGCCGCCACGCCGGATGGCCGCTGGCTGCTGGTCGCGATCCCTTCTGCGAACCAGGTGGCTGTCGTGGACTTGCAAAGCATGCAGGTATCCCGCCGCATTGACGTCGCAACCTCGCCGCAGGAAATCCTGATTCGACCCGACGGAAAAATCGCCTACGTATCGTGCGCCGGAAGCGGGAAAGTCGCAGCAATTAATCTGGCACAGTGGAATGTCGAGAAACTAATCGTCGCAGGCAAGTACGCCGACGGTCTCGGGTGGGCGAGGTAATCCATCACGCTTCCCAGCATAATCGCTGGAGGAATCAACGCAGCGATCGTTTGGCTCCAACTTCGGGAGTTCGCCTACCGCGCCTGTGTCGTAAGGATGGCTAAGACAATTAATATGGCGACGGTCACAACATCAAAGATTACATGCAGCACATTCGGCCTGATGCCGTTGTGCTCGGGCAAGAATGCGTGTGTGGATCCGTACATGACTCGGTCGTGGGCAACGCGCTCTGGCTCGGGACGAAAAAATATGGAACCCACCAGGCCTTCAACGAGCCGTAGCAGGCAAGCCCGTAGAGAATCCACAGGAACCAGAAGAGCCAGCCCGGAAAGCCTCTCCTAAAGTAGGAGACGCTGCCCGCCAGCCCGATCGCAACCGGAATGAAGTTTACTAACGTAGCGACCAGAGCTTGCCGGTAGGAAAACCCGAGCGCACCGCCTTCGCATCATTCAGTGATCCAAGAGGAATCCAATTGTCCAACCCAACGAACAGCACAACGAAGCACTGGAGCGCAATTAATGCGCCGGTGACACTAGGATTCATCGGCACCGGATCTCACGCCTCCGCGGGAGTGCTCGAGTAAATAATCTCGACCACCGTGCAATCATCGTTGAGCGGATTCCCCGCGCAGAACTCCGACACCGCCGAAAAGATTCCTTCCAGCGTCGGAGCCTTGGTCACCGCCGTTTCCAGCCTCGAATCCTCAAAAAAGTCGCCCATGGCGTTTTCCGCTTCGGTCACGCCATCGGTCACAAGAATAAAGCGGTCCCCCGAATTGAGCTGGCACCGCGCGCTTTCAAACGTCGCATCCGCCAGCAAGCCCACCGGCACGTTCCCGTGCGGCGGACGCATCACTTCGCCGCCGCAAACCAGCAGCGGCTGTACGTGCCCACAATTCACGTATTCCAGATCGCCGTCCCGCCGCAGCCGCACCAGCAGCAGCGTCGCGTATTTCTCGCCGCCCATCTTTTCGGTGAAGAACCGGTTCACCGCACTCACCACATCCAGCAGCGACATCCCCGAGGTCAAATGCGAATAGATCATCCCCTGCAGCGTCGAAGCCAGCAGTGCCGCCGAAACTCCCTTGCCGCTCACGTCGGCCAGCACCACCGCCAGACCTTCCTTGGTATTCACCGCGTCGTAAAAGTCTCCTCCGATTTCTTTACACTGCATGTTTCTGTGGTTCATCTTCGCGAAGGGCACATCCGGAATCTTCACCCGCATCAGCCGCTGCTGAATCCCGGCGGCGATCGTCAGCTCTTGCTGGTAGCGCCTCGATTCTTCCTCCGCCTGCACCAGTCGCGCATTCTCGATCAGCGATCCGGCTTCTGTCGCGATCGCTCGCAGAATGTCATGGCTCACCCCGGAAAATTCCCGCGAAGCAAACCGCGAGTCCACGTATAGAACGCCCGTCACTTCAGAAGCCGCATCCGGCGCCGGCGTCGTCTGCTCGGCGCGCGTCGCCTGCACCTGCCGCTTGCGCAACGGAATACAAATCACGGTGCGCAGATCGTAGGCCACAATGCTTTGCCGCTCCGAAAGGTCGGCGGAGCTGCCCGTATCGGTCCGCAGAAATTCCTTGTTCGAGCGCAAAGATTCTTCCAGCGCCGAATGCGAAATCGTTTTGTCATCCAGCAGAGACTCGCCCTTATTATTCCGCCCCGCCGCCAGCCGCAGCTTGCCCTCCTCGTCTTTCATGAAGACATAACCGCGCTCCGCCCGCGTCAGCCGCAGAGTCACCTCGAGCATCGTCATCAGGATTTCATCGAGCACTCCGGCCGTATTCAACTTGCGCGCCGCTTCCAGAAACAGCGTCAACTTTTCCAGGTCGGTGGCTTCCTGCGAAATCTGTATGCCGGAAATCTGGCTGAGAAATTCGCGCGCCGTGTTCGAGGTACCGTGCGCCGGATTGAAAATCGCGTACGTCGAATCGCGCGCCCCAAATTCCAGCCGATCGTTGCGCTCCAGTTTTTGCTTCTGGACTCGCTCCCCGTTGACGAACGTCCCGTGCTTGCTCCCCTGATCAACGAGAAAAAATCCATTCTCTTCCAGCACAATCAGCGCGTGGTCGCGTGACACCCGCGGATCGGCAATCACCAGGTCTTTGTCGACCTTGCGTCCGACGCTGAAAGGCGTCCGGTTGAGGACGATATTCTTCTGCTCGTTTCCCTGCACCAGAACCAGCGCCGGAAATACCCCCGAACCAGAAGACTGCGGCCGACTTATCGCATTCAGAACCATGAGATTTTGCGCGCCAACGCAGAAAGGACAAGGAGAGAAACCCGCCCCGATGCCGCGCCTCTATAAATGCCGCTATAAATAATGACAGGAATCATGCCCCGGCGGGAAGATTCTTTGACCCTGATCCTGTCCCCGTCTTCCCCACCTGCGCCGCATCCCGCGCCTGCACTTCCGAAAGAACTAATACGAAAATCAGCACTGGCAACGCAAACGTCGCGGCAAACGGCAACCACCATCCCCTCAGCGCCCAGTCCCGGGTTGCAACATAAACCATGCTCAATCCTAAACTTGCAATCCATTGCCACATAAAAGCCAACGCCCCGAGAAGATATAAAAATCGAACTCCCCGCCCTCCCGAAAGAAAACCCTCCCGATCCCGCGCCAGCGCCAGGATTGCCGGCAGAAGCAGCACCTGGTTATACGGCGCATACATCGGCACAACCAACACGGTTAAACTCATTACCAGCGCCGTCGCCATCCCAAACTCAACCGTATTCCCCGATTCCTCGCGTCGTTTCCACAAAAAAAACGCGCAAGCCAGCACCGCCGCCCCAGCGAATATCTTTCCCGAATAGCCCCACGGAACCAACTCGTCCAGCACCGATTGGTTCTGCGTATAGCGATGATATTTCCCCACCGCCTCGGCAAACATGCGCCACCACCCCGGCAAAATAATTTCGCTCCCGCCAAGCAGCAGCGCCATCACCACTCCAAACCCAAACACCAGCCCCCGCCGCAGCT
>JGI12635J15846_10003417_pt1 | contig 13824 bp, 8 predicted proteins | sample BlaSpr_A8_OM2_M2_FD_15846 | JGI IMG/M metagenome (IMG submission 15846) | reverse complement strand
GGCCGGGCCCCGAAGCACGGACCGGTCGAGTTGCAATTCCGCTTGAACTACGAAATCATCGAACGCTTTTGCGCCCATCTGTGCTCGCACTTCCTCCGTCGCGTCACCGTTCGGGCCCATTATTCTTACTCCGCTAGCTCGACCAAAACTGTGCCGGACGCCTCTTCCAAGAAGAGGTCTTCGTGACAACGGACTGGCCTGCCGAGCGAAAGGATCCAGCATCGCATCGAGTTCGAGGTTCATGACCACAACTCGATCCATTAGCGAAGCAAAACCGGTAAGCGCCTCCATAACATCCGCGATGGCTTGACGTTGAGAAGGGTCCTTGATCTTGTTCAGCTCCATGTAGTGAGTTGCCGAGAGAACAAAGACCGCACTTCCCGCCGATTTCGCGGCCTTGCTCGCCTTGAGCGTGTCGACAAATGTAATGCCGTTCGGATGGCCGTTCGACGCCTGAGCGAACGATATCCAGTGATTCAGATCGAGGTAGACAACCTTCACATCGTCTGAGGGCAATTCCAGAAGTGGAGGCCAGACAAGGACGGGTGCTTCATCCCTCATATCGACTCATATCTCCAAAAAAGCTATCTCAGCCAGCTACTAGCCACTTCCTTTCGCAGCAGCAGGCAGCTCTTGACCCGTCATCGCGTAATACGGATCGAGCCGAATGTCGTAGTGAAGGTTCACCATCCCCATAAAAAAGAGAACCGTTCTCATCAAGAAATCCACTTCCTCCTCCGCATTTGCGATGCCCTTTCCCAAATTCTCGCCGTGAATGATCTGGTGGCGGTACTCGTCGAGCCGTAATAGGCGATCTCTGTCGAAGGTGTATCCATGCATCGGGTCGTATTTCTCGGGGGGCTTGCATCTTGCAAACAATAAGTCCGCCTTCTTAAGGAGTGACTCTCGTTCCAACTGTTCCAGATATTCGTCGAGCTTCTTCCTCAGCAGTTCCTCATACTTCAGTTCTCGAGCCTCGGAAATCTTGATTTGCCTTTGATCCAGTACCGACTCCCAATCGCGTGGAGCGGCGAGTGCAATAACTCGGCAATAGTCGAAGAGTGCGCCATCAAGAAAGGAATGAGCAAAGACGATCGAAGCAGCATCCACGCCTACTTCCGCGTGGCGGATCGTTTCGTCCGTCATCTTCTCGATCAATTGTTCAGGCGGCATTTGCTGAAAGAAAGCGGCCTTGTCGATAAAAATCTTGTCGTATTCGCCGCCCTCGAGCATGGCATTCACGAACGTCACCTTCTCTGCGGCGATCCTTTCTCGGGCGGCTTGCATCCCCTGATGGGATGTAAGGCGAAACGACAGAAGGAACGATTGCCGGTTGGTCCAGCGCTGCCAGACTTGCGTAAACAGCTTCTCGGCTTCGGTCAAGTCAAGCCCCCATCCCATGCAATTGCCAAGCTTTCGATCTTCCATCTTTTCCAAAGGCATCATCGACAACCGCACGATTGTTCTCGATATCAGCGGTGAAATCCAACCATCGGAATTGCAGCGATCCCTTTCGCAAAACGCAAATGGCAATCAAGAACGAACACCCGCAGGTTTCGACGTGGGCCGATAGGCTTTCCAATGCTTTTCGGAACTTGCCCATCAGCGACATGATTGTCCCCCGATTCGCTTTCTCCAGGAGGTGGAACCACATTCCCGTTGATTTTTCACGAAGCAACTTTTCCAGGTCTTTGCGGATATCTTCAAGCTTACAGTTGTGGGCCTTGAATTCGACGTGGACGCATCGCTTCGTGTTTCCCTTGAGAAAGGTTATGTCCACGCGCGCGCTAATCTCTCTTGAACCCTTTTGCTTATACGTCTGCTCCGTGGGGACTTCCACAGAAAGGCAGAATTGACGTTCCGATAAGACACGGTAAAGGAATAGTGTTTTCGCTTCTTGTTCACTTATCCTCACCGACCCATCACGTTTTCGCGGAAAAACCAGCCCGTGTTCCTGATCCGTTCGAGAATAAATTTCGATTAGTTCGTTGGAGATGTGTTTTGCGGTGGCTTCGAGGTACTCCATTATTTCGTCCATGCGAATTCTTCTCGCAATTTAGGGCACAAGTTTGACCGGGGCCTGCCAAAACGTGCCCTTCTGTCCTGCTGGGTCCAGAACCGTTACTTGGCAGTCGTACTCACCGGGCGGCAGCTCACTGAGAGCAATGCTGAAGCTGATAGGCATCGTTTTCAACCGATTGTTCAGCCCGCCCGTTACCCCAATCGGCCGTGTTTCAAGAGCTTTTGTCTGCGCTCGGTAGAAACTCACAAATGCGATCAACGGTTGAACACTTGCTCCGCCTTGCTCGTAGGCTTGCAGATAAACGTAGATGTTCCGGCTCTTGCTGAATACCCTAGTCACGCTGGGAATCAATTTTTGCCCATTCTGGACTAATGGATTAACCACCTCTTCCTTGTTCATATCCTTATTTTTTGACGCGCTGAAGAGCGCATCCTTCAGGTCGATGCGCTGGCTGCTCAGTACAACGGAGCTAATGGGAACGCGCTTTTCTTCTTTATTCAGGTTGGGAATGGCAAATCTGGTTTGGTACGTTCCGATTCGTCCTGTTTCCGCGTCCCGTGCAAGAAGCTTGATCGTGTATTTTCCCGGAAGTAGGGTGAAGCCAGTGTCGTACTCAATCGGCCGTTTTGCTAGTTCGAGTGCCGTCGCATCGCTTAGCTTGATATTTACCTTGTCGCGCACGTTCGTCACGGTTATGCCGCCATAGTCATCCTTGATTTCACCGATGAAATCAATGAGAGTGTGCTCGGCACCACGCCGCTTGGCAATTGCAAGTTCTCGTCCTGGAATTTTCACCACGACTGGAACGAAATATTCGGCGCGATTCAATTGGAAGTAATCAACCTCCATCGCGATGGTGAGTTCCGTAATCGGCTCGTCCAACATCAACGCATCTTCAAGTTGGCGCTCCTTATCGGCGGCATTGAATTTGCTGAACAGTTTGTCGGCGTAGTAGCCCTGGCGATAATCCAGATTGGCCAAAAAGTTAGCGTTCAGTGTAATCTTGATGCGCCGGAATTTTCCGTCTTGATTTCCGTTGCTCGTGTAATAGCCAAGAATGTAATAACTCGAAACGGCGTGCTGGGCTTGCACGATTCCTTTCGTCAGGTCGTTATAGTCGAGTAGAGCCTTTCCTCCGGTGTCCCCGGCGAGTGCATAAAGCGTATCCTGCGACTGCTGAAAGCTGTTCGTTGCAGCCAGTGCAGAGGCGCCGGAATACATTCCAATGTTGCCGGGCGATCCTTTCGTGGCGTCACCAAGGGGAGCCTGCGCGACCAAACCGCGTGCGTCGATCGGCCAAAGCGACACACCAGCACGGATGGCTGCGTCGATTGTCGCGTGGAGTTGGGCCTGGTTATCCACGCCATTCAATCTCAGGCCGCTGGCAAAGTAGACGACGGATTTCTTCTCGCTAAGCTGCCCCAGCATTTTGGCAGCTGTCTGGAGGGCCGCCAACTGGCGGTCGGTGTTAAAGATGTTGAACTCACTGTCGTCCTGGCCGAAAGCGGCTCCAGTATCGGAAGCACTTGCGTCGTCTGGGGATTCATCGGACCCCTGCCCCTCGCCCACGATAAGCGTTTCGATTACGCTCAACAGCCTGTTGCGGTCGTCAGTAAAATCCAAAAGTACATCGACGGCACCGCCCGAAAATCTCAGTATGGAAACGAGATCCGCCGATGTTAGCTGGGTCGTGATGAAGTTCTTCGCCGCAGTCAGCGCGCGCAACTGGTCCGCAGGCGGCATGGCAGTCATGTCAAAATACAAAGCGAGCAGGCGGCGATTTTTGTATCGGACGTTCCCTGGTTTTTCCGATGAAATTCGCATCTTGGTAAGATCGTGATAGATTTTGACATTTTCAGGCTTGGAGCGATCTGCCGACGCGGTACTTAGAGTCTCCGAGAGTTCTTGGTGTTCGCAGAAACGGATTGCTTGTGGGACGCCATTTTCGGTGACGATGAAGTCCTTTGCGGTCAAGCCTTCCATGGGGCTTCCGTTTTTGTCCTTGACCACCACTGTCTCGACGACTAAGTGAGTAGTGACAGTTATTTTGGCCGTCCCATTTTCCTGAGACGCCGCATTCTGCCCATTCTGCTGAGCAGCGGCGGTCAGCGCCCACACCAGCAAAGTGGCAAGAACAGCTCGCATGGTTCAGAACCTCAAGCGCAGGGTCGTTTGTATGCTGCGCATTGCATTCGCCGTCGTTGGCAATCCGAATTGCGTGCTGTTCGCGGTTGTATTCCAACTTGTAAAAGTCACGTGGTTGAGAAGGTTTGTGGAGTCCATCCGCAAATCGAGATTGTATCGACCATCCAGGCGGAATGTCCGCCCCATCGATGCGTTCAGGGTGAATTGAGCTGGGCCAATGATCGAATTCCTTCCTGCGGTTCCCCATTGGCCGGCTAAAGGGGCTGTGTAAGCCGCTGGATTCAGAGCTAAACCCGAAGGAGCCGCGTAAATCGGCGCACCCGTATAGTCTGGCCGAATGCTGCCTGTCACTCCGGTGCCGGGCACCGCAGCAAGATAGATGGGTGTCTCCGGCAGACCACTGCCGGCAGCGATCTGCGTGATGAAGGTCCACTCTTTGAAGAGTGTTGCCTTCCAACCGCTCAACAGAGTATTTCCTCCGAGCCCCATGCCCGTCGTGTACTGGAACTGCGCAGTGAGAAGATGTCGCTGATCGAATGGCGAACGCCCACGTTCGGCACGCAAATCGAGCCAGTTCTGCGCGATAGGGGTGTTGACCTCAGTTGATGGCCCACCCGATACCACAATGCCCGGGCTATACGAATTCTGCGGAGTGTTTTCCGTGGCTGCTAAAACACTCTGACCTCCCAAGACGGAATCATCATCGATGGATTTCGAGAATGCGTACTGGATCGTAGCGGTGAGACCGTTGTGCAACCTTCGCCGCAATTGAATTTGACCGGCTTGGCGGGAAGAATTGCCATTCGAGTTGATGTAAGCAAACCCAATAGGACAAGAAACACACGGATTCACAGCTCCGACTGGGAAGGTGTTCGGCAGGAATTCCTGCACGCCACGCGTCCCCTTAATGCCCAAATAGGTTGCTGTCAGTTGCAACGAGGCCGGCAGATCACGTTGCAGAGACAGCTGCCAATTCTGCGCGTAGCCAACTCGGAAATTCGGATCGACTGCAAAAGTGTCAAGTGTGGTTGAGGAACAGGCATTGAATCCATTCGCCAGCGTGAGCGGACAGGCAGAGCTATTTTGCACACTCAAACTCTTCGAGAGCGGGGCTTGCTGCGCCATCTGCAGCGCGATCGTCTGGTAAACCGAAGTGTCGGAGTAGATCCCATATCCAGCGCGAACCACCATGGACGATCCAGAGACGGGACGCCATGAAATACCGACGCGCGGCTCAACGACACGCTTGTCCGGACGAATGAGAGAGTCCGGATATTGTTGGCCCGTAAGTGGCCCAACCGGATTTGTCGCCACAACCGGCGCTGCCGCTGAGAAACCCGTTGGGACATCCAAATTAACCAGGCGGGAATATAACTCTGTAATTGGGGCGCCGTATTCCCAGCGAATTCCCGCATTTATAGTGAATTGGGGACTCATTCTCCAGTCATCTGTGATGAAGGCGTCGTAAACTGATTCTCGAAAGTATTTGTCGGCGTTGCCGAAAGCGATTGAACTGGTGTCCGGAATCCCCAACAAGAAGTCGGCAAAATCCGAACCACCTACAGCAACGCCATTGGTGCTTCCCTGAGTAGCCACACCCGTGAAAGCAAACGTGCCTCGAGGATCTTGCTGAGACAGGTAGTTAAACTGCTGTCTTCGAAAGTCACCGCCAAACCTGACATTGTGACGGTTGTGATTCCATAACATGGAATAGGACAAGGCGCTGGTCTGGTTGCGATCGAAGGAGCTCTGAGCATCGGACAATCCTGCTACGCCGCTCGAAAAAGTGAGACTCGGCGGTCCCCAGTTCATCGCGTCTTGATTGTTACCGGTGATTCCAGCTTGGCCTGATAGGTTTTCGCGATTCGCCCAAAATGGCGTGATCCGCGTAGACAATCGACTCATCCGGTACCCAAGATTCAGGAAAAGCCCTTGGTTGAAGCGGTGCGACCAATGAATTCCGGTGTTGATACCCAGCACATCCGTCGTATCCAAAAAGCCAAACAAATCGGGGCTGTCTGATCGCCTGCTCAGGAAAGCAAAGTCGCCATAGAGTTCATTCTTGCGATTGACTGTCTTATCGAACCGCGATTGCAACGCGTCTTGATGCGTATTGGCGATGATTGGAATTTGGTAGTTGTACCGAGGATTCCCGGGTACATTTGGCAATGGATAGTAATGCAACAACGCTTCCGCTTGCGGACTGACCTGGGTCTGTGGGATTACGTTCCCAGGAAAAGGCAATCCCGTAGCGGGATCGAAGATTTTCGCTGGTTGTCCGAGCGCATTCAAGGCCTGAGAGAAATCTCCGCTGCGCTCGGCTGGACTCGGCACGAGAGCAGACTGGGTGGTGGCATCTCGGTCCTGTGTCCATTGGTAGCCGACGAAAAAATTCGGTCCGTGTGGCAACAGATGAGGAATTCTGAACGGTCCACCGAGGGTCACGACGCCAGTCACCCGATTGTAGCCGGCCTTTGGCGTGTTTTGCCCGCTCAAGGAAAAAGGCCGGGCGTCCAGCGCTGCGCTGTCCAAGATCATTCCGATTCCGCCAGTAAAAAGACTTCTCGCTGCGCTGCTGCGATTATTGCCAAATGCCGCAATCTGCGCGAACGGAGAAGCGGCTCCGTTGTTTACGCTGCCGTTGATGAGGAGGCCGTCTGCGGCGAGTTGATTGAAATCCTCTTGGGATGACTTAGTCTCAGGGACCTTGTTGTTCTCCGGATTTTCTTGTTCGTTTTTGGCCGCTGGCGGTACTCCGCCAACAGCGGAAATAACTGTTTCGTTCACGGCGTTGATTTGATCAAGAGGGAGCACCGTCAATTCCCATTTCGCGGGAGGCATATTCCGCGTGATTACTAAATCTCGTTTGACGGTTGCAAAGCCCGTCATCTTCACTTCAATCGTCCAGGTTCCGTCCGCCAAGTCAGGAAACGAATAAAGGCCTTGCTGATCCGTGATGGTCGAAAGTTCTTTGCTGCCTTGAATAGCCGTTACCGTCGCTCCTGGAATCGGCAAGGCTCCGAAGAGAACCTGCCCGTTGTGTTCTGCTGCGGCTGCGAGGCTCACGAAACTCAGCCAGGCAATGGCGCATGTGACACGAAGATAGTTGCCAATGCGAGGCCACACCAAGATTTCCCGCCTCTACTAATTTTCTGAAGGTTTCTCGATGCTATCGATTATGAGGGTCTCCACCGGGCCTTTTCTCGGGTCCAGCTTTAGGCCAAGCTGCTCCTCAAGCGCTGTAAAGATCGAAGGTCCTGAACTATCAGGCGGAGGTGCATCCGCGGCGGCGCGGCCACCGTCTGCACCCGTGGCCATCTGGGCAGTTTGATCTGGCGTCCATTTCAACATCCAATCGTAATTACCCTTGAGGCCGGTTTGGTCTATAACAAGCCGCCCTAAATCGGGCTGCATTGACAGTAGGTCCGCTAGTTGAGCCATCGTTAGATTTGTTGCGCTGAGTTGGCCGGGGCCCGTCATTCTGACTCCGCGAAACCCTTTCTTCGGAGCAGACGCGACATCCGGGGGGACTTCCGTCTGGGTAAGTTTTGGGCCACTCTTCGCAACAACCAATGCATAAACAGGGAGATCTTTTGTCTGGTGACTCACTTTCAGATTAAACCGATCGGCTAGGAGCGCCTGGACCATCAATTGAACTTGTTTGTTGTGCTCATCAAAGGGAAGCTTTTGCAAATTTTCGGCTACCGACTCCTCTTCCTTTGCCTCGATATCGTATTTTTCAGAATTGATCCAGCTTGGTCCTCCTGAAAGCTGATTGTCTGATTTAATGTCGTACGCAAACTTAATGATTTCCTTTATCGTTTCGCCCTTTGTCGTGAACTTGCCGTGAGACATGAATAGCTGCCTCATGTTGTCGCTCGAGTGACTCGGCTTAATTGTCGCGACCTCAAACGGCTGAACAACCGCACCATCCGCGTGTTGCAATTGTAGAAGTATTCGCGAAGACGTGTTTACGAGACCGAACACGATTGGTACGGCGACTGCGGCTGAGCCGACTGTCAGCAGCAGCAGCTTCTTGCCAAAACTCAATCTATCGGTCACGCGCTCGGACATGATGCGCACAATCCGTTTCTTGAGATCGGCGCCCGTTACTCCGGATACGCAAGCCAATGGAGACTCCACGCAGAACTCACAAGTTTTCAAAATGCTCTCTGCATAAACCTTAGGCTCGTTGCCCATTAGCAAGACTGCTTCGTCGCAGGCGCGTTCGCGCTCCTCCACCAGCCGCGCTCCCAGCCGCCAAACCAAAGGGTGAAACCAGAAGACAGCTTCAACCGCCATGTGGATCGAAGCGGCCAAATTGTCGCGGCGACGTACGTGCCACGCCTCGTGCGCGAGAATGGCTTCCAGGTGTCCATCTTCAAGACGCTCGGAAATGCCTTGCGGCCACAATAAAACCGGGCGGGTTACGCCGAAAATTCCAGGCTCAAGAGAAACCGGAGACAATCTCACATCGAGTCGTTTCGGCATTTCCCTTATTTGCTCAAGCCGTCTCAGGATTCCCACTTCGCGCCCTTCGCGCAACGGCACCGCGTGCCGGACAGCTTCGAAAACTCGCACCCAACGCAAATACCACGCACACGCGACCACTAGGAATCCGCAAAGCCACGTTGAAAGAAAAAAGGTTGGAAGAAAGTGGACCACATTTGGTGAAGCCGTCGAACGAGAGGCACTAGCGATCTCTGCCATGGTGGGCTGTGTAAAGGGTTGGCTCGCCTGGCCGATCACAGAGTAAAGGCCCGCTTGAGTCCCCGTGTAAGCGTGCGGCCAAGGTAAGTGGCTCGCGATGCCAACCAACAATGAAAAGGGGATTAGAAATTTCACCGAAGCTGTCAGCCATATCCAATAGCGAGCGCGAGCGTGATTCTTTCGTAAGATTAAAGTCAATAAACCCGCTACGCCGGCGAATAGCGTCGATTGCCACAAATGGTTGCCGAGTCCCGGCGCAATGGCTGCCCACATCGCAGACAAATAATTTAGGATCATTATGATATGTCCTTTCTCTCAAGCTTTCGGAGGGTCTTTTCGGCTTCCTTTACGTCTTCTAGCGTAAGCTTGCCGGATTCAATCAGGTGCGCCATGACGGGTTGCGTGCGCCCGCCGAACAAACTTAAGAGATCGTCGACCAACTTCCGCTGCGCGGCATTGCGGGTGACCGCGGCTTCGAAAATGTGAAAGTTACCGAGCTTCCTGATTCGGCGCACTGCCTTTTTTCCCTCTAGACGATAGACCGTTGTCTGGATCGTTGTGTAAGCAGGCCTGTTTTTATCAGGGAAAGTTTCCTGAATCTCGCGGATTGAGGCGGTGCCACGAGTCCATAAAGTTTCCATGATCTGGAGTTCGAGCTTCGTTAGTTTGGGCTGAGCCATTTGAAACCTCTACTATGAGCGTATGTAAACCTACTATAACAATAGGTCCAAGACAAGTTTCTTTTGTCATCGCCGAGATGTAACGACGATCTCACCCGCCTGCCTCGGTTCCACTTCGATGGTGGCCGACTTTGGCCTTATTTCTTCCTGGTCGCTGAGGTACCCTCCACACCCACTCTTAGTGAATTCATTGAGTCGGCCCTTTTCCGCCTCCTTTTCCTGGACACTATTTCGGGCCAATTCGTGCGCCCGGAAGCGAGGCGGGACCAGTAAGGCAGAAGCCGCGAAGCCCGAGATGCTGGATATGGGCTGCGTGTACTTAACTCCTTAAGGAGCGCTATCGGCAACATGCTTATCGCAAGTCGACGTTCGGTGAGAATATCTGACGAGGGATATTCGGAGGGCCAATATGCCAAACCGACCATCATTTTGGCCTTCGGCTGCAATCGCGCTGTTTGTTGTTGCAGTTTGCTTGGAGGGTGACGGCTTTCCGACGCTGAGTGCGAGTTTTACTTCAAGAATTCAGGAAACGAATCCGATTATTTCGCAGGGTTATGCCAGCGAAATCAACCTAGCGCGGGCCCCTGACAGCATTAACAGCCATGGCGTGAGCGAACTATCCGAGCAGATTTTCATTCCTGACGTAATGCGGTCATAGGATCGATCTGGGTCGCGCGTCTTGCGGGTAAGTAGCACGCGAAAATCGCAAAAAACATAAGCAAAGTGGCGACGCTGCTTATCGCCACCGGATCAATCGTAGTCACCTGATATAGCAGAGATTGCAGCCCACGCCCGACGAAGTACGTCCCGCCCAGCCCCAGAATCAATCCGGCCACAGCCAAAACAATGCCTTCAACCAACATCATCTCAAGCACCTGCATCGGTGTTGCGCCAAGCGCCATGCGTACCCCAATTTCCTGCGTTCGTTGCGCAACCGCGAACGACATCACACCATAAATGCCGATTGCCGCCAGCGTCAGTGCGACTAAAGAGAAGGTGCCAAATAGCGCCGTCACAAAGCGATCGCCCGCCAACGATTCGTCCACCAGCTGATCCATTGTCCTGACCTGATCCAGAGGTAAGTCCGAATCCACGGATCGCACCGCGGCGGCGACACTATTGGCCATGCTCGCGGGGTCACCGCTTGTGCGAACTTCCATGCGTACCACTGCCACCGGACTTTGCCATAGTGGAACGTTGATTTCAGGGAAGCCTTCACCGCGCACCCCACCATTGTGAACATCGTGGTAAAGACCAACGATATGCCATTCAATTGGTGGGCCTGGTGCCGTGCCACGGCTGCCTAATTGCTCGACGACGACTCGTTGTGTCAGGAGGTCAACGTTAGGTAGATATTTCTTTGCGAAGGTTTCGTTCACGATCGCCACTGGCATTCCACCCGCCACGTCTTGTTCATTGAAGCTGCGTCCCTTCACGATCGGAATTCCAAAAGTCCGAAAATAGGCCGGAGAGACGATCGTGAACCCAACATAGGGACGCGCTGCAGGATTCTCCCTAGGGCCCCCTGCAATGCTGAACGGCAAACCCCATCTGGTCCCGACGACAGGCGCGCCAGTCGAAGCAGCGGCGGATGAGACGCCCGGAACAGCGTCGATTTTTTCAAGTAGCTGGCGATAAAGGACTGTGATCTGGCTGGGTTCAGTAAAACGCTCCGCCGGTATAGGCAGGACAAAAGTCAAAATGTGATCTGCTCGAAAGCCCAGATCCACGCGTGTTAGTTTCCAAAAGCTGTGGATGACCAGGCCCGCACCGGTAAGTAGGGTCAAAGCCAATGCAAACTCAATGACTACCAGGAGCCGCCGCAATCCATGCCGGCCAGGACCCAAGGCAGACCGTCCACCCTGCTTCAATGCCTCATTCAAATCCCGACCAGAAATCTGCCACGCTGGGACGCAGCCGGAGACTATGCCCGCCGTAACCGTTAGTCCCAAACTGAAGAACAACACCGGCAAGTTCAGCCGCACATCCGCTTCGGTTGGGATTGAAAACTGTGGCAGAAGAACCATGATGACCTTCAACACTATGCACGCAAGTCCTACTCCCAAGATTCCTCCCAGCAGCGCCAGAACAACACTCTCTGTCAGGAATTGTGAGAAAAGTTGCCAACGCGTTGCGCCCAGGGAAGCTCGCAATGCCGCTTCTTTCTGCCGTGTGGTAGCCCGTGCAAGCTGCAGATTTGCAACGTTGACGCAAGCGATCGACAAAACAAAACCCACCGCGCCCAGTAGTAGCCACAAATTTTTAATTGTCTGCTTGCTGGTGAAATCATTCTTCAGAGGTTCGACGCTTGCGCCCCATCCCTTATTGGAAAGGGGGTAATTTTCCTCAATGCGCTTTGTAACGCCGTCCATGTCCGCGTTGGCCTGCTGCAGCGTAACCCCGGGTTTTAGCCGACCCATCACCGCCAGCCAGTGAAGATTATGATTGATCTGATCGGGCCTGAAAGTCAGGGGCACGAATAGATGTGACTCGAAACGGTCCGGCATTCCGGCGGCCAACACCCCAACAACCGTATGCGCTTCTGTGTTCAGCCTCACTTCCTTGCCGATGATCTCTGGATCACTTCCGAAACGTTCCCGCCACAACTTATTGCTCATTATTAGGACATGGTTCTTACCCAATACGCCTTCCTCAGGTGAAAAGTCACGCCCGAGTGACAGTGGTATTCCCTGCATCGCGAAGAATCCCGGCGACGTGATTCTCGTCTGCATTGACTCTGGATGGTCTGACACGGATAGGCTGAAGGTATCTCCGCTCCAGGCAACGATGTCTTGGAACACGGAATTCTGGCGTTTCCATTCTAGAAAGTCGCCCGCAGAAACCCCGTTTCTCTGTCCATTAAATTTCGACCACACCATCACCAGTTGATCAGCATTTGGATAAGGCAAAGGAGCTAGCAAAGCCCCATAAACAACACTGAAAATGGCAGTATTTGCCCCGATCCCCAGCGTCAGGGCCAACAACGCGACAAATGTAAAACCGAGATCTTTCTTTAAAAGTCGCCCAGCATAACGAACGTTGAGCCAAAAATTCTTCATGACAAGATCCCCTTGTCCTCCCACCCATCTCTTTCTCAGTCCAGTATCAACAAATCCCACATTCTGTCCAGATTTGACCTCTACGAATTCCGGCTCTGGTGCGCGTCACCGGGACCGAGCATGACGGGGCGATCCTCATCGAGAAGGTGGAACTGAAAAAAGACGGACAGTGGAGCGAGGTTGACTTGCATCCTGCGAAATCGGGGAGTTGATTCGGTAATACTGTCGCGTCGGAGACAGTCGGTATGGAACTGGGAATAATTTACTTCGACGATTTGTGGCACACTAAGAGACGCTGAAAATAGTGAACCTCGAGTGTTATCCCGGCAATGTGGGAGACAAAAAGCTCAGAAAAATCTCCGACCAGTCTTCTAAAGACAGTGGCGGCCCTGCTCAGACAAGCGTGTGCGGCATGGCTTGATGACGACGCACCTACGCTTGGTGCGGCATTGGCTTTTTATACCCTGTTTTCGCTTGCCCCGGTACTGATTGTGGCCGTGTCCGTCGCTGGTGTCGTATTCGGCGATAAAGCGGCGCAGGGAGAGATCGTTCGGCAGTTTCAAGGGCTGATGGGTACGCAGGGGGCCACTGCGATCGAGATAATTCTACAAAGCACAAACCGGCCCGGGCTCGGGGTGCTCGCAACTGCACTCAGCCTTATTGCGATATTAGTTGGTGCATCTGGCGCCTTCAACGAGCTTCAGGACGCCCTCAACATAATTTGGAAAGTGCATAGTACAAAAAGTTTCTGGAGGGTGGCTCTCAGGCATCGGGTTTTCTCCCTTGGTCTGGTCGTAGCTACTGGGTTTCTGTTGCTGACCTCGCTCGTTATAACAGCCTCCCTGTCTGCCGCAGAAAGGCTCGTAGGGACGTTACTTCCTATTTCCATCGTCGTTTTGCAATCAATGAACTTCGTATTCTCGTTTGTCGTGATAACGCTCCTATTCGCCCTCATATTCAAGCTTATTCCCGACACTATAATCCCATGGCGCGATGTATGGATGGGGGCAGCAGTTACGTCCCTGCTATTTACGGTGGGCAAAGTGCTCATCGGATTCTATTTGGGCCATTCAGCCTTGACCTCCGCCTACGGAGCAGCGGCGTCTCTGGTCGTCTTTTTGATCTGGATTTACTACTCGGCGCAGATACTACTATTTGGGGCGGAACTTACCCACGTGTACGCCCTTAAGTACGATCCAAGAGTGAC
>JGI12635J15846_10003416_pt1 | contig 13825 bp, 17 predicted proteins | sample BlaSpr_A8_OM2_M2_FD_15846 | JGI IMG/M metagenome (IMG submission 15846) | reverse complement strand
CTCCCTAGCCCCCCCCCCCTGCGTCGGGCTTCGCCCGACCCCTCCCCCGAGCCGGCACACCTTCGGCCAGGCTATTCGTGAGAAGACCAAATTCCAACCCACCCTGTTAAGGGACCTCGGTTAGAGGTGGGACTTCAGGCGGGCCCTCATCTCCTGAGCGAGCTGTTCCAGGCGCGAGGAGTCGACGAACAGGAGCGAGATGCTCGGGATCTGGTCGATCGCCGCCTCGATCCCGGAGAGCGACGGTTCTGCCGCCCCGAGGATGTCCTTCACCTTGCGCGCGCGATTGCCGAGCGCGTCCTCCGCCATCGCCTGGAGCTCGGCCACGATGGCAGCCCAGTCGAGCTGGGGTCCGGCGGCCGGCCGCGGTGGCGTCGTGGGAGCGACCTGTGGGGACGGCGGGGGCGAGCCCGGCTGCGCGAACGTGGAGAAGGTCTGGGTCGGGATCTGCGCTGTCGGCGGCTCGGCCGGCATCACCGGGAGCGTCGGGTTGGTCGCGGCCACCGGCTCGGGCTGCGGCGCAGGCGCGGAGATCGACGGCGCCGGCGGCGGCGCGGCCTGGGCGGACCGTGGTCGCTGCCCGCCGACGATCTCATCGACGTCCAGCGGCGGGTGCTTCTGCGAGTCGGCGGACTTGACCTCGATCATCGCGCTCGGGTCGTCGCACAACGCGAGTGCGCGGTCCGGCTTGTCTGAGATGTCACGCGACTCGCTGGTGTAGGCGCCGGCCAGCTCACCCTCGGCCATGATGATCACGCCGGTGCCCGCACCGGAGCGGATCATCACGCTGCCGCTGAGCTTGCGGTCGCTCAGGAACTTGAGCAGCGCCTTCATGTCGACCCACGCCGCGTACAGCTCGGTGTACATCGGCCGCGAAACCGTCAGCTCGTACAGCCCGTCGATCAGCTCGGGTGACAATCCAACGACATCCAGCACGCCGTGCCCCGCGTTGACGTCGTCGTTGAACTCCTGCAGCGCCTGCTTGCCGAGGATCAGGCCCGAAGCTTCCGCGGTACCGTCGTACAGGCACTCGAGCGCGGACCCCTCGCGAAACAGGATCAAGCCCGCCGCGTCGTCGGTCAGCAGCCTGACGTAGCCGGTGTAGCCCTCGCGCTCGAGGGTCGTCAGGAGGCGCGGGAAATCGACGAAGGACGTCTTGAGCGAGTCGTAGAGGATTTGACCTGCGGGGACGGGAATCGGTTCGCGGCCGTGCTTCGGCTGCGGCCGGTGCTTCACGCCACGCCTCGGTTGCGGTGCTTCCACCTTTCTCTCCGAATCAGCATTCTCTCTCCTATCCATTCTCGCGTCCGCCTTCTCGACCTTCGGCTCGGGCCGGTCCGCGGGCCCCGGCTGGTCCGCATGCTCAGCGTGGTCCACGTGCTCTCCGGGGGCCTGCTTGGGAGTCGCCTCCGCCGTCTGCACAAGCTCGGGGATGCCGGCCTTCACCGTCTCGTCCGCCGGGAGCTTGGCCTTCGCGTCGAACTCGAAGTCGCCGCGGGACCAGTTCAGCGCGTTCACGACCGCGTCGTCTCCCGACCGCCCGTCGCCCTGAGCGTGGAAAAGGTGCCCGAACAGGAAGTACAGCGAGGTGGACTGCCCGTTCCCATTGCGAATGATCAGGGTGCCAGTCGACCGCTCACCCTGAGCAGATTCCAGAAGCGATCGAAGGGGGATTTCGGCGAGTGTGCCGTGCGACTGCAAGTGTTCTCCTGAGATCGGCCCAACCCGACCGGGATTAAGAGAAAGTTAGTATAGGCACCGAGATCAGATCAGCGCGCCCGGAGCCTCCTGAGGGCGGCGTCGCCGAGAATCCAAGCATGGTGTCAGCAATCGAAGGGGGCGACGCCGCCCCCCCGCCTGAGCGCTCGCACCCGGCGCGTCTGTACCTCATCCGCCACGGCGAGTCGACCTGGAACAGCGAGCATCGCATCCAGGGACAGTCCGACCCTCCCCTGTCGGAGCTGGGCCGGCGCCAGTCTGGGCTGCTTGGCCACCGCCTGGCGGGCCGAGCCTTCGCCGGCTTCTACGCGAGCGACCTGAAGCGCGCGTTCGAGACCGCCCAGCACGTCGGATCGTTCATCGGGCTCGAACCACGGCCCGAGACAGGCCTCCGCGAGATCTTTCTCGGCGATTGGGAGGGCATGCGCACCGACGAGATCGCCTATCGATTTCCCGAGGCATGGGCGAGATGGGTGGAAGAGCCCGATTGGGACGTTGTTCCGGGAGGTGAAGGCGCTGCTCCGTTCGAAAGTCGCGTCGCGTCCGCGCTCGACGACATCTTGCACCGGCACGTCACCGGCAACGTGCTCGTGGTGACGCATGGCGGCGTGATCCAGATCGGACTGCACCGGGTGGTCGGAAGGCCGAGCCGCGGGCTCTTCCCGTTCAAGATCCAGAATGCATCGATCTCGGTGATCGAGAAAAGAAACGGACGCATGGTGATCGCGGGGGTCAACGACGTCGCCCACCTCGAATCGGCGCTCGTCACCGAACCCGGACCCGGATGAACGCTGAAGCGGAGCGTTGGGACGGCGAGCTGTCCGAGCGCGCCTCGCCTGCGCCGCTCCTGCAGTCGTGGGCCTGGGGCGAGGTCCAGGCGCAGGCGGGGTGGGGCATCGAGCGCGTGCGGTTGGGGGACGGCGCCATGGCGAGCGTCCAGGTGCGCAGGGTCGGTCCCGCGCGCGAGGCTTACGTGCCGCGAGGGCCGGTGCCTTCGACGCCTGAATCGCTCGAGCAGCTGCTCCAGTGGGCGCGGAGCGCCGGGATCGCGAAGATCGTGGTCGAGCCTGAGGGCCCCCAGACTTTGAAGGAGGCGCTGACCGCGCAGGGTTTCGCCGGCGTCCCCCCGACGCAGCCGCAGCACACCACGATCGTCAAGCTCCAGGCAAGGGACCAGCTGCTCGCCACGTTCCGCCACGGCCGGCGCTACAACATCCGCACCGGGATCAAACGTGGGGTGGTGGTCGAGGAGGGCAAGGACGCCGCGGAGCTGGCTCGCCAGTCGCAAGCGGTCGAGCGGCGCGAGTCGATCCACCTCCCCGACCGCCGCTATTACGAGCTGCTCCTCAACCTTCTGCCCTGGTGCCGGACCTACACCGCCTACGCGCCAGAGAGCCGCGAGCCGCTGGCATCGGTCCTGGTCGCGCGCCACGCCGGCCGCGCCTACAGTCTGTTCGCGGGACGCAGCGGCACGCACAGCGAGCTGATGGGCAACGACCTGGCCTGGTGGTCGGCGCTGTCGTTCGCCGCCGAAGCCGGCTGCAGCGACTTCGACCTGTGGGGCGTCCCGCCGCCCAACGCCGAGCCCAGCCATCCGTGGCACGGCCTGGGCTTCTTCAAGGCGGAGTTCGGGGGCGAAGAGGTGTCCTACGCCGGCGCGTGGGAGCACGTCCTTTCCTCGGCGGGCGCGAGGCTGATCGGTCTCGAGCGAAAGGCGAAGGCATACGTTCGGGGCTTGAAACGCAACATTCCCTAACAATCCTTCAATTCGATTAGGATGGAGTCATGGCGGCGGCGGAGTCGGCCCGCAAGGTCCTTGTCGTGGAGCCCGACCACGCGACCCGGCGCGAGATCAAGCAGGCCTGCGAGCAGGATGGCTACCAGGTCGTAGAGGCTGACGCCGGCTCGGAAGCCTTGCGACAGCTGGAGCACGCGCGACCGAGCGTCGTCCTGCTCGAGGTCACGCTGCCCGACGCGGCAGGGTTCGATGTCTGCAGGGAGCTGCGCAAGATGGACGCGACCGTGCCCGTGATCATGATGAGCTCGCGCTCCGACGAGATCGACGCGGTGGTCGCCCTGGAGATCGGCGCCGACGACTATGTGACCAAGCCGCTGCGCCTGCGCGAGCTGGTCGCGCGGATGGCCGCTCATCTACGCCGCGCGCGCCTCGAGAACGCCGAAGCGATGCGAAGCCGGCTCGAGTTTCGCGACCTGGTCATCGACGTCAACGAGCGCCGGACCTACAAGGGCAGCCAGGAGGTCGAGCTCACCCACACCGAGTTCGACCTGCTCACCTTCCTCGCGAGCAACGCGGGCAAGGTGCTGAGCCGCGAGAAGATCCTCAACTCGATCTGGGGCTACGAATACCCGATCGAGACCCGCGTCATCGACGTCCACATCCGCAACCTGCGGCGCAAGATCGAGACGCAGCCCTCGCGTCCTTACTACATCCTCGCCGTGCCCGGCATCGGCTACAGATTCACGAACGCGCGCCCTGGCTAGCTGAACGGGACTCCGAGCTCTTTCAGCGACTCCATCACGAAGGTCCGCTCGGCGATGCGGGGGTGGGGGATGACCAGGTCTCGAAGATTGACGCGGCGGTCACCGAAAAGAAGGATGTCGACGTCGATGACGCGCGGACCCCAGCGCAAGGTCTTCGTGCGGCCGCCCTCGCGCTCCACCTCTTTGACGGCGCGCAGCAGCCCGCGCGGGGTTCCGATCCATTCCGCTTCGACGACTTGATTGAGGAAGCGTGGCTGGGCGGACACTCCCCATGGCGCTGTTTCGATGACGCGACTTTGACGCAGGATGCGTGCTCCCTTTTGACGCAGGCGCCGGCGGGCGGCGCCGAGGTTGCGGGCGCGCGCACCCAAGTTGGAACCGAGCCCGAGGTAAACCTTCGTCAACGCATGCGGTCGGCGACGCGCGCGGCTCGTGCCATCGGCAGGACATCGTGCACGCGCACGACGTCGGCCCCACGCAGGATCGCGGCGACGACCGTGGCCGCAGTGCCTTCCAGACGTTCGGTCACGGGCAGGTCGAGCAGCTTGCCGATGAACGATTTGCGCGAGGTGCCGACGAGGATCGGCTGCCCGAGATCCCTGAGCTCCGCAAACCTCCGCATGACCTCCCAGCTCTGGTCCGCGGTCTTGCCGAACCCGATCCCGGGATCGACGATCACCTTCTCCTTCGCCACCCCGGCGTCGACGGCGCGGCGCACCGAGGCGCCGAGGAATCGCTTGACCTCCTCCATGAGGTCGCCCGCGTACTCGGTCCCATCCTGGTTGTGCATCAGCACGAGCGCGCAGCTCACGCGCGCCGCGAGGTCGGCCATCGCGGGCGAGCGCGTGAGGCCCCAAACGTCGTTGAGGATCGTCGCCCCGGCGGCGACGGCCGCCTCCGCGACCTCGAGCTTGTACGTGTCGATCGAAACCGGCACCCCGGACTGTCGCGCGAGCCTCTGCACCGATCTCTCGGTCCGTGCGATCTCTTCCTCGGCGGTGACCGGCACGTGGCCCGGGCGCGTCGACTCGCCCCCGACGTCCAGCATGTCGGCTCCCTCGCGGACCATGCGCAGGCCCTGCTCCACCGCCGCGTCGGAATCGCCCCCGATCCCGTCCCCGCTGAACGAGTCGGGGGTGGCGTTGACGATGCCCATCAGGTATGTGCGAGCGCCCCACTGGAACCGCTGCCCGCCGATCTCCGCGATCACGAGCCGATTATCCTCAGGCCAGAGATGAAGCTGGCCGACCTCGCGCGCGGAGCCGGCGCGGTGCTCGATGGCGATCCCGACGTCGAGATCACCGGGATCGCTTACGACTCACGCCACGTCGGTCCCGGCGACCTGTTCGTCGCCGTCGCGGGCCTGCATGTCGACGGTCATGTCTACGTCGCCGATGCGGCGGCGAAGGGAGCGTCGGCGGTGGCGGTCGAGCGCGAGGTGAAGATTCCTCGTGGCATCCCCGTCCTCCATGTCGCGTCGACCCGCATCGCGCTAGCCGAGCTGGCGGCGGAGTTCTACGGCCGGCCCTCGCGGCGCATGAAGCTCGCCGGGGTGACGGGTACAGATGGAAAGACCACGACGACACACATGGCGGAGCACGTGCTGCAGGCCAGCGGAGTGCTCGCCGGCGCGATGAGCACGGTCGCTTTCAAGGTGAGCGGGCGTGAGGTCGACAACGTCAGCGGTCAGACCACCATCGAGGCCCCCGACGTGCAGGCGTGGCTCGCCCGCATGGTCGAGGCCGGAGCGGCGTGCGCTGTCATCGAAACGACTTCCCACGCGCTGGTCCAGGAGCGGGTGCGCGCGTGCGAATTCGACGTCGCTGCGTTCACCAACGTGGGCCACGACCACCTCGACTATCACGCCACGTGGGAGGACTACCTCGAGGCCAAGGCGCGCCTCATCGACCTCACCGCGAACGCCGCCGACAAAGGAATCGAGAAGACCGCTGTCCTCAACCGCGACGATCCGAGCTACGAGCGCCTCGCCGGAAAGCCCATCTCGCGCCGGTGGTCTTACGGCATGACCACCGCGGCGGACCTCCATCCATTGGACCTCAACATCACCGGATCAGGCTCGCGCTTTCGCATGAAGACGCCGCTCGGCGAGACGGAGGTGACGCTCCACGTCCCTGCCCGATTCAACATCTACAACGCGCTTTGCGCAGCGGGGGTGTGCCTCGCGCTTGGTGTTCCTGTCGAGGACGTCGGGCGCGGGCTCGCGGGATTCGAGGGCGTGCGCGGCCGGCTCGAACCCGTCGACCTCGGCCAGGACTTTCGCGTGTACATCGACTTCGCCCACGCCGCCGGCTCCCTCGCGAGCGCACTGGCCGAGCTCCGTCCGTTCACCAAGGGGCGGCTGATCGTGGTGTTCGGCTCGACCGCGCGCTCCGACCACGACCGGCCTGGCATGGGACGGGCGGCGGCGGAGTTCTCCGACTTCTTCATCATCACGACGGACGACCCTTTGAGCGAGGACCCGGTCGAGATTGCGCGCGACGTGCAGACGGGAGTTGCCGGCAAGGCGCCTGGACGCGACTACGAGATCGTGATCGACAGGCGTGCCGCCATCCGCCGCGCGATCGAGCTCGCCAAGCTCGGCGACACGGTGCTCCTCGCGGGCAAGGGGCACGAGCGCTCGATGCGGACCGCGCGCGGATCGGAAGCGTGGGACGAGCGTGCCGAGGCTGAAGCCGCGATCAAGGAGCGACTCAAAGTCAAATAGCGCCGCCGCCGACCATCCGCACGATCTCCACCTGGTCGCCGTCACTCAGCACAGCGGATTCGAACGCGGCGCGCTCGATGATCTCGCCGTTGTGCTCCACCGCGACCGCGCGAGGATTCACCCCCAGCTGTTCGAGGTACTCGAGCAGCGGCGTCGGACCCTCGAGCTCGACGCGCTTCCCGTTGATCTGGAGCGCGATCATGAAAACATTCCGATCGCGGCAAAGCCTCTGGCGCCCGCCGCGTGAACGTCCGCGATCCGCTCTTCGGTCACGCCGCCGATGGCAAGGACGGGGATGGCGACCGCGCGCGCCACACGCGACAGCGCCTCGAGCCCGACGGGCACGACGCCGGGGTGGCTCGCGCTGGGCCATACCGGGCCGTAGATCACGTAGTCGGCCCCGTCCCGCTCAGCCTTGAGGGCGCCCTCGAGTGAATGGACTGACCGTCCGATGAGGCGATTGCCGAGCAGCGCCCGCGCGTCCCGAATCGCGATGTCGCGCTCGGGAAGGTTGACGCCCGCGGCGCCGCACGCGAGCACCACGTCGCAGCGCGAGCTGACGACAACAGGGACCGGGGCCGACGTCACAAGGGTCGACATCTCGCGTTCCAAGGCCGCGGTGGACAGGCCCGGCGCGCGGACCTGAAGGACCGTCGCCCGCGATGCGGCAGCGTACCCGGCGTCCGCGCTGGAAACGATGGCCATGACAACGGGCGTGACTAGCTGGGTCGCAGGGGGGTGCGCCGCGAACCGGCTCCGCCGGGCGCCGCGCCTCAAGGGGGGAGTTCCCCCCTCAGACAGNGNNGTGCGCCGCGAACCGGCTCCGCCGGGCGCCGCGCCTCAAGGGGGGAGTTCCCCCCTCAGCAGGGGGGTGCGCCGCGAACCGGCTTCGCCGGGCGCCGCGCCTCAAGGGGGGAGTTCCCCCCTCAGAGAGAGACGCCCTCGGTCGGCGAGCTCGGGCTGGCGTCGCCGCGCTTCGGGATGCGGCCCGCCAGATAGGCCTTGCGTCCGGCCTCGACGCCTTCCTTGATCGCCTCGGCCATCAGCGCTGGATCCTTCGCCAGTGCGATCGCGCTGTTGACCAGGACTGCATCGGCGCCGAGCTCCATCGCGAGCGCCGCGTCGGACGGTGCGCCTATGCCGGCGTCGACGACGACAGGCACGCGCGACTCTTCGATGATGATCCGGATCTGCTCGAGGGTCTGGATGCCCTGGCCGGAACCGATCGGCGAGCCGAGCGGCATCACGGTCACGGTCCCGATCTCTTCCAGCTTCTTTGCCAGGACCGGGTCGGCGTTGATGTAAGGCAGGACGTGGAAGCCCTCGGCGACGAGCACCCGCGCGGCCTTCAGCGTGTCCTCGGGGTCCGGAAAGAGGTAGCGAGGGTCGGGGATGACCTCGAGCTTCACCCAGTCCGAGAGCCCCATCGAGCGCGCGAGCCGTGCGATGCGGATGGCCTCCTCAGCCGTCCGGCAGCCTGCCGTGTTGGGCAGGATCCGATAGCGATTCCAGTCGATCACGTCGAGGATGGTCTTCTTCTTCGGGTCGTCGAGGTCGAGGCGCCGCAGCGCCACGGTGACCAGCTCGCATCCGGAAGCTTCGAGCGCGGCCAGCATCGACTCGTCCGACGGATATTTGCCGGTGCCGACGAACAGGCGCGATCGCAATTCGACCCCGGCAACGATCAGCGGGTCCGCGTGCGTCAGCGTCTGCACGCGATCAGCTTACCGAGTCCTTAGGGCAGGTCCTGCTGCAGCAGCAGCGTCTTGTCGCGACCGTAGGTGAGGCGCTTCACCGCGCCGTCGACCGGCAGCCACAACAGCTTGTCCACCTCGATTCCGGGCTTGAAGCGGCCGCCGCGGACCTCCATCACCCAGTAGCAGGCGACCTTGTCGCGGCCCCGGCGGTCGACGTAGGCGGTGCAGCCGAGGGGGCGGACGAGCTCGCACCGCAGGCCGGTCTCCTCGCGCACCTCGCGCAGCGCGCAGTCCTCCGGTGTCTCGTCGGGCTCGATCTTGCCTTTCGGCAGAGTCCAGTCGTCGTACTCGGGCCTGTGAACGACGGCGATCTCCACATCGCCGGATCGAGACTTCCTTAGGACGACGCCGCCAGCAGCCCTGATCACGTTCACATCCGTCACATCGAGGATCTTTGTTGCCACCATTGCTCCTTCGTCAGCTGAAACGTTTAGGGCAGCGGGGTCCCTGCGCGCTGAGTTTAACCGCGAGGACCGGCTCGGTCGAGTTCTTTAACCAGCTGCGCAACGCGTCCTTCTATGTCCTCTCTGATTTGCCGAACCTCGTCGAGCGGCAGATCCTTCGGATCGCGAAGGTCCCAATCGATGTAGCGCTTGCCTGGAATGACCGGACACGAGTCGCCGCATCCCATCGTGATCACGACGTCGGCCCATCGCCCGAGGTCGTCGGTCAGCTTCCGCGGAACGTGGCCGCCGACGTCGATCCCTTCGTCCCGCATCACGGTCACCACATTGGGATGGACGCGCTCTGCCGGCTCTGTCCCCGCGGAGCGAGCCTCGTGACGGCCGCCGGCGGATCGTTCGAACAGCGCCTGGCTCATCTGGGAGCGGCCCGCATTGTGCAGACACACGAAGAGCACTCGGGACACGGAGCTACAGCGAACCTGCGAGGGCGATCTGACGCCGCAGCACCCACCGGCTCACGAGGTTGACCGCGAGCACCATGATGATCAGCACGAGCGCGGCGCCCCACGCCTGAGCCTGCAGGGATTTGTACGGCAGCAGCGCGTAGCGGAAGACGGTCATGGGCAGCGCCTGCATCGCCTGGTTTGGGTCGAGCACCAGGATGTGCGCCCCGAACGCGGTGAACAGCAGGGGTGCGGTCTCTCCGCCGGCTCGCGCGACCGCAAGCAGCGCCCCCGTGATCACGCCTGGCGCCGCCGCCGGCATGATGAGTTGCAGCGAGACGCGCCAGCGCGGCAGGCCGAGCGCGAGGCCCGACTCGCGCAAGCCGTTGGGGATAAGGGAGACGGCGCCTTCGGTTGTACGGGCCACGATCGGCAGCATCAGCACGGCCAGCGCAACCGCGCCCGAATAACCGGAGAAGTGATGGAACGGGACCACCAGGAACGCGTAGACGAAAAGGCCGATCGCGATCGATGGAGTGCCGACGAGAACGTCGCATGCGAGGCGCACCCAGGACGCCCAACGCGCGATCGAATACTCCGCGAGGTAGATGCCGCCGAGGATGCCGACGGGGATCGCCATCAGCGACGCCAGCCCGACCATGATCGCGGTGCCGGCGATCGCGTGCCCGACGCCGGCATCGGAAACCGCCGGACACCGCGGCTCGCACGGCGGCAGCTCGGCGTTGAAGAAGAATTGCGGGTGGACGACGGAGGGCAGCCCCTTCGCGATCGTGAACCACAGCACCAGGCCGAGGGGGATCAGCGCCAGCAGGGTCAGCGCATACATCAGGCCGAGCCACGCGCGGCTCGAGTAGCGGCGTCTGCTGTTGCGGTTCACGATGTCAGCCTCGCTTCGCGCGACGTCGAGCGGACCAGGATCAGTGCGAAGACGTTCACCACGAGAGTGACCAGGATCAGGACCAGGCCCAGCTCGACCAGGGCCGCGGGATAGAGCGTCCCGGTCGCCTCGTTGAACTCGTTGGCGATGACGCTCGCCAGCGTGTACGCGGGCTGGAAGATCGAGTGCGGGATGACGTACTGGTTGCCGATGACCATCGTCACGGCGATCGTTTCGCCGAGCGCGCGGCCGAGGGCGAGGATGACTGCGCCGAAGATGCCTGCGCGCGCGGACGGGAGGATGACGCGCCAGTTGGTCTCCCACCAGGTCGCTCCCAGCGCGATCGCGTTTTCCTTGAGGCCTCGCGGCACGGCGCGGATCACGTCGCGCGAGATCGCGGAGAGGGTCGGGAGGATCATGACCGCGAGCACGATTGCTGCATTGAAGAGTCCCCGAACCGCGGGATCGCCGAGCCACCCGATGAACGTCACGTGATCGGAGATCGGCACTTCGATGTGCAGATAGATCCATGGCGCGAGCACGTACAGCGCCCAGATGCCGTAGACGACGCTCGGGATCGCAGCCAACAGCTCGATCCCGGTTCCCAGAATGCCGCGGATCCTGGTTTGTCCCGCCTCGGCCAGCACCAGCGCCACCGCCACGCCCACCGGGATCGCAAGCACCAGTGCGATGAACGACGTCGCGATCGTGCCGAAGATCGCCGGGAGGGCTCCGAAGGAGTCCGTCACGGGGTTCCAGTCCGAGCCCCAGAGAAAGCCGACGCCGAACTGATGCAGCGCGGGCTGCGCCTGCTGGAGAAGCGTGAGGATGATCAGGACGAGGATCGCGGGCGACGCGCTCGCCACCACTGAGACCGCGGTCCGGAACCCGTCGTGGAGGCGCTGCGAGGCGATGACGGCGCGGGGTCTCGTCTCGATGGCCGCCCCCAAGGAGCTAGAGGGTGCCGTCGCCCGGCTGGCGGTCGAGCCGGTAGCCGATGCCGCGCACGGTCACGATCTCGAACGGCGCCACGCCGGCGAACTTCTCGCGCAGCCAGCGCACGTGGACGTCGACCGTCTTGCGATCGCCGGAGAACTCGTGACCCCACACGTTTTCGAGCAGCACGTCGCGCGTGTGGACGCGGCCCGGGTACGCGAGCAGATAGGACAGCAGGTCGAACTCGCGCGCGGTGAGCTTCACGTCCCTGCCGGTGAGCACGACGCGGCGTGCTGCTCGGTCGATGGTGAAGTCGCCGATGGCGTCGCGCTCCGGTACCGCGCGAGGTTCGTTGGCCTCNGGCGACGCGCGCCGCAGCACCGCGTTGACGCGAGCCAGGACTTCGCGGATGGAGAACGGCTTGGTGATGTAGTCATCGGCGCCNAGCTCGAGCCCGACGATCTTGTCGACCTCGGCGTCCTTGGCCGTGAGCATGATGATCGGCACGCGGCTGCTCTTGCGCAGGGCGCGGCAGAAATCAAAGCCGCTCATGCCCGGGAGCATGAGATCGAGGAGGATCAGGTCGGGGCGCGCGGTGCGCGCGGTGCGCAGGCCCGCGGCCCCATCGGCGGCCTCATGGACCGAGAAGCCGGCGGTGACCAGGTTGTACTTGAGCATCTCCCGGATGCCCTCGTCATCCTCGACAACCAGTACGCGCCCGGCGTTGCCGTTGGCGCCGGGGCGTGTCATCCCAGCTCGATCACCTGTCCGGACTGGAGGAACACGATGTCCTCGGCCACGTTCGTGACGCGGTCCGAGATCCGCTCGAGGTTGTGCGCGACGAGGAGCAGCGTCACCGAGCGCAGCGCGCCGTCGGTGTCGACCTGGCCGTTGCCCATCTCCTTGACGAGGCTCTCGAAGACGCGGTGATAGAGGCGATCGATCTCGTTGTCGCGGGCCGCGACCTCGCGTGCCCGTGGCTCGTCCTGGTCGATGAGCGCCTCCAGGATGTCGTGCACCTGGCCGATCGCGAGCTCGCCCATCAAGCCGAACTCTGCCCGCAGCGGCCTGTCCGGCAGAGCGACCAGAGTCCCCGTCATGCGCGCGATGCGCACGGCGTAGTCGCCCATCCGCTCCAGCTCCGTGGCGATCCACTGCAGACCCATCAGGTAGCGCAGGTCGCGCGCCACGGGCTGCTGGGTCGAGATGACCATGAAGACCTGCTCGCGCATCTGGCGGAACAGCTCGTTGAGGTACTGGTCCTGGGTGCGAACCTTCTCCGCCGCATTGCCGTCGCGCTGGCGCAGCGCCTCGAGCGCGGCTTCGATCTGCGATTCGACCAGGGTGCCCATGCGGACCAACGACTCCCTCAGGCTCGCGAGCTCGCGCTCGAATGTGAGGCGAGGCATTATCCGAAGCGTCCGGTGATGTAGGCCTCTGTGCGCTGGTCCTGAGGCTGGTTGAAGAGGTCCGCGGTCGGGGCGAACTCGATCAGCTCACCGTACCGCCCCTCCGTGTTCATGAGCATGAAGGCGGTGAAGTCCGACACGCGCGCCGCCTGCTGCATGTTGTGCGTGACGATGACGATGGTGAAATCCCGAGTGAGTGTCGCCATCAGGTCTTCGATCTTCAGCGTCGCGACCGGATCGAGAGCCGAGCATGGCTCGTCCATCAGGATGACCTGCGGGCTCACCGCGATGCAGCGCGCGATCGCAAGGCGCTGCTGCTGTCCACCTGACAGCGACGTGGCCGGTGCGTTCAGCCGGTCCTTGACCTCATCGAGGAGCGCCGCTCGCTCCAGGCTTTCCTCGACCGCGGAGCGAACGCGGGACGACTTCCAGCCGAGAAGCCGCGGCGCAAAAGAGATGTTGTCGCGGATCGACATCGGGAACGGGCTCGGCCGCTGGAACACCATGCCCACCTTCTGGCGCAGCTCGAGCAGCTTGCGGGTGGTCACGATGTTCTCGCCGTCGAGCATCACGGTGCCCATGGCATAAGAGTTGGGGACCAGGTCATACATGCGGTTGAGGACGCGAAGCAGGGTGCTCTTGCCGCACCCCGACGGCCCGATGATGGCCGTGATCCGCTTCTCGGGGATGTTGAACGTGACGTTTTTCAGCGCCTGGTTTCGGCCGTAGAAGAAGGAAAGCTCGTTCACCTCGACCTTGGTCGGGCCCGCACCGGCGACAGCCCGAAGCCCGGGTCTTCCTAACTCCGTTGGCGGCTGGACGAACGGCCTCGCATCTGCCATCTCCCCAAGTTCAGGATAGGCGCGGCTGGGTTAAGGGAAATTTATGTGTCGGTTAAGACTCCGCCAGGTAGGGCGATGTGGAAGACCTGGCCGCCTTCGCGCGCCGCCTCCGTCCAGATCCGGCCGCCGAGGACCTGGATGAGGTGTTTGGTGATCGCCAGCCCCAGGCCGAAGCCCCCCGCCTCTCGGG
>JGI12635J15846_10003412_pt1 | contig 13831 bp, 12 predicted proteins | sample BlaSpr_A8_OM2_M2_FD_15846 | JGI IMG/M metagenome (IMG submission 15846) | reverse complement strand
AAACCGAGGATCGCAAATTGTCCGGCAGCGCTCAGGCCAATGCGGTCCCAACGTGGCTTGGAATCAGGTAGCAGGGCAAGACGTGCTGCAATCGGTTTGGTGCCGATGGCTCTCTTCCACGCCAGTGGATCGCCTGAACGGCGGCGGTTTGCCTCGAAACCGACGCCCATCGTGGTCTTACGTGGTGGATCAGCAATCATGGTTGTCATCCGCGTGCCGCCTCGTGAAATTCCGGCCGCGGAACAAGGGCTGTCTAGGAATCCCTAGCGCTCCCAAGTCCGCCAGCAAAAAAGGAAGTGCTCTACCAGTACCAGAGTACTGACGAGGCTGGGGGAGCCCGAATAGGACTTTCGTACTAGCGTCGCGAAGTCGCTAATGCTCCCGCGAGCGCATCGTAGCGCACCCACTCCACTTCTAACCCGGCGAGGCAGTTTTCGTTGCGGGCGGGGGAGCGCAACACTCCAGTAGGATACCCCAAACTCGCGCCGGGTTGCGTTCTCTTTTGCACGTTTTGTATGCGAGTTTCCTCCCGCGGGATTATCCTTAAGTGCAGCAAGCGCACCATTATAGCCTGGGGCTGGGTTTCTTGGGATACAGTGAACACCTGAGCTAGACATGGCCAAAGATCCAGAAAGCTGGTCTGCTGACGCGAGTACCGTGGACCCGGTGAAGCCGCTTCGGGACCGCACCGCCTTGCTCGAGTGGCTGTACGCGCAGGCCGATGCTGCACGCTGGGGGCTCTCTCGTGGGGATTTCGCGGTCGCACTGGAACGCAGCGCATCGAAGCGCTTGGCGAGTGGAGCTCTTACTCCATCTAGACTCGAAGAATATCTCGGCACGCTGCATCTCGAAGATCTGGCTCTAGCCAGCGCTTGCGCCCAAGGAGGTGAGGCGGCTTGGGAGCATTTTTTCACCAAGTACCGCGCTTACCTGCGCGCGGCGGCGGCCGCGATTCTTCGCTCGAACGCGGGCTCCGCGGAAGCTTGTGATCTTGCGGATTCCCTTTTTTCCGAGTTGTACGGTTTGGCCGGCGGCAAAGGCGCGGAACGTTCGCTCTTTCGTTACTTCCATGGGCGCAGTTCGCTGAAGACCTGGCTCCGTGCCGTTCTTGCGCAGCGGCACGTTGATTCCATACGTGCCGGCCGCCGCTTCGAGGAGCTTGGCGAAGACGAAACTGGCGAGGGACTGCCGAGGACGCTGCTTGGACCGCAGATGGAGCCCGGCGATCCGCATCGCGAGCGCTACGTCGCTTCATTCGCCCGGGCATTGCAGACGGCGCTCGAACGCCTCGAACCGCAGGAAATGGAGCGGCTCCGCCTTTATTACGCCGAGGAAAAAACGCTTGCGGAGATCGGACGGCTGCTCGGGGAGCATGAATCCAGCGTTTCGCGTCATCTGGACCACGCGCGGCGCGATTTACGGCATGCGGTGGAAGAGATTCTTCGCCACGGTATCGGATCAGCGAACGGTTCCGCGGTTCAGCCCGCACTGAGCGATGCGGAAATCGCTCTCTGTTTCGAATACTGCGCGGAGGACACCCCCATCGATTTGCAAAAATTGCTGCCGCGCTCAAAATCGCCGGGCCCGGCGGCCGGAAAGCGGACGCCATGACCGCGCGGTGCAAGAAAGCTGTGGAGTTTCGTTCTAAGGATGGAGAAGCCCATGGCGCCTGACGAACGCGATCGGAGATTTGACAAAGCGCTGGCGCGCCATCTGCGTTCCGCGGCGCCCGCGGGCGAATCTGCGAAACTCGCCGCACTCCCCGCTTCGCAGAGGGGGTCTTGTCCTGACTCCGAAACACTGGCGGCTTATCACGAGCGGTCTTTGCTTCCGGAAGAATTGAATTCCTGGAAAGAACATATCGTGGGCTGCGCTAATTGCCAGAATATTCTCGCGCAACTCGACGCCACGGACGAGATTTCATTGCCAGCCGCTCTGCGAGAGGAAGTCGTTCGAAAGGGATCGGAGCCGGTGATCGCTCCTCGGAACGTCGAAGCCTTCCCCGCGGCGGCTGCACCCGGCCAAAGCCAACGTACAGCCGGAGCGGCCCCCCCCAAAAAGTCACGCCGGGCTCTACTTTTGAGAGGTGCGCGCTGGCAGTGGCTCGCTCCCGCGGGAGCAATCGCTGCCGGCTTACTTGTTTGGATCGCGCTACACGAAAACCAGCCGCTGGCTCCTCCAAGCCTGAAGCAAGTCCAGATGGTGACGAACCAGGCGCCCGCTCCGCCCACACCATCGGTTTCAACAACGGTAGGCGAAACTGCTCCGCCGGCAAAGGCCGCCGTTAGGAAGCCGCCATCCGCAGTCGATGAATTTGCCGGCGCAAATACCCGGGGTGCATCGGAAGCCATGAAACCGAGTCAAACGCTGGAATATCAAGCCCGGGTTTCACCATCAAAACCCCTGGCCGATAAAGAGAGCATGGCGCGGAAAGATACGGAGCGCGACTCCTCCATTAATTTGCTGCGCACCGAAAATCAGGCCGATCTCGACGCCAAGAAGCTTCCCGAAGCATTGCGAAAAAAAGATGAATCACAATCGCAGGCGGCAAACCTTCAGGCGCAGATCGTTCAATCGCAGAACGCCCAAACACAGAATCAATACAATTATGCTCAGCCAAGAGTGCCCGGCCCCGGCGCCCTGAACCAGGCGGAGACTCCCAAGAAGGCGAAAGCAACCGCCGCGGCTGCGCCAGTTGCTCCTCCGCCACAGCCGGAAGTGGTTGGCGGTGTTGCATCCAGCTATAACAGCTCCGCTTCCTTGGAAGTCGCACGGGCGATTTCCAATCCGCGTTTGATCTCACCGCCGGACTCAAGCGTCATTTGGCGCGCCGGCCGGAGTGGTCTCATCGAGCTCTCCAAGGATGGTGGAGCGTTCTGGTCCCGGCAAACGAGCGGCGTACTCGCCGATTTGCTGACCGGTTCCGCTCCCTCGGACAAAGTCTGCTGGATCGTGGGCCGCGTCGGAGCTATTGTTCTGACCACGGATGGCGGCGTGCATTGGGTGTTGATTTCTTCGCCGCTGTCGGAGGATCTTGGCGGGATTCGCGCCACCGATGAGCGGCGCGCCACGATTTGGAACGCCCGAAATACCAAAAACTTCGAAACCAGCGATGGTGGACTGACCTGGAAGCCCGTCCCGAATCCATGATGTGGAGGGCCCCAGCCCGAATCATCCACTGCAAGAAATTCCCCGCGCATCGTTCTAAGAGAGAAGGCAAATCCAGATCGAGGTGAAAGTGATGAAGATCCCCGGGAGTAAGTTTAAAATTCGAGCGTTGTGGATGATCCCTGCCGTTGTGATAATGGCCTCCGGCGCCACAATGATTTATCCCGCGGTACGCGGCACCAAGGTCTATGCGTCACAAGAGAAGGAGGCCGCCCGCGCTACCGCCGGCGATCAATCCACGAGCCTGAACGATCAGACCGATCTGAACCTCACCGTTTACAATTCCAACATCGCGTTGGTGCGCGATGTTCGGCAGCTTACGCTCCCCACCGGCACATTTCGCCTGAAATTCATGGACATCGCCGCCACCGTCAATCCCGCGACGGTTCATTTCCGTTCGCTGAACGATCCGGAAAAACTCGGCGTCATCGAGCAGAACTACGAATACGACCTTCTCGAGCCCGCGAAACTCCTGCACAAGTACGTCGGCAAGGAAGTCACGCTGGTGCGCTCGTATCAAGAGAACAATTCGACCAAGCGCGAAGAGATCAAGGCGACCTTGCTTTCCGATAACAACGGCCCCGTCTGGAAGATCGGCAACGACATCGTGACCGGAATGTTTGCCGAGAGCTATCGCTTCCCCGAAGTCCCTGCGAATCTCTACGAGCGCCCCACGCTGCTGATGTCCCTTGAAAACTCCGGCGCGAGAAAACAGCAGATCGAAGCGTCCTATCTCGCGAGCAATTTGTCCTGGAATGCCGATTACGTTCTCACCGTTGCCCGCGACGACAAGAACGCGGACTTGGATGGCTGGGTTACCGTCGCCAACAATAGCGGCACTGCGTTTCACAATGCACGGCTCCAGCTTGTTGCTGGTGACCTGAACCGCGTTCAGCAAGTGGGCGCAATGAGAGAAATGGATGCCGCTGTGGCCATGAAAACAAGAGTCGCAGCCCCGCAGTTCCAGCAGGAAGCTTTCAGCGAGTATCATCTCTACTCCCTCGGCCGCAAGACCTCCGTCGAGGACAAAGAAACCAAGCAGATCAGCCTTCTCCAGGGCTCCGGCGTTCCCGTCGAAAAAATCTTCGTGGTCAACGGCCAAAGCTACTACTACCGCAACCAGCAGACTCCCGGCGCCCCGCTGAAAGATCCCGTCATGGTGTATTACAAATTCAGGAATGAAGAGAAAAACGGCCTAGGCATCCCGCTTCCCGCTGGCAATGTCCGCGTTTATCAGAAGGACTCAAAAGGGGGCATTCTTTTCGCCGGTGAAGACCGCATCGATCACACCCCCAAGGACGAAGACGTGAACATCCACATCGGCAACGCTTTCGACGTGGTCGCAGAGCACAAGCAGACCGACTACAAGCGCATCGATACCCACACTTGGGAAATGGAATTTGAAGTCACCCTGCGCAACCACAAGGATACGCCCGTCACCGTGAAGGTGAATGAACCCATCGGCGGCGATTGGGAGATGCTATCTTCCACTTACAAGTACACCAAGACGGCGGCGTTCGCGGCGCAATTCATCGTGCCCGTCGCCAAGGACGGCACGTCGGTCCTTAAATACCGCATTCGCGCGCGCTGGTAACACCACCGGTCGCCCAAACGGTCCTCCTGGCCCTGCCTTAGTTTTGCTGGTACAACACCTTCAGGTCCTATTCTGACCTGGTGCAATAAGCGGCAGCTTCGGCTCCCGCTTTTTGTTTGGAGTTGAGCGGTCAGCGCCGACTGGGGCCCTTTCGCACAGAGAAGCTCCGAACGCTACCATCACTAAAATCTAAGCTAATTTCTTCATTCTTCGCTATTTACCTTCCGCAACAAAAATCATCTCTGGCGAATCATCCCGGATCGGCGTCCGGTCGAAATTCCCATACAGCGCCGTAACGCGAAACCCGCATCGCGCGAGGAGGTGTTCGATCTCATAGCGGAAGAAATACCGTAACGTCCAAGCGAACACGAGCCTCTCCTGACGCCCGTCCGGATGCCTGATGGAAAAAATCATCTCCACGTCATTGCGTTGCTCCGCGCGATGGAATGCGACTACCCGCTCGGTGATCCGCACCTGCCGGGCGTCTTTGGTTTTGTATTCCGTAACCAGCATCTCGCGCAAGTGCACGGGATCGTGCATTCGCTCGGCATCCGTCTGGAACACATCCAGGATCAGCCGCCCACCCGGCGCGAGATGCTTGCGCACGCAGTCCAGACAATCCAGCTGCTGCCGCACTTCCAGCAGGTGCTGAAATGGCCGGAAGGGAATGATGACCAGCCTGAATTTTTCGCCGAGATCGAACCGTGCCATGTCCCCCTGCACGAGGTGAAGGCGTTCGCGCGCCTCCACCAGGAGCGCCGCGCGTTTTTTCACTGCGCGCTCCAGCATGCGCTCGGAAAGATCAAGCCCGGTGATCCGCTTTCCCGCCTCCGCCAGTGCCATGGTGATGCGCCCCGTGCCGCAACCCAGCTCCAGTACGGGATCGCCGAACCCACGCACGGCGTCGTGATAGAAAGCCACGTCCTGCAACCGCCCCGTCACGACCGGCGACTCGTCGTAGTAATCAGCGATAAACGAATCGTATAACTCTGTCGCCATGAAAATTCTCCTGCTAACTGCTAACCCGCCATGGAGACGAGGCCGCTTCTCCCCCGGCTCCTTTACTTCCTCTACGCTTTACCCCTTTACCTCATTCCACGACCGCGTCCGCCTCGATCTCCACCAGCATTTCCGGCGCAATCAGCCTGCTCACTTCCACCATGCTCGTCGCCGGCCGGATCTCCCCGAAAAACTCTCCGTGCGCCCGGCCAACCTTTTCCCATTCGGCTATGTTTGTCACATAAATTCGCGTCCGCACAACGTCTTTGAGACTCGCGCCTGCCTTGACGAGCGCCGCCTCGATGTTCTTGATTGTTTGCACCGTTTGCGCGCGCAAGTCGCCCGCGCCGACGATCTTTCCATCCGGTCCCGTCGCCGTGGTTCCCGACACGGTGATGGCATTGCCAATTCTTACCGCCCGCGAGTAGCCCACGATCGGCTCCCACGGCGCACCGCTCGAAATATTCTGACGCGTCATCCTGGTCTCCCCTTCTTCTAGATCATAGAAAGAATAATCTACTCTCTTCTGGTTTGGGCGTAAGAAAATGTCTGGCGCCGCTAAGTAGGGGAACTCCTTGGGATGATGCTAAACTATTTGCAACTCGGCGGAGAAACCGAGACGACCGATGAAGTGCAATAATATCCTGGAAGCGGTTGGTCACACCCCCCTGGTGCGCCTGAACCGCATCAATCAGGGCCTGAAGCCGCAGATCTACGTCAAAGCGGAATTCACCAATCCCGGCGGCTCCGTGAAAGATCGCATCGGCATCAGCATGATCGACGAAGCCGAGAAAAAAGGCCTTTTGAAGCCCGGCGGCACGATCATTGAAGGCACTTCGGGCAACACCGGCATGGGCCTGGCGCTCGTCGCGGCGGTTCGCGGATACAAGTGCGTCTTCACGACCACCGACAAGCAATCCAAGGAAAAAGTCGATCTCCTGAAAGCGCTTGGCGCCGAAGTCATCGTCTGTCCCACCGCCGTCGAGCCGGAAGATCCGCGCAGCTACTATTCGGTGGCTAAAAAACTCGCCCGCGAGATTCCCAATTCTTACTACCCGAATCAGTACGACAATCCCAGCAATCCCGAAGCCCACTACCGCACCACGGGTCCCGAGATTTGGGAAGACAGCGAAGGCAAGATCACACACTTCGTTTGCGGCATCGGCACCGGCGGCACCGTCAGCGGCGTGGGAAAATACCTGAAGGAAAGAAATCCCAGCGTCAAAATCATCGGCGTTGATCCTTTCGGCTCGCTCTACTACGATTTCGTCAAGACCGGGCAAACCATCAAAGCCAAGACCTACGTTGTGGAAGGCATCGGCGAGGATTTCTTCCCGACGACCATGAATCTGAAAATCCTGGACGACATCTTTCAGGTGAACGACGAAGAATGTTTCGTCGTGGCGCGCCGCCTGGCGAAGCTGGAAGGCCTCTTCACCGGCGGTTCTGGCGGCGGCTGCATTTCCGGCACGTTACGCCTCGCCAAGGATCTGGGACCGAATGATTTCGTGGTCGCGCTGCTACCGGACACCGGCACACGCTACCTCAGCAAGATTTATAACGACCTGTGGATGCACGAGCGCGGCTACGTTGACGCGGCTACCGCCATCACCGCTGCGGAAGTCATCAACGCCAAACACGCCGCCGGCAAGGTGCGCGAACTCGTCATCGCGCGGCCCTACCAGACTGTTTTCCACGCCCTGAAGACCATGCAGGAACAGGACATTTCGCAGATTCCTGTATTTGAGGAAAATGTTCCGATCGGCACGATCTACGAAGACCAGATACTCAACCTCGCCTTGCAGGGCAAGGATCTTCGCAAGCTCGTCGTTCGCGAAGTGATGAGCAAGCCCCTGCCGCAGGTGCCCAGGACCGCGCCCGTCGAGCGCGTCACTCACATCCTCAGTCATGAGAATCCCGCGGTTTTTGTCGAGATGGGCAACGGACACTTCGAAATCCTCACCAAGTACGATTTGATGAGCACCGTCGCCAGCCTCATGGAACAAAAACGCTGAGCGTATTTCCCACGCAAAATTTTCAGCAGACAGGAAACACGAACTGTGAAGATTCTTGATTTCAACGAGCGGCTAAAAGACTCCATCCTTATCGCCGATGGCGCCATGGGCTCGATGCTCCACGATGCCGTGGGAACGCAGCGCTGCTTCGATGAGGTGAATTCTACCGAGCCGGAAGCGGTATTCCGCGTCCACCAGGCTTACATCGAGGCGGGCGCGCAGATCATCGAGACCAACACGTTCGGCGCGAATCGCTTCAAGCTCGAGCCGCTCGGTCTCGGCGAAGAAGTCCAGCGCCTCAACAGCCGTGGCGTGAAAATCGCCCGCGAAGCCCGCGAGTCCGCCGCTCGCGAAGTCCTCATCGCCGGGTCCATCGGCCCGCTGGGCATCGGCGTGCAATCGCGCCACCCATTCCCGGAAGAGATCCTGGACATTTTTCAAGAGCAAGCTCTCGCTCTCGAAGAGCGTGGCGTGGACTTCTACATCCTCGAAACGTTTTCTTATATCGAAGAATTGCTCCTCGCCATCGACGCGATTCGCTCCTTTTCTGGTTTGCCCATCGTGGCGCAGCTTACCTACGCGGAAGAAGGCACGACGTACGGCGATGTCCGCCCCGCGGATGCCGCGGCGCAGTTGAAAAACAAGAATGTTCAAGTGATCGGCGCGAATTGTACGCTTGGTCCGCAAGCGCTACTGCCGATTCTGCAGGAGCTTGCCGCGGTGGACGATCTCCGTGTCAGCGGCATGCCCAACGCCGGCTTCCCCAAACGCGAGGGCGACCGCATCGTCTATCCGAAATCCTCTCCGGAATATTTCGCGCTTTTCGCGCGCGAAGCGGCGGCGCTCGGCGTGCGCCTTCTCGGCGGCTGCTGTGGCACAACGCCGGCGCACATCCGCGCCATGGCTGAAGCCGTCAAGTCGTTTCGCCCCGCGAAATCGCACACGGCCGGACATGCGGCCGAAGTCATTTCAAAGCCCGCGCCAGTCACGCATCGTATTCCCGAAAGCAAGTTCTGGAAAAAACTCCAGAAAAAAGAATTCACCGTCTGCGTGGAAATCGATCCGCCCAAGGGCCTCTCGCTGGATCGCATCTATGAGCAGGTCGAGAGGGTTATGGCTTCGCGCAAGGTCGACGCCATTGACATCAACAGCGGGGCCATGGCGCGCGTGGGCATGGACGCGCTGATCGTCGCGAGCGCTCTCGAAGCTCGAGGCATTGAAACCGTTCCGCACCTCACGACGCGCGACCAGAATATCATCGGCCTGCAAGCGGCGCTGCTCGGCGCGTGGACCGTCGGCGGCGTCCGCAACGTTCTCGCCATCACCGGTGATCCTCCTTCCGTTGGCGACTACCCGGAAACCAGCGGCGTCTACGAAGTCGACTCCGTCGGCCTCGTCAAAGTTCTGCATCGGCTGAATCAGGGCACCGACTGGGCGGGAAAAACTCTCGGCGGCGCCACGAATTTTACCATCGGCGTCGCCGTGAATCCCGTCGCCGACGATCTCGACAACGAAATCGAGCGCTTTCACGCCAAGGTCGAAGCCGGCGCGCATTTCGCTATGACTCAGCCGCTCTTCGACCCCGAACACTGGCACGTTTTCCTGAAGAAACTGGGCGGTAAGCCGGCGATCCCGGTGCTGATCGGCATCTGGCCGCTCAACAGCTACAAGCAGGCGCTTCGCTTGAACAACGAAGTCCCCGGCATGGTCATTCCCGAGGCGCTGCTGAAGTCCATGGAAACCGCGGGGGCCGCCGCGCGCGACCGCGGTTTCGAAGTTGCCCGCAAAATGCTCGCCTGGGCCCGCACCGAACTCGCCGGCGCATATCTCATTCCGCCTTTTAAGCGCTACGAAGAAATTCTAGAGGTCTTGTAACGCCGTCCTCCGGGCCGGCATCTTTGGGTTTCGGAAACGTCAATCCGTCTCCGCGGTCGGGGTCACTTCTCTATCGAACACGCGCCGTAGTACCGGCGTCAGAACCAAATATGCCAATCCAACAAACACCGGCGCGATGATTCCCCAGGCCACGATCGCGTGCCACGTCGTCGTCCAAAGAAACCTGACTGCTGCCCGCGCGTTGGCGTGAGTCATCCCTTGAATTTGCGTGATGGAAACCGGCAGACTCGCTGCGCGAAACAACTTCTCGCCCAGACGGAAGAACGGCAGCAATAGCGCAATCTGGATCGGATACACGAAGTAGTTCGCGATCTGGATGGCCGGCAGGTTCAGCCGCAGAACAATCGCGACGATCGTACAGAGCAACGTTGTGCATCCCAGCGCCGGGAACACACCCAGCACCCCGCCGAGCGCCAGGCTCAGCGCTATCTTTTCCGGCGTCACTCCCTGCCTTAGCAGGTCGAGAATCGGCCGGACCAGTCTCCGGTAGAAAAATCCTTTCTGCACAATCAGGTCAGCCCACTTCCGGATGCGACTTCGCCGCAACCGCTGCGCTGGTATGGTCGTGAATGATCTTCCATCCATCCGGGAAGCGTTGCCACACCAATGTAAACACTCCGCCGACGTCATCTTTTTCCCGCTTCAAGTGCCACCGCCCCAGAACGAGCGCCGCGTCCGGCCCCAAAAACCGAAACTCCAGCTCTGAAAAATCCAGCTGCCCCATCGCCCCCCTGTCGGGATAGTTCTTCTTGTATCGCGCCAGCACGCCGTCCCAGCCACGCGCCAACCCGCTGCTCCCTGCAAACGTCAGTTCTGGCGAACGCCAATACCCCACCAGAAAAGCGTCTACATCGCCTCGGTTCCACGCGATTTGCTGCGCGCTCAGGACGGTGCGGATGGCCTCGCGGTCAGCTTTGCGCTCCTCGGCGGGCTTGGGGAGTGCCGGTCTCTCGACAAAGAGGAAGACACCCATTGCCAGGGCCACTGCCATCCATAGGCAACGACGAATCGTTCGCATGACTGCTCTCCTTGCTAAACTCTTGGGCACCGGGAGGACGGCGACAGGCCGGCTCCCTACCCCAGGCCACTTCCTCGCGTAAGTTAAATCATTCCAGCGGTTTACATCCGATGGTTCCAGTCCACTGGTACTTCGGGGCTATTGATATCTATTTTACTGACTGCCAGAATCCCTTTAGAGGCTGAGGAATGTTTAGCGCTATGCTACTCGCGATCTCTATCGTGGCCCTGTCCCAGTTCGCCCTTTATTATTGGCGGGCGGTTCTGGCTGGCGTTGCCGCCCAACCGGTTTCTGACCGGGTCCTGGTTGCTGCCCAGGTCCAGAATGGGCGCCTTACATCTCAGGATTTCCAGACCCTGGCCGGCTTGCATAATTTGACCCCTGATCTCTGTCCAAATCGCAGCGGATTGGGTTTGGTACGACTCTATTACCGGGCTATCGAAGGCCTCGATGCCTTCCTTGCTAACAAGGTTCCCTCTTTCTCCTCCTGGAGCGAGCGCGAGCGCAGCATCTGCGCTCGATACGCCGCCGTTCAGGTCGACCGCCGCCTGCAGGCCAATTTCGACCTCGTAGCCTCGCTGCACTCCTGCTGATTCTCTCGCTGCCAACCCTCTTAATAGTGTTTAGTACGCCCAGCGCAGCAGCACGCCTCCGGTCGTGTACCCCGCGCCCACGGTGACGATCAGCACCAGGTCGCCCTTGTGCAGGCGCCCCTGTTCCACCGCATCGCGCAGCCCCAGCGGAATCGTTCCCGCCGTGGTGTTCCCATACCGGTCGATATTCACCAGCACCTTGGAATCGTCGACGCCCAGCCGCTCCTGCGTTGCTCGAATGATGCGCAGATTTGCCTGATGCGGCACCAGCAACTGCAAGTCGTCTTTTGTAAAACCATTCCTTTCAAGTAGATGCGTCGCCATTTCCGTCATGCGCCGCACTGCGTATTTGAAAACCTGGGACCCTTCCTGGTGGACATAGTGCAGACGCTTCTCGACCGTCTCCTGGCTTGAGGGATGGAGCGAACCGCCGCCCGGCATATAGAGAAAGGCCCCCCCTGAGCCATCCACGTCGTGCTCAAAATCGAGGATCCCTTCATTCAAGCCGGCAGCTTCAATCAGCACCGCTCCCGCGCCATCGCCGAACAGCACGCACGTCGCGCGATCCTTATAGTCCAGAACGGAAGTCATCGTATCGCTTCCGATGGCTAGCACTTTCTTGTGCGTGCCCGCGCCGACGAACTGCGCGCCCACGGTCAGCGCGTAGGCAAAGCCGGAACACGCTGCGGAGAGGTCAAAGCCCCACGCCTTCTTCGCGCCAATGCGTTCCTGCACCAGGCAGGCGGTGGCGGGGAAAAACATGTCCGGGGTAACGCTGGCGAGCACGATCAGGTCAATCTCCGCGGGATCCGTTTTGGTTTGCGCCAGCACCGCCCTTGCGGCTTCCGTCGCCATGTGCGAGGTGGCGGTGCCCTTCTCCACGACGTGGCGTTCCCGGATGCCGGTGCGCGTGCGGATCCATTCGTCGTTGGTCTCCACGATTTTTTCCAGATCCGCGTTGGTCATCACCTTGGGCGGAACGTACCCGGCTACACCCGTGATTTTTGCCGCGAGGCGGTGGGACATGACTCTCCTTGCAAATTATTTCCTGAACTAAAAGAACCTGAATTTTATGCGATTGCGCCGTGGGGATACAAGGCACAGTCCGGTTCGAATCAGAAACGCAGGAGGTAACTCAATTTGACGAACAGCAGCCGGCTCGTCGAATTGTTTGGCGGGCCCAGCGGCTTTACGGGCGGGGATGCACTGGGGTTCAAGGTGAGGTCGGTGAAGCCGTTGTTATAACCAAGATAGACGGCCGTCCCCGGATGCAGCAGATAGGTCAAAAGCACATCCGTAGTAAATTGCTTGGTCGGTGCGAAAGGCCCGTTCACGTCATCGGAGCCGCCGAGACTCCTTTGCACATCGAACAGTTGCGAGTTGGCGATCGTCGCGTTGTAATCCAGAATCAACCGGAGCGACAATTCTTTCGTGAATTGGTAATTCAGCTTCGCCCGTTGCAGGTAATTGCTGAAGACGCTCTGCCCGGGCATGAACGGAGGTGTAGTCCAGCCCGCGCGCGTTCCCAGCCGGTAATAAATGAGCGTCTCATCCAGCCGGAAACGGGATGAAGGTCGCAGCGTAAATCCGAAATTCACACGCTTTGCGCTTCCCAGAAACGGCTGAAACGGCACCAGCGATTGCGCCGGAAAAAAATTCTCTCCGATTCCCTGTGTATACCGCGTGGAAAAGGAGATCCATTTGTACGGCTGCGTGGACACCAGGAAAGACGTGCTGTGCTTCCGGAAACCGATATTCTCGAAAAGTTCGTAGGCCTCGCCGCGACTGATACTCAGCGTCGTTTGCTTTGTGAAATCCATTTGAAAGCCCAGGGCGGCCCCCCAGTCCTGCAAAATTCCGTTGTGATTCCAGTCGACAGTTTCGTTGGCGGTCGGGCCGAAATCAACGATTTTGCTTTTTTCGGGACGCCAGAAATAGCCGCCGAAAGAGTTGTTCTGCCGGATGTCAATGCGATTGACGAAACCCAGTTCGCTACAGAAACTCGGGGAGAAATCGTTGTAGTTGGTGGAAAAACTGAAATGCCGGCCGCTGTATGACGCATCGGCCCAGAGCGCATTGCCCTGTTGCGACCCGATGGCCGGATCACTCGATGTGAACGACAGGCAATTCTGTCCCGCGTTGAGATTCTGCCGCGTCCAGGTGTGCACCCCTTGAATATCCACGATCCAGTTCTTTGAAAACTTCAGCCGTGCGTCCAGCGAGGCCACCCGGTTGCTCGTGTCCACAAAATCGCGGCTCGAAAAAAAACCGCCAATGTAGGACTGCTTGCCAAACTCGCGTGTGACTCGCACCACGCCGTCCACCGCCCGCGTGTGGTAGGCGCTGCTTGTGGAAGCTTGCCCCGGCTGCCGGTCGTCGATGACCAGGGCGCCCAGGGTCCACTTGCCGAGCTTTCCCGTCACGCGGCTGCCGAACTGCGGGTCGGCGATCTGGCGCGAGAAAAAAAGATTAATCGGCGTGGCGAAGAACCCCGCGTTCTCAATGAAGAACGGCCGCTTCTCCGGGAAGAAAACAGCAAAGCGCTGGT
>JGI12635J15846_10003406_pt1 | contig 13840 bp, 10 predicted proteins | sample BlaSpr_A8_OM2_M2_FD_15846 | JGI IMG/M metagenome (IMG submission 15846) | reverse complement strand
GAAGACGTCTATGGCGAGAAAAACCTGCGCCTACTCCGGCGAATCGCCGAGCTGGTCGCGCTCGCAGTGGAAAATGCGCTTATGTACAGCGCACTCCAATTGGAAAAAGACCGCCTCCAGACCTTGTTGGAAGTGAATGCAACGCTGCTTACGAGCCTTGACCTTAAAGAACTTTTCCCAGCGATTTCCGGATTTATCCGCAAAGTAATCCGGCAAGAGTATGCCAGTATTGCCCTGCACGATGAAGGTACGAAGACACTGCGAATTCGCGCCTTGGACTTCCCTTTGGCCAAAGGTTCCGCTGGCGATGACCTGATGCTTTCAGTCAACGACTCAATCCCCTATGCGCGAGCCCTCCAAGGAAATGAGGTCAAGGTCTTTACCCGCGGCGATCTGGCAAGCATGCACTCCACTTTCGCCGATGGGATTCTGGAACAGGGTATTCAGACTCTGTGCTGCATCCCCCTTGTAACTCGAAAAGGCACACTCGGAACTTTAAATTTAGCCAGCCGCGAAGAAGATGCATTCATGCTGCAAGATCTAAGCTTCTTGAAGCAGATGGCGACCCAAGTCGCCATTGCGCTGGACAATGGCCGGGCCTACAGGGAAATCGCGGAACTTACAAACCGGTTGGTTACCGAAAAGCTGTATCTGGAAGACGAGATCCGGTCTGAGAGAAACTTCGAAGAGATTGTCGGGGAGAGCCCAGCGCTAAAACGCGTTTTGGGCCAAGCCAAAACGGTAGCTCCCAGCGATGCCACTGTGCTGATACTGGGAGATACAGGGACAGGCAAGGAATTGATCGCACGAGCAATTCATCGCATGAGCTCGCGCAAAGACGCCAGTTTCATAAAATTGAACTGTGCCGCTATCCCTACTGGTTTGCTTGAAAGTGAATTATTCGGCCATGAGAAGGGCGCATTCACGGGAGCGGTGACGCAAAAAGTTGGGCGTCTCGAACTGGCGGACAAAGGCACGCTGTTTCTGGACGAGGTCGGAGACATTCCGCTGGAGCTTCAGCCCAAGCTGCTTCGGGTGCTGCAGGATCATGAATTCGAACGGTTGGGGGGTACTAAAACCATCCGTGTAAGCACTCGCTTGGTAGCTGCCACAAATCGTGATTTGGAGAAGGCCGTTGCAGAGCGGGATTTTCGCAGCGATTTGTTTTACAGGTTGAACGTCTTCCCAATCCGCATGCCTGCGTTGCGCGAGCGCGGCAAAGACATTTTGCTACTGGTTCGGTATTTCGTGCAAAAGTTCGCGCGCCGGATGAACAAGCAAATCGAAACCATTCCCACCGAGACCATGCATGCCCTTTCAAGCTGGGAGTGGCCGGGCAACGTGAGGGAGCTGGAGAACTTTATCGAGCGCTCCGTCATTCTTTCTGACGGCCCAGTACTAAACGTCCCATTGGCGGAGCTGAGGCCGGCGAATTATGAGAATTCGAGGATGAACGGAACCCTCGAAAGCTTGGAGCGGGAGCATATCCTGCGCGTCCTTCGCGAGACTGGGGGAGTGATCGCGGGTTTGCGTGGGGCCGCCGTGCGGCTGGGGATGAAGCGAACCACACTCCAATCAAGAATGCAGAAATTAGGGATCTCGCGGGAAGAATACGCCGAGTGAGTCGCGCAATGGATGACCCTCCCAATCGATCACCCTCCTAAAGTTGTCATCCTGAGCGACTATTCTTCTTCGCTGGCGAAGAAGAACCGAGTAGAAGGATCGCTATTCCCTCCTGCATCTGTCAGGGCTCCGACCAGGGATGCCTACTCTTCTACCCTCAGCATGGCCAATTTGTTTGGGTCGGTCCTCTGACGAAGCTTCGGCACAGTGCCGTCGGCACGTCAATAAAATGGTTACGTCAGCATCTTCAGCGTTAATCGAGAACGGCAATGATTAGCGTTACCGTAGATTAACCAAAATTTAATATTTGGCCCTCCTCATGCGAAGTACCTACCGGAGACGAGGTTGCCAGAACCATGCCATCCGAACAGCAGATAGTCAGTGGAGCCACCCATCCTCCCTTAGGAACAGCGGTTGTGGCGAACGGGCTCATGGGGAATTTCCTTGCCGGCAGGCGGAGGAAGGCCGGAAGTGCCGTGGCAAACCGGGACCGCCTGGATCCTCTCTACATGTTTTACTGCGGTTTGCAATGGCGCAACCTGGGCGATAGCGGAGCGGGATGGGAACTGATTGGAGCACTTAGATCGTGGGACCGGGGGGTAAGGGGGGTCGCAGCGGCATTGCTGGCAAAGACGGAGCACGCTCGGTTGCTGGTCCGGGATCTGCGTCGTACCCGAAGTGGACTCTATCGAATCGCAACAGAGTACGCGTCAAGAGATAGCAAACAACAACTCCCTGTCAAGGCGGTGAGAATGAATACCCCGTATGGGCTCGACATCAGCGAGAATTGTGTTTCCTGCAAATTGCGAAAGAGTCACTGGTTCTGCGCTCTGTCGTCGGGAGTGTTGCAATCTTTCAGTATGGTAAGCCATCTCAGCACCTATCCCGGCAATGCCATTCTGTTTGTGGAAGGACAAATGCCGCGGGGCGCCTTTGTCCTGTGTTCCGGTAAGGTGAAGCTTTCGACCACTTCCCGCGATGGTAAGGTGCTGATCGTAAAGATGGCTGAGGCCGGGGAAGTCTTGGGACTTAGCGCTGTGATTTCGGGCACGTGCTATGGAGTGACGGCGGAGACTGCTTCGCCTTGCCAGGTGAACTTCATCGAGCGCGAAACGCTTCTTCGGCTAATGGAAAAAAATGGAGAACTGGGGCTGCATTCCGCACAAGCGTTGAGCAGCGACTTTCAATCGGCATACCGTGATATTCATGATCTCGTTTTAGCCCGATCCTCGGCGGGAAAACTTGCAAAACTGCTTCTCTCCTGGACACCAAGCCGCGCCAAGTACGACCTGGGCTCTGAGATCCGCATTCGCAATGGAGTGACTCACGAAGAAATGGCGCAGATGATTGGGGCATCGCGGGAGACGGTTACCCGTTTGCTGAGCGATCTCAAGAAAAAGGAATTGATCCGGCTAGAGGGTTCAACTCTGGTAATCCGCAATCGCACCGCGCTTGAGGCGATGGCTGCGTAACCCCGGCAGACCGGATGGTGGCTGGTTCCTCCCCCGCCACCGTCCGGGGGGAGTCGTAAAGTCCGGCGTCGATCTATCGTTCCCGAGATCTAACGTTCCATTGCGTCGATCAATTGAAATAACTGGCTACGATCCGTCACTTCGACGTAGGGCTTCCCGCCAGGCTTATTGCTCACGATATAGATCGTCGGAGTCTGATGGATTCCAATTTTATTCCCCATGTCCCGTTCCGCGTTGACCTCTGCTTTTAGTTTCCCCTGAGGGTCGATCACGAAGGGCAGCGAGACTTTGTGGTCGGCCGCAAATTTATCGGAAAAGCTGCGCAGGTTCTGCGGCGTGATTTCCACTTGGTGCTCATAAATATAGTCGCGATAGTCAGTCCCGAGTTCCTTCGAGTGAGCGTCGAAATAGTGCGCGGTCACGGCGGCTTCGAAGGACCAGTTGTGCATGGGAAGCGGGAAGTCGTGGATGATCAGCGGAATTTTGTAGGTTTTTCCCGCTTGTTTCAGCAACGGGGCAGTGGTTCTGCACATGGGGCATTGCAGGTCTTCAAAAACAACAATTGCGACCTTCGCGCCTTTCGGCGGTTGCAGCGCGGGATCCACTCCTCCCTGCGACCAGCCAAAGGAGGTCCCCAAACACATTAGGATGGCGAACAACAGTCCGTTCTTGCTCATATCTACTTATGTTAACCGATGCGGTAAAGAGTGTAAGCCTGAATCTTTGGTCACTGTTTTTAACAGGATAAGGCTCTTTAGGCCAGAAAACCGAGTTCATAGAAGTCCTTTCAGAATGGACTAATGTCCTCCCCAAGACTAGAATCGTTCTGCATCTACACAGGCTCTATCCGCCGCGCGGAGGGGCACTGGAGGATTTGTGAGCCTCATCCCAATCGGCGAACCTCGCCACAAGACTTCTGTCGCTTCCCTTCGCGAAAACAAACGCCAGCATGAGCCGATCACTTGCCTGACCGCTTACGACTATCCCGCAGCGCGGCTGGTGGATGAGGCTGGCATTGACATCATCCTAGTCGGCGATTCGCTGGCCATGACCGTTCTAGGCTACGAAAACACGCTTTCCATCACCGTCGACGAAATGCTTCATCACGTGCGGGCCGTGCGGCGTGGCGTGAAGCATGCTTTGCTGATCGCGGACATGCCATTTGGCTCTTATCACGCGAGTGCGGAAGATGCCGTGCGCAACGCAACTCGATTCATGAAAGACGGCGCTGAAGCCGTAAAGATCGAAGGCGGCGAAAAGCGTGCTGACATTATCCGGCGCATCATTGACGCCGAGATTCCTGTCGCTGGGCACATTGGACTCACTCCGCAGTCGGTCAACGTCATGGGCGGATACAAAGTCCAGGGGAAGTCGCTGGCGGATATTGAACAGCTCATGCGCGACGCCGTTGCGTTGGATCGAGCCGGCGTAGCGTGCATTTATCTGGAAGGAATTCCTCGGGAAGTAGCCGGGATGATCACGGCCGAGGTCGGTACTCCGACGATTGGGATTGGGGCTGGGCCGGATTGCGACGGGCAAGTGCTGGTGTTTCACGACATCCTTAATCTCACTTTCGCTCCGGCTGGAAAGTTCGTTCGCCAGTATGGTGACGCAGCGGAGCTGATTAAAAATGCAGTTCGCGGATTTCGGGAAGATGTACGCTCGCGGCAGTATCCTGCGGATCGGGAGTCATATCATCTGCCCAAAGAAACGAAAGCAGCGTTGGACACCGTGCTCGAACGGAAGCGTGCAATGAGACGGTAGTGCCGCAGTGCTCGTGTGGGGACGGGCGCCCTCGCCCGTCCAGGTCGAGCGAAGCTCGACAAGATTCTATTCTTCAATTCAAGAGCGGACAGCTGGGGGCGGCTGTCCCTACGTGTTTCGCTTCTGATGCAAATTTTCCTGACTATTCTCGACATGTGGGCCGCTTCACGCGCTGTGCGACACGGCGGCAAGCGGCTCGGCCTCGTCCCGACCATGGGCGCCCTCCACGAAGGACATCTTTCGTTAATTCGCGCCGCAAAATCGCAAAGCGATTCGGTCGCGGCTTCTATTTTCGTAAATCCGCTTCAATTTGGGCCCAACGAAGACCTGGCGAAATATCCCCGCGATTTCGATCGAGATTGCGAGCTGCTGAAAAAAGAAGGCGTGGATTTTCTATTCGCGCCTTCGGTTGAGGAGATGTATCCGGCCGGAGCGGTAACGCACGTTACTGTTGAAGGTCTTAGTGACAAGCTGTGCGGCAAATCGCGCCCTGGACACTTTCGCGGCGTGACGACTGTCGTTTCAAAACTCTTTCACATCGTCGAGCCTGACGTGGCTTTTTTCGGACAAAAAGACGCGGCGCAGTTGGCAATCATCCGGCGCATGGTTCGAGATTTGAATTTTCTGGTCGAGATCGAAGCTTGCCCGATCGTCCGCGAATCTGACGGCTTGGCGATGAGCTCTCGCAACGCTTATCTGAATGCTCAAGAACGCAAGGCTGCACTGGTGCTCAACCGGACTTTGAAACGAGTGCAAGAACTGTTCGATCAAGGAGAGCGGAACGCAGCCAGGCTCGCCGACGGCGGGAAGGTCGCGTTCCCGGAAGAGAAATCCGTTCGGCTGGATTATCTCGAGATCGTGGACCCCGACAGTCTTGAGGCGCTTACAGAAGTGAAAAAAACAGCGCTAGCTGCTGTTGCTGGTTTCGTTGGGACAACGCGGTTGATCGACAATGTGGTGCTCGGTACTGAGGAGAAGGGCTTTCGCTAGAATCCAGATAGGTGTACCCCCTTTCAGTTCCAATGTCATCGAAATTTTCAAAACATTCGAGGAGGCGGACGAGCTTCGCGGGTATATTGCGATTTTGAAACGGCTACCGAGCGATTCGATGAAGTGCTCCTGAGCTATTATCAAGCGGGGAACGATTTCCTCGAATGCAAATCATTTACGCAATGCCGTTCGTACTGCTTTCGATGTTTGGATTCCTAGTGTGTGCCGTCGTTCCGCGATGGCGTGCCTATAGGTTCCAAGCTCTGGTCGGGCCCGTCGCCTTTGGGTTCTGCTCAATAGTCGCTATGGGAGCAATTGTTCTGATTTCCGATCACTTCAATCTGGGGCTCTTTACGAGGCCGTGGTCCGGGCTGTTGTTGATCTACGTCATTCCCGGTCTGCTGGGCAGTTGGTTCGCAGTTGCCGCCGTCACGAAAATCGTCCGTCGTCGTGATAGTTGACTTAAACAGCAGGGCACCATCGATCTGGACGCACTCTTCAACCAGCATGCTACGTAACTCTCGACCCGGAAACGAACGCGTTCCCCGCGATGATGTAGCGCAACGGCCGCTCGGCGGCTTTGCTTATGCCGATCCGCGGTGTGACCAGGATTCGGTCGGGACGATAGCCGTCCTCGGCGATAAATAGATCGGAGCTTGCATCGGTCAGATCTTTTTCATTGTCCCGCTTGCGGGTGATGCCGAAAGCCTCCGCCAGTCTTCCTGGGCCACTTGTCAGCTTCCGCAGATTGCTGGGCTTATCCACCGAAACCCCTCGCAGGCGAGCCATTTCGTCCATTCCTTCGAGAGGTTCGAGGGCGCGGAACAGAATTCCTCCGGCGATGCCATCCGGCAGGCACGAAACATTCAGACAATAGTGATTGCCGTAGATAAAGTAGATGTAGGCGTATCCGGGCGGCCCGAAGAGAACCGCGTTGCGGGCGGTGCGTCCAGCGGCGGAGTGGGCGGCGGGGTCGTCTTCTCCGAGATACGCTTCAACCTCGACGATTCGTCCGGCAAGTATTTTCTTTCGATTGCGCCGGACGAGGACCTTGCCTAGAAGATCGCGGCTTACTTCACGCGGATCGCGGTCGTAGAAACTGCGCGAGAGGGCATCCGCGTATTTGTGAAGTGATTTGGGCACGGTAGGGGTCCTTCGACTCGTGTTTCTTTCGCAAGCGAAAGAAACAGCTTCGCTCAGGATGACAGACCATTAAATTCAATCGGGAGAGCCCGACTTCAGTCGGGCAATAACTGCGCGAAATTGATGAACGGCCCGACTGAAAGTCGGGCCCTCCCAAAAATCCTGCGTAAAAGCTCCCTATGCAGCGTCCTCGCCAACGCTTCTCAAGTACGCCAGCACCTCTTCCGCGTGGCCTTCCGGCTTCACTTTGCGGAAGGCGTGTTTGATCTTTCCATCCGGACCAATGATGAATGTCGTCCGAGCCACGCCCATAACTTTCTTTCCATACATGTTCTTTTCCTGAATCACTCCGAAGGCTTCGCAGATTTTCTTGTCGGCATCGCCCAGGAGCGTAAAAGGCAAGCTGAATTTTTCCTCGAACTTTTTCTGGTCTTTAGGCTGATCTGGCGAGATTCCGAGCAGTACGGCCCCGGTTTTCTGCATCTTCTTATAAGAGTCGCGGAACTCGCACGCCTCGATGGTGCAGCCGGGAGTGTCGGCCCGAGGGTAAAAGAACAGTACGACATATTTCCCGCGCAAGTCTTTGAGTGACACATCTTTACTATTCTGGTCAGGCAAAGTGAAGTCGGGAGCTTTATCATTGATATCGACCATGCCATTTTCTCCATTCGCTTCAAAGTTCAACAATGTAGTTCTACGACTTTTGGCTGGAGCGGCGATCGTTTTTACGACGATCGTGTTCCTCGCCGTCCAAATTGTACTCGCGCAGCGGCCGCACCGCGAGGCTGCGGACAAAGGTCCGCGGGCCACAGGACTGATTGAACTCGCGCCGAACGGTAAAGCCCATCTGATTCCAATCGTGATCATGATCGACGGCAAGTTCTATGATGCCGCGGAATACAAAGCTTCCCCCGTGCCGATATCGCTGGATTCAGGGACTATCTATGAGGCGTTTCGCAGTGGAGTATCGCAGGGCTTGTTCACAGTAAGGACCGCGCTAACGGGAGCGCATGCATGGCGAGGAGACGGGACATGGCAATCGTCGGCGGAAATCCAGGCGGCGGCTGAGAAAAAGAAAGCAGCGGCCGCAGCCAAAGCGAAAGCCGCAAAGAAGAGCGACGACGATCAGGAGGGTCCGCCAAGGCTTCGGCGCGCCGCATCGAAACAATCCGAAGGTGATAAGACGAATTCTCCCCCTGCCGCACCGGCTGCGGGAACTACACCACCTCCATCTGCGGATGGAACCAAGCCGACCTCCAATCCGCCCGGCGGCGGTTCGCCCACTAATACGTCTCAGTCGGGAACTACCGCAAGCTCGCCAACCTCAGCGTCTGCTGCGCAACCACCTGAACCGTCATCTCCCGAACCATCTTCGACTTCAGATGAAAATGATCCGGATAGGCCGCATCTACAAAGAGGCAAGGCACCCCAGCGGGCTGCCTCTCAAAATATAGCGAAGGCCAGCGCTCCGGCGCCGAGTGGAGTGAAGGGATCGAGCCCAGGCTCAGTGGCTGCCGGCGGGGCCTCTTCCTCCTCTAACATTCAGCTCATTCCCGCAGTCTCGGATGCGGGCGGACCTGAGCCGCGTCCCTATACCTTCAATATGAAGCCGGACGAGGAGCGTGAATTGCGGACGAAAATGCTAGCGCTGGCCGCAGTGGAAGTGAGCGCTCGCGACAAGGTTCTGGTGCCGACGACTGCGCCAAAAACACTCCCGTCTTCATCCCACAAAAGCAAGGCAGCAAAAGCGCAGCAGCCAGCTTTTGAAGATATCCAATTTCATGTTTTCGATCTCTCCAACAGTAACGAACCCGTGCTGATTATGTCGGCAAAGGCAAAAATGCCCGTATCACACGCGGCGGACAATTCTCGTCCGCCGGACGGCTACCTCCTCACCTTGGTTGCTCGGGAAGATATTTATGGGGACCTTCACAAGGCACTCTCGAACGTGACCGACAACCAGCATCTTGACGTCCTGCCTCGCCTTGATCTAATTGACGCAGTGGACGTGGATGGCGATGGCGGCGGGGAGCTGCTGTTCCGGCGCGTATCAGATACAGGCAGCGGCTACGTCGTGTATCGAGTGATTGGCAATCAGCTATGGCCGCTCTATGAGGGCCCCATCGGCTGAGGTGGGTTGCCGTCACTGCGCGACTATAATCTCCAGCGATGGCTAAGGATCTTCACAAGAAACTCGAAGCTCTTCGCGAGCAGATTCGCCAACACGAATACCGCTATTACGTTCTCGACGATCCCGAGATCAGCGATGCTCAATTCGACCAGCTCATGAACGAGCTGAAAAAAATTGAGGACGAGAATCCCGAACTGGTCACGCCAGATTCTCCCACCCAACGCGTCGGCGGCAAACCCCGCGAGGGATTTCTCAAAGCGCCGCATTCGTCGCCAATGCTGTCGCTGGACAACACATACAACGTCGACGATTTGCGCAACTGGGAACGGCGTATTCACGAATTGGCCGGGCGCCAGGAAATTGAATATGTCTGTGAGCTCAAGCTCGATGGCATGTCGCTGGCTCTGCACTACGAAGGCGGCAAGCTGGTTCGCGGCATCACTCGAGGAGACGGCACAATCGGCGAGGACGTTACATTGAATGTTCGTACGGTGCGGTCTATCCCACTGTCGATTCCCCGAGAGACGCTGAAGAAGGCTGGCATTCCGCCCGATTTTGAAGTCCGCGGCGAAATGCTGATGCCGATCGCATCATTCAAGAAGATGAATGAAGATCGCGTCAACAAGGGGCTGCCGGCATTTGTGAATCCGCGAAATGCTACCGCTGGCACTATTCGGCAGCTTGAGCCGAGTATCACTGCGCAACGACGGCTTGATTACTTCGCCTACGCGCTGCTGAAAAATGGCGCCACTTATTTCGATCAGCACTGGGAAACACTAAACGCGCTCAACGCAGCTGGATTCAAAGTGAATCCAGCGCGCGCGCTGGCGAAAAACTTCGACGAGTTGTGGGCGTTTATCCAACAAGAAGAACCCAGGCGCGAGAGCCTGCCCTATGAAATTGACGGCATCGTAATCAAAGTGAACCATACCTCGTTGCAACGGGAACTTGGGTTTACGGGGAAAGCGCCACGCTGGGCAATCGCGTACAAATATGCCGCGCGATCGGGCATCACGAAGGTCGAAGACATTCTGGTGCAGGTCGGACGAACTGGAAAGTTGACTCCCGTGGCCGCGCTGACACCGGCTTTTATTGGAGGAACCACGGTAAGCCGAGCAACGCTTCACAATATGGATGAAATTGAGCGCCTCGGTGTGAAGATCGGCGATTGGGTGGAAGTAGAGCGCGGCGGAGACGTCATTCCGAAGATTACTCGGGTAGTGGAAGACAAAGACCATCACCGTGGGACCAAATCCTTTCACATGCCGCAAAAGTGCCCGATCTGCGGCACACACGTCGTTCGCACTGAAGGAGAAGTGGATTACCGGTGCGTCAATGCGAATTGTCCTGCAAAGCTTCGAGAAAGTATTTTGCACTTCGCTTCACGCGGGGTCATGAACATCGACGGCATGGGAGATGCACTCGTGAATCAATTGACTGATCGCGGGATGGTCAAAAATGTCGCCGACATTTATAAGATCACCGAATCAGACCTGCTGAATCTTGAGCGAATGGGAAAAAAGTCGGCTCAGAACGTGCTCAAAGAAATTGAAGCTTCTAAAAAGCTTCCACTTGAGCGAGTGATCTTCGGACTGGGTATTCGATTTGTGGGGGAAAGAACCGCGCAGTTCTTAGGCGAGCACTTCGGATCGATGGACGCGCTCATGAATGCCAGCGAGGAAGAGCTTCAGCAGGTGAACGAGGTCGGCCCCCGGATCGCAAAGAGTATCGCGGAATTCTTTCAGGAGCCGAAGAACAGGGAGTTGGTGGAACAGCTGCGCAAGGCCGGGCTAGCTTTGGCCGGGAAGAAAAAACAGCGCGGAACCAGCTTGGCTGGGAAGACTTTTGTACTGACCGGCTCTATGGCACGGTACAGCCGCGATCAGGCAAAAAAACTGATCGAAGATGCAGGCGGTCGAGTCTCCGGCTCGGTCAGCAAGAAAACAGACTACGTGGTTGCAGGAGAAGATGCAGGATCGAAACTGGATAAGGCCAAAGAGTTAGGAGTAAGCGTAATTGATGAGAAGAAAATGGAGGAGCTGCTAGGGCTTGCGTAGGGACAGCCGAGTCTGTGTCGCAACCCATTTTCGATTTACAAAGTGGAACGCGGGTACCAAAAAACAGCCGCGAAGCGGCGGAAGAATGCAGCCCAGGGCGTAGCCCTGGGTACGAAAGTGGGAAATCAGCAAGCCCCGAAGGGGCGAAAGATCGGTTGCGACACACACTCAGCCGCCCCCGGCTGTCCAGCCGAGCAAAGCTCGGCAGTTCTACTTAACGGCCTAGCAAATGCGATTTCATAAAATCTGTTGAGCTGCGCTCAACTGGACAGCCGAGGGCGGTGTCCCTACGCAACCGCAAAACTCAACGATTTTACAAATTCGTGACAACTCCCGCGGTCGGTTTGCTTTAAGTTCTCCCTAACATGGCCCTGTAGTACACATGGGGCTGTTTCTCCGACAGGAACGTCACTCCGAGCTACTACGATCCCACAAATCACTCAGAGTGACGTTTCATACTCCTAGGCAAGTGCCGCCCTTATCCGCTTATAGGTAGTTTCCAGGCTTTCCGGAAGCACCCGCGTCTCTCCAAGTACCGACATAAAATTTGCGTCCGCTACCCAGCGAGGAAGGGCGTGCATATGGATATGTCCCGCGATACCAGCACCCGCGGCTTTGCCAATGTTCATCCCCAGATTGAGCCCGTCTGGATTGTAGAGTGCACGCAACACTGTTTCCATCTTTTGGGCCAAGTCCATCATTTCGTGGGCAGCCTCGACGGGAAGCTTTTGCAGTTGGTCTAGATGTGCAAACGGGACAATCATGACGTGTCCCGAGGTGTATGGAAAGCTGTTAAGGATGATGTAGCAATGCCGGCCGCGATAGACGATCAGAGCCTTGCTGTCCTCCAATTTGGGAAGCTCGCAAAATATGCACCCCGTTGTTTGCTCAGCGGTGCTGACATAGGCGAAACGCCACGGAGTCCAGAGATAGTCCATTGCCCGCAGATTAACAGATGATTGCCGGAATTCGGACGACTCCGGACGGGCTATCCTTACCCAATCCTTTTGGTCTGTTGTGGGGACCGTGGCTTGCTCCTCCAAGACCCAACTTAGCTAGGTTGCCCCTGACCTAACGTTCTGAAATTGTGCACGAATGTTACAGTTTGATGTTTGACACTGTTCTAAAGCGGTTGCTATAGTCGAAGTGTTCCCTTGGGACGCGGGTATGTGTTCTTAAACGTCCGACCGCTGGGATTGTTCAAGTCCGTTCGCCAGGACGGGCCCATCACAACCTGAGACTCTCACCAGCAGTCTGCTGAACAGCCCGTATCCATCCCGCACGTTGTGCGAGAACACCGCAGAGAGGCCATAACCTTGCTCGACGACAACAACGCCCACAACCAGGATTCCGCAACCTCCACCATGACCGAAGTTATGCCTGAACCAGTAGCGAACACCGGTGTGGGTTCACCTTCAAGCGACAGCCCGGAGCGCTCGCATCAAGATCCGGGCCACCAAGATTCAAAGCGCGAAGACTCGAAACGGGAAGATTTGAGCCACGAGGGTCCAAGTCAGGAAGACAAACAAGCCAACGCAACCGCGGATGATTTCGCATCCGCCCTCGAGACATTCACTACCGAGAGCGAGGAAGCGGCCAGCGAGGATCACGTTGTCAAAGGCACAGTCCTAAAACTGACCGCCACTCACGTCGTCGTTGACATCGGCGCCAAGTCCGAGGGCATGCTTCCTCTGGCCGAGGTGCTGGATCACGACGGCAAGCCGAAGTTCCAGCCCGGCGACGAAATTAACGTCATGCGCGATAAGGGTCAGACTGAGGAGGGTTACATCAACCTCTCTCATCAGAAGGCCCAAAAATTGCGTGCATGGGACGAAATCGAGAAGGCCTATAACGAGAAAAAGCCCATCCAGGCTGTTGTGATCGAGCGCATCAAGGGCGGTCTAACCGTCGACATTATGGGCGCCCGTGCCTTCCTGCCGGGCTCTCAAATGGATCTACGGCCAGTTCGCAATTTGGATAATGCCAAGGGTGAGAAGCTTGAAGTTGCCATAGTCAAGCTCAACAAGAAGCGCGGAAATATCGTGGTCTCCCGCAAACAGTTGCTGGAAGAAGAACAAAGCGACAAGCGCTCGAAGACCCTGGAACACCTCGAAGAGGGCGGCATATTGACGGGAGTAGTCAAGAACCTGACCGAGTATGGCGCATTTGTCGACTTGGGCGGAATTGACGGCTTGCTGCACATCACGGATATGTCATGGGGACGGCTGACTCATCCTCGTGACCTGGTGAATGTCGGTGATCAGATTCAGGTAAAAGTCTTGAAGTTTGACAAGGACAAGCAGCGGGTTTCGTTGGGATTCAAACAGCTCACGCCTGACCCATGGCTCGATGCTGAGCATCGCTACCCGGTGGGCGCGCATGTGAGCGGACGAATCATCAGCGTCACCGACTACGGAGCGTTTGTCGAGCTGGAGCAGGGAATCGAGGGGCTAGTTCACGTCAGCGAGATGACCTGGTCGAAACGCATAAAGCACCCGTCGAAGTTGGTCAACGTCGGAGATCAGGTTGATTGCGTAGTTCTGAATGTGAATCCGCAAGAGCGTCGCATTTCGCTCGGCATGCGGCAACTCGCAGCCAATCCCTGGGATGAGCTTCATCACAAGTATCCCGTGGGCGCTACAGTAGAGGGGCGCGTCCGC
>JGI12635J15846_10003404_pt1 | contig 13847 bp, 10 predicted proteins | sample BlaSpr_A8_OM2_M2_FD_15846 | JGI IMG/M metagenome (IMG submission 15846) | reverse complement strand
GCGGTACGCGTCGAAACCGAAGGCGTAGAGACGATCGAGGCGGGTCGTACGCGTGGGCCATGCCGCGTGCACACTGTCTCTGATCTGCGCGGTCACGGGGTCGGCGGATACCATCCAAGGCATGTCCGGAAAGTACAGCCCATCGAGATCGGTATTCGCGCTCGGGTTGGGCTCGAAGCTGTCCGAGGTGGCGTATACCGGCACGTCGCCCGCGAAATTGAATTTGAGCTGCGGGACGATCAGCCGCGACGCGCCGGGACTGCCCTCGATGAACACGAAGTCGACATCGCGATGAGTCGAAGGCTCGCCCTTGACGATGTGGACCTGCAGAATCTGCTTGATGATGTCGGCGAAGTCCGCGCGCGTGGAATCGTAGCGTCCGCCGTCGAGGACCGCGCCGCCGTGCTGCGACAACTCCTGCGAGAAGGCTGCCTGCACCCGGTTTCCAATCTCGCCGTCTGCGATGATGGTCACGCCCTTCAGCTTGCCTTCGGCGACCAGCCGCCGGGCGACGATGCGCGCCTCGTCCTCGGGCAAGAGCGCAAACTGATAGAAGGTGTGTCCGGCGTTCACGGAGTCGGCGAGAAAGTTGAGGGCGAGCTGCGGTGTCTTGCCGCCGTTCAACGGTACCACCGCGGCGACGTCTTCCTTGGTGAGCGGGCCCACGACGAACGCGGCTCCGTCGTCCACCGCATGACGATAGGCGCCGGCGACGGTCTCGGCGGCGACATCGTAGATTCTCAAATGCGGACGGGAGGCGGGATCTTGCTCGAGGTAGGCCGCGATGAATCCGTCTCGCACGGCGACGCCGACCGACTCGGCACGCCCGGACAGCGGCAAGAGCAACGCTATTTGGTCGGGAAAGCCGGTGGCGACGGCGATCTGATTCTGCGCGAGCATGAGGACACTGTCGTTGGCCGGGTGCTGGGGATAGGCGCGCTTCCAGTTCGCGAGCGCCGTTCCCGCCCGCATGGGATCCCGTGCCATGTCGATCGCCACCGGTCCGAGCGCCAGCCAGCCGGCGACGATCGGGTCGGTGTTGGGCGGAGCTTTGAGCGAGATTCCCCGCTCGGCAGCATCGCGAATCAGGCCGAACAGCTCCTCGCGGCTGGCTCGCAGGCTCCCGGGATCCGGCAAGTAGCGCTCGCGCTCGACAAAGCCGCGTGTGCCCTCCACAGGATGTCCCGACAGGAAGGCGGCTTTGCCGCGCAACCACCAGTAATTCTGGGCAAGATCCGGGGAACTCGGCACGGGGATGGAATCCAACTCGCGGATCGCGCCGTTGCCGTCGCGCTCCGCCACGGCAATCTCGGCTGCAACCAGCGCCCTGGAAGCCGGCAGCGTGGTGCGCGCCTGGGGGGAGACCGCCGCGTAAGCCTGCTTGGCGGAGGAGATGTCGCCGGCGAGTACCCACTGTTCCGCGCTCAAGAGCTCGTAGTTATCGTGATCGGTGGGGTTTTGCGCCGCGAGATCCGCATAGGCCCGAGCCGCATCGGCATGCTTGCCGTCGCTCGCGAGACGCTGAGCGCGGGCTTGATTCGACACGGCGGAGGGTTCCTCCGGCTTGATCAGACTGCAGCCGGCGGCGACCAGCAATACCGCCAGTATCGTCGTCACCAACGCCGGCAGGGCAGCCAGGCGTGGACGTTGAGAGATCGCTGCCATACCCTGCATTCCCCGACTCATGGACCGTGACAGGCAGGCAGTATAGTGACAAACGCGGCAGCGGGCCGTCTCTACGTCGTGGCGACGCCGATCGGCAATCTCGGCGACCTGAGCGTGCGTGCGCGCGAGACGCTCAACTCGTGCACCCTCATCGCGGCCGAAGATACGCGGCGCACGGCGACGCTGCTCAACGCCTTCGGCCTGGTGAAGCCCATGCTGTCCCTGCACGAGCACAATGAAGGGCAGCGCGCTGCGGAACTCATCGATAAGATGCGGGCCGGTGCCAGTATCGCCCTGGTCAGCGACGCCGGAACTCCGGGCATCAACGATCCCGGCTTCGATCTGGTGCGCGCCTGCGCCGTGGCGGGCATCGAGGTCATCGCAATCCCCGGGCCCTGCGCGCTGATCGCCGCGCTCTCGATCGCAGGGCTGCCGACGGATCGTTTTTGCTTCGAAGGTTTCTTGCCCGCCCGTCGCTCCGCCCGGCGGGCGCGCCTTGGGTCTCTCGCTCTCGAGACGCGTACGCTGGTTTTCTACGAAGCACCGCATCGGGTGCGGGAAGCGCTCGAGGATTGTGCGCAGAGCTTCGGCGCGGAGCGGTTGGCCGCGGTTGGGCGCGAACTGACCAAGCTGCATGAAACGCTCTATCGCGGCTCGCTGTCGGAGCTCGCGTCCCGCGCCTCGGCCGAGCCCGATTTCGAGCGCGGCGAGATCGTGCTGGTGGTCGCGGGTGCATCGAACGCCGCAATCGCCGAAACGGAGGCGGATGGTCACGGCGGCGCGCTCGATCGCGTGCTCGCGCCGCTCCTCGAGGAGCTTCCGCTGAAACAGGCGGCGCATCTCGCGGCGCGCATCGCGTCGGTTCGCGACAACGAGGCTTATAAGCGGGCGCTCGTCCTCAAACAGGCGTATGGTGCGCGCTAAGAGTCGGCCAGGCAGCCGCTGCTTACGTCGGTTTCGGCCGGCGCGGGTGGAGGAAAGTCCGGGCTCCGACGGGCAAGGTGCCAGGTAACGCCTGGGGGACGCGAGTCCACGGAAAGTGCAACAGAAAGATACCGCCTAAGCGCTGCGCAAGCGGCGCCGGCAAGGGTGAAATGGTGCGGTAAGAGCGCACCGCGGTGATGGCAACATCAACGGCACGGCAAACCCCACCTGGAGCAAGACCAAATAGGGAAGCAGGCGGTGCTCTTGGCCGCTACATGTGGCCCACATGGGCTTCCGGGTAGGTCGCTTGAGCTGCGCGGCGACGCGCATCCCAGAGGAATGGCTGTCCACGACAGAACCCGGCTTACGGCCGACTCTTTTCTAGCGCTGACGCGCACATTAACGGCGTCGAAGCGACGCCGGCGTTGAGTGCTCAGAAAAAGACAAAGAGCAAAAACAAAAACAAAAAGAACAGCCACAGCCGCATCGCTCTGCGCGCTGATTAACAAAGCCATATAACAGCTTGATTCGGCACGTCTACTGACGATGTCGGTGATCGAATACAAAATGTGATCTAAGTCACTGTTGCCCCGAGTTTTTTTTAACTTATCCCGTTGACGTGTGCCAGGGGCCTGCCTATAGTGGAGCCCGGTGGAAAAAAGTGGGAGAAAATGGGTTGAAAGACCCATCCAGAAATGTTCCGGGGCGCCAACAAACTCACTCTCGATATCAAAGGGCGCATGGTCATGCCGACCCGGTATCGCGAGCGGCTGCAGGAGCGATGCGGCGGGAAGCTGGTGGTTACCGTGGACAAGGATCAATGCCTGCTGGTGTACCCCATGCCGGACTGGGAGGAGATCGAGCGCAAATTGATGAAGTTGCCCAGCTTCGACCCGCGGGCACGGCGGCTGCAGCGGCTCATGGTCGGGCATGCCACGGAGCTCGATCTCGATGCACAGGGCCGCGTGCTGTTGCCGCCTAATCTACGGGAGTTCGCCTCGCTGACGCGCGATGCCGTGCTCATCGGTCAAGGACTGCGCTTCGAACTGTGGGACGAGGAGAAATGGAATCAGCGGCGCGACGAATGGTTGGCGAGCGAGGAGTCCGCAACCGACTTGTCCGCTGATCTCGAAGCACTGTCGCTCTGAGCCTCAAGGGCCTAAGGCGGCATCGATGGTGGATGTGGACGCGGGACACACGGCGGTATTGCTACCTCAAGTGCTGGCCGCTTTGAACATTCGGGCGAGTGGCACCTATCTGGATGCCACCTTTGGGCGGGGCGGACATGCAGGGGCGATTTTGGAAAAGCTCATCGCTGACGGTCGGTTGCTTTGCCTCGATCGCGACTCAGCGGCGGTCGCCGACGCCAGGGCCCGATTCGGACAGGATCCGCGCGTCAAGATCTTTCTCGCGCCGTTTTCCGAGCTTGCCGCCTGCGCCGACGCGGTCGAGCCCGGACTCAAGTTCGACGGCATCCTGTTCGACCTCGGCGTCTCCTCGCCGCAGCTGGACGATGCCGCGCGCGGCTTCAGTTTCATGCGCGACGGCCCTCTCGACATGCGCATGAGCCGGGGAGAAGGCATGAGCGCTGCCGACGTGGTCAACGGCGCATCCGAGGCGGAGCTCATCCGCATTTTTCGCCAGTTCGGCGAGGAGCGAATGGCTCCGCGAATCGCCCGCGCCATCGTTGCCGATCGGAAGCTCCGGCCGTTCGAGCGTACGACTCAGCTTGCGCAAATGATCGCGCGGGTTTCGAGATCCCGCGAGCGGCACAAGCATCCGGCGACCCGCGTTTTCCAGGCACTGCGCATCTACGTGAACGCCGAGCTCGACCAGCTGCAGACCGCGCTCGAGTCCGCCCTGGCCCGCTTGGCGCCGAACGGGCGGCTCGCGGTCATCAGCTTTCACTCGCTCGAGGACCGCATGGTGAAGCAGTTCATGCGCCGTCACGCGAGCCCCGATCCGGTGTATGCGGGTTTGCCGGACATGCCGGCGCACGCCCGGCCGACCCTCAGGCTGGTGGGCAAGTCCGTCGAGCCCACGGGTGAGGAAACCGAGCGCAATCCGCGCGCCCGCAGCGCGCGCCTGCGCGTTGCAGAACGCTTAAGTCAAGGAATCGCCGCATGAACCTCTTCAAGCTGTCGCGGGCGGTCAAGCTGCCGGGGCCGGGCAGACTACTGCCGCTGGCTCTTCCCGTATTGTGGTTCGCCGTGCTCGGATCCGCGGTCCAGGTGATCTACGCACGCCATGAGGCGCGTGACAGGTTCGTGCGCCTGGAGAAACTCGACTCGCAGCGCGATTCGCTCGAGATGGAATGGGGCCGGCTGCAGCTCGAGCAGAGCTACTGGTCCTCGAATGCGTTCGTCGAACGCGTCGCCAATGCGAAGCTGCAGATGAGTTTGCCGCAGACCCAGGACGTGCGGATCGTGCGGCCGTGAAGCAGCGCCCGAGCGAAAGCGCCTCCGGTGCGGCGAGCTACCGCTGGCGCTCCGCCGTCATTCTGGGGCTGGTGGTACTCGGTGCGGCCGGCCTCGCGGCGCGCGCGGTCGAGCTGCAATTGATCGATCATGGTTTTCTTGCCAAGCAAGGCGACGACCGCTCGATGCGCGTGGTCAAGATCGCCGCGCATCGCGGCGCAATCACCGACCGTACCGGCGAGCCCTTGGCCGTGAGCACGCCGGTCGACAGCGTGTGGGTCAACCCGCAGGAGCTGAACGACAACATCGACCAGCTTCCCAGGCTCGCGAAGGCTCTGAAGCAGGATCAGGAGGTGTTGGCGCGGCGCGTTACCAGCAATCTCGATCGCGAGTTCCTGTATCTCGAGCGCGCCATGCCGCCGGAGCAGGCGGCGCACATCAAGGCGCTCGGGATTCCGGGGGTGTATCTTCAGCGCGAATACCGCCGCTACTACCCTGCGGGCGAAGTGACGGGCCATGTGGTGGGATTCACCACCGTCGACGATCAGGGGCAGGAGGGCCTGGAACTCGGCTACGACCAGCTGCTGAATGGCGAGGACGGCGCAAAGCGCGTCATCCAGGACATGTACGGTCATTACGTGGAGAACGTCGAGAGTATCCGGGCGGCGCGGCCGGGCCGCGACCTGGTCACCAGCATCGATCTGCGCATTCAATATCTGGCCTACCGGGAGTTGAAGGCCGCGATGCAGGAGTATCGCGCGCACGCCGGCTCGGTCATCGTCCTCGATGTCGATACGGGCGAGGTGCTCGCCATGGTGGATCAGCCTTCGTATAACCCGAACGATCGCGATCAGCTGAAGCCTGCCCTCTACCGAAATCGCGCGGTGACCGATATTTTCGAGCCGGGCTCGAGCGTCAAGCCCTTCATCGTGGCGGCGGCTCTCGCCTCCGGCCAGTACCGCCCGGACAGCGTCGTCGATACCTCCCCGGGCTTCATCCAGGTCGGCAACAAAGTGTTCGAGGACGAGTCCAATCTCGGCGTCATCGATCTCGCCACCATCCTCGCGAAGTCGAGCAACGTGGGCGCGGCCAAGGTCGCCCTGTCGCTCAAGCCCGAGCAGATCTGGAGCACGCTCACGAGCCTGGGCTTCGGCCAGGTGAGCGGCAGCGGATTTCCCGGCGAATCGGCCGGCATGCTCAGCAATTATTCTCATTGGCGGCCGATCGGCATCGCGACGCTGTCACACGGCTACGGCTGGTCGGTGACGCCGCTGCAGCTCGCGCATGCCTACGCGACCATCGGCGCCGGCGGCATCAAGCGCCCCATCTCCTTCGAGCGCCTGCCGGCGCCCACGCCGGCCCATCCGATCCCCGGAGAACGGGTGATGGATGCCAAGGTGGCGCAGGCGCTGGTGCAATTGATGGAGCAGGTGATCGCCAAGGGCGGAACTGCGACCCGCGCCTCGCTCGTCGGCTATCGGGTATCCGGTAAGACGGGTACCGCGTTCAAATCGATCGCAGGCGGCTATTCCACCGACCGGATCATGGCAGTATTTGCCGGTTTGGTGCCGGCGACGCATCCGAAATTGGCCACCGTGGTGGTGATCGACGAGCCGAGCCGGGATGTACACGAGGTCGGCGTGTTGGCCCAGGGCGGCACCGAAGCGGCGCCGGTGTTCGCGAGCGTGATGTCCGGCGCCCTACGCCTCATGGACATCCCGCCCGACGATCTGCAAAACGTACCCGCCGCGGCGTTGGTACAGGCCAACGCCGCCCCATGAGCACCTCACTCATGTGGCTGCTCGACGGAATCGCGGCCGTGCACGCCAACGACGCGCAGGTTGCGGACCTCGCGATCGACAGCCGCGAGGTGCGTCCCGGCGGTCTGTTCCTGGCGCTCAAGGGCCGGCGGTCGCACGGGCTCGAATTCGCCGCCGAGGCCGCGGCTCGCGGCGCATGTGCGGTTCTGTGGGAGCCGGGTCCGGGTATCGAGGCGCCGAGTTTCTCGGAGCCCCTGTTCACGGCGCCGGTCGCGGGCTTGAGCCAGCTGGTGGGCCGGATCGCCGACCGCTTCTTTCAGTGGCCGTCATCGCAAATGCGGGTCGTGGGCATCACCGGCACCAACGGAAAAACCACCTGCGCGTATCTGGTCGCGCAATGTCTCACCCGTCTGGAACAGACCTCGGCCTACATCGGCACCATCGGTTGGGGACGACTCGATGCGCTCGAAGCGCCCACGCATACGACGCCCGATGCGGTCAGCGTGCACCGCATGCTCGCTCAGCTTCGCACGCAGGGCGCGCGTACGGTCGCGATGGAAGTCTCCTCGCATGCGCTGGATCAAGGCCGGGTGGACGGCGTGCGGTTCCATACGGCGGCGTTCACGAATTTGACCCGCGATCATCTGGATTATCACCCCACGATGCAGGCGTACGGAGAGGCCAAGGCGCGTTTGTTCGCGGCGCCCGATCTCAAGCATATGATCGTCAATATCGGCGACGAATTCGGCCGCGAGCTCGCCATGAGGCTCGCGGGCCGTGCGCCCCTCACCACGGTCTGGGTCGGCGGATCGAGCGATGCCTGGCTTGCCGATCAGTCCGTGCGCGGCGACCGGGTCGTGCTGGACTTGCGCGGCATTTCCATGGACATCGACGGGAGCTTCGGGAAGCTGCATCTCTCGACCAAGCTCCTCGGCCGCTTCAACGCCGAGAACGCGCTGGTGGTGCTCGGGTGTCTCGTATCGCTGGGCGTTCCGATGTACGAGGCGGCGGCCGGTCTCGCCGGGTGCAAGGCGCCCCCGGGGCGCATGGAGGTGGTCGAGTCGAACGCCGGAGATAAGCCGCTGGCGGTGATCGACTACGCGCACACTCCCGACGCGCTCGCGAAAGCGCTCGCCGCCCTTCGCGAGCATTGCCGCGGAAAGCTCTGGTGCGTATTCGGCTGCGGAGGGGATCGCGACCCCGGCAAGCGTCCGATGATGGGTGCCGTGGCCGATGAGCTCGCGGATCAAATCATCGTGACCGACGACAATCCGCGCTCGGAGAGTCCGGCAGAGATCATCCGCGCGATCACCGCCGGAATCACCGCGCATCGTGCGCGCATCGTTCACGACCGGGGCGCCGCGATCGCGGAGGCCTTGAATGCGGCGGGCGGATCCGACGTCGTGCTCATCGCCGGCAAGGGACACGAGGATTACCAGATCTACGGCGCGTCGCGCCGCAGTTTCAGCGATCGCGACGAGGCGTTGAAAATCCTGGGAGCCGCGGCATGAAGCGCACGCTGCAGGAAGCGGCTCGGGCTGTCGCGGGCACGCTCGTCGGCGATGACCGGCCGTACGGCGCGGTATCCACGGACAGCCGGACGCTCACCGCCGGTGCGCTGTTCGTCGCGTTGCGAGGTCCGAATTTCGACGGCGCAGCGTTCGTCGCCGCCGCGGCCCAGCGGGGGGCGGTGGGCGCGATCGTGGAGAAGCCGGTGCCCGATGCGGCGATCACCCAGATCGCGGTGCCCGACACGCTCGCCGCGCTGCAGCGGCTGGCCTCGGCGTGGCGTGCGTCGTTCTCGATCCCGATCGCCGGCATCGGCGGCAGCAACGGCAAGACCACTGCCAAGGAAATGACCGCGGCAATCCTCTCGCGGCGCGGCCCTTGTCTGGCGACCCACGGCAATCTCAACAACCATATCGGTGTTCCGCTGACGCTGATGCGCCTGGAGCCGTCGCATCGAAGCGCGGTGATCGAAATGGGTGCCAATCGCATCGGCGACGTAGCCGAGCTCGTGCGGCTCGCACGCCCCACGGTCGGCTTCATCACCAACGCCGGCGCCGAGCATCTCGAGGGTTTCGGCGATCTCGACGGCGTGGCCCGCGGCGAGGGAGAAATGGTGGCAGGGCTCGCTCCCGACGGCGCGGCCGTCATCAATGCCGACGATGCGTACGCGGACTATTGGCGCGGCGCCGCGTCCGCCTCGCGCATCGTCACCTTCGGCGTCGCGCGCCCGGCCGACTACTCTGCGGCGAACGCCGTCCAGGCAATCGAACGCGGTGAATTCGTCACGCGCTTCACGCTCCGCTGCCCGCTCGGCGAACGCGCGATCGTGCTCAAGGCAGGCGGCGCACACAATATATCGAACGCACTGGGCGCCGCCGCGGCGGCCGGGGCCGCCGGGGCTTCGTTGGACGACATGGTCGCCGGCCTTCTGGATTTTCGGGCGGTGTCGGGGCGGTTGCAGCTCAAGGCGGGGCTTCGCGGCAGCTGGATCATCGACGACTCGTACAACGCCAATCCGAGCTCGGTACGCGCAGGCCTGGACGTGCTGCGCTCCGTCCCGGGAACCACCTGGCTGGTGCTCGCGGACATGGCCGAGTTGGGAGATCACGCGGCCGACAGTCACGCCGGGCTCGGGCGCTATGCGCGCGAGTGCGGCGTGAAGCGCCTGTTCGCATTCGGCCCCGAAAGCTCGCGCGCGGCCGAGACGTTCGGCTCGGGCGCCGAGTGGTTCCCGGACGCGGAATCCTTGATCCGCCGCCTGCAGGCGGAGATCGGTTCGGGCGTCACCGTGCTCGTCAAGGGCTCGCGCGTGAACCGCCTGGAACGCGTGGTGCAGGCGCTCGGCGGCGGCGGCTCGACGTCCGGCCACATGATGCGGGCAGGCTGAGCCATGTTGCTATACCTCACCGAGTATCTCGCGCACCGTTATTCCGGGTTTCACGTCTTCCAGTATCTGACGCTGCGCGGGATTCTTGCGGCGATGACCGCGCTGGCCATCGCCATGGTGATCGGCCCGCACATGATCAGCGCACTCAGCCGCTACCAGGTAGGTCAGCAGGTGCGCAGCGACGGTCCGAAAACGCACTTGCGGAAATCCGGGACGCCCACCATGGGCGGCGGCCTGATGCTGGCGGCGATGGTGGTCGGGACGCTCCTCTGGGCCGATCTGTCGAGCCGGTTCGTTTGGATGCTCATCGGGACGACTCTCGCCTTCGGCGGTATCGGTTTCTACGACGACTATCTGAAGCTCATCGTCGGAAACTCCAAGGGTTTGGCGGCGCGCTACAAGTACCTGGCGCAATCGGTCGCCGCGCTTTGCATCGCCGCGAGCCTGCACTGGACGCATCAGTCGATGGCAGAGATCTCCCTGTATGTGCCCTTCTTCAAGACGGTGGCTGTGCCCATGTCCACGCTCGGGTTCGTCGCCTACGCGTATTTCGTCATCGTCGGCACCAGCAACGCGGTGAATCTCACCGACGGCCTCGACGGTCTGGCGATCATGCCGGCGGTGATGGTGGCGGCGGCACTCGGCGTGTTCGCCTATGCCACGGGCAACTTCAAGTTCGCCGCGTATCTGCAGATTCCCTACATCCCGGGCGCCGGCGAAGTGCTCATTTTTTGCGCCTCCATCGCGGGCGCAGGCCTCGGCTTTCTCTGGTTCAACTCCTATCCCGCCGAAGTCTTCATGGGGGATGTCGGCGCTCTCGCCATCGGCGCGGCGCTCGGAACGGTCGGCGTGATCGTGCGGCAGGAGATCGTGCTGTTCATCATGGGCGGCGTGTTCGTGCTCGAGACCGTCTCGGTGATGCTGCAGGTGGCCTCCTTCAAGCTCACCGGCAAACGCATATTCCGCATGGCGCCGCTGCATCATCACTTCGAGCTCAAGGGATGGTCCGAGCCGAAAGTCATCGTGCGCTTCTGGATCATCAGTTTCCTGCTGATGCTCACCGGCCTGGCTACTTTGAAGATCCGATGACGACTAATGCCATGGTCAGCGTCGTGGTAGGTCTCGGCAAAACAGGCGCCTCCTGCGTGCGGTATCTCACGAGACGCGGCATCCCGGCCGCCGTGACCGATTCGCGCCGCGACCCGCCCGGGCTCGCGGAGCTCGGCGGTCTGGCAAAGACGCTCGATATTCGTCTCGGCGGCTTCGATGTCTCGCTGCTCGACGGCGCATCCCAGGTGCTGATGTCTCCGGGCGTCTCGCTCGAGGAGCCGATCGCTGCGCAGGCGAGGGCGCGCGGCATCGAGGTGCTGGGCGATATCGAGCTGTTCGCGCGCGCGGTTCGGGCGCCGGTGATCGGCATCACCGGCACCAACGGCAAGAGCACCGTGACCAGCCTGGTGGCGGGCATGGCGGCTGCGGCGGGCAGACGGGTGCTTGCCGGCGGGAATCTCGGAAAACCCGCCCTCGACCTCCTGGATGAGCCCGTTCCCGACCTCTATGTGCTCGAGCTGTCGAGCTTCCAGCTGGAGACGACGCACTCGCTCGAGCTGATTGCCGCCGTGGTGCTCAACGTCACGTCGGATCATATGGACCGCTACCCCTCGATCGAGGATTACGCTAGGGCCAAGGAGCGCATCTTCGACCGCGCGGCCGCAATGGTCTTGAACATCGACGACCCTCGAGTCGCTGCGATGCGCGAAAGGGCCGGGCGCGCCGCCCGCCCGCCGCACACCGTAACTTTCTCCGTCGAGCGCGCCGATGCGGATTTCACGGTGGTACGCCGTGGATCCGAGAGTTTCCTCGCCCGGCACGGCGAGATCGTCCTGCCGTTATCGCGCATGAAGATTTCGGGGTTGCACAATGCCGCGAACGCCCTCGCGGCGCTCGCCCTCGCGGAGGCGGCCGGCCTGCCGCTCGGCACGAGCTTGCGCGCACTCGAGCGCTTCCCGGGCCTTGCGCATCGTTCGGCGTGGGTGGCCGACATTGCCGGCGTGCGCTACGTGGACGATTCCAAGGGCACCAACGTGGGAGCGACCCTCGCCGCGGTGTCCGGCATGTCCGGGCCGTTGGTCTTGATCGCCGGCGGCGAGGGCAAGGGTCAGGACTTCGCGCCGCTCGCGGCGGCGTTCCGGAACAAAGTCCGGCACGCGGTCCTGATCGGCAAGGACGCGCCCTCCATCGAGACCGTGCTCGCGGGCGTGTGTGCGACCGAACGAGCGACGACCATGCCCGCGGCCGTGGCGGCCGCCGCGGCCGCCGCCCGCAGCGGCGACACGGTGCTCCTGTCGCCGGCCTGCGCGAGTCTCGACATGTTCCGCGACTACAACCATCGGGGCGATGAGTTCGCCGCCGCGGTGCGCGCACTCGAGGGAGCGGCATGAACGCCACGACCATGTCGTATGGAATTCGAGCGCGGGAGCGGATGCCCTTCGCGTGGGACGGGCTGACCCTCGCTCTCACCGCATCGCTCCTGCTGGTCGGGCTCGTCATGGTCACCTCTGCGTCCATGTCGATCGCCGCCAAGGATCTCGGCGATCCGTTCTACTTCCTGGAGCGCCAGCTGGTGTTCGGGCTGGTTGGCGTGCTCGCAGGCTGGGTCATGACCCGGGTGCCGGCGCAGCTCTGGGACAAATACAGCCTGGGCCTGCTGCTGTTCGCGTTGCTGCTTCTCTTCCTGGTGCTCATTCCGGGGCTCGGCGCCACGGTCAACGGGGCGCGCCGGTGGATGCGCATCGGTCCCATGAATTTCCAGGTGTCCGAGCTCTCCAAGGTCTTGGTGCTGACGTGGGTGTGCAGCTACTGCGTGCGCAAGCGCGAGGAGCTGACCCGGACCCTCGGGGGGCTCGCGAAGCCCGTGGGCCTGCTGGGCGTCGCCGCGCTGCTGCTGCTCCTCGAGCCCGATTTCGGCGCTGCCACGGTGCTGTTCGCGACCGGCTTCGCGGTGCTGTTCGTTGCGGGCGCGCGGCTTCGCTACGTCATCCTGTTCGTATCCGGCACGACGCTGACATTTGCCACGCTCGCCCTTACCTCCGCGTACCGGTTGAAGCGCCTCATGGGATTTCTGCATCCCTGGGACGACCCGTATAACGGCGGCTTTCAGCTGACCCAATCCCTGATCGCCATCGGCCGGGGCTCATGGTTCGGCGTCGGCCTCGGCTCGAGCGTGCAGAAATTGTTCTACCTCCCCGAGGCGCACACGGACTTCGTCTTTGCCGTGCTCGCCGAGGAGTTGGGTCTCGTCGGCGTGATCGGCGTGCTCGCCTTGTTTCTGGCGCTGGTGTGGCGCGCGTTTCGCATCTCGCGCATGGCGGCGCAGGCGGGGCTCACGTTCCAGTCCTACGTGGCACTCGCCTTCGGCGTATGGCTCGGCCTGCAGGCCATCGTCAACATCGGCGTCAACATGGGGGTGCTGCCGACCAAAGGCCTCACGCTGCCTCTTCTCAGCTATGGACGGAGCAGCTTGCTGGTGAGCCTCGCCTGGATCGGCGTGTTGCTGCGGATTTACCACGAGGTGAAATGCACCTCGCGCTCGGCGGTGATGCGCACGCCCGGAGGAGCGCGATGACCGGTCCGGTGATGATCATGGCGGGCGGCACCGGCGGCCACGTGTTTCCGGCGCTCGCCGTCGCCAAAGTGCTGCGCGAGCGCGGCATTCCGGTCGTGTGGCTCGGCGTACCGGGAAGCATGGAAGCGCGTCTCGTGCCGGCGAACGGCTTCCCGATCGAGTGGGTGCAGGTCGCCGGCATTCGCGGCAAAGGCCTCGGGACGTGGGCGATGGCGCCGTTTCGAATCGCCAACGCCGTCCGGCAGTGCATTCGAATCATGCGGCGCGTGAAACCCGCCGTGGTGCTGGGCGCGGGCGGATACGTGAGCGGACCGGGCGGCATCGCGGCCTGGCTCCTGTCCGTGCCGTTGCTGATTCACGAGCAAAATGCCGTTGCCGGCATGACCAATCGCTGGCTGTCGCGCGTCGCCACCCAGGTGCTCGAGGCGTTTCCCGGCAGCTTCCCGCCGGGGGTCGACGCCCGCGCCGTCGGCAATCCGGTTCGATCCGACATCGCGGATCTTCCCGATCCGGCCACGCGCTTTGCCGGCCGCGGCTCGCGCGCCCGCCTGCTGGTGTTC
>JGI12635J15846_10003403_pt1 | contig 13848 bp, 9 predicted proteins | sample BlaSpr_A8_OM2_M2_FD_15846 | JGI IMG/M metagenome (IMG submission 15846) | reverse complement strand
CTTCGCGCTCGGAACCGACACCACGGGGTCGATCCGTGGTCCCGCCAGCGTTGCCGGCCTCGTGGGACTGCGGCCCACACTCGGTCTCACCAGTCGCAGCGGTGTCATTCCGCTGTCGCTCAGCTTCGATACGACGGGAGTTCTGACCCGCACCGTGGCCGATCTGGCCATCGTTCTGGATGCGATTGCAACGCCCGATCCGGACGATGCCGCGACCGTGCGCCCGTCGGCCGCCGCGGGCGGATACCGCAAGGCGCTCGACGGGCAAGCACTCGAGGGTGCGCGCCTCGGTGTCGTACGCAACTTCCGAGGTGCCAACACCGACGTCGATGCGGTCGAGCAATCCGCTTTGAAGGCTCTGGAGGCTCGAGGTGCCGTGCTCGTTCCCATAAACCTTCCCGACGAGTTCGAGAAGCTCTGGGATTTGGTCGTCGGCCCGGCAGGTACCGCCGAATTCAAGCCGCAGTTCGAGCGTTACCTTCGCACCCTGCCGCCCGGGCAACCTAGGACGCTGGGCGAGCTCATCGAAATCAGCGCGTCGCCCGCGGCGATGAATTCTGCGAACACGATCAACCCATTGCGTTTGCAGGCGCTTCGCGAAGCGGATACGACGCAGTTGACCGACTCCCCGGCCTACATTCGGATATTGACCGACATCATCCCCACGCTCCGCATGCAGCTTGAATCGATTGCGGCCAAGCAAGGATTGAGTGCATTCGTATTCTCGACCATGAGCTGTCCGGCGAGCGCGCGTTTCGACCGCGCCGATCCTACTTATGTTTGCCATACCGACGATCCCTACAAGGCAAGCTATATGGCAGCCGCCACCGGCTTCCCGGAAGTAACCGTACCGGTGGACCGCGTCTCGGCAAATATTCCGGTCGGATACTCTTTTCTGGGATTGCCGTACAGCGAGCCTCAGCTGCTGAGCCTCGCTTTCGCGTTTCAAGCCGCCATCCCGCGACTGCCTCCTCCACCGCTCCGTTGAGCGCACGCCGAGAACTTCGCCGCTGCCGCTTCTTGCCTTGCAGTTCTGCAAGGCGAACTTGCAACTCACTGAATTGTTAGAGCCAACACCTTGATGCATGATCGAAACGTCAAGGGAGCCCGAGGAGTCACGGTGAATGCAGGAACGAACCCGCAGCGAGAGTTCCAACAAAGTGCGCGCCGTCAATTCAACGGGCGCGCACCGCCCTGACACCGGCCCAGGCCTATCGCTCACGGACTCCGAACCTCTCAGCGTGGACGCCCCGAGGCTGCGCGCCGAGCGCCTCGCACGGCTGCGCGACATGATGCGGGAGAAGGAATACGCCGCCGTTCTTCTATTCGACCCGAACAATCAGCGCTATGCCACGGGCTCCCGCAACATGTTCGGTTACTTCCTGCGCAACTCGACGCGCTACTTCTTCGTCCCGACGGAAGGTCCGGTCATCCTCTTCGAGTATCCGCAAAGCTCACACGTATCGACCTGCCTCGAGACCGTGCAGGAAGCACGCAATTCCAGGATCGTCTGGTCCTCGGTGGGCGGACGCGATTCCGATACGGCCCGGCCGTTCGCTCAGGAAATCGCCGCGCTGGTGCGCGAATACGGCCGCGGTTCGATGAAAGTCGGCCTCGACCGTTGCGGCCATCTGCAAGCGCTCGCCCTCGAGCGCGAGGGTTGCAAAGTCACCGACTGTCAGCAAGAGCTCCTGCACGTCCGCCGGATCAAGACCGACGAAGAGATCGCCTGCCTGCGGCTCAGCATGGCCGCCGCCGAATTTTCCGTGGCCGCGGTACGCGAAGCGCTCAAGCCCGGCGTGTCCGAGCAAGAACTGTTCGCGTTGATGTACGGCGAGGTGATCAGACACGGCGGCGAGCTCATCGAGACGCGGCTCCTCACCTCCGGCCCGCGAACCAATCCGTGGTTCAACGAATCGAGCGGCCGGCGCATACGGCCCGGCGAGTTGTTGGCGCTCGATACCGACGTGATCGGGTGCTTCGGCTACTTCTCCGACTTTTCCCGCACGTTTCACTGCGGACCAGGGCGGCCTACGCCCTATCAGAAAATGATTTACCAGCTCGCGCACGAACAGATTCAACACAACATCGACATTATCAAGCCGGGCCTCACGTACCGCGAGGTCGCGGATCTCGCCTGGAAGATTCCCGCCCCCTTCGTGGAACGTCGCTACACCTCGGTCATGCACGGTGTCGGTTTGCATGGCGAGACGCCGTTCATCGCGCACGCACAGGATTTCGCAACGTACGGCAGCCAGGGTGTTCTGGAGCCCGGAATGGTCGTGAGCGTGGAAAGCTACATCGGCGAGGTCGGCGGGGCCGAGGGCGTGAAGCTCGAGGAAGAAGTTCTGATCACGGCAAGCGGCCATGAAGTGATCTCCCGTTTCCCGTTCGAGGAGGATCTCGTCGGCCACGAGCTTTGAGCGTTTGCGCTGCCGACGGCGGCAGATTCGGGAGAGCTTGGAACATAAATAGTATTGGAGGGATGACATGATGAACTCGAATGCGAAGTTGTCGTGCGCTATCGCAGCTATTCTCGGAGGCAGCAGTACTACCGGCCTGGTGCATGCGGCGGATGCCGGGGATAGCTCATCCGATACCATCCAGGAAATTACCGTGACCGCACAGCGCCGCACGGAAAACATGCAGGACGTGCCGATCACCATTCAGGCACTGACGGCAGAGACGCTGCAGAACCTGCATGTAGAGACGTTCGACGACTTCATCAAGTATCTGCCCAACGTCACGCAGGCAAGCAACGGTCCGGGCCAAAGCAACATTTTCATGCGGGGTTTGAGCGCCGAGCCCGGCGGCCCGGGCGGCGGAGGCTCGCAAGGTAGCGGCACGACCGGACAATTCCCCAACGTCGCCGTGTACTTGGACGACCAGTCGGCCTCCCTTCCGGGACGCAATCTCGACATCTACGCGGCAGACCTCGAGCGAATCGAGGTGCTCGAGGGCCCCCAGGGGACGTTGTTCGGCTCGGGCGCGGAAGCCGGCATGCTGCGCTACATCACCAACAAGCCCAAACTCGACCTCACGGAGGGCAACGTCAACGCCGGGTATAGTTACACGGCCCACGGCGATCCCAACAGCAACGTCGATGCAATGATCAACGTACCGCTGATCCCCGACACCTTCGCGGTGCGCGCGGTGATCTACGACGATGCCCGCGGCGGCTACATCAACAACGTGCCCAGCACGTTCAGCCGCGCTGGGACTGACGAAGGTCTCGCAAAATACAACGGCGGTGTGGTGCCGACCAACAGCCTGTCCATCAACAACAACAACATCGTCGGAAACGCCATCAACCCGGTTACCTACCAGGGCCTGCGCCTTTCCGGTCTTTACAAGATCAACGACGATTGGAGCGTGCTCCTGACGCAGAGCTATCAGGATATGAATGCACAGGGCGTATTCTCCGAGATGCCCTATGGGTCCGAAGGAGTGACCTACAGTCCCGAGGGCGTTCCCATCGGGCATCAGGCACTCCCGCCATTGTCGGTCACGCTCTTCAATCCGTCCTATGACAAGGACAAATTCGAAAATACCGCGTTGAACATCAGCGGCAAGATCTCGGACCTGAAGCTCGTCTACAGCGGCGGCTATCTGGTCCGCGATGTGAATCAGACGCAGGACTACACGAACTACGCCCGCGGCGTATTCGGCTCCTACTATCAGTGCACCGGCCTCTCGAAAACATCGGCCGCGGCCGGCCAATGCTACTCGCCGAGCACCACTTGGCAGGAAACCGAAAAGAACACGCACCAGAGCCACGAGCTGCGCTTGAGCACCCCGGACGATTGGCGCGTGCGCGCCATCGGCGGCGTGTATTGGGAAGAGTACAAGATCTTCGACGACACCAATTGGCTGTACAAGACGGTCCCCACCTGCACGCCCACGTTCGACACCAACTGCTTTCTCAACGTACAGCCCTGGCCGGGTGTGCCCGCGAACGATCCCCAAGAGCGCAACGACAACGTCGCATTCTTCGACGATGTCGTGCGCAGCATCTACCAGAAGGCGGCGTTCGGCTCGGTCGACGTCGATTTGATTCCGAAGAAGCTGACGTTCACCGCCGGTACGCGCTACTACCGGTTCAACGAAGACGAGCGCGGCGGTGACGTGGGCAGCTTTTATTGCAAGATCTATTCGACGCCGACCACGTATTTTGGTCCGTGTCTGACGCCTTATGGAACGAATCTGGACACCCAGAATCCGAACAGCTCGAAGTACACCGGGTTCCGCAGCCGGGCGAACTTGAGTTGGAAAGTGACCGACGATTTGCTGTTGTACTACACCTGGTCGCAAGGCTTTCGGCCCGGAGGGTTCAATCGAGGGGTATCGGGACATTTGCCCGGCACGGATGGCCAGGATCAATACTACACGCCGGCCACCTACGCGCCGGACACGCTCACCAACAATGAAGTGGGATGGAAGAGCGAGTGGGCCGGACACCGGGTGCAATTCAACGGGGCGGTGTACCAGGAGGATTGGAAAAACGCGCAGGTGTCGTTCTTCGATCCTGAGGGCGGCTTCGGCAATCTGACGTTCAGCACCAATGGACCTGATTTTCGGGTGCGCGGCGTCGAAATTCAGCTCGTCGCTCGCGTCGTCGACGGCCTCACGGTGCAAGGGTCGGCATCGTGGAACAGCAGCAACCAAACCAACTCACCCTTCCTGATCAACAACAATCCCAAAAGCTCAACGTACGGACAGCCGATCACCTCGGTGCCGAATCCTTACGGCTCGGTGGGCAGCCCGCTTGCCAACTCGCCCCCGTTTCAGGCGAATTTGCGTGCGCGGTATGAATTCCCGATCGGTGTCTATCGGGCATTCGTTCAAGCGGGCGGTACGCATCAGGGCAATTCCTATTCAGCGACCGGCAACGTTCCCTCCTACGATCAGCCGGGGTACACGCTCTATGACGCATCCCTGGGCGTTGCCAAAGACGCCTGGAACGTACAGCTGTTCGGCCAGAACTTGACCAATGTGCTGGCCAGCACCTTCACGAATTCCCCGCAATGGATCGTCCAGGAAGCGGTGACGCGGCCCCGGGTGGCGGGCCTCAAATTCAGTTACAGATTCTGACGGCGAGAGGGCTATGCCGACACGCCGCCCATCTCGCGCAGGCGTGCGATCTCCGCGCGTGGCGGCGCGCCGAACAGGCGGCGGTATTCGCGGCTGAACTGCGAGGCACTCTCGTAGCCCACTCGATGGCCCGCAGCGGCGCATTCGACACCATTGGCGAACATCAGCCGCCGTGCCTCGTGCAGCCGCAAGTGCTTCTGGTACTGCAGCGGGGACATCGCGGTGACCGCCTTGAAGCGGTGGTGAAGTGCCGACGGACTCATGTGCACCGCTTCGGCCAATTCCTCGATCCGCAGCGGCGCCGCGTAACGCTGCTTGAGCCACTCGATGGCGCGGACGATCCGGTGATTGCCGCTTTCGCCTTGGGCCAAATCCACCAGACGATGCGCCAGATCACCGCGCAGTACCCGGTAATAGATCTCACGCTGCACCACCGGCGCCAGTACCGCGAGGTCATCAGGCGCCTCGAGCAGCCGCACCATCCTCAATACGGCGTCCAGCAAGGGCTCATCCAGGCGTGCGACGTATAGGCCCCGATCGGCGCTGGTCGACGCCGCAGGTCCGCGATCGCCCAACTCGAGCAGCAAACGCGCGACTTCCTCGAGATCGAGGTTCAGCCGCAGGCAAAGGTACGGGCGCTCGGCGCTGGCCTCGAGCACTTGACCCATCGCCGGCAACGTGACTGATACCACGAGATAATTCAGCGCATCGTAATGGAACACTTCATCGTTCAGCAGTGCGCGCTTGCGGCCCTGTACGACGATGGCCAGGCAGGGCTGATAGACGGTCGGCGTGCAGACCGTCGGAACACTGTTGCGGATCAGCGAGAGTGATTCCAGCGCGGACTGATGGGCGCCGTCCACCGGTGCCAATCGGGCAACCCGCGCCGCCAGCTCTTGCTGGCGTTCGGTGATTGCGCCGATCTCCCGCGCACTCGTCAAGCTACTGTCGAACATAGAGTTTCTCGATATGACAGGGGTCGCCAGATGGTAGTCGACGGCCGCCCTGGGCGATACTCAGCATCGCCTCGAATGCAGAATTAGGCAAGAACTGAACAGTAATGGTCTAACGGGCTGCGGCGCCTGTGCTTAGCATGTATGGCACCGTCTCCCAGTGAGAATCCCCCTATGAGTATGAAATTTCCGCGTCGCAAGCTCGGTTCCCACGGTCTGGAGGTCTCGGCCATCGGCCTCGGCTGCATGGGCATGTCGGACTTTTATGGCCCTTCGGACGAGGCAACCAACCTGCGCGTGCTGAATGCTGCCATCGATATTGGCATCGACTTCCTGGACACCGCCGACATGTACGGCGTGGGCGCCAACGAGCGGCTGCTCGGGAAGGTGTTGCAAACGCGCCGCAACGAGGTCGTGCTCGCCACCAAGTTCGGCAACGTACGAGGCCCCGACGGCGCCTTCCTGGGCGTCAACGGAACGCCGGAATACGTGCATGCGTCCTGTGACGCCAGCCTCGAGCGTCTCGGAGTCGATCACATCGACCTGTATTACCAACATCGGGTCGACCCGCAGGTGCCGATCGAGGAAACGGTGGGCGCCATGGCAGAGCTGGTGAAGCGGGGTAAGGTGCGTTATCTGGGTCTGTCGGAAGCCTCGGCCCGCACTATTCGGCGCGCCGCCGAAGTCCACCCCATCGCTGCGCTGCAGAGTGAGTATTCGCTCTGGACTCGTGATCTCGAGGCGAGTGTCTTGCCGGTGTGCGAAGAGCTCGACATCGGCGTCGTCGCCTACAGCCCGCTCGGCCGCGGCTTTCTCACCGGCGCGTTCAAGAAGCCGGAAGACTTCGACAGCGCCGACTTCCGGCGCAACCATCCCCGGTTTTCGACCGAGAACTTTGCCGACAACCTGCAGCTGGTGGAGATCGTGTCGGAAATCGCGCGCGAGGAAGGCTATACGCCTGCACAGATCGCCCTCGCCTGGCTGCTCGACTGCGCACCCTACATCGTGCCGATTCCCGGTACGCGCAGCATCAAGCGCCTGAAGGAGAACGCGCTGTCCGTCATGGTGCGGCTCGGTGACGCGCAACTGGAACGGCTGTACGGATTGCTGCGTGAGCGCCCGGTGAGCGGCGCCCGTTATGCAGCGGCCTCCATGGCCGCCATCGACATCTGACAGGGGTAAGGCCACATGCAAAAGACATGGTTCATTACGGGTGCCAGCCGCGGGCTGGGCACTGAAATCGCAAAAGCTGCCCTGCGGGCCGGCGATCGCGTGGTCGCGGCAGCCCGCAAGCGCGCATCCATCCTCAGTGCTCTCGGACCCGATAGCGACCAGCTCCTGTCGGTGTCGCTCGATGTGACCGACGCCGCTCGAGCCGACGCCGCGGTGGCCGCCGCCCTGTCGCGATTTGGCTCGATCGACGTGCTGGTCAACAATGCCGGATACGGCCATCTGGGATTTTTCGAAGAAACCACGAGCGCCGACGTTCAGGCCCAGTTCGCCACCAATCTATGGGGCGTGCTCAGCGTGACGCGCGCCGCTCTGCCGGCCATGCGTGCCGCTCGCAAGGGCCGCATTTTCAACATCTCCTCCATTGCCGGGATCCGTGGTGCGGAGTTCGGCTCGCTCTATTCCGCGAGCAAATTTGCTCTCGAGGGCTTCTCCGAAGCCCTGTCGAGCGAACTCGCACCCTTCGGTCTCTTCGTGACCATCGTGGAGCCCGGCCCGTTTCGCACCGATTTCCTCACTCCCGAGTCGCTGCGCTTCGCCGAGCACCCGATAGCCGATTACGCCGAGCGGCGCGGCCGCATTCGCAGCTCTTTCGAGCAGCGCAATGGGCAACAACCGGGTGACCCTGCAAAACTGGCGACGGCCATACTCCGCCTATCGGATGAGGGGAAGCCGCCCCTGCGTTTCGTCGCGGGCGCCTTCGCGGTCGATGCGGCGGATGCAAAGCTCGCCGGGATGCGGGCCGAGTTCGACAGCTGGCGGCAGCTTTCTCTCGACACGGACTACCACAAATAGGCGGTCTGCGCTGAATATGGTAACTCTCGGGGTCTGTCGGGACTGGGGGATTTGGCCCTGTTGAGGTATCTTCCCCCTACTAGCTCAGGGAAGTGCCCGCGGAAGCGCGGCATGGGGGCCGCTCGTGAAGACAGGTACGTGGATTACGCTTCTGGCGGCGGCCAGCGCCATGGTGGCGTGTGACAACAATCTGAGCGGTTCGAAGTACTCCGTCGGCGGCACCGTCACCGGACTTTCCGGCACCGGTCTCGTCCTTCAGGTCAACTCCGGCAATGATTTGTCGATCTCATCGAACGGGCCATTTGCATTCAGCGCCGACCTCGACGAGGGCGCGGCCTATTCGGTCAGCGTCGAAGCCCAACCGATCAATCCCGCGCAGACCTGCACCGTCCGAAACGCTACGGGCACGATCGACAAGGCGAACGTAGCCAACGTGAGCGTCGTTTGCCAGGGTCCTGGGCACTTCGCCTATGTGGCCAATCAGCTCTCGAATAACATATCCGCCTATTCGCTGAATTCCAGCACGGGGGCGTTGGCGTCGATTGCCGGCTCGCCGTTTGCAGCGACCGGCACCGCTCCGGCCGCCCTGTTGATCGACGGCAACTTTCTCTACGTCGCGGACAGCGGGTCGAATGACGTCTCGGTCTTCTCCATCAACGGCGCGGTTGGCACGCTGACGGCGGCCGGTACACCGAGCGCGACGGGAAGCGCTCCGGTCGCCCTGTGCGTCGATCCCACCGGGAGCTACCTGTACGTCGCGAACTCCGCGTCGGGCGACATCTCCGCCTATTCGATCGATCCCGCCACAGGTCTTCTGACCGAGCTGAGTAATTCGCCCTTCGCGGCGGGCGAGGGACCGAGCTCGCTGCAAGTCGACCCCAGCGGTAACTACTTGTACGTGGCGAATCAGATCGGCGGTACCGTCTCCGTTCTGCAGATCGACACGGGCAATGGCGCTCTGAGCCCCATCTCCGGATCACCCTTCGTCTCCGGCAGCGGTGCGGCATCGATCGTCATCGACCCGGCAGGAGCTTTCGCCTATGTCGCCAATGAGACCGGCGGATCGATCTCGGAATACGCCATTGACTCCTCTACCGGTGCTCTGAAGGCCCTGAGCGGGTCACCGATTACCACCGTATCGAACCCCTCGTCCTTGGCCGTCGCTCCTGCAGGTCGTTTCCTCTACGCGTCCGGCGTCAACAGCGCAGAGGCAGTCGCCGCGTATGCCATCAACGCGAGCTCGGGCGCCTTGACGCTGTCTGGAACCTCGGCGTCGAGCGGTCTCACATCGGTCGGCATTGTGCTCGATCCCACCGGCAGCTTCGCTTTCGTCGCCAACGAAGCCACGAACAATGTAAGCGTGTACGCCGTCGACTCGGCGAGCGGGGCTTTGACGCCGGTGAGCGGATCGCCGTTCATCACCGGGATCGAGCCGCGCGCAATCGCGGTCGACTGAGTGCTGCATGAACGATAGACTAAGGCGATAACCCGCAGGGGCAGCGCCATGAACACGAGCTCGAGCATTTTCTCCGTTCGACGGCAGGTGAGTCCTGCCGAGTGGGAGCTACGCGTGAACCTGGCGGCCGCGTACCGGTTGGTGGCGCTGCATGGATGGGATGATCTGGTGTTCACGCACATCTCGGCGCGGGTCCCGGGGCCCGAACATCATTTTCTCATCAACCCCTACGGCATGATGTTCGAGGAAATAACCGCCTCATCGCTCGTCAAGATCGATCTTCACGGCAAGAAAATGACGGACTCGCCGTACGAGATCAATCCCGCGGGCTTCACCATTCACAGCTGCATTCACGCCGCACGCGAGGATGTCTCGTGCATCATGCACGTTCATTCGCTCAACGGCGTCGCCGTCTCGGCCCAAAGGCGCGGTCTTCTGCCGATTTCTCAGCAGTCCCTCTTCGTCCTCTCCTCTCTCGCCTATCACGACTACGAGGGCGTCGCGCTGAATCCCGACGAGCAGCCGCGGTTGGTCAGGGACCTCGGTGATAAGGCCTACCTCATGCTGAGAAATCACGGTCTCCTCACCGTGGGTGCATCGCCGGCGGATGCATTTTTGTATATGTATCTCTTCGAGGCCGCTTGCGCGATCCAGGTACGGGCCCAAGGCGGCGGCGGGGAATTGATCGAGATACCCGCGCCGATTCTCGACGGCATCCGAGCCGCCGCAAGCCAAGTCACCCGCAACCAGGGCAGTGCACTGGTATGGCCCGGGCTGCTTCGCAAGCTCGATCGAGCCAATCCGGGATATCGAGATTAGCCGCTGAGCCCGGCTCAGTGACCTGCTTCCACGGGCAGGAACACCGTCGCTTCGTTCGTGTTGAGCACCTGCAACTCGCCGGGCGGTCGAAATTTATCCGAGAACAGGCTGAGGTCGCCGGCTCGATTCTCGTAATCGACACCCGTCAGGTCGGCAATGGTCTCGAATAGATTGTCCAACTCGGCGACCGACCGGGCATTCGCCTCGAGGCGCTCGACGAGCAGCGGATTTGCCTCGCGATAGGCGCTCGACAGCCAGACGAAAAATGGGATATCGATCTCCTGTCGGGACACCGTCGGGAATCCATGTCCGAAGTCGCTGTCGGTGAGGCCGTTGTCGAAAAGCCGCTCGCCGTGATCGGAGAAAAAGATCAGCCCCGCCTTGCACCCGCAAAGGGCCAGCCGGTCGACGACACCTCGAACATTGTGGTCGGTGAAGTAGATGCTGTTGTCATACTCGTCGACGAGTTGCATTTCGCGGGCTGCAAGCACTCTCGGGGCGCCCTCGCCGCCTCGAAAAACCGAAAACTCGGCAGGGTATCTTTCCTTGTACCCAAAGTGGCTTCCTTCCATGTGCAGGAAGATGACGGCTTTCCCATCCTTCGGCAGGCCTGCCAACGCATCGTTCAGTCGGGTAACGAGGTTGGAGTCGAAGTCTTCGCGCTTGCCGGATCGGTTCGGGAATGAAACGTGGTCCGCTTCCATGGCAATCCGGGAGATCGGATTGAACAACGCATCCGATCGCTCCTGATTCGAGATCCAGAAGGTCTCGAATCCAGCCTCCTTCAATAACGTGACGATCGACCTTTCCGAAAGAGCGACCTCCCGCGCGGCGGGAGTGGCGCGCGTCAACGCGAGCGGAACACTCAATATGGTGTTGGTGGCATTGGAGCTCATCCGTTCGAAGAGGATCAGATCGCTTTTGATGGCGTCGAGACGCGGCGTCGTGGGCCGCGGATATCCAAAAAGAGACCAGTCGATGCGGCGCGATGTCTCCCCGACGACGACCACATAGATCTCCGGCGCACTTCGGCGCGACACCGCGCCCACCATGTGGGCATTCGGAAACTTGAAGGCCGCCCGGGTCGATGCCAGGCGCTGCGTATCGCCCAGGCCGATCGCCACCGCCCCGAGAGCCGTTGCGACATCGAACGGATAAGTGACTTGCGCGTCCGTGAGGAGGAGCGGCGCGAGTATCCCGATCTGCCCGAATTGATAGATGCCCGCTGCGACTGAGGCAAGAATCATCGTCATCGATACGATGCCGGCTCCGATACACCGCTTCAGGGAAAAGCGGATGTCGGACCGCCACGACACCAGCAGTGCGTAAATCGCCAAGAGCGCGACCAGACTGAGAGACCCCGTGAGCATCGGGTGACCGACGAGCAATTCGCCGGTCTCGCGTCCGCTGGTTTCAGGTACCGACAGGAGAATGCCGGGAGAAACGGCACCTCCATAGGCGAACCGATAGAAAAGCTCCAATAAAATGCTGAGCAGAAATAAATGCAGCAGCCGCCGAGCGGGTGACCGGTGATACATCGCCAGCGCGGCGCTCGCGACTCCCACCGACAGCCCGATCGTCAATAACGCGTACTGGACGGACAGTATGGCTCCGCCCGGCTGACGATGCAGCGAGATGGCGGCCACTGAGGCGATCACGCTGGGCGTTACCAGGGCCGCGACCGCGAATGCCGGCCCCAGCAGGTACCTTAGATATGCCCGCGTGGGGTGGGCCTCCACGCCGGCGGGCGCGGCGTCTCGGGCCAGTATGTCGAACGATTCTCTTAGCACCGACCCCGTCATTCATTGCGCTAACGCGCTGATAGCTAGCCGTCCGATCAGCAGCCGGAACACGCCCGCGCTTGCGCGAACTTCCGTTCCCGTCGCTGTTGCGATGCAAAGTATCCCGGGGTACCGGCTAAAGCGCAAGTACCGATGCGGTAAGCACCCATCGCTCAGGGGGTCGACGGCGAAGGGGTCGACGGCGAACTGAAGAACTCCGTCATGGCGGGAGCCGTTGCCGCGGCGCCTGGAAACGATGTGATCCCGAGACCCTGCAACATGAGTCTCAGCGTACTTTGGTGCTGGTAGAGCGTCGTCGATTGATACCCCTTCTTCGAGAACGCCGGAGAGATGAAGACGGCCGCCACCCGGCCCCCGCCGTGGGTGTCGTCGTTCTGGGATTCATCGAATGTGACGATGAGCAACCCGTCGTTCTTGAACGGAGTACTCGTCAGGAGCGGCGCGATGTTGGTCTTGAGCCAGTCGTCTGCGACGCTCAGCGCGCAATTGTGGGCGTCGTCGCAAAGATTGGGCGTCACGAATGAGAAATTCGGCAGGCTTTCGGAAGCGAGATCCTTTGCGAATTGCGTGAAAGGCACCAATCCCTGGCGCGTGGTTGCGCTGTCCTGAACGTCCGTCAGATAAGCAAGGGGTACGTGACGCACTGCATAATTTCCGGTGTTGCCCCCGATATATCCCACGGAGGGCAGATCCTCGGCGTAGGCCTTCCAGGTTTTGCCGTTCGCCGACAATTCGCGGACGATGTTGTCCGCCGAAACCGGAAATGATTCGGGCGTCTCGCTGTCGTCATTGGTCAAGATCTGGCCGGTGGTCAGCATCATGTAGTTGCCGATCGAAGGGTGGGTGTTGGCGTAGTACTGTGTCGCAACCCCGTAACCGGTGACCAGCGAATGCAAATACGGCATGGTCGAAGCATCTTCGACCACATTCGAGTAATTGGCATTCTCTTCCATCACGATCACCACATGCCCAAAGGACACTCCGGCTCGAGCGTCGACCGTAAGAACGGCCTTGCTGCTCGTGACGGACCCGGCGGCGTTGCCGACCGTGACGCTGAAAACCGACCCGCTGTCGCCGGCCGTGCTCGCGGTGATGGAATAGGTGGCCGCGGTCGCCCCCGCGATGGCGCTGCCATTTTTCCGCCACTGATAACTGAGTGGTGCAGTGCCGGAAGCGACGACCGCAAAATTGGCCGGCTGACCGTCGGTGACGGTGACATTGGCCGGCTGTGTCGTGATCACCGGGGCAGTTGCCGAGGGCGTCGGACTGACCGGACTGACCGGACTGGCCGGACTGGCCGGAGCAGTCGCGGTGCTCGGGGTGCTTCCATCGTCGGAACACCCGGCGATGAGCAGAGCAACTGCTGCCAGGGAACTCAATCTAAGCATCGCCGCGCGGAGCATCGCTCGGGACCTCTGCATTGCTTGCCCGCATGCCGGCGGACGCCAGATCCCCATTTGATCCTCCCTATTTTCGCGGGTTACTTTGTCCGGTAAAGTAACTCAGGTCAACAGTCTGCTTATTGCGACTTGTCTCCTTCGCTCTGCCGCTTGGTTGCGGTACGAGGTAGACTGCACTCATACGCGGCAAGTGGGCGGAGACTGGTGATTATTCGTGAGATTGTCGCACTGGCGCCGGTGATACCCATATTGACCATCACCGACCTCGCACACGCCGTACCATTGGCCCGCGCCCTATCGGC
>JGI12635J15846_10003402_pt1 | contig 13849 bp, 1 predicted proteins | sample BlaSpr_A8_OM2_M2_FD_15846 | JGI IMG/M metagenome (IMG submission 15846) | reverse complement strand
GGCCAGCCGACCCGCCTGGCCCCGCAACCCCGCCACCGACCGCCCCGACACCACCCACGGCACCACAACCCCAGCACCCGAAACCACCAGCGCGTCCACCCCGCCAGCCCTGGCAGCTACCACAGCGGTGCCGTTCTCCACGGCCGCGCCGTCTGCCATACCGGCAGCCCCGACTCCGGCGTCCACCGCACCAGCGCCGTCTTGCCGGGCCGGGGGTTGCTCGAGAATGACGTGGGCATTCGTTCCGCTGATCCCGAACGACGACACCCCCGCCCGCCGCGGCTCTCCGGTGTCCGGCCACGGCACCGCCTCGGTGACCAGCTCCACCGCTCCGGCCGACCAGTCCACGTGCGTTGAGGGCACGTCCGCGTACAGGGTGGGCGGCACGATCCCGTGCCCCATCGCGGCGACCATCTTGATCACCCCGGCCACCCCCGCCGCCGCCTGAGCATGACCGATGTTCGACTTCAGCGACCCCAGCAGCAACGGGCCCCGGCCATCCCGTTCTTGGCCGTAGGTTGCGATCAGCGCCTGCGCCTCGATCGGATCCCCGAGCGTGGTGCCCGTCCCATGCGCCTCGACCACATCCACCTGGCCAGCGCTCAAACCCGCGCTGGCCAGTGCCTGGCGGATCACCCGCTGCTGCGACGGCCCGTTCGGCGCCGTCAGCCCGTTACTCGCCCCGTCCTGATTCACCGCAGACCCGGCCACCACCGCCAGCACCTGATGCCCCCGCGACCGCGCATCCGACAGCCGCTCCACCACCAGCACGCCCACACCTTCGGCCATGCCCGCCCCGTCCGCCGAGTGCGCGAACGACTTGCACCGGCCGTCGGGCGCGAGCCCCTGCTGGGAGAACTCCGTGAACACCATCGGCGTGGACATCACCGTCACCCCGCCCGCCAGCGCCAGCGAGCACTCCCCGGCCCGCAGCGACTGGGCCGCCAGATGCAGCGCCACCAGCGAAGACGAACACGCCGTGTCCACACTGACCGCCGGGCCCTCGAGACCCAGCGTGTATGCCACCCGCCCCGACACGACACTCGCCGCGCTCCCGGTGGCCACGTGCCCCTTCAGGCCCTCTGGCGCAGCCGCCGCCAGTGCGGCGTAGCCCTGACCGCTTGTCCCGGCGAACACCCCGGCGGGGGTGCCGCGCAGCGTGGCCGGGTCGATCCCGGCATCCTCCAGCGCCTCCCAGCACGCCTCCAGAAGCAGCCGCTGCTGCGGATCCATCGCCAGCGCCTCACGCGGGCTGATCCCGAAAAACCCCGCATCAAACCCCGCCGCATCCGCCAGGAACCCGCCCGCGCCGACACGCGAAGCTGCAGGGTCATCCGGATCAGGGTCAAGCAGTTCGTCGATGTCCCAGCCGCGGTCCGCCGGGAATCCCGAAACCGCGTCCGTTCCCGCGGTGACCAGCTCCCACAGATCGTCCGGGCCCTGGACCCTGCCCGGGTAACGGCAGCTCATCCCCACGATCACCACCGGCTCATCGACGGCCATCGCCGCCGGCATCGCCACGATGTGCCCGGTGCCCACCAGCTCTGCCCGCAGGTAGCCGGCCATCGCTGCCGGGGTGGGGTAGTCGAAGACCAGCGTCGCGGGCAGCCGCAAGCCGGTGACCGCGCCGAGCCGGTTGCGCAGCTCGAGAGCGGTCAGCGAGTCAAAGCCAAGATCCTGGAACGCCCGGGCCGGATCGATCTCGTCCGCCGTGGCGTGCCCAAGGACCGTGGCGGCCTCACCGCGGACCAGATCGGCCAGCAGCCGGTCCTGATCTGGCTCTGACATCCCATCCAGACGCCCCGCGAACGCCAGGGAACTCGCATCGGCCGCCTGGGCGTTGGCCAAGGCTGACAGCTCCCGGACTTCGCGCAGCTCGCTGATCAGCGGGCTTGGCCGTGCGATGGTGAACACGGGGGCGAAGCGTTCCCAGTCGACGTCGGCGATGGTCAGCTGGGTGTCGCCGTGTTCTACCGCCTGACGCATCGCTGCCACCGCCAGCTCCGGCGCCATCATCCGCATCCCGCCGCGTCGAACCCGCCGCTGGATCAGCTCATCCTCGCCCATGCCTGCGCCGGCCCACAGGCCCCATGCGATGGAGGTCGCGGCCTGGCCGCGAGCCCGGCGCTGCTCGGCGAGGGCGTCCAGGTATGCGTTCGCCGCCGCGTAGTTAGCCTGAGCCGCGTGGCCGAGCGTTCCCGCGACCGAGGAGAAGAGGACGAACGCCGAAAGGTCCAACTTGCTGGTCAGCTCGTCCAGGTTCCGCGCTGTATCCGCCTTCGCCCTCAGCGCCTCCGAAAGCTGGTCCATCGTCAGCCCGTCGAGCACCGCGTCGTCGAGCACCCCGGCGGTGTGGATGATGGCGGTGAGGGGTGGGGTGGCGGTGGTGAGGTGGTGGATGAGGCGGGCGAGTGTGTCGTGGTCGGCGGTGTTGCAGGCGGCCAGGGTGATCCGGGCGCCGTGGCTGGATAGTTCGGCGGCCAGGGCCGCGATGCCGGGGGCGGCCGGGCCGCGGCGGGAGGTCAGCACGATGTGCTGCGCGCCGTCACGGGCCAGCCAGCGGGCCACATGCGCGGCCAGGCCGCCAGTCCCGCCGGTGACCAGCACCGTGCCACGCGGCTGCCACGTCCGCTGTGGCGGACCCGCCAGCGGCGCCCGGGCCAGCCGCCGCGCAAAAACGCCGCTGCCGCGGACCGCGACCTGATCTTCGCCGCCGCCGCCGGCCAGCACCGTGCACAGCCGCGCCGCGGCACGCTCATCCAGGCTGGAGGGCAGGTCAACCAGCCCGCCCCAGCGGCGCGGATGCTCCAGCGCCGCAACCCGCCCCAGACCCCACACCTGCGCCTGCACCGCGCTGCCCAGCAGCTCACCCGCCCCCACCGACACCCCGCCAGCAGTAACCACCCACAACGGCGCCTCCACACCAGCGTCACCCAGCGCCTGCACCAGCGCCAGCGTCCCCGCCAGCCCGCACGACACCGACCGATACCCCGGGCACGGCCGCTCATCCAGCGCCAGCAACGACACCACCCCAGCCAGCCCGCCACCCGCGGCCTGCCCAGCGCCGGCGGCGGCCTGCCCCGCGGCTTCGGCCAGATCCTGGCGGCTGGCCGACGCCGGGTCCGCCTCTACGACCCGCACCACCGCGCCGTGCTCACCCAGCGCCGCGACCACCCCGCCCGCCAGCCCGCTGCTCGCCTGACCCGAGGCGGCCACCACCAGCCACGTCCCCGCCAGCCGCGCCGCCCGCCCGGCCGCNGGCTGCCAGGTCACCTGGTAACGCCACCGGCTCGACGCCGACCGCTCCCGTTCACGCCGCCGCCACGACGACAGCACCGGCAGCACCGCACCCAGCGCCGACCCCGGCCCAGCGCCCAGCGGCTGATCCTGGCCAGCTTGCAACGCCCCGGCCAGCGCCGGCAGGTCCTGATCCTCCACCGCCGCCCAGAACCGCGCCTCCGCCGCACTGACCACACCCACCTCCGCTGCGGCCGCCGGGGATGCAGGCCAGTACCGCTGATGCTGGAACGCGTACGTCGGCAGGTCCACCCGCGATCGCGGCGGCGCGAAGAACCGCGCCCAGTCCACCGCCGTGCCCCGCACCCACACCTCAGCCAGCGACGACACCAGCCGGCCCAGCCCGCCATCACCACGCCGCAGCGTCCCCGCCACCGTCACCGCACCCGCGCCCGCCGCCGCGAGCGTGTCCTCAATCCCCGGCGTCAGCACCGGATGCGCGCTCACCTCAACAAACACCCGGTGACCACCCGCCGCAAGAACCTGAACCGCCCGCTCAAACTCCACCGGCTCACGCAAACTCCGATACCAATACCCCGGCCCCGCCTCATCGCCCGCGATCAACTCCCCCGTCACCGCCGACAGCCACGCCACATCCCCCCGCCGCGGCACGATCCCCTCCAGATCCGCGATGATCTGCTGCTGCAGCGTCTCAACCTGCACCGAATGCGCAGCCACATCAACCGGGACCTGCCACGCCCACACACCCTCACCGGCGCACCGCGCGATCAGCGCCCCAACCGCGTCAGCGTCACCCGAGACCACCACCGTGCGCGGCCCGTTAACCGCCACGATCTCCAGCCGCCCCGGCCACCCCGCCAGCCGCTCACGAACCCGCCCGGCCGGCTCAGGAACCGACACCATCGCACCCGGCCCCGCCAGCGACCCCAACGCCCGGCTGCGCGCCACCACCACCCGCGCCCCATCCGCCAACGACAGCACCCCCGCCACAACCGCCGCCGCGATCTCACCCTGCGAATGACCCACCACCGCATCCGGGACCACCCCCGCCGCCCGCCACACCGCCGCCAGCGACACCATCACCGCCCACAACGCCGGCTGCACCACCTCCACCCCATCCAGATCCGCACCCCGCCCGCACACCGTGTCCACCAGCGGCCACCCCGTCAGCGGATCCAGCACCGCCGCACACTGCCCCAGCCGCGCCGCGAACACCGGGCACGACTCCACCAGGCCCGCCGCCATCCCCGCCCACTGCGCCCCCTGCCCCGGGAACACAAACACCACCTTCCCCGCACCCCCGCCCTCACCAGCCACAGCCCCGGTCACCACCCCCGCCGCCGGCTCACCCGCCACCACCGCCCCAAGCCCGGCCAGCAACTCCTCCCGGCCAGCCCCGCACACCACCGCCCGCTGCCCCAGCGCCGACCGCGACACCGCCAGCGACCACCCCACATCACCCAGCCCCACACCCCCACCCGCGCCGAACTCGGCCAGCCGACCCGCCTGGCCCCGCAACCCCGCCACCGACCGCCCCGACACCACCCACGGCACCACAACCCCAGCACCCGAAACCAGGTCGCCACCCGCGGCGTTGCGGTCGTCCTGCCCCGGTTCGGTCTCGGCCGGGGCCTGCTCCAAGATCACATGGGCATTAGTGCCGCTGAACCCGAAGGCGGAGACTCCCGCCCGGCGCGGCTCTCCGGTCTGCGGCCAGGGGATCGCTTCCGTGACAAGTTCCACCGCTCCGGCCGACCAGTCCACGTGCGTTGAAGGCGCGTCTACGTGCAGGGTGGGCGGCACGATCCCGTGCCGCATCGCGGCGACCATCTTGATCACCCCGGCCAGACCCGCAGCAGCCTGGACATGGCCAATGTTCGACTTCACCGACCCCAGCAGCAACGGGCCCCGACCTGCGGCCCGTTCCTGGCCATACGTCGCGATCAGCGCCTGCGCCTCGATCGGATCTCCCAGCGTGGTGCCCGTCCCGTGGGCCTCGACCACATCCACCTGGCCAGCGCCGAGCCGCGCGCTCGCCAATGCCGCCCGGATCACCCGCTGCTGGGAGGGGCCGTTGGGAGCGGTCAGCCCGTTGCTGGCGCCGTCCTGATTCACCGCGCTTCCGGCGACCACCGCTAGGACCCGGTGCCCCTGTGAGCGCGCATCCGACAGCCGCTCCACTACCAGGACCCCGACGCCCTCACCCCACCCGGTGCCATCCGCCGCATCCGCGAACGCCTTGCACCGCCCATCAGCCGCCAGCCCCCGCTGCCTGGAAAAGTCAACGAACATGTTGGGCGTCGCCATCACCGTGACCCCGCCCACGAGCGCGAGCGAGCATTCCCCGGCCCGCAGCGACTGGCACGCCAGATGCAACGCCACCAGCGACGACGAGCACGCCGCATCGATCGTCACCGCCGGGCCTTCAAGCCCGAGGGTGTAGGCGACACGGCCGGACGCCACGCCCCCGGATCCGCCGGTCTCCAGGTATCCCTCCGCCTCCGCAGCCAAGCCGGTGCCGCGCAACTCGTAGTCGTGGTAAATGAGCCCCGCAAACACACCGGCGTGGCTCCCGTGCAGGGTGCCGGGATCGATCCCGGCGTCTTCCATGGCCTCCCAGGAGACCTCGAGCAGCAGCCGCTGCTGCGGGTCCATCGCCAGAGCCTCACGCGGGCTGATACCGAAGAACTCCGCATCGAAGTCGGCCGCGTCACGCAGAAAACCGCCGGTACGCGCGTACGACGTACCAGGCTGATCGGGGTCCGGGTCAAAGAGCCCGTCAACGTCCCAGCCCCGGTCATCTGGGAATCCGGAAATCGCTTCCCCGCCGGCGGCGACCAGGTCCCAGAACTTCTGCGGGGAGTCCGCGCCGCCGGGGAACCGGCAGCCCATTCCCACGATGACGACCGGCTCCTGGATGCGTTCCTCGACCTCACGCAGGCGTCGGCGAGTCTGGCGCAGGTTAGCGGTTACCAGTTTCAGGTAATCGCGGAGCTCATTCTCATTCGCCACTTGGAATCACCGTTTCTGGGGGAACCCCGGCCGCGTCGCCCCGCGGGGAGCTCAGGTAATCGGAGATCTTCTTGATGATCTCCGCGGGCCGGTCGTTGAGATAAAAATGCCCGCCGGGGTAGAGCTCGAGAGCAAACTCGCCGTTCGTATGCCGTGCCCAGTCCTCGATTTCGACCCTCGTGGTCAGCGGGTCATTTTCCCCAGATAGGGCCAGAATGGGGCAAGAGAGCCCTGGTCCAGGCTGGTAGCGGTACGTTTCTATTGCCTTGTAGTCGCTGAGCGTCGCCGGCAAAACCATTTCCGCCAATTCCTGATCGTCAAGCAGGACCGCGTTTGTCCCGCTCAGGCGGCGCATTTCGGCGGCAACGCCGTCGTTGCCGCGCAGGTGCACGGTTTCCGTCCGGTGCGTTGCAGGCCCTCGTCTGCCAGAGACAATCAAGGCAAGGAGCGGAATCCCTGAATTGCGCTCAAGCCTCCGGGCGACCTCGAAGGCCACAATGGCCCCCATACTGTGACCGAAAAGGGCGACCGGGCCCTGGCACCACGGCACAACCGCTTCGAATGCGCGATCGGCAAGTTCTCGGACGTCCTCGATATTCTTTTCATTACGCCGGTCTTGCCGACCGGGATACTGAACCGCCAGAACCTCTATATTGGGCCAGAGAGCAGCCGAGATCGGATAGAAGTAGCTTGCCGAACCCCCCGCATGCGGGAAGCATATTAGGCGGCCAAACGCACTCTCGGAAGGATGAGAGCGCCGCACCCACCGATTGCCCGATTCTGGCATATTTAGCNCATCTTCCATAGAGCTTCGGATTGAGGAATGGCAGGACTTCAGAACGTCTCATCGAGCCATCTGTTGACAGCCTGCGCCGTAATACGGGCATGCTCCCCCATCATTGTGAAGTGATTTCCTGGCACGTCGATAATGGTCATGTTGCTCGAGGTATCCCAAGAGACGTCCAAGTCATCGAACCCGGGTGAGCCCACCACCAGTTCCTGAGCACGAACGAGCAGGGTAGGTGCGCTGATGTCGTCTAGGCGCCGCCAGTCCAGTGAAAGGTAATGCGCCATTGCGGTGAGCCACGCATCGTCCTCGTGAGCGTCCAGTATTTCATTCTGCGCAAGTATTTCGCCCATAAAGCTGGGCTGGGCATCGTGAAGCAGTTCCATCCGCTCGGGAGAGTATGTGTCCAAGAGGACCACTCCGGCAGGCGGTATTCCGATGCTTTCCAGATGCGCCGCCACCGCGTGAGCTATTAGCCCGCCCGTGGAGTGCCCGGCCAGTACGAAGGGGAAGCCGTTCTGAGATCTACGCAGGTTTACAGCCTGAATAGTGGCCAAAGCTTCGACGGTAGTCGGCAGGGGCTCCCCACCGGCAAATCCGGGTATGGTGAGAGCAGACACCTCGCGAATTCTGCGGAATCCATCGGCGAAACGTGCGTATTCATGTGCGCCAGACCTGCCAGCGAACGAAGCGATACAAACCAGAGTAGGCATCGCAGCGCCCTCGGAGATGAGCACTGGTTTCGGCATATTCTCGAGGTCTGTCTCATCCGCGAATGCGGGCCGGAGCCTCGCGAGACCCTTAAGAAGATCCATGATCTCGCGCACCTTGCCGTCGCGGAAGGCTTGTTGATACAACCCGCCGAGAGAGCGCGTTGGTGCTGTGCCGGCGGAGGCAATGTATAGGTGCCTGCCCGGCCGCGGATCCTCGCTGGCTTGTTTGTCCGGGACGGAGATCTGCTCGCAGAGTTTCTGCGCCAGGGCCTCGGGCGTTGGGTGATCGAAGACAGCCGCAGCCGGGAGCCTCAATCCTGTGGCCGCGTTGATGCGGTTGCGCAACTCGACGGCGGTCAGCGAGTCGAACCCCAGTTGCAGGAACGTCGATGCCGCCTCAACCGCCTCGGCCTCACTGTGGCCCAGTACCGCGGCTACCTCACCGCGAACCATCTCCAGCACTGCCCGCTCACGCTCGGCGTCTGGCATCGAGGCCAGTCGTTCCGCAAACTTCGGCCCGTCCCCGGCGCCAACTGCGCTCCTCGCGCGGACGGGCAGCCTGACGAGTTCGGATAGCAACGGGGGAACTGCCTCCGCCCATGCGCCCAGCACCGCAGCATCGAGCCGGGCCGCGACAAGGGCTGGCTCGCCGCTCGCCACGCCTGCGTCAAACAGGCTCAGTGCCTCGGCCACCGACAGCCCGCGCGCTCCTTGGCGGGTCATCCGCTGCGCATTGGTCTCGCCCACCCCCATCCCGTTGGCTTGCTCCCAGAAGCCCCAGGCCAGCGAGACCGCGGGCAGCCCGCGCGCGTTCCGGTACCAGGCGAGCGCGTCCAGGAAACTGTTGGCCGCGGCGTAGTTGCCCTGCCCTGGGTTGCCCAGCACCCCAGCCACCGAGGAAAACAACACGAACATGTCCAGGCCTAGGTTCTCGGTCAGCTCGTGCAGGTGCCACGCCGCCTCGGCCTTAACGGCCAGCGCCGCATCGGCCTGCTGAGAGCTCATCGAGGTGATCAGCCCGTCGTCGAGCACCCCGGCGGCGTGCACCACTCCGGTCAACGGGCGCTCATTCGGGATACCTGCAAGCAAGGCGCGCAACGCCTCCCGGTCGGCCACGTCACACGCCACGATCTGAACCTGGGCACCCCGCGCTTCCAGTGCACCCCGACCCAGCCCGGCCAGGTCCGCAGCCAGCTCCGCCATACCGGGCGCACCAGGCCCACGGCGCGATGCCAAGATCAGATGCCGTTGCCCGTGCGCCGTGACCAGGTGGCGGGCCACTATGGCACCCAGCGCGCCGGTCCCGCCTGTGATCAGCACCGTGCCATTGGGGTCACGTGGCCATGCCCGCCCGCTGTGCTCTGCGAGGGTGGCCCGGGCCAGCCGCGGTACCCGCAGACCGCCAGATCGGACGGCGAGCCGTGGCTCACCGGCCGCAACCCCGGCCGCGATCAAGGCCAGCGTGGCCGAATCCGCAACGGTATCCACATCGGCCAGCACCACCTGACCGGGGTGCTCCGACTGCGCCGATGCCACCAGTCCCCACACCGCCGCACCAGGCAGGCTGGTTACCTGCTCATCCGGGCCGGCACCGACTGCGCCGCTGGTGGCCACCACCAGCCTCGAGCCGGCGAACCGGTCTTCGGCCATCCACGCCTGGATGGTAATCAGCACCTGGTGGACCGCTTCGCGAACTCCACCGGGAACCGCGCTGTCGGCCGGCAGGCAGGCCACCACGACGGCAGGAACTTCGTCCAAGCCGTCCAGGCCGGTCTCGCCCAGCACCGCGATCTGACGGCCGGCCGAGGCCGTGGGCAGTTCCACCAAACGCCATTGCACCTTGAACAGCCACTCCAGCCCAGCTGGCCCGGTCAGGGCGGCCAGGTCGGCCGGGCGGACGGCCAGCGAAGCCACCGATGCGACCGGGGAACCCGCCGGGTCGGCCGCCTGCAGGCAGACCGAGTCCGGGCCGGTCGCAGTGATCCGTACCCGTAGCGCGGTGGCGCCCGCGGCGTGCAGCTCCAGCCCGGACCAGGCGAACGGCATCACAGGACCCTGGCCGTTCTCGGCCTCGGCCAGCGATCGCAGAGCCATGGCCTGCAGTGCCGCGTCCAGCAGCGCCGGGTGCAGACCAAAAGACTCCGCGGCCACCCCGCGCGGCAGCGCCACCTCGGCGAACACTTCCTCGCCGCGCTGCCAGGCGGCCACCAGCCCGCGAAAGGCGGGCCCGTACTCCACGCTCAGCCCGGCCAGCCCTTCATACAGGCCGTCCACGGCGACCGCCTGGGCACCCGGCGGTGGCCACTGAGCCAGGTCAAATGAGGGCTGTGTCCCGCCCCGGACCAGCGTTCCCACGGCATGCTCGGCCCACGGACCATCGGGCCCGGCGTCCTCCCGGCGTGAATACACACTGAGCGGCCTGCGGCCCGACTCGTCGGCAGCACCAACGGCCAGTTGTACCTGGACACCGCCACGGTCGGGGATGACCAGCGGCGCTTTGAGTACCAGTTCTTCAACTTGGCGGCACCCTGCCTCGTCGGCGGCCCGGACAGCCAGTTCGGTGAACGCCGACCCGGGCAGCAGCACGGCCCCGGCGACCTGGTGGTCGGCCAGCCAGGGATGGGTGGCCAGCGACAGCCGCCCGGTCAGCACCACCCCACCCGACTCGGGCAGTTCGACCGCCGCACCTAGCAGCGGATGCCCCGCGGCCGCCTGGCCCAGACCGGCCGGGTTCCCGGTGACCGCCGGCCGCCCGGGCCAGTACCGCTGCCGCTGGAATTCGTAGGTGGGCAGGTCCACCCGGGTTTGTGGGCGGGGGAACCACAGCGACCAGTCCACACTCCCGCCCGCCACCCACACCTGCGCCAGCGAGGTCGCGAGGCGGTCCAGCCCGCCGTCATCACGGCGTAGCGTGCCGGCCACCACCACGCCGCGCGTGCTGGTGCTGGCGTCGGCGAGGGTGTCTTCGATCGCGGGGGTGAGCACCGGGTGCGGGCTGACCTCGATGAAGATCCGGTGCCCGGACGCGGCGAGGGTCTGCACGGCGCGGTGGAACTGCACCGGCTCGCGCAGGCTGCGGTACCAGTACCCGCCATCCATCACCGACCCATCAACCACCCGCCCGTCGATCCCCGAGACCACGGCGACTGTGCCCGGCGCGGCGGTCACGCCGGCCAGTGCGTCCTCGACCTGGCCGCGGACCGTCTCGATACTCGGTGAATGCGAGGCGTAATCCACTTCCACCCGCCGCGCCCGCACCCCGTCGCGCTCACACGCCGCCGCCAGCTCATCCAGGGCCGGGGCGTCGCCGGAAACCACTACCTGGCGTGGCCCGTTCACCGCGGCGATGTGCACCAGCCCGCCCCACTGCCCCAGCCTTTGCTGGACCGCGCCGGCGGGTTCGGCGACCGACATCATCCCGCCAGTGCCGGCCAGCTGAGCCAGGGCCTGGCTGCGCAGCGCGACCACCTTGGCGCCGTCGGCCAGCGACAGCACCCCGGCCACAACCGCCGCAGCGATCTCACCTTGGGAATGGCCGACCACGGCATCCGCGGTGACGCCCGCCGCCTGCCACACCGCAGCCAGTGACACCATCACCGCCCACAACGCCGGCTGCACCACCTCCACCCGATCCAAACTCGCGCCCCGCCCGCACACCGTGTCCACCAGCGGCCACCCGGTCAGCGGATCCAGCACCGCCGCGCACTGCGCCAGCCGATCGGCGAACACCGGGCACGACCCCGCCAGCCCGGCCGCCATCCCCGCCCATTGCGACCCCTGGCCGGGGAACACAAACACGACCTTGCCAGCGCCGCCTTCAGCCGCGCCGGTCGCCACCTGCGCGGCCGGCTCACCCGCCGCGACCGCCTCCAGACCGGCCAGCAGTTCGTCGCGGCTGGCCCCGGTGACCACCGCCCGCTGGGCCAGCGCCGAACGGGTCACCGCCAGCGACCACCCCACATCCGCCAGCCCCAGCCCCTCGCCTGCGGCGTTGGTGAACTCGGCCAGCCGCCGCGCCTGCGCCCGCAACCCCGCTGCCGACCTCGCCGACACCACCCACGGGACCACCGGCACCGCACCCGCCACCACCAGACCCTCATCCGCTGCGCCAGCATCGTCCTGCCCGGCCCGATCCGGTTCGCTCTCAGCCGGGGGCTGCTCGAGGATGATGTGTGCGTTGGTGCCGCTAATCCCGAAGGCCGAGACTCCGGCGCGGCGCGGCTCGCCCGTCTCGGGCCACGGCAGTGCTTCGGTAGCCAGTTCCACCGCCCCCGCCGACCAGTCCACATGCGACGACGGCGCGTCCACATGCAGCGTCGGCGGCACGATGCCGTGCCGCATCGCGGCCACCATCTTGATCACCCCGGCCACCCCCGCCGCCGCCTGGGTGTGACCGACGTTCGACTTCACCGACCCGACCAGCACTGGTCCCCGCCCCGCGGCCCGTTCCCGCCCGTAGGTCGCGATCAGCGCCTGCGCCTCGATCGGATCCCCCAGCGTCGTCCCGGTCCCGTGCGCCTCCACCACGTCAACCTGACCCGCACCCACACCCGCACTGGCCAGTGCCGCCCGGATGACCCGCTGCTGCGACGGGCCGTTGGGTGCTGTGAGCCCGTTACTGGCGCCGTCCTGATTCACCGCGCTGCCCGCGACCACCGCCAGCACCTGGTGCCCCCGCGCCCGCGCGTCCGACAGCCGCTCGACCACGAGGACCCCGACACCCTCACCCCAGCCTGTGCCGTCCGCGGCGTCGGCGAATGCCTTGCACCGGCCGTCGGCCGCCAGGCCTCGCTGTCGCGAGAATTCGGTGAAGGCCATCGGGGTGGCCATCACCGTCACCCCGCCGACCAGCGCCAGCGTGCACTCCCCGGCCCGCAGCGACTGGGCCGCCAGATGCAGCGCCACCAGCGACGACGAACACGCCGTATCCACACTCACCGCGGGGCCTTCCAGGCCCAGGGTGTAAGCGACCCGGCCCGAGGCCACGCTGCTCGGCATGCCCGTACTGGCGAACCCGCCCAGATCCTGCGCAGCCGCCTGCAACGGCACCGCGTAATCGCTGTACGCAATCCCCGCGAACACCCCCGCCGGCGTGCCCCGCAGCCCCGCCGGGTCAATCCCGGCGTCCTCCAAAGCCGACCAGCACGCCTCCAAAAGCAGCCGCTGCTGCGGATCCATCGCCAGCGCCTCACGCGGGCTAATCCCGAAAAACCCCGCATCAAACCCGGCCGCGTCAGCCAAAAACCCGCCCGCACTGACATACGACGTCCCCGCATGATCCGGATCAGGATCAACCAGCGCGTCAATATCCCAGCCACGGTCAGCCGGGAACGGCGACACAGCATCCCCGCCCGCCGCCAGCAGATCCCAGAACTGCGCGGGGGAATCCGCGCCGCCGGGGAACCGGCAGCTCATCCCCACAATCACCACCGGGTCATCACCGGCGGATGCACGCACTGGCACGGGGGTCGCCGACGCAGCGCTGGCCTGCTCGCCGGTCAGCTCGGCCAGCACGAATCCAGCCAGCGCCGTGGGAGTCGGGTAGTCGAACACCGCCGTGGCCGGCAACCGCAGCCCCGTCACCGCACCCAGCCGGTTACGCAACTCCACCGCGGTCAGCGAATCAAATCCCAGATCCCTAAATGCCCGGCCCGGGTCCAGGTCCTGCGCTGAGCTATAACCCAGCACGACAGCGGCCTCACCGCAGATCAGCTCCAGCATGACCCGCTCGCGCTCGGGTGCTGGCATAGCGGCCAGCCGCTCGGCCAGTTCCACCCCACCGCCAGTAGGCAAATTGGCGCTCTTGCGGGCCGGTGTCCGCACCAGCCCAGACAGCAGGGGCGGAACCGTTCCGGTCTGAGCCGCTATCCGCGCGGCGTCCACCCGGGCAGCGACCACCGCCGACTGGCCACGGTCCAGCGCAGCGTCCAGCAGGGCCAGTCCCTCGGCTGAAGACAGCCCGCTCACCCCCCGGGCGGCGACCCGCGCAGCGGCCTGGCCGACCATCTCGCTGGCCGCTTCCCACAATCCCCACGCCACCGACACACCGGCCAGCCCCCGCGCCTGCCGGTAACCCGCC
>JGI12635J15846_10003399_pt1 | contig 13852 bp, 10 predicted proteins | sample BlaSpr_A8_OM2_M2_FD_15846 | JGI IMG/M metagenome (IMG submission 15846) | reverse complement strand
TCTCTGGGCCATGCTGACTCTGACCGGAGCGCTATTCTCCGCCTGGCTGGGCTACGGCGGACGCGCGTTCGCTGCCACGCTCACGGCTTTCGCGTTTTTCTTTTTGGTGATGTTGCTTTTTGCCGCGCGCGGCGCGGAGGGAAGCCTCGCCTCGCGCTTCGGCGCCGGCAGCGGCTTCTTACTCGGCGCCGCAGTGTTCCTTGTGTACCTGATTTATGGCTGGGGGACAAATACTTTCGCGTTCACGCGTGCGGCTGCCGTCGCCGGCCTCGTTTTCATTCCGCTGGCGCTCGCCGCCTCCGCAAAGCAAAAACCGCCGGGAGCGTGGGAAGATTTTCTCATTCTTGCTGGCGTCTGGGTGGCAGTCAAGTTTTCGCCTTCCCACTGGCTTTGGCCGTACCCCGGCGGGCGCCTCGCCTACGTGTTCACGGTGTTGCTCTGCGTAAACGTCGCGCTGGCAGCCTTTGTGCTACTCCGTCACGTGAATGGGATCGGCTATTCCATTGGCTGGGGCCGCCATTGGGGGTTCTTCATCCTGGCGAGCTTCCTCGTCTTCGGCTGCATCGCCATTCCGCTGGGCCAGGTCACGCACTTCATCGAATTTGCGCCGCAGTGGTCGCAGTGGAAGTCCCTCCCGTTTCTTTCGCTCGGCATTCTCTTTTTCACGGCCTGGCCTGAGGAGTTTCTCTTCCGCGGCTTGCTGCAAAACATGCTTTCGCGCGCTTCGAATAGCGAACTCGCCGGCTGGTGGACCGCTTCGATTCTCTTTGGCTTCTCGCACATCACCAACATGGGCTTTCCCAACTGGCGCTACGTGGTCCTGGCCTCCATCGCCGGCTTTTTCTACGGCTGGACCTGGCGCAAGACCGGCTCGATCTTCGCCTCCGCGCTGGTCCACGCCGCCGTCGATGCCACGTGGCACTTCCTCTTTCGAACGGTCTAGCTTGGCCGGCATTTCCCATGCAACGAAGAAGGGATTCGCGCATCCAACCTCGCAATGAAGCCCGGGGTAGGCCCAGCGCTCGCCTCGCGCCCACAGAAACCGCGAAAACGCATTCAGGAGGACCAATATGGCGGAAGTGATGGCTGCGGATCAAGCAGTGTTCCTGTTGCAAAACGTGTACCTGGGACCGTTGAAGATTGAAAGCCGCACGACGAAGAAAATTCTCGAAGCGGTTCCCGCGGGTAAGGCGGACTACCGCCCCGACCCGATCTCGAAGAGCGCGATCGAGCTGGCGCGCCACATTGCGGCGACGGACAATCGGTTCGTCGAAACTGTGATCAACGGTGTGTTTGACTCCAACCCGGCGATGATTCCGGACAGTGTGAAGACACCGGCGGAAATTGCGGCCTGGTATGAGCAGCGGTTCGCGAAGAATTACGAAGCGCTGACGAAACTTTCCGGCGAGCAGTTAATCAAGATCGTAGATTTTCGCGGAATGATGCAGCGGCCCGCGGTGACTTTCGTGATGATGGGGCTGCACCACACGATTCATCATCGCGGCCAGCTCTCTTCCTACCTGCGATGCATGGGCGCGAAGGTGCCGTCGATCTATGGCGAGAGCTACGACGACGCGCAGGCTCGCAAAGCCGCACAGGCGTAAAAGATTTCCGGCGAAAAGTCCTCAGCGAACCACACCGCTCAGCGGGCTGGAGGCGGAGGCGTAGAGGCGCTTGGGCATGCGGCCGGCAAGGTAGGACTTGCGGCCGGCGATGACGGCGTCGCGCATGGCTTCGGCCATGAGGACGGGGTCCTGGGCTTCGGCGATGGCGGTGTTCATGAGGACGCCATCGGCGCCGAGCTCCATGGCGACGGCCGCGTCAGAGGCGGTGCCGACGCCGGCATCCACGATCATGGGAACTTCGGTGATGCGTTCGCGGAGGATGCGGAGGTTGGCGGGATTTTGCACTCCAAGGCCGGAGCCGATGGGCGCGGCGAGGGGCATGACAGCGGCTGCCCCAGCGTCGATGAGCTTGCGGGCGGCGATGAGGTCGTCGTTGGTATAAGGCAGAACGACGAAGCCTTCCTTGACGAGGACGCGCGTGGCTTCGATGAGCTGCTCGGTATCGGGGAGAAGAGTTTGCTGATCGCCGATGACTTCGAGCTTGACCCAGTTCGAGAGGCCGACTTCACGGCCGAGGCGCGCGGTGCGAATGGCCTCGTCGGCGGTGTAACAGGCGGCGGTATTCGGGAGGATAAAGATTTTTTCGCGGTCGATGTAATCCAGCAGTGATTCCTTCGATTTGTCGGTGAGGTTCACGCGGCGAACGGCGACGGTGACCATGTCCGCCCTGGAAGCGGCGTGCGCGCGCGCCATTTCCTGAAAGCTGCGGTACTTCCCCGTCCCAACGATAAGGCGGGATTTGAAAGCGCGGCCCGCGATAACCAAGTCATCTGGCATGGGTAACCTCAAAAGGATTTTAGACCCTAAGAGGCTCCCGGACAAACCGGAGGCTGAACCGGGAGGAAGGTACAGGGCCCCTGATCCTGTGAACACGAGCCCTTGCATGGGTTGCAAGCAATCAGCGGCAGGATCAGCGAACGTGCGGGCGCAAGAGCCAGCTCAAGTCGACGCCGATGCCGAACGAATAGCTATTCAGTTGAAGAGGGACGCTGCGGCTAAAGTCGAATTCGAGGTCCAGGTAGCCGAGCGGTTTGTAATCAATACCGGCGTTGAAGCCGTTGTCACGCACGAGATCCGCGGCGCCCGTGGAAATACTGGCGCTGGTGAAGTTCTTGCGGTTTGTCGTCTTGCCACCGGCTGAACACTTCGCCGCAGAACCGCAGCGGAAAACGCGGCTGATCACCGTCTGATTCCCCCAGGGTGCGACGTCGTAGGCGGAGGCAGAGAAACCGAACTTGCCCGGGTCGTATTCAATGCCGCCGTTAAATTGAGCGTTGTAGCCGAAGGTGATGAAAGGGCGATGGAAAAATCTTGTGTCCATGACCGTATTACCCGCGCCGAAGTCGAGGAACGGAGAGAAATCTCCGAAGGCGTGGTCGAAATGGTTCGCCAAATTCCAAGTTGCGTGACCGGTGCTGAGCCCCTTCTTCGTGTCGCCCGTGGGGGCGGTAAGATGCACGGCCGAAGCGAAGTTCACGGACGGGTTAGGGTAATTCAAACGGAAATCCGTGAAGAGGGCACCCACGCCAATGCCGGAGACTGCCCCGGGATTGTTTTTCTTGATGGAAGAAGGAGCGCTCACAAAATAAAACGGCACGCCCGCATCCACGCCAAAGTGCCGAGAATAGTTGTAGCCGACAGCGGACCCGAGATCGTTGACAAACCCATCGCTGCTGTTGCTACTTTCGAACTTGGCTCCCAGTGTCATTCCAGGGGTGAACCCTCCAGAGTTATTTTTTGCCGGCCCGCTTCCGGCGGTGTTCGGGGATTGCCCGAAGGACACGGGACAAAGAACCAGAATGAGGAGAACGCCGAAAAGAGCTACTCCGATTAGGCAGCTGCCGCCTGAATCGAGATTTTTCTTGTTTAAGTTTTCGCCGAAGATCACTATTCCCCTCCGATTTTTGCTGCGCTTCTTGCACGATGTGCCGAATATTTCATCCAGCCATCAAGTGCCTGGCAATGGTTGTAGCTGAGAATTGAGGTGGGCGTTATTTGGTTCGATTCCAGTGTACGAAGAGAAGATGCCCGAGACCGCGGGGGTGCTGGAATTGTTTCGCCTCATGTAACTGTACGAGAGAACAGCCAGCAGCGGGCGCGGGGACAAATCGGGAAAAAGGATTTAACACAGAGGTCGCGGAGAACGCAGAGAACGCAGAGAAGACCAAGAAGAAGAGAAGAAATTCGACGCTGAGGCCATGAACTAGTCCTGAAGAATGGGGCGGGGCTCGGCCACGTTGGCATAAAGAGATTCGATGATGGCGGCGTACAGCTGCTCGACGACGCGGCGCTTGAGCTTGAGGGTGAAGGTGAGGCTGCCGTTGTCGAAAGTGAAATCTTCGGGGAGAAGAGCGAAGCGCTTGATGGTTTCGTACTGCGCGAGATGGACGGTGAGACGCTTGACCTCGGAGTCGATTAACGCGTGCACCCAGGGATGGGCGGCCAGCTCGCTGTTGGAGGCGAACTTGATTCCCTGGTCGGCGGCTTTGGCGGAAACGGTGGCGGGATTGGGAACGATGAGCGCGACGATGAATTTGCGTTTGTCGCCCACGACCATGGCGTTCAGGATGTAAGGACTGGTTTTGAGAGCGTTTTCCACGGGTTGCGGTGCAACAAATTTACCCGCCGCCGTCTTGATCAAGTCTTTCTTGCGATCGGTGATGAAGAGATAGCTATCTTTGTCCACGTATCCGATGTCGCCGGTGCGGAACCAGCCGTCTTCGCTGAGAACTTCGCGGGTGGCTTCGGGATTTTTATAGTAGCCCTGCATGACGCAGGGCCCCTTGACGAGGATTTCGCCGTCCTCGGCGGCGCGGACCTGGACGTTGGCGATCGGTTTCCCGGAACTGCCCATGCGATTCAGAGGGTAGTTGCTGGAGACGATCGGAGAGGTTTCCGTTAGACCGTAGCCTTGATAGATCGGGATACCCACGGTCCAGAAGAATTCCGCGAGCGATTTGGACAGAGGCGCGCCGCCGGAAGAGACGATGCGCAGACGGCCGCCCATACCGAGACGAATTTTCTTGTAGACCAGAGCATCGGCGAGCAGCCACTGCGCTTTCAAGGCGAGGCTCGCAGGGGATCCGGTGGCGCGCCAGGCAGTGGCGCGCTGGGCCACGTTCATGGCCCAATCAAAAAGCTTCCTTTTCACGCCGGTGTTTTTCGAGCCTTGCTCGACGATGCGCGCGTAGATTTTTTCGAAAAACCGGGGCACCGCGGCCGTAATCGTGGGGCGGACTTCGAGGAGTGCTTGGGCGACGGCATCGACAGACTCGACGTATGCCAGAGCAGCACCTTGAAAGATGTAGATGTAATCCATGGTACGGCCGTAAACGTGGGCGAGCGGTAGGAAAGAAAGCGCGACGTCTTCGGCGGGATTGAGCTGGAAATCGTGGCCGACATCGGTGACGTTGGAACAAAAATTGGTGTGCGTGAGCATGACGCCCTTGGGTTCGCCGGTGGTGCCGGAAGTGTAAATGAGAGAAGCGAGCTGGCCCGGCAGAACCTGCGAAGCGCGCATTCGGTAAGCAGAGATGTCCGCCGCGCTCGCGCCGGCGATGAAGGTTTCGTAGCGGAGACATTCGCTCGGAACATCGCCGCCACCGTCGGCGACCACGATTTGCTCGAGCTCGGGAAGATTGGCGCGGACGGCGAGAAGTTTTTGTAACTGCGGCGCGCCAACAACGAAGACGACCTTGGCACCGCAATGCTTCAGGATGTAGATCATGCGATCGGGCGATTCATTGAAGTAAACGGGCACGGTGACGGCACCAGCGCCGTTGATGGCGAAATCAGCGGTATGCCATTCGGGACGGTTGGCGGAAAAAAGACCCACGCGGTCGCCTGGCTTTACCCCGAGCTCAACAAGGGCGGTAGACAGGCCAGCGACGCGTCGGAGAAACTCCTGCGAGGAAATGGCCTCCCAACGGCCATCACGGCGAACCCTCTGTGTGCGCGGGTTCGGAAGATTATCAATGGCATTCAGGAAGCGTGAGGGAAGCGTTCCGTAGTTCATGGTCCCAGGGTCACTTTACTCTACCCATTTGGACGGCGCAATGCGGCGCTCGCTTGCCGTTTCGCGACAGGGGTGGCGCAATTGGTCGTGTCTGGACATGGACGGTTTGCGTGTTTACGAGAAGTTAGGCTATCGAACAACTCGTGGGGTGCTTGCGAGCGGCTGCAAGGGAGGACGGCTTCAATTTACCGGGAGGGCTGAGTGGGGGCCGTAGACCGTCAGGAAACGCACAAAGCGCGGGACGTTGTAGGTGTCACCGTCCTCAAATTCGTTGGCGCGCTGCGGGTGCAGGAGTTTGCCATCGGCGCCGAGCACGAACAGGTACGGATAACCCGGTATCTTTGGGTAACGGGAAAGAAATGCCCGGTTCTCATTCTGGGCACTCATGTTGATTTTCAGGGTCACGAAGTTTCGCTCGCGCAGCGCCCGAACGTCAGGGTGGCCGGCGAAAAACTTATCCATGACCTGGCACCAGCTGCACCAATCGCCGCCGACTACCAAAAGGACGTTGCGCCCCGTGCGCTTGGCTTCGGCGAGAGCTTTGGCCAGATCCGCGCTCGGGTTACGCTTGGGATCGTACCGCGTTACCGGAATGTAGCGCGGCGTACCCAGCGCTCGAGCCTGCCACGCCATTTCGCCGGCAGCCGGGGCGGGATAGCGGAGCGCTAGCGAGAAGAAAAGCAGCAAGAACATGACCGCCTCCGTGGGCCGCGTCTGTCCGGGGATTACGACAAACTCCGCTGACCATTTTAGCGCTGCCCAGCGGCACTGCCGGCGGGAGTTGCGGTCGGCGTGCCCAGAGGGAGAACACAGGGCAAGCCTAGCGGGCACGATGGACACAACGGCTAGCTACAGCTAGGCAGTCTGGGTCCCCCTCAACGCCTTGCAGAGGCCGCGCGAAACACTCGGTCCAGTCGTCCTTTTACCCCCTCTCCGACTTGGCCGAATCGTTGACCAACCGCAGACGTGGTTCGCGCTGTCACCTTCGGCGAGTGGGCCCGAATGACGGCGCACTCCAGAAATAATCCACTTGGACGATCATTGCGTTTGAACGAAGCCGTCCGGCGGCGGACGCTGCGCTTGAGGCTTCGTCCAAGTCGCGTTGTCGGAAACTGACACGCCACCGAGGAATGGGAGCGGGTGCAAAAGGGAGTGGCGTGCGTTAGTATGAGCGACGAAGAGGAAAGTTCATGACAGCGACGGTACCGGGGACAGCGGCGGAGGAAAGATTGTCGAAAGGGCCATTTCGCGCGCCGCGGGGGACGCAGATTTCCTGCAAGGGGTGGCAGCAGGAGGCGGCGCTGCGGATGCTCCTGAATAACCTCGATCCGGAAGTGGCGGAGAAGCCGGAAGATTTGGTGGTGTACGGGGGGACGGGGAAGGTGGCGCGGAATTGGGAATGCTTTCATGCGATTGTGCGGTCGCTGAAGACGCTGGAGGCGGATGAGACGCTGCTCGTGCAATCGGGGAAGCCGGTGGGGATTTTCCGGACGCATGAGTATGCGCCGCGGGTGCTGCTCTGCAATTCGAACCTGGTAGGGCATTGGAACAATTGGGACCGGTTCCACGAACTCGACCGCGCGGGATTGATGATGTATGGGCAGATGACGGCGGGAAGCTGGATTTACATTGGCACGCAGGGGATTTTGCAAGGGACGTACGAAACGTTTGCGGCGGCAGCGAAAAAACATTTCGGCGGGAATCTGGCACACAAGCTGGTTGTGACAGGTGGTATGGGCGGCATGGGCGGGGCGCAGCCGCTAGCGGCGACGATGAATGGCGCGGCGTTTCTGGGGATCGATGTGGACCCGGAGCGCATCAAGCGGCGCGTGAAAACAGGTTATTGCGACGTGATGGTGACGTCACTGGATGAGGCGCTGCGCATTTTGAAGAATGCAGTGCGCAAGGGCGAGGCGACGTCGGTTGGATTGGTGGGAAATTGCGCGGACTTGATTCCAGAACTGGCGAAGCGCGGCGTGGTGCCGGATTTATTGACGGACCAGACGAGCGCGCACGATCCCATCGACGGGTACGTGCCGAATGGAATGACACTGGAAGCGGCGCTGGAGCTGCGGAAAAAGAGTCCTGAGGAATACAAAAAACATTCGATGGCAGCGATGGCGCGGCACGTCCAGGGGATGCTGGATTTGCAGAAGCTGGGCGCGGTGACGTTTGACTACGGGAACAACATTCGAACGTTTGCGTTCGAACAGGGCGTGAAGAACGCCTACGACTTCCCCGGTTTTGTGCCGGCGTACATCCGGCCGTTATTTTGCGAAGGCAAAGGACCGTTCCGCTGGGCGGCGCTTTCTGGAGAGGTGTCGGATATTGCACGGACGGACCAGTTGGTGCTGGAAATGTTTCCGCAGGACGAGCATCTGAATCGCTGGATCAAACTGGCGCAGAAGCGCGTGAAGTTCCAGGGGCTGCCGTCGCGCATCTGCTGGCTGGGATATGGGGAGCGGGACAAATTCGGACTGAAGCTCAACGATTTGGTGGCCAAGGGTGAATTGAAGGCGCCGATCGTGATTGGGCGGGATCACCTGGATTGCGGGTCGGTGGCGTCGCCGTACCGCGAGACGGAATCGATGCTGGATGGATCGGACGCGATTGCGGACTGGCCGCTGCTGAACGCGCTGATCAACACGGCCAGCGGGGCGTCGTGGGTTTCCATTCACAACGGCGGCGGGGTGGGGATCGGCTATTCGCAACATTCCGGACAAGTGACCGTGGCGGATGGAACCAAAGAGATGGCGAAACGCATCGAAAGAGTGCTGACGAATGATCCCGGGATGGGCGTGGTGCGACACGCGGACGCGGGGTATCCGGAGGCGATTGCTTTTGCAAAGAAAAAGGGCGTCAAAGTTCCGATGTTGTAGCCGGTAACATCCCAACCTGCCAAGACATCGAAACGAAGCCCGCCAAGGAGGAAGCCATGTACGTCATTCTGGGAGCAACGGGAAACACAGGTTCCGTGGTTGCGCGGGGATTGCTCGACAGGGGCAAGAAGGTGCGCGTGGTTGGACGCGACGGCAAGAAATTGGCGCCATTTGCAGGCCGAGGCGCGGACGCTTTTCCAGCGGATGTTCTCGATACCGATGCCTTGAGCCGGGCGTTCGCGGGAGCGGAGGGAGGCTACGTTTTGATTCCGCCGGCGATGACTCTTCCGGATTTCCGCGCGTATCAAGATCGCGTGACGGAGTCCATCGCCAAGGCGCTGGAAAAGGTGGGCGTCACGAATGCGGTGACGCTGAGCAGCGTCGGCGCGGACAAGCCGGATAGGACGGGGCCGGTCGTGGGCTTGCACAAGATGGAAAAGCGCCTCGCGCAAATCAAGGGACTGAACGCGCTGCACCTGCGCGCCGGGTATTTCATGGAAAACACGCTGGCGCAAATCGGCATTATTCAATCACTCGGCATGATGGCGGGGCCGGTTCGCGATGACGTTCCGCTGCCGATGATTGCAACGAGAGACATTGGGGTGGCGGCCGCGGAGGCGCTGCTGCGGCTGGACTTCAAGGGGCAGCAGACGCAGGAGTTGCTGGGGCCGCGCGACGTGACGTACGCCGAAGCAGCGAAGATCATCGGCACCGCGATTGGAAAACCACACCTCGCCTATGTGCAATTGCCGGATGAGCAGGTGATCCAGGCAATGACGGGGATGGGCATGTCCAAGAATATGGCGGTGCTGATTTGCGAGATGTCCGCGGCGATCAACAGCGGGTACATGAAAGCGTTGGAGCCACGATCGGAAAAGAACACGACGCCTACTACGTTCGAGACGTTTGTGCAGGAAATGTTTTTGCCGTCGTTTAAGGGTCAAGCCGCCGGCGCTCGCTGAGTACCCCGTCGACAGGCCCCCGACCCGCTCGGGACAGGTTCCGCGTGTGCTAGTGGGGAGCTTTTCGGCATAATACGGAGGTCTTGGCGGATTCCCTGCTCATTACCGGAGCGTCGCAGCTCTTGACCTTGCGCGGGCGCGTTCCGCGGCGGGGCAGTTCCCTTCCCAACCTGGGATTGATCGAAGATGGCGCGCTGCTGGTGCGTGATGGCTTAATCGCGGCCGTGGGAACGCGCGCGGAGGTCGAGGCGCTGCCGGAGGCACGCGCGGCGGAGAAGCTCGATCTGGGCGGGCGCGTGGCGGTGCCGGGGTTCGTCGATTCCCATACGCACCTGATCCATGCGGCGAGCCGGGCGGAAGAATATGAATTGAAAATTGCCGGGGCAAGTTACGAAGAAATCGCGCGCAAGGGCGGCGGGATTCTCAATTCGGTGAATAAGCTGCGCGCGGCCACGAGCGAAGCTTTGAAGAAACGGGCCCATGCAGCGCTGAAGCTGTTCGCCGCGTACGGAACGACGACGGTTGAAGCAAAGAGCGGGTATGGGCTCGACGTTACGAGCGAATTGAAGATTTTGCGATTGCACACGGAACTGGCGGCGGAGCAGCCGCTTGAAATCGTGTCCACATTTCTTGGCGCTCACGTGGTTCCGGCGGAGTATCGGGGAAAAACGGGCGGAGCAGAGCGGTACATCAAGTTGATCGAGCAGAATCTGCTGCCGGAAATCGGAGAGAGGAAGCTGGCGGAGTTTTGCGATGTGTTTTGCGATCGCGGCGCGTTTTCAGTCGTGCAGTCGAAACGCGTTTTGCAGGCGGGCCGCCAATGGGGACTGGCTCCCCGGCTGCATGCCGAGCAGCTTTCGCGGACGGGCGCGGCGCGGCTGGCAATCCTGATGCGGGCGGCAAGCTGCGATCATCTGGAACAGGTAAACAAGAGCGACATCCAGGCGCTGGGAAAATCGGAAACGGTGGCGACGCTGCTGCCCGGATGCGATTTTCACCTGGGGCTGAAGCACTATGCGCCGGCGCGAGCGTTGATTGAAGCGGGAGCGATTGTCTCGCTGGCAACGGACTACAATCCGGGAACGAGTCCGACGGTGAGCATGCCGATGATTCTCTCGCTGGCGTGCACGCAACTGCGCATGATGCCCGCGGAGGCGATCGCGGCGGCGACGATCAACGCGGCTTATGCTCTGCGGCGGGAAAAAAGCATCGGATCGCTGGAGGTTGGCAAACAGGCAGACATAGCCGTATTCGAAGTGGCCGACTACCGGGAAATTCCTTATTATTTTGGTGTGAACGTTTGCTGGATGACCGTGAAGCGTGGTCGCGTAATCCATGCTGCCGAACAAACCTCAATCTAACTATTCGAAGAGGCCGGTAAGGAGGGTGCGCCTCCTCAAGATCGGCCCGCGGACGACAAAGAGCCTGTTCGAAGAATATTTCTACGGCTTTGTGGTGATGATCTGGGTGGCCGTTACGATTTTGGGAAAAGCAGGGGGGCTGAGCGGCTACGATGCAATCGTTACGGGACTGTGGGCGGGGGGCTTCACGTGGTTCGCCTGGCAGGTGAGGCGCTACCGGAAAGAGCGAACGAGTCCTGGCTCGATGGAAAAGTCCAGGCCAGCGGTCCAAGCGCCGCAACAAATGATGAAGCAGCCGCTGCCTCCGAACATGAAGCCGATGATCGGGCCGCAGTGGCCACTGAAAACTTTGCCAGGTGCGGCGAAGTCTGTAAAAAGGCCCGTCAGGCCAGCACGAGGGCCAATGAAGCCCGCGCAAACGCCAGCTCCGGCCGGTCAAGCCCCGGGGACGCCAAGCAATCCGAATAAGCCAGCGTTCGTGTACGAACGGCCCACGCTGCCGGACAGAAAACCGAAACTGCCGAATAATTGGCCGGGACGACCGGACAAAAAGCCAAAACGATGAAACGACTGATTGAGTGCGTGCCAAATTTTTCCGAAGGGCGCGACGCCGCGAAGGTCGATGCCATTGTGGCAGCGATGAGCAGCGTGCCGGGTGTGTACGTGCTGGATCGCGAGATGGACGCCGACCATAACCGCTCGGTGGTCACGCTGGCGGGCGAACCGGACGCGGTGGCGGAAGCGGCGCTTCTGGGCACCGGCAAGGCCATGGAACTGATCGACCTGACGAAACACAAAGGCGCGCATCCACGCGTGGGCGCGACGGACGTGCTGCCCTTTATTCCCATCGATGGGGTGACCATCGAGGATTGCGTGGCACTGGCGCGGCGGGTGGGCAACGAAATCTGGAAGCGTTACCGGATACCGGTATTTTTTTACGAGGCAGCGGCGACACGGCCGGAGCGCGTAAATCTTGAAAATGTGCGGCGCGGGCAATTCGAAGGGCTGCGCGAAGAGTTTAAGAAGAACCACGACCGCCAGCCGGACGTTGGCGAACCCAAGCTGCACCCCACGGCCGGGGTAACCGTGGTGGGCGCGCGGAAATTCCTGATTGCCTACAACGTGAATCTCAATACCACCGATATCAGCATCGCAAACAAAATCGCGAAAGCGATCCGGTTTTCGTCGGGTGGACTGCGGTATGTGAAGTCGATGGGCGTTGAGCTGAAAGCGCGCAACCTGGCGCAGGTGTCCATCAACCTGACGGACTTCGAACAGACGCCGATGCACCGCGTGTATGAAATGGTGAAGCGCGAAGCGGAGCGCTACGGTGTGATGCCGGTGGGCAGCGAAATCGTCGGGCTGGTCCCGAAAAAAGCGATCGAGATGGCGGCGGACTTTTTCCTGCAACTCGAGGACTTCTCTCCCGCGCAGGTGTTTGAGAATAAGCTGGCGGCCGCGCTGAGCGGCGCGCCGCTGGAAGTGCCGAAGAGCGGGAAGCTGGCTGGATTGGCGCGCCCGTTTCTGGACGCGGTGGCGACTCCTTCAGCAACGCCGGGAGGAGGGAGCGTCTCGGCGTTTGCGGGAGCGCTGGCGGCGGCCCTGGGGCAGATGGTTGCGGGGCTTTCGCGGAAAAAGAAATCGCAAGCCGGATTTGCCGATCAGCTCTCGGCAGCGCTGGACGAAATGCGGAAAATTGCCGATGAACTTGCCGAGGCCATCGACCGTGACGCGGCTTCCTACGACGCGGTAATGACCGCGTTCAAATTATCGCAAGGAGACGCTAAGGAAACGCGGCAGCGCGAGGAAGCGATACAGAGGGCGACGAAAGGCGCGTCGGAGGTGCCGTTGCAGGTGGCCGAGAGCGCCGTTGCACTTTTCGAACGCCTCGGACAACTGGATGCTATCGTTGCCGCATCCATGAGGTCAGACTTACAAGTAGCCCGGTTGATGGCAGAAGCAGGCGCTCGCGGAGCACTGGCCAACGTAGAGATCAACCTCGAGGGCTTGACCGGCGCGGCGTATGTCGCGTCAACGCGCATGAAGATCGCAGCACTGCGGGAGCGTCTGGGCGATGCAGCCCGCGCGACAAGGGCGTAGACTAAGAATTCCCCCCCCNGCCCCATTCGAAAGGAGCAAGCGATGAGATTGACCATGAATTCACGTGTGGCACCGACCAGGCGGGGGGCAGCGATCCGCGGACTCGTGGCTGCCGGCGTTCTGGCGGCGATGTCCCTGGCGATGCCGAAACCTGCGCGGGCCGGCCGCCTTGGCGCGGACATCATCGCACTCTTCCCCAAGGAGATTGGAGAATTTGCCTACGCCGACCTGAAAAAAGCGCGCACTCTGAAATGGTTTCCGCAATTGCAGGAACAGATGCTCCCAGACCGCTTCCGGCAATTCGAGAAATTCCTGGCCTCGGCGGGTGTCGATCCAAATTCGCAAGTCGATGAACTCGCCTGGGGGCTGGTCGCAGAGGGGTTGAGCACAAAGACCGAAGGGACGGGCTCGACGGACGTTCCCACGGGAGAAGAGATCGTCGGCGTGGCACTCGGGACTTACAATCCGAATTCGACGGAAGCTTTCTTCAAACAGCAAAAGCTCGCCACCGTCAAAGCGCGGGGTTATACGCTCTATGCGTTCGGCACCGGTTCTGGGGCGAACGATCTGTTCTTCTTTTTCATCGATTCGAATACCGCGGCGTTTGGCCATCGCGCCGTTCTCGAAAAGATGATCGAGGTGCGCTTTGGCGGTGAGGAAGGACTATTGCGCAACGACAGGCTCTACCCGCTGATTAACGAAGCGAACGGCAGCGGCGTGGTCTGGGCGGTGCTGAATCCCGCCTACACGCGCTTGGCGATGCAACAACTGGCGCCGGAAGTAGGACAGTTCCCCGAAGCGGCGAAACTCGTCGCACGGATGCAGAACATGATTATCAACGTGGACGCCAGCAGCGGCATCGAAGGAAAGTTCCAGGCGGTGTGCGGATCGACCGAAGATGCGAACACGC
>JGI12635J15846_10003398_pt1 | contig 13853 bp, 12 predicted proteins | sample BlaSpr_A8_OM2_M2_FD_15846 | JGI IMG/M metagenome (IMG submission 15846) | reverse complement strand
GCCAGTGCGATCGCAGCGACCGACTCCACATCTCTTCCGTTCGACAGCCGCAGGGCTTCGGAAGCTTGCTGTTTCGCGATGGCCATATTTCCCACCAGACTCTCGCGCAAGCCGGATTCGGCAAAGTAGTAAGCGGCTACTTCCTTCTCGTCGGCTCGTTGAGCAGAGTCGGCGGCACGCTGGGTGAGCGCTCGCGCTTTGGTAAATTCTCCTGCATAAGCGGCAGTATCGCTCTCGAGAAACAGCATGAGGTCGTCGTACCCGGACACCCCGGCCACTACAGCGGCCTCGCGTTCCATGTCGGCCGAATCGTGCTGTAAAAACGCCACCATGTGCAGATAGATATGCAGGTACGGATTGTCCATGTGATGCGATAAAGCCTCCTGGGCTGAGGCTTTTGCTTCGTCCAAACGATTCAGATACAAGTACGAACCAACCACGTTGGTGTAGTTAATTCCGCTTCCCGTATCGAGCGCGAGCGACTGCTGAGCTGCTGCCAGCGCGTTTTCATATTGCCCCAATTCCCAGTAAGTGCCGCCACCCAGATTTCCTAATGGGACTGAATCACGTGGGTAAGTTTGAAACCACAGCTGATAGGTTTTAACCGAGTTGGGCAAATCTCCGGCCACGAAACTCTGGTAGTGGGAGGTGATGTAGAATTTTTCGCGTTCGCTGGCGCGCTCACGCAGTTCATAAGCCTTTCGGGTAAATTCGGCCGCGCGATCAGTTTGTCCCATGTTGCTGTAGTTCGTTCCCAACCGCGCATAAGCCATCGCGAAGTTAGGATCGAGACCGATTGCCCTCTGGAACAGAGGAATCGCGGCAGGTGGATCGTTTTTAACGATCATCGCCTGATAGCCAAGGCTGTATGCCTGCAGCGCTTCCAGCGACGAAGTCGTCACGCTTTCGGGAGGCGCGTCAAATTTTTGCATCGACGCCAGCGATTCGCCCAGTTTCTCGCGCATCATCGTCGACGCCTCTCCGAGCGCTTTTAGCACCTGGTCTTTTCCGTTCGCTGTCGTTTGCTCTTGCGCCAGAAGGTCGCCGCTATGGCAATTCACCGCCTTTAGACCGAGGACGTAATCGCTCCCCAAAGACGAAATGGATCCCTCGATCGTGGCCGCGCTCGCGGTACGCTGGCAGACCTCTCGCGCCAACTCACTCGTGAGCCGTGTGTCTTTAGGCTGGGACATTAGCGAAAGAGTCTGCGCGACGCGCTCATCCGAGAGCAAATTAAGGAATGGAGACTGTTCCAGTTGCGACGAAAGTCCTTGTCGCAGCGTGCCGTCGAAAACCGGGTCGCCAGTGGTGTTGGTGAAGTCCGCAAGTACAATGTTGTCTTTCTCGGTAAGCTTGGCGGCTCGATGCGAGCGCCAATACAAGCCCCCCGCTAAAGCGACCATCGCAACCACAGCTAGCGCGCCTAAAAGATTCCTCAGATTGGTCTTGCGCGACACGACCTCGGGCTGCATGGTCGGCAAGGATTCGGACGCAACCGTCTGGCCCGGCGAACGCAAGCCCGTTCCTTTTGCGGATTTCACTTCTCCAGGCCGCGCTGAGGTTTCCGCCGCTAACGGTTCCTCGCTCGCCATAACCTTGCGTCCGGATTCAGTGTCCCGCTTCAGCCGCAGCAGGTCTGTCCGCATATCGGAGGCATTCTGATATCGCAGATTTCTGTCCTTCTCATGAGCCTTGTTGATTATCTCTTCCAGCTTGGGCGGCAAATCGGGGTTTAGCCGTACTGGCACAACCGGAACCCGGTTAAGGATGGCTTCAAAAATCGTTGCCGAAGTATCACCGCGAAAGGGCAACATTCCCGTAGCCATTTCATAGAGCACCGAGCCGAAAGAGAACAGGTCGGTGCGTAAGTCGAGATCCTTACCCCGGGCCTGCTCCGGAGACATGTAGGAAACAGTCCCCAGCGCAGTTCCAGGGCTGGTTAGGTGTTCCGCACTCCCAGCGGTCGCTTCTGACGCGCTGCCGACGGTTCCCGCGCCGCTTGTGCTCGGTTGCGTGACTTTCGCCAGTCCGAAGTCCAGGATCTTGGCATGGCCACGTTTGGTGATGAAAATGTTCGCCGGCTTGATGTCGCGGTGAACAATTCCTTCGGAATGAGCCGCATCCAGTGCGTCGGCAATCTCAATCGCGCGGCTCAGCAGCACATCAATTTCGAGGGGCCTTCCGGATATCAGATGCTTGAGCGTGACCCCATCCAGAAATTCCATGGCGATAAACGCCTGTCCGTCGTGCTCACCGATGTCGTAAATCGTACAAATATTTGGGTGATTCAACGCGGATGCGGCCTGGGCCTCGCGCCGAAAACGGGCAAGCGTCTGCGGGTCGCGGGCAACTTCATCTGGAAGGAACTTGAGAGCGACGAATCGATTGAGACGGATGTCTTCGGCCTTGTAGACCACACCCATCCCGCCACCTCCCAGTTTCTCGACGATGCGGTAATGCGAGATGGTTTGGCCGATCAATGAAAGGGGCTCGCGGTGTGAGCGACCATATTAGGGACCAAGCGAGGGAGAGTCAATGCGGCGAAGGGGATAGCCTGATGGGATAACCGTGTCGGCTCCTGACCCGAGAGTAGACTTGGAAGCGCTTAAGCGGCCAAGGCTCGGAGGAAAGGAGCCGACACGGTTATCCCATCAGGCCCACACGTAATTTACCCTTCGGCGCACATACTTTCGTTATTTGCGCCTCACTCATCCGCGATAGGAGACTGGCATCAGTCCAGACTGGAGGGTGCAAATATGCGTCATTGTGTGCAGTTGGCGGCTGCCGTCCTTACGTTTGCTTTATTTGTTAGCGCACAGGACAAGCCTCGCGTATTCGTTCAGGGAAAAGGTTCGCAAGATGTTAATTCTGACGGGTCGGGCGGTGGCGGGCAGCACTGGGCCGCCTGGAGTTCGAGGTCCACCATTGATTCCCACGACGAGAGTATGGAAGTTACGAAGGACTTGCAGAAGAATTGTTCAGGTGTCATCGTAAGTTTGAATCAGGCGAATGCTGACTACACAGTCCTGATGAACCGGGAATCTAAGAAGAATCGCGGGCTGCTCCGCAGCAACAGCCAAATCGAAATTGCCAATAAAGCCGGCGATATTCTCGGCACAAATGCGACCCACACAGTTGGTAACGCCGCCAAAGATGCCTGCAACCTAATCATCGCGGATTGGCATACTCACGCAGCTTTGCCTGCTGCCAACGCCAGCACCCCCGGTGCGTCAATCGCACCAGTGGCAAATGCTTCGACCGCACAACAGGCACAAGCCGTCACTCCTGCTGTCGCACCTAGCGGAGCCGTCACAGCCGCAAACGCCATACAGCAAGCCCCGGATGCAGCAGCTTTAGCTAAGCAGCACCAAGCCTGCGTGGAATTTGCTAAGGACAACCCCCGCGTCGCCTGCAGGTGAGACGAACCGGGTTGGGCCTGGGTAGATTCTCTCAGGCCCGGTGCCCATATTCTGTGGGCGGCGAGATCAAGAAAATGCCTGTGGGGCTGCTTGTGACGGCGGACAGATCGAAATCCTACCGGGAGTCACAAAGTAAAGCGGGCGCGGCGGAATCCGCATGTGATTTGTTATGTAAGAAGCAACGACGGCCCCGCGATTCCTGGAATGGCCCTAATCGTTACCGACCGGGTTGAAATGGCACCAGTATTCCGGGGCTACTGAACGACTCCTGCATAAGGAAAACGTTTGCAGGAAACTAGATTCGACTCTGCACCTGAGCTTGATCGGTCACGGAAGTGTGAAGCTTGGGCAACTTCGCAGGTTCCGGTTGTCCTTCTGCGAATTGGAGCAAACCATCAGAAATGGCTTCCAAGCTCGCATTCGATTTTTCCAGCACCATCATCAAATACTTCTTGGCAACCGGCCGGTCAGCGGGGTGCACCAGCTTCCACCAGCGCTTAACCGAATCCTGGACGTCGCCGCGAGTCTTGGCGTCTTCAACTAGCGCGTCAATCAGCTTGTAGACTTTGCTCTTCACCGCCTGATACGAGATCGAAACTTCCTGCCCCATATTTTGTTCCCCAGTTGCCTGTGGCAATACACTGGCCAAACCGCCTCTCCTAATTCTGCTAGTACTTACAGACTATCCTGTAGGCTGGCGCTTCAAGTAATGGGAGGAATAAAAAAAATTGATATGGATTTTCGTAGAAGACAAGACAAGATTATTGGTGAAACACAAACGACATTTTGGTGACATGCCTATGAGATCAAGCACTTGGAAACCGTAATCGATTTTATGAATCGGACTGATTTGTATTTCAGATGTAATTTCGAGTTTAGCTAAAATGGCTGATGCCAATTGTCGCGACGAAATTCAAATGGACGAATTCTGGATGGAAGAAGCGTTACAAGCGGCGCAACAGGCGCTCCGAATGGGCGAGGTTCCCGTCGGTGCGATTGTTGTTCTTGACAATAAGATCGTGGGCCGTGGCTGGAACCGCAACCTTTCGGATCACGATCCCAGCGCTCACGCGGAAATTGTCGCGCTGCGCAGTGCGGGTGCGGCGATAGGAAATCACCGTCTGATCGGTTGCGAACTGTTTGCTACAATTGAGCCCTGCGCGATGTGCGCGGGCGCAATGGTCCATGCGCGCTTGAAGCGATTGGTCTACGGCGCAGACGATCCCAAAGCAGGCGCAGTTCATTCCGTGATGCAGGTATTGAATCATCCTCAACTGAATCACAAGATGGAAGTCCTAGGAGGGGTGGCAGCGCAACGTTGCGCGGAGCTACTGCAAGAGTTCTTTAAGAGCCGGCGTTAGTCGGTCGTTCGCCGTTGCCAAATACGGTTGTGTTTGGACCAATGACCAAGGACGAACGACCAACGATAGCCCTGCGGAGAGGTGCGTGAGTGGTTGAAACGATCCGCCTCGAAAGCGGACATACCTTAACGGGTATCGGGGGTTCAAATCCCTCCCTCTCCGCCATATTTAATTTCTAATCGCCGATCGTTTCCGACAAAACTCAGACCATTATTAGACGTCGAATTGACGATCACTTCATAGCTTTTGGCAGATACTAACGCTATAGTATCTCTGCACTTACATCGCGACTAGAGGCTTTACATCATCGTCGCTTACAGAAAAAACACGCTATCGCTTCTTTGGGCCGTCCCATTGACGTTGATTCTGTGGGTAATCGGGAGTGCTCAAACTACCGGAGTAGTGCTTGAGTTTGTTCCCGCCAAAACCACGGTCACGTTTACCCTCGGAGACACGCTCCACACCGTCCACGGAGCTTTTGAGCTTAAGCGGGGCCGGGTGAATTACAAACCATCTATCGGCGAGGTGAGCGGGGAAGTGGTGGTTGATGCCACCAGCGGCCATAGCGGTAATGGCATGCGGGACAAGAAGATGCATAAGGAAATTCTTGAGAGCGCAAAATACCCCGACATCGTTTTCCGGCCCGATCGCGTGGAAGGTAAAGTCCTGCCCGAGGGAACATCCACAGTGCAAGTTCATGGCATCTTCAGCATTCACGGCTCAGACCATGAGATGACAGTGCCAGTCCAGGTTGAAATGGCCCCTGACCATTGGACAGCCACTGCACATTTCGTGGTTCCATACACGAAGTGGGGAATAAAGAATCCCAGCACGTTCATATTGCGGGTGAGCGAGTCTGTAGAGATTGATGTCCACGCATCCGGGCAGAATCCGAAACCTTCGGCGCCTCAGCAATAAATTCGGCCGCTTCTACTTTTTCCAGTCTTTCAAGACTTCACGCGCAGCGTTCGCTCCCGACGCGCCGGACAACCCAATTCCGGGATGTGTTCCGGAACCGCACAGGTACAGGCCTTCAATAGGAGTTCTATAGCGAGCCCAGTCCAGCAATGGCCGCATGGTAAAGAACTGATCGAGGGAAAGTTCGCCGTGAAACGGGTGTCCTCCGGTCATCCCGTAAGTCCTTTCCAGATCCTTGGGAGTTATGACCTGATGGCCGAGAATCATGCTCGGAAGATCCGGCGCGTATTCGGCCAGCGTTCTGATTACGATGTCGGCGAGTTTTTCGCGCTGGCTGTCCCAATCAGTCTCGCGCAACTGGTAAGGAGTGAACTGCACGTAAATTGACATGACGTGTTTGCCCGCAGGCGCCAGAGTGGAATCGGTCAGAGTTGGAATAACTGCTTCCAAATAAGGGTGCGCAGAAAAACGCCCGTACTTGCTGGCATCGAATGCGCGTTCCAGATAATCGATTTCGGGACCGATGTGGATTCGCCCTTTAAGAACAGCGTCGCCATCTGGAGCTGCCGTGAACTTCGGAAGACCGGAGAGCGCCAGATTAATCTTCGAGAGGGTTCCATGAGTGCGGTAGTTTTTTATTTTGCCCAGAAAATCTGGCGCTAAATGTTGAGCATCTACAAGCCCGAGCAGCGTAGCCTTGGGATCGGCGTTGGAAATGACGCTACGGGCGGAGATTTCGTCGCCGCTTTCGAGCACAACGCCAGTAGCCACACCGCCCTTGATGCGAATTTGCGCTACGCCGGCGCCGGTACTGATTTCGACTCCCGCTTCGCGGCATGCTGTGGACATAGCCTGCGTAACCGCGCCCACGCCACCTTGCGCGAACCAAGCCGAACCGCATGCTTCTCCGTCACAGGCGGTCCGCAACATCAACATCATCGCGCTACCCGCAGACCACGGCCCGAGGTTTGTCCCAAAGATGCCGCGGGCGGCAATTGTCGCCCGGAGCAATTCAGTATCAAACCATTCCGCGACCAGGTCGGCGACTGCCATCGGTCCCCATCGCAGCAGTTGATACAACTCTCTGCGGCCGAGTCCCCGAGCTTTCTTGCCGGTCTTGAGGAGAGCCCAAAGATCGCTGGTGCTGGGATGGTCGACATCCGGCGGAGTAATCGGTAGCAAGTCAGCAATCACATCAGCAAGGCTGGCTAGCGACTTTTGGAATTCAAGGTACTTGCCCGCATCTTTAGCGGAGTATTTGGAAATCTCTACGCTGGATTTTTTCGCATCGCCGTAAAGAGTCAGCGAGCGGCCATCGGGAGTTGGAGCGAAGACGCGGACATCAGGCTGCATCATCTTTAAGCCGTGCCGGGACAGGCCCATGTCACGAATAATTTCGGCGCGAAGCGGCGCGGTCATGTGGGCCAGCGTGGAGCAGTGGAATCCGGGATGAAATTCTTCGGTGATAGCGGCGCCACCGACGACGCCGCGGCGCTCAAGCACCAGCGGCTTGAATCCGGCCTTTGCCAGATAGAAAGCAGTGACCAATCCGTTATGCCCGCCGCCTACAATGACGATGTCACGAGTTTCGGGCACGGCCTACGCCATCCCTCGTTTGTAATCCTTCAAAATTTCCAAAGCCGCAAGCCTTCCGTTCGCGCCCATGATGCCGCCGCCGGGATGCGTAGCTGATCCGCAAATATACAAATTTTCAATCGGCGTACGGTAATGCGCCCATCCTGGAACTGGACGCAGGAAGAAAAGCTGTTCGAGCGACAACTCGCCTTGAAAGATGTTTCCTTCGGTCAATCCCCACTCGCGCTCCAGATCTAGCGGCGTAACGATCTGTCGTCCTACAATCAAATTCTTAATGTTCGGCGCATACTGGGCGATCGTGTTGATCACGTTGTCGCCGAATTCTTCTCTCTTTTCGTCCCAAGTGCCTTCAGTTAGTTTGTAGGGAGCATATTGCACGAAGCACGACATCACATGCTTGCCGGGAGGCGCGAGAGAGGGGTCGGTAAGACTCGGAATCACCATATCTATATAGGGACCGCGCGAGTATCGGCCATACTTAGCTTCGTCATAAGCTAGTTCCATGTAGTCGACGCTGGACGAAATTGAAATTGCCCCGCGAAGATGCGCCCCCGCTCCGGGCAGACAAGTGAAGTCGGGCAAGCCATCCAGCGCCAGATTCACTTTGCCCGACGACCCGCGAAATTTGTAACGATTGATGTCCTCCATGAACTCGTCAGGAAGGTTTCCGGGTTCGATCATCCTCACAAAAGTGTTTCGCGGATCAACGCTGGAAGACACAACATCGGCGCTGATTTCGTCTCCATTCTCAAGCACCACGCCTCGCGCTTTTCCGTTCTTCACGATGATTTTCGCGATACCAGCCTTGGTCCGAATCTCGACTCCCGCCTCTCGGCCCGCGTCGGCGATCGCGTTTGAAATCGCACCTGTACCCCCGCGAGCAAATCCCCAGGAACGAAATGCTCCATCGATCTCGCCCATGTAGTGATGAAGCAGCACGTAGGCCGTACCCGGCGAGCGCACTCCCAAAAACGTCCCGATAATCCCGGACGCCGACATCGTCGCTTTCAAGACATCGGTTTCGAACCATTGGTCGAGAAAATCAATAGCGCTCATCGTCATCAACTGAACCTGGTTGTATTGATCGCCGGAAGGAAGATCGCGAAATCGGCGTCCCAGAAACAGCAGCTTCATCAGTTCCCGCGGATTCAACGTATAGGGATCCGGCGGCACCATGCTGAGAATCGGCTTCACGAAGCGGCACATCTGCAACATTGCCTTGCCAAAATCATCGTAGGCTTCGGCGTCCAAGCGCGAGTGGCGTGCAATCTCCCGGCGAGTCTTGGCATGATCGTTCACCCGCCAGAGATAATCGCCGTTCGGCATGGGCGTGAACGTGCCATCAAGCGGAAGAATTTCCAGTCCGTGGCGGGGAAGATCAAGGTCGCGAATAATCTCGGGGCGAAGCAGAGAAACTACGTAGGAACAGACTGAAAATTTGAATCCGGGAAATATTTCCTCGGTGACGGCCGCGCCTCCCACGATATGACGACGCTCCAACACCAATACTTTCTTGCCAGCGCGGGCAAGATAAGCGGCATTCACCAGTCCGTTATGCCCGCCGCCGATCACGATGACGTCGTACTTTGTGGATCTAGCCATTTAGCTTTTGGTCTTTAGTCTTTTCAGATGAAAGATTGCAGAAGTATTTCGTCGGAGTTTGGGCTCCGGCGCGGATCAGAGTCCGCTAGGAAGAACTCGCCATTTTGTGAGACGGCGCATGGAGGAAATTTGACCGCCTCATTCTATCTCACTACCAAGCTGATCTCTTGGTTTTCGAGCCTCGGCGCCTGGATTGAGGCTGAATTTTCGTCCTCGTTTTGCCGAGAGCCTATAATACTCAAGCGTGCGCCGGCCACTACCACAGGCGATTTTGCTCGCTGTAACCTCCGCTCTGACTTTCCAGATCGCCGTTGCTCAACAATCCGTTCGTGCAGAATCTCCTAAACTTCAAGACGTTCAAGGTTGTTCGTCTCCGTCTTCATCTGACGAGTCCGCCGGTCCTGCAGTTTCCATCGCCGAATTGCGGTTTGACGGTGACCTCCGCCTAGGGGCTGCCGATCAAAAGCAGATCGCCTCTTCGCTGAAGCAGCTGACTCTCTCCGGCGATCTGGATGGAGTCACGGACGAGATTCTGGAAAGGACCAGGGAAGCGTGGCAGAACTTTGGATATACGAAGGTCAACGTTCGCGGCGACGCAAAAATTCTAAGTAGCAGTCCCGTCAATGAGAGGGTCGCAGTAACTCTAAAAGTGGACGAGGGCCAGCAGTACCGCTTGGGCGGGATCATATTCAAAAATAATCGGGCGATTTCTAGTGTGCGAGCTTTGCGAAGCCTTTTCCCGCTAAAAGGATGGAGACATATTCCGCCGCGATAAAGTGGCCGAGGGATTGGACAACTTACGTCGTGCTTATGGCCAATTCGGTTACATTAACTCTGTTTTTATTCCCGACCTGCGGTTCGATGAAGGCAATCAAACCGTTTCACTCGATGTCGACGTCGACGAGGGCAAGCAGTTTGTCATAAGCGAAATCAACATTCTGGGTCTCCACGAGCGTCCTTCCAATGATACGTCGAACGAGTTGCACCTCAAGCCTGGAGACGTGTTTAACAAGCGGCTTGTTGATCTATTCTTCAAACAACATGCCTCCTCGCCGCCGTACGAAACGTCCACCGACTCTCATATCCATTTCCGACTAGATGAACGAGCAGGAACAGTTGCGGTTACATTTGACTTCAGGCCCTGCCCGGTCGAATAGAATGTGGATTGGCTCGCTCTACGGGCGCATCACGGAACGCGCAAAGAGTTTCCGGGACTGCGAAGGCCCAAACGCGATTGCAGCTGCTGGCGGTAACGGCGGCTCAGCCGGAGTTTTGTACCGTCCTCGAGCTGTACTTCATATTCGCCGTCTGCGCTGAGCTTTAGACCGCGGACGCGATCAAGGTTAACGATCGCTGAACGATGAACGCGGCAGAAGGCGGCCGGATCTAGGTCTTCTTCCAGTTCCGAGACGCTACGGCGTATGAGGTGTGTTCTAGTCCCGACATGCAAACACGCATAATAATCTGCAGCCTCAACCCAGTCGATCTCCGACGTTTTTACAAACGAGACCTGTCCGGCGCTCTTGACGGCCCAGCGCTCGGCTCTTTGTGGCGGCTTCGTGTTCTGCGCAATCCTCTCTTTTGCGCGGCCGAGTGCCAGACCGAACCGCGCATTGTCGAATGGCTTCAGCAGGTAATCAAGCGCTCCAGCATCGAAAGCGCGCAGCGCATACTGATCGTAAGCTGTAACAAAAATAAGCGCGGTAGGTATATCGCGACCGAGCAATTCGAGGACATCAAAGCCATCGCATTCCGGCATTTGAACGTCGAGGAAGACCAAGTCCGGCTTAGTCCGGCGGATTTCGGCAAGAGCTTCGATGCCGGAACCGCATTCTCGCAGGATCTCGATCTCGGGATCTCGCTTTAACAGCACTGTCAGATTGCTGCGGGCCAGTGGCTCGTCGTCCACAACAAGCGCTTGAATTTTCTGGCGGCGTTCTTCTAGGCGCACGAATTATTTCTCCCTGAAAGGCAAAGACACCGATAACTCAACCCCATCCGGGTCCTGGTTGCGCAGGCTCAACTCAAACGAATCTCCGTAAAGGCTCTGAAGGCGCGTCCTCATATTTGTAATTCCTATGCCCGAGCAGGTTTCTTCCCAATTCTCAGGCAAACTTGGGCCATCGTTATAGACATTTAGTTTGAGCATTCCATTGGAGCGGAGGGCCGCAATCCGGATCGTGCCTCCCTGCACACGTTTGGAGATGCCATGTTTGATCGCATTTTCGACGACTGGTTGCAGAATTAGAAATGGAACTTGGGCGACAGCGAGATCCAACGGGACATTCATGCTGAGTTGCAAGCGGTCGGCAAACCGCACTTTTTGAATATCCAAATATTTTTGCAAAAACTCCAATTCTTCCCCGAGCGGAACCTGCTGGCGACTACTGTCTTCCAGGGTGCGGCGCAGAAAGTCACTGAGCGCGGCAATCATGGTTACCGCTTCTTCATTCTTCTTTTCTCGCACCAACCCGGCCACGGCGTTGAGTGTATTGAACAAAAAATGCGGCTCTATTTGTCGCCGAAGAGCGTCGAGTTGCGCTTTGGAGAGTTGCTCGTTAAGGCGGGCGGTCTCTGTCTGCTGAAGAGCCAGTCGGTCCCTCGAATCCAGAACATAGCTGATGGCAAGAATAGAGGCATAGAGAATCAGCGCGGAGAGAATGCCGTTGTAAAACCTCTCGAACAGTATTGACGTAAACGGCCCGGGCGGTGGATTGAGTGCATAAGGGTTTAGCCACTTCTCCAGCCAAGTGTTCCAGGCGGCGGAAATCAGATTGATCCCGATGAAAGCCCCGAGATGCGCGAACCAAACAGAGAAAGGCCGCAAGTGAGACGGAGGATATTGGCGTCCGAGCCGCACTACCAGCGGTGTTGCGAGGGCCCAAGGAAGCCACGCAAACAGGGTAGTCGCGAACAACTCGACCCACGCATGGTGCATGCCTTCCGCGCGCATGGATACGACAGTCTGGGTCGCATCGAATAGCGCGATGCCGAACCAAATCGACGCTGCCCAATACCACTTGAAGGGGCGTAGTGCATCCATGGTGAGATCGTACTCCAGCGGTTTTCCGCGAAGTCAAAAATGCAGCCAATCGACAGAAGCGTGCAGCCAGCGGTCTGGCGTTTCAAAAAGGGCGGATTAATATTGCATCCATGCTCGCCAATTTGAAAATGTTTGTGCTCAGTTTAGTTGTTCTACTTTCCGCAAATCCTTATCGCCGAAATGCCGTGTTGCCCACCGTCGGCCCGGAATACACTAGCGACGCTCGACTCAAACTGCCCGAGCAGTACCGGGATTGGGTATATCTGAGCACAGGCTTTGACATGAGCTATAACCCGGCCATGCAAATGGATCATCACATGTTCGATAACGTCTTTGTAAATCCCGAGGCATATAAAGCATTTCTGGAGACAGGGACATGGCCCGACAAAACCATGCTCGTGCTCGAAGCTCGCGGCGCGAGGAACAAGGGATCGATTAACCAGAAAGGGAACTATCAGAGCACCGACCTCATGGGAATTGAGGTTCACGTTAAAGACGAAGCACGTTTTCCGGAAAAGTGGGCATTCTTCGGTTTCGATGGCGGGAAGACCGCTAAAATGATTCCGCTCGCCGCCGACTGCTACTCATGCCATGCCGCGCACGCGGCGGTGGATACGACGTTTGTCCAGTTCTATCCAACCCTGCTTCCGATTGCCACAGCCAAGGGCACGCTTAGCACTGCTTACACCAACGAGGTTGAAAAGCAGAAGTAGATTTGGTAAGTGCGGCTTGCGCTGTCAGAGACCCGGTCTCTCCAAGGCCCATGTTTGTAAACCGTTGCCCAAAATTGCCATTGTTGAACTGGCCACGCCGAACTACAATATTCTGCGTTTAATCGGTCCGTAAATCTGCTTCTCAATCAGGAGAAAACATGAAAGCAAGAACAATTATTTTGACCGTCATGGTCTGTATGGTAGCGGCGGCAATGTGCTTCGCCAGTGATCCAAACATGGGCACCTGGAAGCTGAACGAGGCCAAATCGAAGGTAGCAGCCGGCCTGCCGAAACCCGTCACGGTGGTCTACGAGGCTGCGGGTGACAAAGTGAAGGTCACCGTGGATGGCATCGGCGCCGATGGCCAGTCCATGCACAACGAGTGGACAGGGGCGTTCGACAACAAAGATTACCCTGTCACCGGCGATCCGAGTGTAGACGCGCGGTCCTACAAGAAAGTTAATGACCACACTTTGATGTTAGCCAATAAGAAAGATGGGAAGGTTACGACGACGGCCCGCGTTGTCGTGTCGGCAGATGGCAAGACCCGCACCGTCGAGACAAGGGGAATGGATTCTGAAGGAAAGATGATAAGGGGCATTGCGGTGTACGACAAACAATAGCAGTCTTTCCGCGTGCGAACAGTTATAGAGGTGCCCTCCCGTCCGGTTTACCTAGGAGGGCATTTTGTTGTTTACACCGACGATTTCCCGGTGAATCAAAATGCCCGCCCTGTCTCTCCAAAAAACGGAGAGACGAGGACGGGGCACCCTCGCGTAATATGGGAAAGAAGTCGAGGAAAACATTTTGCCCATTGGGACTGCGCTGCACGAGCGAACTTTTCCACTTTGCCAGAGCCTCAACTATCGCGAGTGGTCGGGATACTACACGGTTAGTGTCTATGAGACGCATCATGAGCATGAATACAACGCCATCCGCAATGCGGCGGCGCTCATTGATATCAGTCCTCTTTTCAAATATCTGATCACCGGCAAGGACGCGACCCGCTTCGTCAACCGCGTTATCACTCGTGACATCAACAAAGTGCAGCCCGGACAGGTCATCTACTGTTGTTGGTGCGATGAAGACGGCAAAGTTGTTGATGACGGCACGATCACTCGGCTGTCGGAGAGCGCATATCGCTGGACCGCGGCGGATCCCAGCCTGCGGTGGTTCCAGCAAAATGCCATCGGGCTGGACG